>Ga0214921_10001404_pt1 | contig 41294 bp, 26 predicted proteins | sample LL1505_MetaG_FD_177992 | JGI IMG/M metagenome (GOLD analysis project Ga0214921, IMG submission 177992) | Freshwater microbial communities from Lake Lanier, Atlanta, Georgia, United States - LL-1505 | ecosystem: Environmental > Aquatic > Freshwater > Lake | place: USA: Georgia | collected...
AAAAAATTGTTTTTTACCCAGGCTAAAAGGATTACAAAAAATGTTTGATGAAAAGCATATTCAAGATGCCATAGAAAAAAAGCTTAGGAATATTGTAATAAGTGATTGCTATTTTGGTATTGCAAGGCATTATGAATTTGTAAAAAAATTTTGGCCCATGCTCTATAATTTACTCATCTCAATTTTATATTTACCAAACTACCATGATTCAAAGAAAAAATTATATATGATTTATGCATATATATTTAACAAACCCAGTAATAACTATTAGTATAAACCATGAAGCAATTACTTTTAAAACTTTATTATATCGGTTCTCTTTCGAAGGAAGAGACAAATAAAAATCAAAAATTGATTCGTGATGTAGAGTGGAGTGGCATATTACCATATTTAAAAAAGGGAAATTTTTTGGATGTTGGTTGTGGTGCTGGTTATGCAATGCAAATGGCAAAAGAAGCTGGTTGCGAAGTTTTTGGCATAGATCCAAACCCAGGTGGTCATGGTGTTGGAAGAATTGGTTCAGGGTTTAATGTTGATGCAAAAGTAATTGAAGGATATGCCGAAAAAATAGGTTTTGAAAGTAAAATGTTTGATACCGTTTATTCATCACATGTACTTGAACATGTAAATTCTGAAACAGAAAGTTTACAAGAAATGAGCAGAGTTATGAAGGATGAAGGTGTACTGATTATTGGTATGCCAACAAACCACATTCTTAAATGGAAGTGGCTTGCATATGCACTATTTACAACCCATCATAAAATTATTAATTTATTATTTGGTAGGTTTATTAAAGTAGGCAAAACAAAGTTTAGAAATATTTTCATTCCCGAGTCGCATAGCATCCCAACTAAAACAATACTATACGACATGAAATATTACACAATCGAAAATTGGACAAATATCGTATCGAAGGAGTTTAAAATTATTGAAACTGTTTTACCTGCTTACTATCCTTTCCCAGAATATTTTCAGTTTTTTAAACTACATAAATCAAAAACAAAAAGCAGTAGTGTGTTTTTTGTTTGCCAAAAAAAGTAATGCAATAGCACCTTTTTTAGCTGCAAGTCATATTGTTTGAATTCGAAAATGATTCAGCTTGTCATCACCATTAAATGCTATTTTTTAGGATATAGATTTTTATTTTTCGCATGAAGAACATCGACTCATTTGCACACATGCGCGGCGAGAGCATTTATTTAGATGATATTGCAATTTTGCAAGGTACTCTCTTTGCCGCTTGTTTCGACAGTTGAATTGCGCACGGTATTATCACAAAACTAGATACAACCGGAGCTGAAAAAGTAACTGGTGTAGTTAGAGTATTTACTGCGAAAGATATAAAAGGTGAAAACCAAATTGGTGGTATCATCATGGACGAACCATTATTAGCAGATCATCACGTGCACTTTTGTGGCATGCAAATAGCCTTTGTTGTTGCACAAACTGATGAGGCTGCGCGTCATGCTATAGAGAAAATAAAGCTAGGTATTTCAATCTAATTGTTTACAAATTAATCTACTAATAATCTCTGAATCTATTAAGTTTTCCTTTAATTTCTATTCTGGGCTCTACAGGCCTAATTTTATGGTTTTTCAATACAATCAAATTGCGTCAAGCCATTTACAAGCTCCGAGGAACGAGGAAATTACCTGCATGGTAACAATCTTATTGGATTGAAAAATTGCGACCTTAGAAGCAAAACAAATAATGAAGTCTTGATTTTTATTCATTTTATTTTAAAATGTCATGCATGAGCACTTCGTGGTTGTTTCTTTTCATCAAAGAAAAGTAAGATTAAATTTCAGAATGGCTTAATGAGGGACTTACTATGTAAGTTGCGCTATCAACAAAAAAATGTTCATTACTTATATAGTTTTTAAGTGTTTAGCACTTCTATGATATTAATAAATCATATCTTTACTTGTTGAATTTTAGTGAATAAGACTATATGATTAAGAGGTTTATAACTCTTATTTTATTAATACTAGCAAATATTTTGTTTGCTCCATCATTGTTGTTGGCACAATTGGATGCTAATGATTTATATTTGCAAGACGCCCGTAAACTTAAGGATTCGCAAAAGTTTGAAGAGGCTGTGAACGACTACACCCAAAACATAAATAAAAATCCGGCGCTGAGCGAAGCTTATTTGGAGCGTGCCTTTTGTTTGGAAAAACTGAATCGTTACGAAGAGGCAATCAAGGACTATCAAATTTTCGTGGCATTAAATCCTAATTCTATTGAAGCGCGAAGAAAAATCTTGATTGATTATTTGCAAACTGAAAATTACGGTTATGCAGATGAAGCTTTTTTGACTTTAACATCAGAAATAAATAAACTAACAACAACGCATCAAAAATCGGCAATTGAAAGTATTGCCAAAAATGATTTTGATGCCGCAAATAAATTTATCAATCAGGCCATTGATATCAATAAAAATAACGAGTATTCTTGGTTTTTAAAAGCTTTGGTCATGGACAGTCTACACAATTACACTGGTGCTATTCAAAACTACTACAAGGCTATTTCATGCATGTTTGCATCGCGTGAATACAAAGAAAATACGAACAGAAAACCATATAGGAAATATTTCATCAATCTGGCCGTTGCACAGCGGAAACAAGGCTTGAATGATGAAGCAATGAAAAATATTAATATTGCTTTGACTTACGATGATAGTGATGCATACGCTTATTGCCAGCGCGCATTGTTATACATAATAAACGGTGATAATGTAAATGCCGAAAATGATTTTGCCGCCTCAATAAAGTTTAACGAAAAGGATGCAAATACTTTTTATGAACGAGGTAAGTATAGAAAAGATCAAGGCAAAACGCAAGATGCCATTGGTGATTTAACAAATGCTATTTTATTAAATACTAAGTTTGGTATAGCATATATGCAACGTGGCCTTTGTTATGATTTGTTGAATAAATATTCTGAAGCTAAACAAGAGTTTGCAAAAGCCAAAGAGTATGATATTGATAAAAAAATTGTGGATACACAACTTGCGATAACTAAGCAAAAGGAGTTTGAATTTAATAAAGAAAATAATGTTCCAGAAATTGAACTTGCCACTATAGGTAAAGACAAAAATCAGGAAGCAGTGAAGTTTTCGAAAAGTAAAAAAGAAGGAACTATTAATGGAATAATTAAAGACCAAAGCAACATTAAATCAATCAGAATTGATGGGGTAGAAGCGAAGTTTGATGCCGAAAGTTCAAATCCAAAATTTGCTGTAAATGTGCCTATTGAAAACAAAGAAATCGTAACGCTTGAGGTTACTGATGTTTATAACAACACCACTCAAAAAAAGGTCAACATTCTTAGAACTGAAGATGTAGCACCAAAAATATATTTAACCACACCTTATATAAACCTTACCAAAGAAATAATACCTGATGACCCAAAACAAAAAAGTATATATGTAGAGGGTAAAATTGATGATGAGAGTTTAATTGCCTACATCAAAATTAATGGCAAAACGATAGATTTCAATGCCGAAAATACCAATCCTATTTTTTCGGCAACCGTTGATATTGAAAATATAGATAGCGTTGTAATTGTTGCAGCAGATATTTATGAAAACACCAAGCAAATTTATGTTTCTATAAATAGAAAGCTTGCTGAAGAAGAAGCCAAAAATCCAATGGGTCGCACAATTGTGGTGATGGTAGAAAATTCTAATTATCAAACACTGAATACTCTTGAAGGAACATCCAAAGATGTATCGCTACTTAAATCTTCGTTGGCAAATTATAACATCAGTAAAATCATTCACAAACAAAACATGTCGAAATCACAAATGGAACGCTTCTTTTCAATAGAATTGCGTGATGTGATAAACAATGGGCATGTAAAATCTTTGATGATTTGGTATGCTGGTCATGGAAAGTATGTTAATGAAACAGGATATTGGATACCAACCGATGCTGTAAAAACAGATGAATTCACATATTTTCCAATCACTAGTTTAAAAGGTTATTTAACGAGGTATAAATTAGAACATACTTTAATTGTAAGTGATGCTTGCGAAGCTGGAACTTCTTTTTATTTGGCATTACGTGGTGAGTCAAAGCCACATGATTGCAATGATTTTGAGTCTATAAAACTGAAGTCGGCGCAAGTTCTAACATCTTCCGACAAAGAAGCTGCGCTTGATAATTCTACTTTTGCAAAATCATTTTCAAATGTGCTAAGGTTTGCTCCCGACCATTGTATTTCAATCGATAAAATTACTGAAAAAGTAATTTCGAGTGTAGGAGCAGCTCAAAAACAAAAACCAAAATTAGGCACTATAAGTGGCTTAGAGCATCAAGATGGTACATTCTTTTTTATTAAGAAATAATTATAATATTTAAGTTTGATATTTCTAAGCACATACATGAGTTCATTTTTGATTATGTTACAAATGTGCCTTCCGAAAATATTTGCCTTGCAATTTTCTATACTATCATGGCTATCAAATACTTTGCACTTTCATAACAGTTTATCCGAAACGCTTTTCTTCAAATCTTATATTTATTCAAAACCGGAATTTATAAATGAAATGACAATTATCTCATATAATCAGGAACTTATTTTTGTAATTTTAATTATAGTTTCAATACTCATATTTATAGTTTACAATAGATTTTCCAAAATTAAGGGTCACAAAAAGGTCATTCAATGGCAAGTAGATTGGGCAGAAGAACAATGGAATTTCGCTCATGATCAAAAGGAAATTACTGAGTTTCAGAAAAGAATAATTGAAGAAAAGCAAACACAAATCTTAGATAGCATTAATTATGCAAAACGAATTCAACAATCATTGCTTATTCCTGAGTCAGATATTAAGCAATTCTTCAATGACTTTTTTATTTTTTATAAACCAAAAGATATAGTAAGTGGAGATTTTTATTGGTATAAAAAAACAGGTTATTTATCTATTGTTGTTATTGCCGATTGCACCGGTCATGGTGTGCCTGGTGCTTTTTTAACGATGATTGGTAGTACGTTACTGAATGAAATAGTTAACCATAACAAAATAGTTGAGCCGCAAAAAATTATACAAGCACTTTCAAAAGCCATTACATCAACACTAATTACCAAGCAACGTATAGATTCATTTGATGAAGGCATGGATATTTCTATTTGCGTAATTAATCACCAAAACCATGTCTTGGATTTTGTCGGAGTTAATCAACCTATTTATATTTCTGATTCAGCGGAAATAAGAAAAATAGAACCTCAAGTAAATTCAATTTATGGCATTTTTCAAATTGATGATGAGGTTGAAATTAAGCCAATATCCATTCAGCTGAAAACTGATAGTTATGTATATATGTCAACTGATGGTTATGCAGACCAGATAGGAGGAGAAAATAAAAAGAAAATGTATTCAAAAGGGTACGAAAAAATGCTTCTATCGTTAAAAAATATTGGTTCTCAAAGTCAAGAAAAAGCAGTTAGTGCATGTTTCGAAAACTGGAAGAATAGCAATATTCAAATAGATGATGTGCTAGTAGTAGGCATAAATGTTTGATTTAAATTCCAGACAAAGTTAAATTACCCGCTTAATCACTTCAATTTGAACACCGTAAAAATTTTATGTTTGATTTTTTTTTACAATTAAAATTGTTTAGTAGCTTGCAATGCTTTTTTACGCGAAATAACTCATAAATAACTTTAATAAATACAATCAAAATGAAAAGTAAATTACTACAAAAGCTGTCGCTGTTTATAGTTGGCGCTGCTTTAATGTTTGGTTTTTCTGCGGCTCTAGCGCAAGGTGCTGGTCGTAAAGTTGAAAAATCTTTCTTAGACGAAATGAAAATTGTTGATGCTTCTTATGCAAGCAATATCAGGCAGGATAAGTCTGGTGCTTATGTTGATTTTAACAAGGTTGGATTAGCAGAAATTGCTAAGAAAAAGTACGAAAACCAAAAAATTGAATTTACCTCCAAAGATTTACTTTTGCCTTCAAATGACCAAGAGAAGCAGGTTGTTTTGCAAGGTTATCCAAATAGAATCTCATATTTACAAGCACAGTTGCCAAATATGAAAAATTCAGTTGATATTTATAATGCCAAACGTGATATTTTGCGTATGCAAAAGTTAATTGAATTAGTAAAATTAAATAAATAGTAAATAAATAATATACACATGAATAATAACTATTTTTCAAAAATTGCAGCTTTTGTTTTGTTAATGCTAGGGCTGGTATACTCTAACTTAAGTAAAGCACAATATTGTACTCCTGTCTACACTCAAGTAGCCTGTGGTACTACATCTGAGCAAGATTATTTTGTAAGTTTCGCTACTACTGGTGGGTCTACAAACATAACCAATAATGAGGCATGCCCTACAGTAAGTCCTAACTATACCTACTATACTGGCAATGGATATACTGTTAGTGCAATGCAAGGGTCAACCATTACTTTTACTTTTGTAACCACACCCAGTTATGCCGAAAATGTAAAAATTTGGATTGATTGGAATCAAGATGGGACTTTTGACCCAGCAACTGAAGAAGCCTATAATTCAGCAATCAATTTTCCTAATAAAATACCTGTTAGTTCTACAGTGACTGATGTTATTACTGTTCCAATGACTGCTACTATTGGTTTAACCAGAATGAGAGCACGTATGGTATTTAGTAATCAGACTTTTACTGATTGTTCTTCAGAAACTTATGGAGAAACAGAAGATTATGATTTTGTTGTTACACCTGCCTTGCCTTGTGTAGCTCCTCCCGTTGGTGGTGTTGCTGCAATTAATAGCACTACTGTATGTAATGGAACTAGTGTAAATTTATCTTTATCAGGAGTTAGTTTGGGTACTGGAGAATCGTACCAATGGCAGCAATCTGCTAATGGTATTAATTTTACTGATATTGCAGGTGCAACGGGATTAACAGCTACGGCTATTGTAACTGGTCCCACAACATACAGATGTGTGGTAACATGCTCTGGTCAGAGTGCTAATTCTACAACAGTATCTGTAAGTATTGCAAATATTTCAGGCATAGTTGCAGAGGCAAATGATTCTACATTATGTGTAAATGGCTCCGCAACATTCTCGCTGACTAATCTGCCAGCTGGTCAAACGTTATCTTATCAATGGCAGGAGTCTCCTGATGGGGTAAATTTCATTGATATTGCAGGTGCTACAGGTCAAACATTTACATACACAGTATTGGATACTGCTTATGTAAGATGTGTATCTAGTTGTGGTACACAATCTAGTAATTCGTCTGTTGTTATGATAACTTTGAATAATCAATTTGAATGTTATTGTACTACATTATTAAATGGAAGCTGCACAAGTTCTAGCATCACTGGCTTTTCAATTGTTGGCACATCTTTATCAAATCCAGCCAATGGTTGTAATACCGTGCCTGGCATAGGAGTTTATTCAAATTTCCCTAATAGTGGTAACACAACCACTACATTATCTCAATTGGTAACATATACAGTAAACTTTACAACAACAAGTGCTTCAAAAGTTTCAATATGGGTAGATTACGACCATAATGGCTTATTTGATGCTTATGAATGGACTCAACTTTCAGGCGGTGCCTTGCCACCTACTTTAGCTGGGGTTCAATATACTTCTTCATTCACCGTTCCTGCTAATGCTTTGTTAGGTTTAACTAAAATGAGAATCAGAAGTCGTGGTAGTGCAAATGTTAATGGCGATATTAATGCATGTACATCATTTGCAACAGGAGAAACAGAAGATTACTACATTACAATAGGAGCAGGTGTAGCTTGTTCTGCTCCGCCAACTCCAGGCATAGCAGTAGCTTCAATCGATTCAACTTGTGTTGGGCAAACTTTTTCATTAAATTTAACAGGGTATTCAATAGGAACTGGCCAAAACTACCAATGGCAGTCTTCAACAAACAATACAGTTTGGGTTGATATTATTGGAGAAACTGCTACTAATGTTTCAAATTTATCACAAACAGTAACAAATTACTACCGTTGTGCTGTAACTTGCAGTGGTCAAACTGTTTATTCTGTTGTTGATACAGTTGTCGGAAAAAATTGTATTTATATGAGTGAAAATACAGTTACAACATGTAATGCTAATTTTTTTGATAACAACCCAACAGGAAATTATTTAGTAAATCAAAATTCAACATTAACAGTATATCCAAGTACTACAAATAGCGTAGTATCTGTAAACTTCAACAGTTTTAATCTGCAAAATGGATTTGACTTTTTAGATATTTATGATGGTATAGACGCATCTGCTCCACAACTAGCTTCTTATACAGGAACAACTTTACCTGCTAGTATTCAAGCTACCAATCCATTAGGAGCACTTACATTTGTATTTACTTCTGATTTAACCGTAACTGCAGCTGGTTGGAATGCAGCTTTATCTTGTGTTACAGTTACTCCTTGCTCTGGAGCACCAATTGGAGGAAATACTGTTGCAAATGATAGTTCAGTTTGTCAAAATTCTTCAATTAATTTATCGTTAATTGGAAATTCTTCTGATTTTGGAATTACATATCAATGGCAATCATCAATAGACGGTATTAATTTTATTGATGAAATTGGAGCAAATGCATTAACATATGATAATGTAATTGTTAGCGACACTACATATTACCGATGTTTACTCAAGTGCGGAAATGACTCATCTTATTCATCAATTGTTGAAATCACTTTTAGTCCGTTCTATGAATGTTATTGCGGTCCAGCAACAGCTCAAAATATAGGTGGTACATGTGGTGCAAATAATATAACAGATGTTTCAATTGCAACAACTACTTTAAATAATAATGGAACTACATGTAATTCAGTATTAGGATTAGGAGCTTATACAGCTTATCCATCTACAGGTAATACAACGGCTACTTTACAACAGTTAATTCCGTATCAGCTATCTGTTACAAATAGCGGTTCTTCAATTCAATCTGTTTGGATTGATTATGACCATAGTGGAACTTTTGATGATACAGAATGGAGTCAAGTATCACTTACTTCTACTGCAAATACTGCAACAATTGTTACTATAATTGTTCCCCCAACTTCCTTGTCAGGATTAACTGGTATGCGCATTCGAAGTCGTTCAACTGGCAGTGCAAACAGTGCAACTGATGCTTGTACACAATTCTTTTCGGGTGAGACTGAGGATTATGTAATTAATATTATTTCTGCACAAACTTGTATTGCGCCTCCAACTGCTGGTACAACCGTTTCAAGTGAAACATCAGTATGTGAAAATTCAACAATAACTTTATCTATTAGTGGCAATTCTGTTGGCGCAGGACAAACTTATCAATGGCAAGAGTCTACTAATGGAACAACATATACTGATGTTGTTGGAGAGGTAACAGAAACATATTTAGCTACTCTAGGCACTACAGCAATGTATTACCAATGTAACGTAACATGTTCTAATCAAACAACTTCATCAACACCTGTAACAGTAAATGTTGTAAGTTGTTACATTCTTACTGACGCTGTTGATTCAGTTGTTACTACTTGTTCAGGCGTATTTTTAGATTCAGGTGGTGATGCTGCAAATTATGCAAATAACGAAAATGGAAGCTATACTTTCTACCCATCTTCTGCAAACAGTGCCATTCAGGTTACATTTAATTCATTTGGTACTGAAGCAAATTATGATGGATTAATGATTTACAATGGCCCAGATGCAACATATCCTTTAATATCTTCAGGAACTACAACAACTAATAATGCTACATCTAATCCATTAGGAGCTTGGAATGGTACTAATAATCCAGGAACAGTAACTTCAACTGATTTATCAGGTGCTTTAACATTCGTTTGGGCTTCAGAAGGTTTTGTTACAAGCTCAGGTTGGAACGCTACTATAAGTTGTGTTTCTTCGTCAGTTTGTACAGGAACTCCTACTAGTGGAAATGCAATAGCTGCGGATTCATCAGTTTGTGAAAATAGTAATGTTTCATTATCACTAACAGGCAGTTCAACAGGTCCCGGAATTACTTATCAATGGCAAGAATCATTGGATAATATAACTTGGACTGATATTGCTGGTGCAAATAACTTGACTACAACTGCTACAGTGTCTGATACTACTTATTATCGTTGTAAAGTAAAATGTGTTGTGTCAACTGATTCTACTTACTCAACTTCAGTAATGGTAACATTCAACTCATTTTACGATTGTTATTGTGGACCTTCAACATCTCAAAATTTAGGAGGTACTTGTGGAGCTAATAATATTACAGCAGTATCAATTGCAACAACTACATTAAATAATGCAGGTACAACTTGCGCCACTGTAGCCGGCTTAGGGGCTTATACGGCTTATTCTGCATCTGGAAATACAACAGCTACTTTACAACAACTAGTTCCTTATCAATTATCTGTGACAAACAATGGTAATTCTATACAATCAGTTTGGATTGACTATGACCATAGCGGAACATTTGATTCTAATGAGTGGCAACAGATTTCTACTACCTCTGTTGCTAACACACCAAATACAATAACGCTAACAGTGCCTGCAACAGCATTAACAGGTTTAACAGGTATGCGTGTTCGTAGTCGTGGATTTGGAAACACGAATGGTTCAGGTGATGGTTGTTCTCAGTTCTTTTCAGGAGAAACTGAAGACTACGTAATAAATATTAGTGCTGGTCAAATTTGTGTTGCCCCACCTACTGCAGGTACTATTGTTTCAAATGCAACAACTGCTTGTGCAGGTGTAACTGTTACTATGAATTTACAAGGAAATAGTATTGGTTTAGGTCAAACATATCAATGGCAATCATCAACTAATGGTTTGACATTTACCAATATGCAAGATGATACATTATCAACTTTGATTGCAAGTCAAAATCAAACAACGTATTATCAATGTATTGTAACATGTAGTGGTCAATCTAGCACAACAGCATCATTGATGTTGGTAACTGATTGCTACACAGTTGCAGCTGATAGTATAGTAGCTTGTTCTGGAACATTTTATGATAGCAATCCTTCTGGAAATTATGCTAACAATGAAAACTACACATCTACAATTTATCCTGCAACTGTAGGTAATGTTGTGAGTGTAACATTTAATAATTTTGCTACAGAAAACAACTGGGATGGTTTACTTATTTATAACGGGCCAGATGCAACATATCCATTAATTGGCTCTGGTTCAGCGGCAGGTTTCAATGCTACTACTTGTCCTGCAGATGCTTATAGTGGCACCAATAACCCAGGCACTGTTACATCAACAGATCCTAGCGGTGCTTTAACTTTTGTATTTGCTTCTGAAGGTTCAGGAACTGCTGCTGGATGGGATGCAACCATAAGTTGTATCTATGTTCCTCCATGTTCAGGAACTCCAACTGCTGGAACAATTGTACCAAGTACAACAATTACTTGTGGTGGTTCATCTTTCCAATTATCATTAAATGGTAATTCAACAGGTTCGGGCTTATCCTACTCATGGCAGCAAGCTGTATCTGCTAACGGTCCTTGGACTTCTATAGGTGTTAATTCACCTTCAATACAAACTACTCAATCTGCAACTTCATACTATCAATGTATCGTAAATTGCAGTGGGTTAAGCGATACTACATCTGCCTACATGATAACAACAGACTGCTATACAGTTGCTCAAGATAGCATAGTGGCATGTTCTGGAACTTTTTATGATAGCAACTCTAGTGGTAATTATGCAAACAACGAATCGTTTACATCAACTATCTATCCTGCAATTGATGGTAACGTAGTAAGTGTAACTTTTAATACTTTTGCAACAGAAAACAACTGGGATGGTTTATTAATATACGATGGTCCAGATGCAACATATCCACTAATCGCATCTGGTTCACCGGCAGGTTTCAATACTGCTACTTGTCCTGCAGATGCTTATAGTGGCACCAATAATCCAGGTACTGTTACATCAACAGATGCTAGTGGTGCTTTAACATTTGTATTTGCCTCTGAAGGAGGAGGTACAGCTGCTGGATGGGATGCAACAATTAGTTGTATATATGTACCACCATGTACTGCACCACCTGCACCAGGAACAATTATTTCCAATTCAGCTTCAGCTTGTGGAGGAGTAAATTTCCAATTGTCTTTAACTGGTAATTCTACAGGTTCAGGTTTGTCTTATGACTGGCAAACTTCAAATAGCCCTACAGGTCCTTGGACAAGTGTTGGACTAAGTTCTGCTACATTAAGTACATCTCAAGCAGTATCATCTTATTACCAATGTATTGTTACTTGTAGCGGAGTTTCAGCTACTACTGCCCCATTTATGATGTTAACAGATTGCTACACTATTGCTCAAGATGTAATAACAACTTGTTCAGGTACTTTCTATGATAGTAATCCAAATGGAGCTTATGCAAATAATGAAAGTTACACATCAACAATATTTCCAGCTGTAGCAGGTAATATGATTAGTGTTACATTTAATAGTTTTGCAACTGAAAACAACTATGATGGTTTGTTGATATATGATGGACCAGATGCAACATATCCATTAATCGCTTCTGGTTCAGCAGCAGGTTTCAATCCTGTTACTTGTCCTCCAGATGCCTATAGTGGCACCAATAATCCTGGCACTGTAACATCAACTGACCCTAGTGGAGCTTTAACATTTGTATTTGCTTCGGAAGGTTCTGGAACAGCTGCTGGTTGGGATGCAACTATAAGCTGTATGAGTGTTGCTCCTTGTGTAACTCCTATTATTACAGCTATGGGCTCAACTACAGTTTGTCAAGGAGGTTCTGTAATGCTAATGTCAAGTGTTTCTACTGTATCATGGACTGCTGTAGGATCAAATAATGGTTCTACTTCTTCAAGTATTAATGCCGATGCATCTGGTGCATATTATGTAACTAACACAAGTGCTCTATGCGCTGGAGAGTTGCCAGCAGTTACAAATTCAAATATCATAACTGTAACTGTAAATCCAGCGCCAGCTGCGACAACTATTACTGCTGATGATAATACATTATGTACTGGTGGTGTAGCTACACTTACTGCTTCGCCAGTAATTTCAGGGGCTATTTATTCATGGATAGGTGCTACTGGAAGTGGCGCTACAGCCACAACTGCAAATGCAGGAAACGTATCGGTATCGGTTTCACAAAATGGATGTTCAACAACTTCAAATGTTATCGCAGTTACTGTTAGTGGTTTACCTGCAGCTCCAACAATTACTTCTTCAAATATTAATGGTTTTATTTGTCCTCAAGGCACTGTTAATTTAACTTCTAGTTACAATTCAGGTAACTCATGGTCAAATAACTTAGGTAATTTATCAACTGTTACGGTAAATACGGCTGGCACTTATACAGTTACTCACACTGATGCAAACGGTTGTTCATCATCGGCTTCAAGTGTAGTATTAAATATTCCTACTCCTATTGTTTCGGTATTACAAGGTTCAACAACGGCTTGTGTTGGTAATTTAAATGTATTGATAGGTTCAAATGCTCCAACAGGAAATGTTTGGAGTGATAACTCAACTGGTACACAATTGCAAGTTTCTCAACCTGGTTCATACTTTACAACTTTAGTAGTTCCAGGCTGTACAACTCCAATTCAATCAAATGTAATTAATGTTACTGTAAATACCCCTGTACCAGCTGTAATTACTGCTAGTGCAACAGCTATTTGTGGCTCTGCAAATGTTTCTTTATCATGTAATGCTGACCCATCTTACGTAAGTTATGCTTGGGCAAGTCAATCAGGTTCTGGTATTGTTGGTGCTGGAAGCACTGCCAATGTTAGCGCAATAGGTATTTATACCGTAACTATAACTGATAATAATGGTTGCAACTTTACTTCAGCTAGTCAAACAATTGCTCAAGGTTCAGCTCCAACACCAGTAATTACTCCACCAACTGTATCAACGGTATGTGAACCAGGAACTGTAACCTTATCAACAGGTTCTGCTCAAGGTGCTTATGTTTGGTTACAAAATGGCGTTGTAAATAGTGCATTAGGAACTAGCGATAACATTATCGTAAATACAACAGGTTTGTATTCTGTTCAAGTTAGTAATAATGGTTGTTCAGGTGTTTCTTCACAGGTGCCTATTACTATTAATCCATTACCAAATGCTGCATTTATTGGTACTCCACTTGCATTAGATACTTGTAGTGGAATTGTAAACTTTACAAATCAATCTACTAATGCTTCAACATTCCAATGGAACTTTGGTGATAATTTACCTCAGGTAAATTTCTTTGCTCCTAATCACACTTACAAAGCAAGTGGAATTTACAACGTTACATTAGTGGTTCAAAATGCTTGTGGTAGCAGCACAACTTCACATCAAGTTTCAATTTGTTCTACAATTGGAGTTAATGATATTGTTTCTGATGGCGATATTGCAATATTCCCTAATCCAGTAAAAGATAATATTACTATTAACTACAACAATGTAAATGCTAATACATTTAAAATTGAGATTATGAGTATTGCAGGTCAAGTATTGTATTCTGAAGCTAACAATCAATTCCATGGTAAATTCCAACAAAATATTGATATGAGCCTTTATGCTCAAGGAGTTTATTTTGTAAGAATAGTTACCAATAAGAACACTATTTCACGTAAAATTGTGAAAGAGTAATTTAATTGAATTACTAATAAAAAATGAGGCTGCCTTTATAGGTAGCCTCTTTTTTTTATATTTATTTCTTCATTTAAAATTACATACATTATAATTACCTATAATTGAATTCTAAAATGATAGCCTTTTTGCTTTTTTTCTTTAAAGATGATACAACTTTCAGTAATAATTGTTAATTATAATGTTTGCTTTTTCTTAGAACAGTGTTTACACTCTGTGGAGAAAGCATTTCAGAATTTGAATGTTGAAACTTTTGTGGTTGACAATAATTCGGTTGATGATTCGGTGCTCATGGTACGAGAAAAATTTCCTTGGGTAAAAGTTATTGAAAACAAGCATAATTCTGGTTTTTCTTTTGCAAATAATCAAGCTATTAAGTTGAGCTCAGGTAAGTATGTTCTATTATTGAATCCTGATACTATTGTTGAAGAAGATACATTTTCGAAAGTGCTTTCGTTTATGGATTCGCATGATAATGCAGGTGGATTGGGTGTAATGATGATAGATGGTAAGGGTAATTTTCTTCCCGAAAGTAAGCGTGGACTGCCAACTCCTAAAGTGGCGTTTTTCAAGATTTTTGGACTTTCAACATTATTTCCTAAGTCTAAACTTTTTGGGCGTTACCATTTAGGGTATTTGAATAAAAATAAAACTCATGAAATTGAAATATTGAGTGGTGCATTTATGCTTTTGCGTAAATCAGCTTTGGATAAAGTTGGTTTATTGGATGAAGATTTTTTTATGTATGGTGAAGATATTGATTTGAGTTATCGACTCATTAAAGAAGGTTATCAAAATTATTATTATCCTGAAACCCGCATAATACATTACAAAGGAGAGAGTACCAAAAAAAGCAGTATTAACTATGTGTTTGTGTTTTATAGGGCAATGGTAATTTTTGCACGCAAGCATTTCTCACAACAAAATGCAAAAACATTTAGTTTTTTGATAAACCTCGCCATTTATATTCGGGCTTTTTTTGCCTTAGTTACAAGATTTATTAAGCGTTCGGCATTGCCAATTTTAGACGCATTTATTACATATTCAATATTATTTTCAGCTAGTAAAATGTGGCAACAATATGCTAAACATGCCGACGATAATTTTTTCCCAGATAGGTTTTTTAATTTTGTTTTGCCAGCATACACTTTTATATGGTTTATATCGGCGTTGTTTAATGGGGCATATGATAAACCGATTAGGATATACAACGTATTAAAATCTGTAATAATTGGAACTTTAGGAATTCTAGTTATTTATGCATTATTGCCCGAATCAGCACGTTATTCAAGGGCTGTAATATTATTGAGCGCACCAGTTTTGGCAATTTTTCTAGCTTTTTTGCGTTGGTTTCTCAGTAAAACAAAAATGATTGAATTTCAGTTAGTAAATCAAAAAAGTAATCGTTTTGCAATTGTAGGTAGCGCCCTTGAAATTAATAGGGTAGCTGGTGTACTAGCCAATACATCAGTAAAAACAAACCATATAATATTCATAAGTGAAAAAAAGGAATACGATAAAAAAACTTTTATTGGAAACACAACCCAGCTTAAGGAAATAATTGAAATTCATAACATTGACGAAATAATTTTTTGTGCTGCAGATTTGTCATCAAATCAAATTATTGATTTTATGGCTACTTTGGGTAACACCAAGGTTGATTTTAAAATTGCTCCACCACAAAGTATGTATATCATAGGGAGTAATTCTCTTGATACTGCTGGTGATTTATATGTAATTGATTTAAAAACAATTTCGAAGCCAGAAAACGTTCGTAATAAAAGAGTATTTGATTGTTTGACATCCATAGTTTTCTTAATCTCTTTTCCATTTATCATTTGGATAATTAAGTTTAAACTTCAATTTACTGCTAATATTTTTAATGTGTTATTAGGTAAAAAAACATGGGTAGGATACGCTGAAACCTATAAGAATAATCACCTGCCGAAAATTAAAAAAGGAGTGCTTTCGCCCGCAGATGCTATTGATGCAAATAAAATAGAGGTTGAAACATTGTTGATGCTAAATGAACATTACGCTAAAAATTATCAAACTATAAACGATTTGAAAATTATTTATAAAGCCTTTTTTAAGTTGGGAAATTAATTTTGTTTTGAAACTACTTTTTACAAAACTGAATATTTGAATTTTGATTATTGCAATATTGTGTCGACTACTTTATTTCAGAATATTTTGAATTAAACTGTTGTTAGGTTTAAAAAACCCTATTTTCTCAATCACAATTAAAATGTTTCGATACTTTCGCGGCTGATAATTTTCAAGCATTAAAAAATGAAATATAATAGTATAAATCCTGAATTATTTATTGACAACAGAACAAGATTTGTAAATTCAATCAAGCAAAATTCAATAGCTGTTTTCAATTCTAATGACATTATGCCTACGAATGCCGATGGCCATATGAGCTTTAAGCAAAATGCTGATTTGTTTTGGTTAACTGGTATAGACCAAGAAGAAAGTATTTTGGTCCTAGCACCTAATGCAAAGATGGAAGGCCATCAAGAGGTTTTGTTTTTACGCGAAACCAATGAACATATTGCGGTATGGGAAGGACATAAATACACCAAAGAAGAAGCAACAGCAACATCTGGCATCAAAAAAATATATTGGTTAAAAGATTTTGATACAATTTTCAATGCATTGATGTGCGAAACTGAAAATGTTTATTTAAATACCAACGAACATACACGTGCAGTAATTGAAGTTGAGACACGCGATACAAGATTTGTAGAATGGTGCATGAAAAAATATCCATTACATAAATATGAACGTTCAGCACCAATCATGCATCTTTTAAGGGCCATCAAAAACAAACATGAAATAGCTTTAATACAGCAAGCCTGTGACATCACAGAAAAAGGTTTTCGTAGGGTGTTGTCATTCCTAAAACCAGGTGTAATGGAATACAATTTAGAAGCAGAATTTTTGCATGAATTCATCAATAACCGTTCAGCTGGTTTTGCTTACGGACCCATTGTTGCATCGGGCAAAAACGCTTGTATTTTACATTACACTCAAAATAATATGGAGTGTAAAGATGGTGATTTAATATTGTTTGATGTAGCTGCAGAATATGCAAATTATGCATCGGATATGACGCGCTGCTTGCCAACAAACGGAAAGTTTACAGCGCGCCAAAAGGATGTTTATAATGCTGTTTTGCGCGTTATGCGAGCAGCAACCCAACGCCTCATTGTTGGTAATACTTGGGATAAATACCACAAGGAAGTTGGTGTAATGATGGAAAAAGAATTAATAGGTTTAGGATTATTAAAAGCAGAAGAAGTTGCAAAACAAGACGCTGAAAAGCCTCTATATAAAAAGTATTTTATGCATGGCACATCACACTTTCTTGGCATAGATGTGCATGATGTTGGCAATAAATATCAGCCATTTGCAGAAGGTATGGTGTTTACCTGCGAACCAGGAATTTATATTCCTGAAGAAGGACTAGGAATACGTTTAGAAAACAATATTCTCATCACCAAAAATGGTCCAGAAGATTTGATGAAAAACATACCTATTGAAGTTGATGAAATTGAAGCCTTAATGGCGAAAAAATAAACTAATTATGAATCCAGTAGTTTGCATTGGTGCAACGTTAATCGATGAATTATATTTTAGCAAAGAAACTATTATCACTGGTACATCAAACCCCGCATTAGTAAAAAAATATATTGGCGGTGTAATGAGCAATATTTCTCAACACCTAGCCATGTTGGATATACCTGTTGAATATATTACTACACTTGGCAATGATTCGGATGGGAACTGGGTTAAGGAAGTTTTACAAACTAAAAATGTAGGCATTAGCAACACTTTATTTGTTAATGAAAGCACCGGAAAGTATACTTCGTTCCTTAATCCTGATGGTAGTTTATTTGCTGCCACTTGCGTGGATATTTGTGCCAATTATTTGCTCCCCGAATTTCTTGAAACAAAAAGAAAAGTACTCCTCAATGCAAGCATAATAATGAGTGATACCAATGTTGATGAACCAACATTGCAATGGCTTATAGACTTTTCAAAACAAAATAATAAACTGCTTATTATTGAACCTGTTTCAGTAGTAAAGGCACGTAAATTATCGCACTTAAATTTGGATGGCGTTTTTATGATTACTCCCAATCAAGATGAAATTGCACCTATTTGCAACAGTTATTTAAGCACCGAAACCGAAATGATTGAAATGCTTTTGGCAAAGGATATAAAAAATATTTGGTTGCGTAAGGGTGCTGAAGGTTCAGTGTTTTATAATGCCATTGATATTATAGGATTAAAAACTACACAAATAAAAATTAAAGATAGCACAGGTGCCGGCGATGCTGCCCTTGCTGCATGGGTTTTTGCTTATCTTAATAATTTTAAACCTACCTATTGTTTGCAAGCAGGCCATACATTGGCTTACGAAGTATTGCAGCAACAAGGCGCAGTAATAAATAATCTAAACAAAAGTTCTTTCATCGAAACTATTTATAAATATTACCCAAATGCATCATAGTTTTTTAGTTATACATCCCGAAGTAAAAGAAGCATTAGACAATAACAAAGCTGTTGTTGCTTTAGAAAGTACTATCATTTCGCACGGTATGCCTTGGCCACGTAATGTTGAAACTGCTTTGTCGGTTGAAGCTGCTGTTAGAGCTGAAGGTGCTGTTCCTGCTACTATTGCAATTAAAGATGGTAAATGTTTAGTTGGATTGTCAGCTGATGATATTGACTTTTTTGGACAAGAAAAAAATGTTTGGAAAGTAAGCTTACGCGATATGCCTTATGTGGTTGCTAATAATCTTCCAGGTGCAACAACGGTAGCTGCTACCATGCGAATCGCATCAATGGCTGGCATCAACATATTTGCAACTGGCGGCATTGGTGGTGTGCACAGGGGTGCAGAAACAACAATGGATATTTCGGCCGACTTAACAGAAATGTCGCAAACCAATGTGGCAGTAGTTTCGGCAGGCGTAAAATCAATTTTAGATATTGGTTTAACTTTAGAATATTTAGAAACAATGGGCGTTCCTGTTGTTACTTTTGGTCAAGATGAATTCCCTAGTTTTTATTCTAGCAAAAGCGGTTTTAAATCGCCGTTGCGCATTGATACTGCCAGTGAAATTGCAAACATGCTACATACCAAATGGGCTTTAGGGTTAAAAGGCTCTGTAATGATTTCAAACCCATTACCAGCAGGGCAAGAAGTAGCACAAGACGTTATTGAAGCCCATATTCTATCAGCATTGAGCGAAGCAAAAAAGAATTTTATAGTTGGTAAAGAAGTTACTCCGTTTTTGCTGAAATACATTGCTGAACGTTCCAAAGGAGAAAGCCTTGATGCCAACATTGCCTTGATTCATAATAATGCAACTTTGGCTGCAAAGATTGCTGTAGCGATGACTAAAAAATAATATTTACCAGTATTTTTAAAATTTGAATTGGAGTGTTTTTTGTCCAAATAAAATCATAAAACTTAGAACTGTTTTACCCATTATTATTAGCTTCAAAACTGTTTGCAAATGCCAATAGTTTTTCTTCTTCAAAGGCATTTGCCATAAACTGTATCCCGAAAGGCAAACCAGCAGAATTGGTGCCTGCAGGTAATGATATAGCTGGCATACCAACCAAATTAGCTTGCACAGTATATATGTCTTCTAAATACATTTCAATTGGGTTGGCTGTTTTTTGTCCTATTTTAAAAGCCGCGTTACTTGTTGTAGGAGTTAATATAAAATCGTATTTGTTAAGTATATCTATTGTTGAATTTTTTATTAAGCGTCGTACCTTTTGGGCTTTGGCATAATAAGCATCGTAATACCCAGCACTTAAAACAAAAGTTCCAAGCATAATGCGTCGTTTTACCTCTTTGCCAAAGCCTTCGGTACGCGATTTTTTATAGGTGCTCTCTAAATCATGCGCTTGGTTGCTGCGGAACCCATAATGAATGCCATCGTATCTGCTTAAATTTGATGAAGCTTCTGCTGTTGTGAGCATATAATAGCTAGGTACTAAATATTCTAATAAGGGAAAATCTACTTGCTCAACTGTATGGCCTTGCTGGCGAAGTTCTTCGATATGCTGCAATATTTTAGCTTTCACTTCGGTGTTTAGTCCTTCTGACTCAATGCACTCTTTTATGAATGCTATCTTATATTTTTTTGATTCGCTAAGGAGCTTACTATAATCGCTTATTGGCTTGTGCGATGTGGTGCTATCATATTCATCAGCACCAGCAATAACTTCCATAATTAATGCTGCATCAGCAACATTTTTAGTCATAGGTCCTACCTGGTCAAAAGATGAAGCATAAGCAATAATACCGTGACGTGATACACGTCCGTAACTTGGTTTAAAGCCCACAATGCCAGTGTATGAAGCAGGCTGTCGGATACTACCGCCTGTGTCAGTACCTAATGCTGCATGACATAAACCCGCAGCAACTGCAGCCGCAGAACCACCAGATGAACCTCCAGGAACGCACTTAACATCTAACGGATTTTTTACAATGCCGTACACAGAGTTTTCGTTACTACTTCCCATTGCAAATTCATCGCAATTAAGGCGGCCAATAATTATTGCATCTTCGGCAAGTAAACGTTCTACAACAGTTGAACTATATACGGAAATAAATTTTTCTAACGCTTTACTGGCAGCTTGCACAGCATGGCCTTTGTAGCAAATATTATCTTTAATACCAATTACTAGTCCTGCTAATTTACCTGCAATTTTATTCTTTATTTTGATGTCAATTTCTGCTGCACGAGCAATAGATTCATCATTAAAAACTTCTATAAACGCATTGAGGTGCGTGTTGTTATTTATTTGTTTGATATAATGTTGTACTAATTCGCTGCACGAAGTTTCTCCAGCCTCTATGGCCGTTCTTGTTTGCTTTATTGTATTGTTTATTTTCATCTGCATCTTGTTACTTTAATATAGGAAAAAGTAATCATCTATTTAAATATTCACGCGAAAATATAGTTTTTTTTGAGAGGTGGTTGTAAATATAGAGCAATACGCTTTTGAGGTATTTATAACAATACACTTATAGCACTTTATGGTGTTAATAATCCTTGTTAAATCTTGATTTTTTAACATGACTACGAGCCTAATAAGTTTTGTTTCCAACTATTATTACAAAGGTGTTTTTTTTAATTGATAAATATTATAATCATAATATCAATTCATGCAATCAAAAAAAATAAAAAGTTAGGCAAAAAAAATGTAAGAAACCCACATAAGAAGCCATAAAATATAATGCTCTTATTGTTTCAATGTTGTATAAATTTAAAGATTGCAAACATCAAAAAAAATTATAAAACCTAGTTATTAACAGAATAATTAATAACTAAAGTACAATAAACATAGTGTGTAGCTTTTAGATCAATTGTGTTCAAAAAATAAATTTCTTATGACCATTAGTCAGCAAAATATTTTGGTATAGTTTTTATCAACACCTCCTCACTGAAAAATAAATTTACACTTAAGGTAAAATTATTGTCAATAATCAAACGTTTAATACATTTACAAAACAAATTTAATTTTATGGAAGCTAAGTTTTCACAGAGAGTAAAAGACGTAATATCATTTAGCCGCGAAGAAGCACTGCGATTGGGTCATGACTTTATTGGCACTGAACATTTGCTTTTAGGTATGCTTCGCGACGGTGAAGGCATGGCTGTTCAGGTTCTCAATTCATTAGGGTTGGACCTTACTGAATTGCGTTATGCAATTGAAGCGCAAACAAAATCAAACTTTTCTAAACCAGTAAATAACCTAGGTAACATTCCGCTTCTAAAACAGGCTGAACGTGCTTTAAAAATTACCTATTTAGAAGCTAAAGTTTATAAAAGTGAAATGATTGAAACAGAGCATTTATTGCTTTCAATTTTAAAAGTTGAAGACAATGTTGCTGCAAATGTTTTGCAACGTTTCAACATAAATTATGATATAGTTAAGCGCGAATTAGAAATGCTTTTAACTAATCCTGATATTCGCAGCGAAATGCCAGGTAGCGCAGGTGGTCCAGATGATGACTCAGATGATGAAGCAAGTGCATTTGGTGGTGCTCAAAAGAAACCAGTTGACCCAAAATCTAAAACTCCGGTATTAGATAATTTTGGACGTGACCTTACAAAACTTGCCGAAGAAGATAAGCTTGACCCAATTGTAGGCCGAGAAAAAGAAATAGAACGTGTATCACAAATATTATCACGTCGTAAAAAGAACAATCCAATTTTAATTGGTGAACCAGGTGTTGGTAAATCTGCCATTGCAGAAGGTTTGGCATTACGTATCGTGCAGAAAAAAGTATCACGTATTCTATTTAATAAACGAGTTGTTACTCTTGATTTGGCATCGTTGGTAGCTGGCACTAAATATCGTGGTCAGTTCGAAGAGCGTATGAAGGCTGTGATGAACGAACTTGAAAAAAGCCCTGATGTAATTTTATTTATTGATGAAATACATACCATTATTGGTGCAGGTGGCGCAAGCGGGAGTTTAGATGCGAGCAACATGTTTAAACCAGCTTTAGCACGTGGCGAAATTCAATGTATTGGTGCTACAACGCTTGACGAATATCGCCAGTACATTGAAAAAGATGGTGCATTGGAACGTCGTTTTCAGAAAGTTTTAATTGAACCTGCAACTGAAGAGGAGGCAATACAAATCTTAAACAACATCAAAGAAAAATACGAGAGTCACCATAATGTTAACTATACTGTTGAGGCTTTAAAAGCTTGTGTTACTTTAACTCAACGTTATATTAGCGATAGACATTTGCCTGATAAAGCAATTGATGCTATGGATGAGGTGGGTGCTCGCGTTCACATTACCAATATAAAAGTTCCTCAAAGCATTGTAGATATTGAAAAACAAATTGAAGATATTAAAGTAGAGAAAAATAAAGTTGTTCGCAGTCAGAAATATGAAGAAGCGGCGCGATTACGTGATACAGAAAAAACTTTATTAGAGCAACTTGAAGTAGCTAAAAAGGCTTGGGAAGAAGAAACTAAAAATAACCGCGAAACAGTTACCGAAGACCATGTGGCAGAAGTTGTAGCCATGATGACAGGTGTACCTGTGCAGCGCATTGCTGCAAATGAAGGCGAAAAATTAATGAAGATGGCTGAGCAATTAACAGGTTCTGTTATTGGGCAAGACAATGCTATTAAGAAAGTAGTTAAAGCAATTCAACGTAACCGTGCTGGATTAAAAGATCCTAATAAGCCAATTGGTTCATTCATATTCTTAGGCCCAACGGGTGTTGGTAAAACTCAGTTGGCAAAAAAATTAAGCCGATATTTATTTGAAAATGATGATGCGCTCATAAGAATTGATATGAGTGAGTACATGGAGAAATTTGCTGTAAGCAGACTAATTGGTGCACCTCCAGGATATGTTGGTTATGAAGAAGGAGGACAATTAACTGAAAAGGTAAGAAGAAAACCATATTCAGTTGTATTGTTAGATGAAATTGAAAAAGCGCATCCAGATGTGTTTAATTTGTTGTTACAATGTTTAGATGATGGACAGTTAACGGATAGCCTAGGACGTAAAATTGATTTTAAGAACACTATTATCATCATGACTTCTAATATTGGCTCACGTCAGTTGAAAGAGTTTGGACAAGGTGTTGGTTTTACAACAAGCGCAAGACAAGTAAGTGCCGATGCCAATGCAAAATCAGTAATTGAAAACGCTTTGAAAAAAGCTTTTGCTCCTGAATTTCTAAATCGTATTGATGATGTAATCATGTTCAATGCTCTAAGCAGGGAAGACATACATAAAATTATTGATATTGAGTTGGTGAATCTATTTAAGCGCACCGAAGTAATGGGTTTCAAAATAAAGTTAACAGAAGAAGCTAAAGATTTTATAGCTGATAAAGGATTTGATGCGAATTTTGGTGCAAGACCTTTAAAGCGTGCAATTCAAAAATATTTAGAAGACCCTTTAGCTGAGGAAATTATTAAATCTAAACTTGGCGAAGGTGATATGGTTGACGTTGACTTAGATAAAGAAAAGCAAGAAATTGTTGTTTCAGTAAGTAAAGCAAAGCCAGCAAAGAAAAAGAAAGAAGAATAATTTTAATATGAATTTATAAGTCTCTCTCAAAAAAATTCAAAGTTACGATACTTGAATATTTGAGAATTGCACCAGATAGATATACTATTAAAACATACAAAAAAGAGGTTGTTATCATTTTTGAGACAGCCTCTTTTTTTGATTTTGCATTTATCATACATTAGATGATATAGAATTATCAAATATTATTTTACCTTGATTTTTTAAAATTAAGTAAATAGAAAAATGTTTAAAAAATATTTACTAAAAGAAACTATTGAAGCTGTCAGTATATCCAAACTAAATATGCTCAATGGTGTTTTTTTTATACTTACATTAACTTTAATGTGGAGGCAGTATGCGCATGTCTCAACATTTCCTACATCCCCTATTTTTGAATCATTATCTGTTATCCCCAAACAAATAAATTTCATTTTATTTTTAGTCGTTTTTATTTCAAGCATACTAACGGTTACATATAACACGTTGAGATTAGTTCCAATAATTCTGGTTTCGTTTTCTTTACTTTTATTGCTGGATGTAAATAATATTTATCCATTTACATTGTTTCATTTTACTGTATTTGTAATTCTTTTTTTTGTTAAGCGTGGGCTTATAAATTCTGAAACAGCACTAAATTTTGTTCGTTGGTTTTTGGTTGGAATATATTTTTCGGGTGCCATTCAAAAAATGAATCCTCTTTTTGAAAAGGAGGTTTTTAACTGGCTTACTGTGCCACTAATTTCTAAGTTTACTTCAGCTAACTATTTATTGATTTCAAAAACTTACGCGCTTATTCCTATTTGGGAAATAACCACAACACTATTTTTGATATTTAATAAAACTCGGAAACTGGGACTAATTTTTGTAGTAATTATTCACGTTACAATTCTGTTTATTTTTAGTCCGTTATATAGAAATTTCTTCGGGCCTTTATTTCCATTTAACATAGCCTTAATATTTTTCAATCTGTTTTTATTTCGTAGTTATAATGGAAATCTTTTGACTGATACAATCACAACATCAAAAAAAATAATCACTATTTGTGTTTTAGCTTTTTCTATAGGCCTACCTACAATACATTTTTTTGGTTACGGACACGATTTTTTGAGTTATGATTTATACTCTGGCAAATACAAGTATTCTGCATTTATTTTTAATAAAGATTATTTTGATAATACGCCTGAACGAGTTAAGAAATATGCTTTTAAAACAACCCACAAAGACTTTTATATTTTGTATTTAGATTATTGGATTTTTAATCAAACATATGGTAGTTTGTATAGAGAGGAATTTGTTTTAAAGCATTATAAAAACTACATGAAGACTTATAAAACTAAAGATGCAAATTGTGTTTTTTTGATTCATAGAAACGGAAAAAACGAATATGAATTATTGTAAAGCTATTTTTTCTCACACAGCATGTGTATTGAGTTTTTGTGCACAAACTTTATTAATAATAATTATTTGCTGCACCTTAACTATAAATGTTTTCTCACAAAAAACATCGCAACTAGAAGGATGTGCTATTGACGCAATAATGAAAAAAGATTATTCAAATGCAGCAGTTTATTATGGACAATTATTGCTGCGTGATAGCACAAACATCAATTACTTACATGGATATGCAGTTAGTTGCTTCTACAATTTTAATCTACAATTTGCTGAAAATTCATTTAAATCTGTACTGAACATAGACGAGAAAAAAATATATCCTGATGACTTATTTTACTACGCGCAGACACTTAAAATGCTAGGTAAATATAAACAGGCATTAAAGGAATTTGAAAAATATTATAGAAGAAACAGAAAGGTCACAACAGAAAAAACAATTCTTTGTAAAATTGAAATGGATGGTTGCATTATTGCATTAAAAGACACCCCATTAAAATTGAAAGTAGAGATTCTTGATTCAAACATAAACTCTACGAGTGCTGAAAACAGCGCATTTTTCTTCCAAAACAATTTATTCTTTACTACAAAAAAGGATAGCCTAAATTATGCTGTTTATAAAAGTAAATACGATGGTGAAAAGTTTGGGACAAAGCAATTGATTAAAAATTTAAGCTTTGAAAATGCGAGTACTTCAAATTTATTTATGGATGGAGATAGGGCATATTTTACAAAATATGAAGTGGTAGATGGAAAGAAAGAATCCGCAATTTATGCAGCGCAAATTATGAATGATTCTGTTCTGAGAATCGAAAAAATATCAGGACAAATCAATCTTCCCAATTACTCAAATACGCAAGCTACAATAGGAGTTATTGATAATCAAAAATTTCTTTTTTTTTCATCCGAAAGATTAGGAAGTAAAGGTGGGATGGATATTTATCAGAGCAAAATAAACGATGATAATTCATTTGAAATTCCAATTAATTTGGGTTCAAAAATCAATACGTATGGTGATGAAATAACGCCATTTTATTGTAATGAGTGCAAAGTGCTTTATTTTAGCAGCAACTTTCACTTGGGTTTTGGCGGGTTTGATATTTTTAGATCCACATATTCAAATGGTATGTTTTTAGAGCCTGAAAATATGGGTAGTCCTATAAATAGTTCTCTAAACGATGTTTATTTTTCATTTATACATGAAAAAAAAATTGGCTTTTTATCTTCAAACCGTAAAGGGTCTTTAAATAACGAGACTGAATTTTGTTGTAATGATATTTACAAAATAAGTATGCCAGATTTATGGCAAACAGATTCGTCAATTGTTTCCGTCAAAAACGATACTTCATTTATTGATTCTACTCAAGTTGCAGTTGATATGTTGAAACGATTTTTACCATTACAACTATACTTTGATAACGACGAGCCTGATAAAAAAACAATGGCTACTACTACTGATAAAAAATTTACTGCAACTGTATTAGAGTATCAAAAGAAGAGAGATGAGTATGTGTCAAATTTTTCAAAAGCGATTGGAAAAATTAATGCAGAAGATGCAAAATTAGCTTTGAATTATTTTTTTGAGGATAGTGTATCGGCTTCAATTTCAATGCTAACTAAGAGTTTTGATTTAATAAAATTGGTTCTTCAAAATGGAAAGAAAATTAAGTTAACTGTCAAAGGTTATTGTAGTCCATTAGCATCAACAAATTATAATAAAAATCTTGCAAAACGACGTATTAAAAGTGTTTTAAACGATTTACTAAACTATGATAGTGGAATTTTAAAGTTTTATGTACAAAGTAATGCTCTGGTCATTGATGAGGTTGAAATTGGTGAATTACAAAACTCAAATTTTATTAGTGATAATTTGAACGATGTACAAAATTCTGTTTACTCTCTTAAAGCTGCGTTGGAGAGAAAAATATCTATTATTAAAATTGAAGTTGAATAAAATCCATAATCAATTTTTGTTTCGATTATAAATTTTTAATGTATCAATCTCTGAATTATTTGATACAATATTTTGTTCATCAATCAACAAATGTTGTTTCATTACTGGTGCCAAAACATTACCTAAAATATTTTTTGTCGATTCAAAAACTCTGGCTTCATCCCATAAATTATTGTCAATAAATTTTTGAATTGTACTTGTTCCGCCCTCAATAATTACAGATTGAATGTTTAGTCGGCGCAGATGATTTAAAATTTCTGGCAAACAATTTTCTGTATTTTTTATTATTAAATATTTTACATTTTTAGAGTCCTTTAGCTCAATCTTTGTAAAAATATAAGTTCTGAAATCATCATTTAACAATCTCAAATCATTCCTTAAATTATTGTTCAAATCAACAACAAATCTTATGGGATTATTTCCATTTACTAATCTTGTGGTTAGACTTGGATTGTCAATGTTAGCTGTATTTTTACCAATAAGTATTGCTTGTTCTTCGCTTCTCCATTTATGGTTTAATACTTTGCTTGATGCATTGCTTACGGCAAGATTTCCTAATGTTGAATTGCCAATAATTCCATTTGCTGATTGCGCCCACTTTAAAATTATGTATGGGATTTTGTGATTATGTAAAGTAAAAAAACGTTTGTTTAATTCAAGGCATTCTTTTTCCATTATACCCAAAATTACTTCAATCCCAGCTTGCCTTAAAATATTGATACCTGCTCCATTTACTTCGGCAAAATTATCAATACAACCAATTACAACTTTTTTTATTTTATGTTGAACGAGCAAATTAGCGCATGGTGGGGTTTTGCCATAATGCGCGCAAGGTTCTAAATTAACATACACTGTTGAATTGGCAAGTAGGCTTTTATCTTCAACATTATTAATTGCATTCACTTCGGCATGTAGTCCTCCAAATTTTTGATGATAACCTTCTGCTAAAATTTTATTTTGATGCACTATAACACATCCAACCAAAGGGTTTGGCGCTACATTTCCAAATCCCAATTGTGCAAGTTGAATGCACCTTTGCATATAAAAATCATGCTTTTGCATTATCAAGTTCCTTTTTTTAAAACTAATGTAAACCTTAGCTTTTGGTTTAGGATTTTTGCTCGGTTTGTAAATTCTATTACTTTATCAAATTCTAAAACTTCAATTCTAGCATTGGCGCTGTCCAATAATTGCGCTATTTTTAGTGAATCATTTTTTGATGACGCGTAAGAATTTTGAATTCCGTCAAAAAAAATAATAAATAGAAAAATAATTATTAAACTGTTTCTAAACACAAATTTTATCATAAAATTTAGTAGCACAAAATACAAATTCTTCAAAGCCATTCAATGATTAAAAACATTTTTTTAATTTTTTTGAATTACAGAATTTAATTTAGGTTTGACAAAATGATTATTAAATGGAAATAACATCTGAAATAGCAAATAAGATAAAACTCCTTAACGAGAAATACGCTGAAATGGGCCAAGACCTTAACTCATATTTAGATGGGTTATTGCACGCCGATTTTCTTACTTATTGGGATTATGTGCAAGTTGATACTTTGCTTTCTCTGCAACACCCTCGAACACCTTTTCCTGATGAAAAAATATTTATTTTATATCATCAAATTACCGAATTGTATTTCAATTTATCTTTACATGAATTGGAACAAATTTCGAATTTAAAAGATGCCATAACCATTGATTTTTTCATAGCACGTATGAAACGTGTAAACAGATATTTTGAAGCTCTTACTTTTAGTTTTGATGTAATGATTGAAGGAATGGAACAAGAACAATTCTTGAAATACAGAATGAGTCTCTTACCTGCAAGTGGTTTTCAAAGTGCCCAATATCGCATGATTGAAATTTACGCTACCAATTTTTTAAACCTTGTTGCAAAAGACAAGCGTGAAGAATTGAGAAACGAAACTATCAGCACACAATTTGAAAATATTTATTGGAAAAGTGGCGCTACTGAATTAGCCACTGGTAAAAAGACATTAACGCTTTTGCAATTCGAAAAAAAATACCAACAAAAACTTATTGACTTAGCTAGTAACCTTGTTTCGAAAAATATTTACAGTGTTTACAATTCATTATCCGACGTTGATAAAGAAGCTGCAAAAAATGTAATGCGAAACTTTGATGTTAATGTAAATATCAATTGGCCTTTGTGTCATTATAAGTCAGCAGTGCGTTATTTGCAGCGCAGTCCAGAAGATATTGCTGCAACTGGCGGAACTAACTGGCAAAAATATTTACCTCCACGCTTCCAAAAAAGAATATTTTATCCTGAATTATGGACTGAAGCAGAACACGAGAATTGGGGTAAAGCTTGGGTAGAACTAAATGTGTTTAACAAATAATCATCAACTCATATATTTTTTGTACCAATGCTGAAAAACAATCATTGCCCATGTTTTAGCAACAGCATCGTTAGGACTTTTGCTAAAAAGCTCTTGCTTTAGTTTCCAGGTTTGCTCAACACTAAATAAACCTTGAGAGTCGATGTGGTTATCCTTTAGTAAATCATTATTAATGGTGCTTTTTAGTTCTGTATTAAACCATTTTAGTAAAGGCACTTCAAATCCTTGTTTGCCTCGGTTCATCAACTCTGGCGGCAGCATGTGTGCAAACGTTTCTTTCAGTATTTTCTTTTTGCTAAAAGCATCAATTTTATATGCTGATGGCAATGAAAAAGCAAAATTAACAATGTTGTAATCTAAAAATGGAACACGTACTTCGAGGCTATTTGCCATACTCATACGGTCAACTTTAGTAAGCATATCACCTTCTAAAACCATACGCATATCGGTTGCTAAAACACCATTGAAATCGGTTGCCGAAATATCCTTAAGTAAATCGGCTTTGCGGTTACGGTAGTTTAATGTAACATCAGCATCAACTAAAAAGTGACGCATTAATTTCATCAAATTTTCATCATCATTAAATCCTGCCCAACGCCAATAACGTTCCTTTTCGTCAAGGTTCAGTCCTTTCGAAAACTTTTCAATTTGCCTAAATTTATTTCCTAATTTGCTATTGCGGCTTTTAGGAAACAATCCCATTACAGGATTTATGTTTTTAATAACACTATTTGAAAACGATTGTAAACGCGCCCTTCTTTCAGCTTCGTGTTTATTGTAGCCAGCAAATAACTCATCAGCACCATCACCCGAAAGGGCAACGGTTACATGCTTGCGGGTTTGCATACTTAATATGTAAACATTCAACGCTGATGAATCTGCAAAAGGTTCATCTATATAATCTAAAACATCATGCAAGTTCTCATATAAATCTGAATTTTTTAAAGAGAAAACAGTATGGTTTGTATTATATTTTTTAGAAACCAATTTGGCATAGCTTGTTTCGTCAAATAGTGGTTCATCGGCAAAACCAATGCTAAAAGTATTTAGGTGATTGGTATGCTGTGATGCCAATGCTGTAATTACAGACGAGTCAATACCTCCACTCAAAAAAGTTCCTAAAGGCACGTCGCTTATCAAACGAATTTTTACTGCATCGTCTAATAAAGTATATAACTTTTTCTTTGCCTCATCGTAGCTTATATTGCTATGTTTGCCTTCATAATAAGGTATATTGTAATATTCTTTTTGTATAACCGTTTTATTTTTAATGATGATATAATTGCCTTGCATCAACTTATATACACCTTTAAAAATACTATATGGCGCAGGAATATAATTCAAATGAAAATAGGTAAGCATCGAACTATAATCTAGTTCCTTTTTGAACTCAAATTCTATAAGCGACTTTAATTCACTAGCGAAAATAAAATGGTTTTCATCGTGGAGATAGTAAAGTGGTTTTATACCACTTCTATCGCGTGCTATAAATATTTCTTCGGTTAAGTTGTCATAAATTGCAAAAGCAAAAAAACCATTTATTTTCTGTAAACAATCTTTACCATCTATTATAAAAAGGTACAAAAGTATTTCTGTATCGGAGCTTGAACGTAAGGCGTATCCTTTGTTTAGCACATATTGCCTATGTTCACTAAAGTTAAAAAACTCACCATTAAACACTATGGTATAGCGCCCTGTTGCATCAGTAAAAGGTTGATGAGCTGCATTTGAAGTGTCTATAATTGAAAGTCGTGCATGACCCAAACCTGTATTTTGATGTTTAAAAACACCAATATTATCAGGACCACGTTTATTTAATTTTGAAGTAGCTTTTTCTATTAAATCAAGTTTATTTTGGTGTGATGGATTAAAGATGGTAATACCGGCAATGCCACACATAACGTTTTAATTTGGTTGCTAAGCTAATATTAAATAACAGTTGCAAAACATCTAGTCTTCATCAGAATTTTCAGTTTCAAACTCACCGCCAAATTCATCGTCACCTTCGGCTGCTTCTTCATCTTCGCCCTCTTCAGTAAAACCTTCTTTTATTTCTTCTTCATCCTCCTCGTCAAGCCCAACAATAGCCTCTTCAGCTTCATATGCTTCCGAATCATCAACAGTTAAGTCTTCAAAAAATTTATTTGAAATTTTTACATCTTCTTCATCAACAACTACTTCGGTAGGTAGAATTACTTTTTTGTATTGACGCGGTGGCTTACCTATCTCTTTTGAGCAATATGGATAAATCTGTCCTTTTTCTTCTTCTTTAATAATCTTGATTAGTTCAACATGAAAAAGTTTTACAGATTCTGTAGAATCTAGGTATAACAAAAAACGTTGATGTGGGTCATCCACAAAATCAGCTATTTCGGTTTCAAATGTTTCGTTGGTTTTTGTAGTTATAAATGGCGTTACTTCTTCTTTTTTACGCCAAACAACATCGCTCATAAAAAAATGATGTATAGCTGTACCATCAAATTTTATTGCCTGTTGAATACATTGTGCAAAATCATCGAAGGTTTGATTTGGTCTAATGTCAATGTCTCTGTATGAATCGTCGTGGTCTTCTTTTTGAACCCTAAATCTGTAAATTGGCATTGTGTATTTTATTTTTTTTCAAACCTAATTCATTTTTTAAAATTTAAAAATAACAATTACAAAATTGGATTTAATTTTAGTTTGAAATTTTTGCCTCAAGATGCTATTTCATCTTTATTGATGATAAGAATTAGTTCATTCTGTTTAATGGAAATTTATTAAAACGCACAATTAATACGAAATAAAATTAGAAGATTACCTTGTATAGTTTTTTGCTTTTGATAATTTAAAATATCTAATTTTGAAGCAAAAAAATAATCAATATGCTTTTCTCAAAAAGTTCAATTATTCATACAATTGTAGTTTTAATTTAATCCAATAAATCGTTCATAAAAATCACCCCTCTTATTAATGCCAAATACTTATATGTCGTTTTCTAGTTTGAGAAGTTTGCAAAAATTTGCTTTTGCTTTCGTAATTATTATTTTTATTTCATGCAATTATGCAACATCAAAAAAAGATGTAGTAAAAGACACAACAACCATTGTTAATGCACCTATTGATAGTTTATCAGCAAGCAAAGTGCCTAATGAGTACAATAATTTAGCAAGGTTTATTGCAGGTACTAAACAGGACAATGAAAATGATTTTAAGGCAATGGAAGCTACTCCATATTGGAGTAATTTTTCTAAAAATATAACACAAAAATTTAATACTTTAGATAGTACCCGATACAGCAAAATGCGTGCATGGCGCAATACCATACTAAACGAGGTTAATAGCAATACTGAGAAATTATTTTACCCTTTTAGTGGTCCTGATTTTTTAAATGCGTATACTTTTTTCCCAAATGCAAAAGAATATACCATGTTGGCTTTAGAGCCTTCGGGTAAGTTACCAAGCATCGATGAACTTAAATTAGATACAGCACACAATTATTTTGCCTCTATTGAAAATGGATTAAAAGCAATTCTAAGTTTTAGTTTTTTTAGAACCGAAGCAATGGAAAAAGATTTTGCAAACAATCAATTGAATGGTGCTGTGCATTTGGTTTCTTTATTTGTTATTAAAACAGGTAACAAAATTATTGATGTAAAACCTGCTACAATAAATAACTTGGGTGAAATAGTGTTGACAGATAAAAACGACTGCACCATAAATGGATTTCAAATATTATTTGAAGACGGAATAACACATCAAAATAAAATTATCAATTACTTTAGTATTGATGTTAGTGATTTGGCATTGCAAACAAACCCTTGTTTTAAGGCTTTTGCAAGTAATTTACAAGCTGTTACCACATACTTAAAATCGGCTTCATATTTACTACACTCTACCAATTTTTCGTTTATGAGAAATACCATCATTGCGCACAGTAAAAATATTTTACAAGACGATAGTGGCATTCCTCTTTTATTTTTTAAGGACACGGTCTGGAACAAAACTTTTTATGGAACTTATGATAAGCCCATAAATTTATTTCGCAATAAGTTTCAAGCAAATTTGCACAAAGTTTATAATGATAGTTTAAGTAAAGTGAATATCAAGAAACTTCCTTTTGGCATAGGATACGATTACAAACAAAACGAAAGTAACTTGATGTTATTTAGAAAAAAGTAAAAAGTACAGGATGGAAAACGAAGATGAAAAATTACGTTTAGATAAATACTTATGGAGCATAAGATTATTCAAAACGCGTTCGTTAGCCACCAAGGCTTGCACCGATGGGCGCGTGAAATTGAACGGTGACAACGTAAAAGCATCAAAAATTGTAAGAGTTGGCGAAACATTCGCTGCCAAAACAGAACACAAGGATTGGATTATTGAGGTAACCGCTTTGCTGAGCCACCGTGTAAACGCTGCTACTGCCGTATCATATTATTTAGATAAAAGTCCAATTGTTGAAAAACAAGATAGAAAAGAAGCATCTGCTTTTATATTTCATACCGGTAAACGGCAATCAAAAATAGGTAGGCCAACAAAAAAAAGCCGCCGAAATTTAGATGGCTTTTTGGATGATTAATTTTTGGAACAATTGCGTTAAATATTACTGTAATATAATTATTTTTTCTTTAATACTTGCTACTAAATCAAAAGAATTGTGTTATCCAAAATTAAAAAAAATCAACTAGTCAATTGGTTCTAAATTTTCTAAACTTACAATGCTCATCATCATACCAAAGGTAACTTTTGCTTTGTCTTTTATTATTTCTTGAACTACTCCAGTTTGATGACTTTTTAATATGCGCACCTTTCCTCCAACATGTATTTTGAGCTTAACTTTTGCTATGATTTTTTCTTTGGTTTTTTCTTTTTTTTCTAATGCAATTTGTTGTTGCTGTTTACGTTTTTCGGCAGTTACATTGTTTACAAATTTCTGTATAACTGTTTTCTTGTCTTTGTTTTGTTGCCACTCTTCTGCAAGCACTTTAAACTTGCGTCCTAAATCGTTTATCTTATTTATTTCTTCTTGTTTTTCCTTGGTTTTCTCATAACGCTCTGTCAGTTTCTCAAAAAGTTTATCGTATTTTTCTTTTGCTTGTTGTGCTTCAACGGTTTCCTTTCTGAGCATTTCTAATTCTTCCGACAAGTTATTTTTTTCGCGTTGCACATCAGCCAACAATCGGTTTAGCTTAAGTTTGTCATTCGAAACTTTTTCGCCTGCTCGTGTAATAATACTTTTGGGTAGCCCTATCTTTTCTGCTACTTCAAAGGTGTAAGAACTTCCGGGTTGTCCTACTAACAATTCGTATTTTGGTTCAAGTGTTTCTGGGTTAAATAGCATACAAGCATTGATTACACCTTTTAAATTATCTGCTAATAATTTTATGTTTGTGTAGTGTGTAGTGATGATTCCGCATGCTTGTTTTTTGTTTAGTTCTTCTAAAATAACTTCGGCAATTGCGCCACCTAATTCAGGGTCGGTGCCTGTTCCAAATTCATCAATTAAAAACAAAGTTCTGCGATTGGCAATTTGTAAAAACTGTTTCATCGCCACCAAACGCGAACTATAGGTACTTAAAGCATTTTCTATACTTTGACTGTCGCCAATATCAACCAATAAATGATTGAAAAAACTCATTTTACTTTCTTCTTTGCACGATACCAATAATCCACTTTGTAACATAATTTGTAGCAAGCCAACAGTTTTAAGTGTAATGGATTTTCCACCAGCATTTGGCCCACTAATAATAACAATACGTTGTTGTTTGTTGATGGTCATACTCATTGGTATGGTTGTCTTTCCGCTTGTTTTATTTTGCAGAAACAACAACGGATGAAATGCTTTATACAACTCAACCGTTGGTTCGTTTTCAAGTGCGGGATGATGTGCATTTATTTCAATAGCAAAATATGCTTTTGCACGAATAAAATCTATTGTGGTAAGTAATGTGTGATAATTTTTTATCAGCGCTGCATGTGGTTTTAGCGATTGCATAAGTTCGCGCAAAAGCTTATGAACTTCACGGCGTTCATCATTTTCTAATTCAGCAATGTCATTGTTTAATTCAACTGTATTGTGAGGTTCAATAAATGTTGTTTTCCCTGTTTCGCTGCTTCCGTGCACCAATCCTTTTACATCGCGTTTGTGTTCGGCCATCACTGCTAATACCCTACGTCCGTTATAAAAATTTTCTTCATTTTCGCGCAACCATCCTAACTTATTTAAGTCGTTTACAAATTGCCGAAATTTCCTTTCTGCTTCCCTACGTTTACTATTCAAGTCTTGTCTAATGTCAGCAAGAATGCGTGATGCCGAAGAACGTACTTGTGCCGATTCATCTATGATTTTATCAATTGACTTAATAATGTCAGTTGTTTCATATACATCTGCAAGCAACAATTGCATTGCCTGGAATTGTACAGTTCGTTCCGAAATAAATTTGAAAATATCGTTTACTACACACGAAACATGTTTGATATTTAGGAATTGTTTTTCGGTAAGTACTGTTCCGTCAATGCCAATTAAATTGCATTCAGTTTCAAAATCTTGAAAAAGTGTATCAGGAAAATGTCCTTTGTTGCGCAACAACCTTGCAAACTCATTGAGTTGTTGCAATTGCAACTTGCAAAGTTCACGGTCTTGGATAGGTGTCATTTCCTTAGCCAATTTCTTGGATGACGCAACCCGACAATGTTGTTCAACATGCCATTGAATTTTGTCAAAATCAAAAAGTGCTAGGGTATTTTTATCGTAAATTCTCATCAGGATTTATGAAACCAAATAAAGAGAAATATGTTTGAACTTTTATAATGAATTAAAATATAAAACTTTCACTGCTATTTGTGCTTAAATGAATATTTTGTCCCAATAATTTTTAAAAGGTTCGATGGTCAATTTCAAATCAAATATTCATGCAGTAATTTATGACATGGATGGAATACTTATAAATTCTGAGCCTTTGTGGCAAATAGCGCAGATAGAAACGTTTGTTGAATTAGGTTTTAATTTCACTCATGAAATGTGCGAACAAACAGTTGGTTGGCGTGTGGATGAAGTAATTAGCTATTGGACAACTCGTTTTAATTATACATTACATACAAACGAATATATTGTAGGAGTATTGCTTGATAAGCTGAAAGTTTTTATTGCCAATGATGGAAAGGCAATGGAAGGAGTTTATGGTTCGCTAGATTTTTTTAAAACCAAGAAAATTCCAATGGCTATTGCAACCTCATCACCAATATCTATTATGCACCAAGTTGTAGAAACATTAAATATTTCATCATATTTTAATTACTTATGTTCGGCGCAGCACGAATCAAATGGTAAACCACATCCAGCAGTATTTTTGGCTGCATCAAATTTACTGCAGGTTAACCCAATTAATTGCTTAGTAATTGAAGATTCATTGAATGGAGTAATCGCAGCAAAAGCTGCAAGGATGAAATGCATCGCTATACCAGAACCACATAATTTTAGAAATCCGAAATTTATCATAGCTGATATAATTGCTAATTCTCTTGCAAATATTGATGATGAATTATGGGACAAATTAAATTGTTGATGATCAAAATTATTTTGCAGCCAGCAACGTCTATAATTTTGGTTAGAATCTTTTAGATGAATCTTTTTAGATGTTTGGAAGAGGCTTCAGTAATGTTTATTGAACTAAAAAATAATTCAATTATGAGATTAAAAATAATTCTACCTTATAATATTGATGTTACAAAGCAAACTACTAGTTCCTTTTTCGAATCAGTATTTTTAAAAAGATAATAGTTGCAACATCAGATGCATCTGATAAGCCACTTAATGTAAAGCATTATGTTTCAGAAATATTAAGTAGATAGGTGAGTAGGCTTTTTATGAAAAAATTATGTTCAAATTGGATTGCGATTTACTATTCCTTATTCACAAATTCTTTTCTTTATGATGATGGATATAAATTTATTATTTATGATGGTTTTATTGATGGATATGTAGATAAGTATATTATTTCATCTCGAAGTTCAAGTTCGCGGATAATAAGCCTTAAGTCCCCAATTGCTATTCAAAATATGTGGTCAATTTTGTTTGTTGGTTTGTGTTTTAGATATCACATGTAGTATCAACCAAAATATAATAATTAAATTCTTGACTCAATGTCAAGAGTTTTTTGGAGTTAACTCAACAAAAAAGACTTTTATTTGAAACAAAAATTGAATGAGCTTCAAGACATCACATATATTTTTAATTGCACTAATATCTATTATTTACTTGCCAGTACTTTTTATGCAAGGCATGTTTATGGATGGGTTAATCTATTCTGCAATTGCAGAGAACTTATCTCTGAATTTTAATGGCTCCTTTCATTTGTTTGTATCAGAAACATTCCTTTCTGATTTTCATGAACAACCTCCTTTGGTATTTTTCTTACAAGCTTTAGTTATAAAACTTTTTAATGATGTATTTTTTGTAGATAGATTTTATTCTTTTTTGTGTTTATCTTTTGGTTTGTATTTGCTATTTAAAATCGCTTCTAAATATACTTTGTTAAAAGAAAATGCTTGGATTGTAATTATGGCATTTTTGTGCATTCCAGTTGTTAGTTGGAGTTATAAAAATAATATGCTCGAAAATACAATGTGTGTATTTACGTTGTGGTCGGTATATATTTCATTTGATTATTATATATTAAAAAGTAAAAACTTATTAATTTTTACTTTTCAGTTTTCATTCATGCTGTGGTGTTCATTTATGAGTAAAGGATTTACAGGCTTATTCCCATTTTCAATCCCATTTTTATTTCATTTATTTTATTCAAAAAAAACAAACCATAAATGGTTTTTAGAAACAGTTTTATTATTGTTAGCATTTAGCTTAATAGTTATTGTACCTTTTTTACTTTCTCCGGCATTTTACAATTATGTAAAAACATATTTTTTAACTCAAGTTGTTGCAAGTGTAAATGGCAATCGTGAAGTCGACGGTCATTTCTTTATTGTAAAAAGAGTCCCACAAGAACTTCTCATTCTAATTATAGTAACATTAATACTGAATTTGAAATATGGCAAGAATATTTTAGTGGAGATTTGCAGAAAAATCAAATCAAATAAACCATCACAGTTTTTTCTAGTTCTTGCATTATTTGGTTCGCTCCCAATTATGATTAGCCCCAAGCAGTCTGGTTATTATGTGCTATGTTCATACCCATTTTTTGCATTGTTTTTTGCATTAATAAACAAAGAAGAAATTCTGGCTCTTACATCTAATCTAAAGCTCAAATTATTGGAAGGTAAGTTTAGGATTTTGCTCGTTGGTTTGATAATTACTTCCGTTTCAATGAGCTTATTTAATTGGAAAAGATTTTATAGAGACGATACTAAAATTACAATGATTGATTCAATAGAACACAAAATGCCACATTTAAAGTCAATTGATATTAGTTGGGATTTTGCTCAAGACTATTCACTTTACGCTTATTTTGCAAGGCGACATAATGTAAGTTTATATACACCTAATTATCAAAATACTAAATCTATTTTTTTGATTTCAAAAACATTGAATGAGAAAGAAATTATCAAGGCTAATTATGTAGTGAACAATGAAAAAATATACCTTTTCAGTAAATAAAAAAGCTACCACATTTAAGTGATAGCTCTCTATAGTATTAATCTTTCTAGTATTTATTTCATTACTTCAACAAAACCCTTTATTGGTTCAGGAGCTTTAGATTGCCCAGGAGGTACTTTGAATGTTGCGATATAGAAAAATGTTCCGCCATCTACATTTGCTCCATCCCAACTGTTTGATGGGTCATTGTTTTTATAATTTGCAGTTTCGAACACTTTTTTACCCCAGCGGTCAAAAATTACAACTTCGGTGTTTGGATATTCTTCAATAGCTTTAATTGAGAATCTTGAGTTATTAGAACCTGAACCTGGTGAAAAAACATTAAATGTTTTTGGTTGACACGTAGATTTTCTAACAACTTGCATAGTATCGGCTGCTGAAGTACCACAAACATCAGTAGCGGTTAAAATATAATACATGGTATCAATTACATCAGTTAAAATGGTAAATGTAAATATAGAATCTGTTCCTGTTATTTGGTTATTTGTAGCAATTAAATTTTGAGCACTCACACTAACCCAATTGTAAGTAAAGTTTTCTGTTGATGAACCTTCTCTAATAATGTGAGCATAAACTGGTATTTTTGCATCAGGGCAAGCACTAGTATCGTCAGCGGCAGAAAGTACAATACTATGATAGGTTCTATATTTCAAATTGGTATAAGCAGTAGCAGTATCATTGCAAACATCCGTTACTTGAAACTTGTAAACAATAGCATTAGAATCATTTACATTCACATTAATGTTTTTTGATGGTGAAGTTATACCATTCCATGAAAATAGTTTACCAGAAGCACCGCCTAAAATTGTTGGCATTAATTGTACAAGTGTACCAGGGCAATTAACAACTGTATCGGATATTAAATCTATTATTAAATCATTATATATAGGAACTACAATTGTTTTGCTTTTTGTTATTCCATTAGGATTACAAACGTCTGAGACATTTACCAAATAAGTTTGTGTTGCAGTTGGATTAACTGAAGCGTTATTTGATGTACTAGTTAAACCTGGCCATGAATATGTGAGTGGTACTGAGCCAGTTGCAGCTACAGAAAGCATTACAGCGTCATTAGGACAAAGTACTGTATCTTTATTTGAAGTAATATCAGCAACGATAAGTGGTGGTTGAACAGTAATCGTTAGGGGTTTTGATGTAGTATAGGGTTGCCCGCATACTTCATCAGTTATGTGGGCAATAACAGTTGCTGTATTTGTAAATACAAAGTTAGCGCTGGTGGCGGTACTTGTGTTGTTATCCCATGAATATGTATATGTTCCCAAGGCAGAATTTGTTCCTGATACAGTAAAAGAAATAGG
>Ga0214921_10001405_pt1 | contig 41286 bp, 39 predicted proteins | sample LL1505_MetaG_FD_177992 | JGI IMG/M metagenome (GOLD analysis project Ga0214921, IMG submission 177992) | Freshwater microbial communities from Lake Lanier, Atlanta, Georgia, United States - LL-1505 | ecosystem: Environmental > Aquatic > Freshwater > Lake | place: USA: Georgia | collected...
TACCAAGAGGCCCATCATGTCAATGAACATCGGTTCAGAAAAAGACGATGAGATCATGAGTGAGATCAACACCACGCCCTTGGTGGACGTGATGTTGGTGCTCTTGATCATCTTCTTGATCACCATTCCAGTGGTGACCACGTCCATCAAGGTGGATTTGCCCAAGGAAAAAAACTTGGTGCGAGAGACCAAGCCAGAGACCGTGATCATCTCGGTGGATGTGAAGGGCAAGATCTTTTTGTACGACACGCCCATTAAAAATTCAGACGACTTGCTGCAGCGCATGAAGAAGTTTTCGGTCATGAAGCCGCAGCCCGAAGTTCAGATTCGGGGTGACGGCAAGAGCGACTTTGAGTCGGTGGGCCGAGTGATGTATGCGGTGCAGCGCGCCGGCATCACCAAGGTTGGCTTCATCACCGAACCGCAATAAAGGAACAAGACCATGGCCATGAACATAGGCTCCAATTCGAGTGACGAACCAGAAGTAATGATGGAGATCAACACCACGCCCCTGATTGACGTGATGCTTGTGCTGCTCATCATGTTGATCATCACCATTCCGGCGCAACTTCACTCTGTGAATTTGGACATGCCGGTGTCCACACCGCCGACTAAAAAGATAGACCCTGTGGTCATCAAGATTGATGTAGACGCCAACAGCGTGATCAATTGGAACGGCCGTCCTTTAGCGGGTCGTGCCGATCTGGAGCTCAAACTCACAGAGGCGGCAGCCACTCAACCCCAACCCGAATTGCACATTCGCTCGCACGCCAAAGCCAAGTACGAGTCTGTTGCCTTGGTCATGGCCAGTGCCCAGCGCATTGGGCTGACCAAGCTGGGCATTGTGGGCTCTGAGCAGTTTGTGAATTGATTTTGACTTGAAGTCTGGCTTGTTCGGACGAAAAAAACCGCCTCAGTGAGGCGGTTTTTTCATGAAAAATTGGAGTCAGATCAACATTAATTTTGTCAATCAAAAGGGGAAGAGGCTAATGGGGGCTGACGATTTGTGGTACTCCACCATGAGGAAGCCCCCATTGGCCTCTTCCCCTTTTGATTAGAAATTAATGTTGATCTGACCCCAATTTTTCTGCTGAGTGAAGATCAGTCTGCGTAAACGCCAGCGGCCTTGATGATAGGGCTCCACTTGGCAATTTCAGCTGCTACAAACTTCTTGTGCTCAGCCGGCTCAACGCGTTTGTCGGTGACCACCACAGCGCCCAAACCTTCTTGTTTTTTGATGAACTCGGGATCTTTCAATGCCACTTTGAGTGCTGCATTGATTTTGGCCAAGACATCGGCTGGCGTGCCTTTAGGTGCATACAAACCATGCCAGATGGTGACTTCAAAACCTTTGAGGCCAGACTCTTGCATGGTGGGCAAGTCTTTCAAGGCGGCAGTGGTTAAGCGCTTGCTGGTGGTGACTGCAAAGCCCTTGATCTTTTTGCCTTCAATTTGGCTGGTTGTGTTGGTGGTTTGGTCGCACATCAAATCGATCTGTCCACCCATGAGGTCGGTCATCGCTGGCGCTGTGCCTTTGTAGGGCACCGTGGCCATGTCAACTTGAATGGCGTTTTGATACAGCAAGCCGCACAGGTGCGAAGCAGAACCTACGCCGGCATTGCCCAAATTGACTTTGTCTTTGTTGGCAATAACCCATGCAGTGAGTTCTTTGAAATTGTTGGCAGGCAAAGAAGGCTTGCTGATAAGCGTCATGGGCACATCATTGATCATGCCCACATACTCAAAATCGCTGTCTACTTTGAAAGGGATATTGCGAACCAAGGTGGGCATGGTGGCCATGCCAATGTGATGCAACAAAAGTGTATGACCATCGGGAGCAGCTTTGGCCACCTTGTTGGCGCCAATGGAGCCACCAGCGCCGGCTGCGTTGTCAACCAACACAATAGCGCCGCCCAAGGGCGCGCGAATGGCTTCAGCTAAATCACGCGCCACACGGTCTGTGGGGCCGCCGGCTGCAAAGGGCACGACGAAAGTGATAGGCTTGGTGCCAGGGAAATTTTGGGCCTGCGCAAGCAATGTCAGGGCTGCGGCGGCAATGACCAACAAACGTTTCATCTTCAACTCCTGTTAATAATCGTTGAGTGTAATTCGGCAGACAAGCCTTTTGCCTCTCGAAAACACAGTTTCCTCGAAAAAAAAGGGATTCATGACCAGAATGATGAAGCCCCCTTGAGCCAAATCAAGCGAATCGGAATTGGCTACCAGGGACCGAATTTTTGAGCTGGCAACTTATTGATAACTGCGTGCGTCTTCAATCACTTTGCCATCATTGGCCAAGGTGCCGGGGGCTACCAAAAGCACATCGCTGCGCAACTTGGTGACATCGCGAATGGCCTCTGCAATCTGCGCCTTCAACTCGGCTTCTGCGCCTGTGGCCGCTGTGGTCTCCACATGCAGCGCCATGCTGTCATTGGCCATCTCACCTTGAACAATGAGGCGGGCGCGCAATGCAGATGGAAAGCGCTTGACCACCTCAGCCACTTGTCCGGGATGCACAAACATACCGCGCACTTTGGTGGTTTGGTCGGCACGGCCCATCCAGCCCTTAATGCGTTGATTGGTTCGACCGGTAGGGCAATGGCCACTCAAAATAGCCGACAAGTCACCGGTGCCAAACCGAATCAAGGGATAGTCTGGGTTCAAACTGGTAATGACCAATTCACCCACCTCGCCTTCGGGCACAGGATCGCCCGTGCCAGGACGCACAATTTCAACGATCACGCCTTCGTCAATCACCAGCCCTTGGCGTGCGCTGGTTTCGTAGGCAATGAGGCCCACATCTGCTGTGGCATAACACTGGTAAGCATTGACGCCGCGCTCAGTCATCCAATCACGCAAGCTTGGCGGAAAGGCTTCGCCAGAGACCAAGGCTTTTTTGACAGAAGGCAAGGCGACACCCATTTCAGCCGCTTTTTCAAGAATGATTTTCAAGAAACTGGGGGTGCCAATGTAGCCCGCTGGCTGCAACTCAGCCATGGCTTGCACTTGTTGTTCGGTTTGGCCAATGCCGCCAGGAAACACCGTGCAGCCCAAGGCATGGGCACCGGTTTCCATCATGGAGCCCGCTGGTGTGAAGTGATAACTGAAACAGTTGTGAATAAGTTCGCCCGACTGAAAGCCAGCCGCCGCGATGGCGCGCGCCATGCGCCAGTAATCGGGGCGCGAACCTTCAGGCTCATAAAGAGGGCCAGGGCTAGAAAACACGCGCGGCATTTGTTGGCCATAGCTCACGGCACTGAAGCCGCCGAAAACGCTGCCACCCGCTGCTCGTGAGGCTTTTTGTTTTTCAAGCAACTCGTATTTGCGAATCACTGGCAGTTTGGCCAATGCATTGCGCGAAGTGATGTCAGCCGCGTTGATGTCTTTTAAAATTTCTGCGAAAGCAGGCGCATTTTTTTGTGCGTGTGCAATTTGCCCAGGCAATGCCGCCAACAAGGCCGACTCGCGCGCTGCAGAGTCGCGCGTTTCCAATGCATCCATGTGCGTCTTCATAAAAATCCTTTGAAGGTGATTGGAAAAATTAAGCCAACCAACGCTTGCGTCGTTTGTAGCTCTTCACATCTTTGAAGCTCTTGCGCTCGCCGCCGCCCATGCCGAGGTAAAACTCTTTCACGTCTTCGTTGGTCCGCAGGTCTTCGGCCGCGCCGTCCATCACGATGCGACCCGACTCCATGATGTAGCCGTAATCAGAGTACTTGAGCGCCATGTTGGTGTTCTGCTCTGCGATCAAGAACGTGACTTTTTCTTTCTCATTCAAATCTTTGACAATGTTGAACACCTCTTCCACGATTTGTGGGGCCAAGCCCATAGAAGGCTCATCCAAAAGCATGACGCTCGGGTTGGTCATCAAGGCGCGGCCAATGGCACACATTTGTTGCTCGCCACCTGAGGTGTAAGCCGCTTGTGAAGTGCGACGTGTTTTGAGACGAGGGAAATAGGTGTACACCTTTTCAAGGTTGGCCGCAATTTCACCTTTGTCCTTGCGCGTGTAGCTGCCCGTCATGAGGTTTTCTTCAATGGTGAGGTGCGCAAAGCAATGCCGACCTTCCATGACTTGCACAACACCGCGGTTGACCAAATCGGCAGGAGTGAGGTTTTCAATGCGCTCACCACGAAGCTCAATGCTGCCCTTGGTCACATCGCCACGCTCACCTTTGAGCAGATTGGAGATGGCCCGCAAGGTGGTGGTTTTGCCAGCACCATTGCCACCCAAAATAGCCACAATGCCTTGCTCAGGAACTTGCAGGGAGACCCCCTTCAACACCAAGATGACGTGGTTGTAAATGACTTCGATGCCACTGACATTCAATACAATTTTTTTATCGCTCATGGACTTTGCCTTTGTGACCAAATGAAAACCTCAGGCGCTGAGACTTTCATTTGGCAACTGCTTTCGCAGTTACCAAAGCACCGCACATGCGTGCGGTGTGACCTATGCTTAAGACTGGCAATCAGCCGGTGTACGGCGATTCAGTTTCTTTTCTGCAGCATATTTGTCAGCAGCGGCTTTCACCATTGGCTTAATGATTTGCTCATCGGCCTGGTACCAGTCACTAGAGAACTCCCACTTGCTACCGCTCCATGTGTGAATGCGAGCCCAGTTCGCGCCCATGTGATCGACACATGAGGTTGAAATTGGACGCAACACACCTTTGAAGCCCAGCGCATCCAATTTGGGCTGTGTCAGGTTCAAGTTCTCATAACCCCAACGAGCTTGCTCGCCAGTCATGACTTTACCTTTGCCATATTTTTCTTGGGCTTGGCGAACACCTTCAATACCAAACATGGCGCTGAACAAACCGCGCATGTAAAGCACTTCGCCCACTTCATCCTTAGGGCCTGTGCCTTGGCCTTTGGCGTGAATCTTTTCCAACACTTCTTTCACAACAGCAGAGTCCTTTTCGGCACCGTGCTGCATGGTGATGGCGTTGTAGCCCTTAGCACCCATGCCAACGTCTTTGACATCTGGCTCTGCACCGGCCCACCACACGCCATAAATTTGCTCACGTGGGTAACCTGTGGCTTGCGCTTCTTTGAGCAAGGTGGAGTTCATCACACCCCAACCCCAGTTGATGACGTAATCTGGGCGATCGCGGCGAATTTGCAACCAAGTGGACTTTTGTTCAATGCCAGGGCTTGTGACTGGCAACAAACTCAGCTTGAAGCCGTGCATGGCTGAACGCTCTTGCAAAATTGGAATGACTTCTTTGCCGAAGGGGCTGTCGTGGTAAACCAAGGCAATGTGTTTGCCCTTGAGTTTGTCAGCACCACCTACTTTTTTAGCAATGTCTTGAATGATCACATCGCCTGCAACCCAGTAGGTACCGGCCAAGGGAAAGTTCCATTTGAAGACGCCACCGTCAGCTGATTCGCTTCGGCCGTAACCTGCTGTGATCAAAGGAATTTTGTCGCCAGGGGCTTTTTCAGTGAGCGCAAAAGTAATGCCTGTTGACAATGGTTGGAACACTGTGGCGCCACCATTTTTGCCTTTCAGACGCTCATAGCATTCAACGCCACGGTCTGTGGCGTAACCCGTTTCGCATTCCTCGAAGCTGACTTTCACGCCATTGATACCGCCGCGTGCATTGACAAGTTTGAGGTAGTCGACATAGCCGTTGGCGAAGGGCACGCCATTGGGTGCAAAAGCACCCGTTCTGTAGACCAAGACTGGGAAAAATTGCTCTTTGGATTGCGCGGTTGCGACAGTACTAACCAGTGCACTGGAAAGTCCGGCCGCAGCCACAGTAACGGCTAGAGCGAGTTGACGAAGCTTCATGGTTGTCTCCTGTTAAGTAAAGTGTGAAGCACTGAGGGAAAAATCAATGTGGGAATGGCCATAAGCGCAGCTTTTGCTTGGCCACTGACCACAGTTTGGCCAAGCCATGGGGTTCGACAATCAAGAACCACACAATCAAGGCACCAAAAATCATGAACTCTGCGTGAGAGATGGCGGCAGTAGAAATGACCACACCGACCAAGCTACCGACCCAAGGTAAAAACTGGTTGAGGAAAACTGGGAGAATCACAATGAACGCTGCACCAAAGAAGCTGCCCATGATGGAGCCCATGCCGCCAATGATCACCATGAACAGCAGTTGGAATGAGCGATCAATTGAAAACGCCGCTGGCTCCCAAGAGCCCAAATGCACAAAGCCCCACAAAGCACCAGCAACGCCCACAATAAAGGAGCTGACAGCAAAAGCGCTGAGCTTGGCATACATAGGGCGAATGCCAATGACTGCCGCGGCCACATCCATGTCGCGAATGGCCATCCACTCACGACCAATGGCTGAGCGCACCAAATTCTTAGCAAGCAATCCAAAGACAATCAAGAACACCAAGCAGAACAAATACTTTTCGACGGGCGTCTGAATGGCCACACCCATGATGCTCAAGTTAGAGACTGAAACAGAGCCAGAAGCCGTGTTGTTGGTGAACCAACCCACGCGCAGAAAAGCCCAGTCACAAAAGAACTGTGCTGCCAAGGTGGCTACAGCCAAGTAGAGCCCTTTGACTCGCAAACTGGGGATGCCAAAAAAGATCCCGACCAGCGTTGCAAAAAATCCACCACTGAGAATTGCAACGATGAGAGGGATGCCATCAATTCGAATGTAGGCGTTATAGGCCATGTAAGCACCCACGGCCATGAATGCGCCAGAACCCAAAGAGATTTGGCCGCAATAACCCACCAGAATATTCACGCCCAACGCAGCCAAGGACAAGATCAAGAAGGGAATCAAGATGGCTCTGAACATGTATTCGTCGACCAACATCGGCACGCCCACAAAGGCAAATGCAAGCAATGCCAAGATGGCCCATCGGTCTTGGGCAATGGCAAAAATTTGTTGGTCACTTCGGTAAGAAGTTTTGAATTGACCGTTTTCTCTGTAGAACATGTTGTGCTTCCTTAAACGCGATCAATGATTTTTTCGCCAAACAAACCCTGTGGTCGAAACAGCAAAAAGACCAACGCAAGGACATACGCAAACCAAATTTCAATGCCACCACCGACATAAGGGCCGAGAAACACTTCCGACAATTTTTCTCCCACACCAATGATCAAGCCGCCAATGATGGCGCCTGGCACCGATGTCAAGCCGCCCAAAATGATGACGGGCAATGCTCTCAAAGCAACCGTTGTCAAAGAAAATTGAACGCCCATCTTGGAGCCCCAAATGATGCCCGCCACCAAGGCTGTGATGCCGGCCACAAACCAAACGATGACCCAAATTCGGTTCAGTGGAATACCAATCGACTGCGCCGCTTGGTGATCATCTGCAACGGCACGCAAGGCTCTGCCTGTGCCCGTTTTTTGGAAAAATAAAGAAAGTGTGACCACCAACAAAGCTGCAATCAGAGCAGCGTAAACATCTTCCAAGTTCACCAAAATGCCACCAGGAAAAACAGAGTCCAAAAGGAACACAGGTTCTTTCGGCATACCCACATCAATTTTGTAAATGTCGCTGCCAAAGATGGTCTGGCCCAAGCCATCGATGAAATAGGTAATGCCCAAGGTGGCCATCAGCAAAGTGACGCCCTCTTGGTTGACCAAGTGACGCAACACATACCTCTCAATGAGCCAAGCCAAGGCAAACATCAAGACCGCAGCAAGGGCAAAAGCAATCACATTTGAAAGTATTTTGTTGTCCAGCCCTAATATTTCTGGAACCCACTCAGAGAAGCGCGCCATGGCCAATGCGGCAAACAGCACCATGGCACCTTGCGCAAAGTTAAACACACCAGAGGCTTTGAAAATAAGCACAAAGCCAAGCGCCACCAACGAATAAAGCATGCCGGCCATCAGGCCGCCTAAAAGAGCTTCTAAGAAAAATGCCATGTTGTGTGCTCCTTAATGACTGGTGCCTAGATAGGCACTGATCACTTCTTCGTTGTTGCGGACTTCTTCGGGGGTTCCATCGCCAATTTTTTTGCCGTAGTCCAAAACCACCACGCGGTCAGAGATGTCCATCACCACACTCATGTCATGCTCAATCAGCACAATGGTGGTTCCAAACTCGTCGTTCACATCCAAGATGAAACGGCTCATGTCTTGCTTTTCTTCCATGTTCATGCCGGCCATCGGTTCGTCCAGCAAAAGAACTTGAGGCTCCATGGCCAAGGCACGTCCCAAGTCGACACGCTTTTGCAAGCCATAAGGCAGTTGACCCACAGGTGTTTTGCGATGCGCTTGAATTTCAAGGAAGTCGATGATGTGCTCGACAAAGTCGCGGTGCTCCTCTTCTTCGCGCTGGGCAGGGCCAATGCGCAAGGCTTGCATGAATAGATTGCTTTTAATTCTCAGATTTCTGCCGGTCATGATGTTGTCAATCACACTCATGCCTTTGAACAACGCCAAGTTTTGAAAGGTTCGGGCTATGCCCATTTCTGCGACTTGCCGGCTGTTCATGTGGCTGAAGGTTTGGCCGCGAAAAGAGATGCTGCCTTCTTGGGGTTCGTAGACACCATTGATACAGTTCAACATGGAGCTTTTGCCCGCGCCGTTGGGCCCAATGATGGCCCTGACCTCATGCTCGCGAACATTGAATGAGATGTCTGTCAGCGCTTTCACACCGCCGAATCTGAGACTGATGTTGTTCACATCCAGAATCACGTCACCAATTTTTTTTGTCATAGTGTTCTCTGCTTCAGCCTAATCAGACTTCAAGCTGCAGCCTTTACGGGTACAAATGTTTGGGCGTCTGAAATATTGAGCGTGGCGCTGACACTGCCTGTGCGGCCATCTTCAAACTTCACAACCGTCTCAATGAACTGGGTGGTCAAACCGCCATAAAGCGCATCGACCAAGGGCAGGTATTTCTCGGCAATGAAGCCGCGGCGAACTTTGTTGGTGCGCGTGAGTTCGCCGTCATCGGCATCCAACTCTTTGTGCAGCACCAAGAAGCGGCTCACTTGGCTACCTGCCAACAATTCGTCTTCGGCCAAGTCGGCGTTGACTTGCTCCACACACTCTTTGATGAGTTGATAAACTTCCGGCTTTTGCGCCAGGTCGGTGTAACCTGCGTAAGGCAAGTTGCGACGCTCGGCCCAGTTGCCCACCGCATCAAAGTCGATGTTGATCATGACGCAGACTTGGTCGCGCTGATCGCCATAGGCCACCACTTCTTTGATGTGCGGAAAGAACTTGAGTTTGTTTTCGACATACTTGGGCGCAAACATGGCACCGTCGTTGCTGCCGCCTTTGATGCGGCCCACGTCTTTCACGCGGTCAATGATTTTCAAGTGGCCGTGGCTGTCTAAAAAGCCCGCATCGCTGGTGTGATACCAACCATCGGCCGTCAAAACTTCGGCGGTGGCTTCTGGGTTTTTGTAATAGCCTTTGAGCAAACCTGGTGACCTCACCAAAATTTCGCCGTTGTCAGCCACTTTGATTTCAACACCACGGCAAGGCACGCCCACGGTGTCTGCGCGTGCTTGGTTGTCGGGCTGCAAGCACACAAACACAGCCGTTTCGGTAGAGCCGTAAAGCTGCTTCAAGTTGACGCCGATGGAACGAAAGAAGGTGAACAAATCGGGGCCAATAGCTTCACCCGCGGTGTAGGCCACCCGCACACGGCTAAAGCCAAGGCTGTTGCGCAGTGGGCCGTACACCATCAGATTGCCCAAGCCATACATCAGGCTGTTGAACATGCCAATCGATTCGCCCTCCATGCGCTTAGGACCAACTTTCATGGCCAAGTCCATGAAGTATTTGTAAATGTTGCGCTTGATGGCGCTGGCATCTTCCATGCGAATGCTCACACTGGTCAGCATGCCTTCAAACACACGAGGGGGTGCAAAATAATAAGTAGGGCCGATCTCTTTCAAGTCGATCATGACAGTGGCCGCAGACTCAGGACAGTTGACCACGTAGCCGGCTACCAACCACTGTGCGTAGCTGAAAATATTTTGACCAATCCAGGCGGGTGGCAAATAAGCCAGCACATCTTCGTTGGACGTGAGGTGATCAAATTCGGCGCCAGCTTGCGCGCGGTCAATCAAGGTGCCGTGCGTGTGCACCACACCTTTCGGATTGCCCGTGGTGCCGGATGTGAAGAACATGGCGGCCACATCATCTAGGGTGCCGACTTCAACTTGTTCTTTGTAAAAGTGGGGATGCTGCTTGGCAAACGCTTCGCCCGCTGCCAACAATTCGTCCACCGAACCGAGCCCGGGTTCGTCGTATTTGCGCAGGCCTCTGGGGTCGTCGTAATAAATGTGCTCGAGTGCGGCGTAGGTTTCGCGCACTTCTAACATTTTGTCCACTTGTTCTTGATCTTCCACCACACACAAACGCACCTCGGCATTGGTCATGGGAAAGACACACTCAGACGCCGCTGCGTCTTGGTACAAAGGAATGGGGATGGCGCCCAGCGATTGCGCAGCCAACATGGTGGCGTAAAGGCGAGGACGGTTAGAGCCCACCACAACCATGTGCTCACCGCGCTTTAAGCCCGCCTGATGAAGGCCGCAAGCCATGTGCATCACCATGGTGGCCATGTCTTGCCAACTGATGGTTTGCCAGATGCCATATTCTTTCTCACGCATGGCCGGCGCCAAGGGCCGTTGCTTAGCGTGCGTCAATAGCAATTGAGGAAAGGTCGTCTGCATACGGGTCCTGGTTAATCTCCGTTTTTCCCATTGAAATAGACTTGTTTAATTCTGAGACTGGATGCTAGACTGTGATTTGACGTCAAGTTGTCATTTCGACGACAATCAAAGACGTGCCCCACTAGGATTTTCCCTAGGGTTTTCAACGTCTTACAGCAAGTTGACATGACATCTGATCTGCATCAAAGAAGACGCCCGCCCACAGACGAGGAATTGAGCAACATTCCTTGGCTGACTTTGCTGTTACCCAAGGAACTCGAACGCGCTGTCAATGCCCTTCGGGTAGGTGACGCTGAAAAAGGTGACTTTGTGTGCCGTGTAGGCCGGCCTGTGACTTACTGGTTTGGCAATGTCTCGGGCCTTCTCAAAATGAGCACCGACAACATCGACGGCCAAACCATGACTTTCACGGGCGTGCCGCCAGGCGGTTGGTTTGGCGAAGGCACGGCTTTGAAACGCGAGGCTTACCGCTACAACATACAGGCCCTGAGGGCCAGCGTGGTGGCGGGCTTGCCCCTTGACACCTTTCATTGGCTGATTGACAACTCGCTGGGCTTTAACCGCTTTGTGATGAACCAGTTGAATGAGCGCTTGGCTCAATTCATTGCGGCCAGGGAGTTTGACCGATTGAGCAATCCTGATTTGCGCGTTGCCCGCAATTTGGCGGCACTCTTTAATCCGGTTCTGTTTCCAGGTGTGGGCGATTTGCTGCGCATTACCCAACAAGAGCTTGCTTATTTGGTGGGGCTTTCCAGGCAGCGCGTGAATGAAGCCATGATTCACCTGCAGGAAGAGGCGCTCATACGGGTTGAATATGGCGGCGTTCGAATTTTGAATTTGCATGGCCTTCGAACCCGCATGATTGACCGCAGAAACAGGGACAATCCGTCCAAAGAAAACGTTTTATGAATCAGCCTCCTCCAAAGCCAGCCGTTGCTCGCGCGCCACGACCTGCCAACGCGGTCTCAAGCGCACACCCCAGTGCTTCTGGCGCTACCACGGTCCGCTTGAACAAGCGCATGGCCGAGTTAGGACTTTGCTCACGCCGCGAGGCCGATGCCTGGATTGAGCAGGGGTGGGTAATGGTCAATGGCCAAGTGGCCGAGATGGGCATGCAAGTAGGCTCCACCGATCGAATCTCGGTAGAACGTGAAGCTCAAGCCCAACAAGAACAGCAAGTGACGGTGCTACTGCACAAACCCATGGGCTACGTGAGTGGTCAGGCCGAAGATGGTCACGAACCCGCCATGGTGCTGTTTCAAGCACGCAATCAATGGAATGGCGACACCACCCGCATTCGCTTCAGCCCTGCGCAGTTCAAAGGCCTGGCGCCTGCAGGCCGCTTGGACATTGACTCTGTGGGCATGCTCGTCCTGACACAAGACGGCCGCGTGGCGCGTCAGCTCATCGGCGAAGACGCCGACATGGAGAAAGAATATTTGGTGCGCGTCACTTGCACGGGGCCGCAAGGCGATGTGGCGGTCAACGTGCAAGCGCATTTTCCGGTGGCTCAGATGCAACGCTTAAGGCATGGCCTCAGTTTGGATGGCAAGCCCTTGAAGCCTGCCCAAGTGGAATGGCAAAACCCAGAGCAACTTCGCTTTGTACTCAAAGAAGGCAAGAAACGCCAAATTAGGCGCATGTGCGAGCAAGTGGGTCTGAAAGTGGTGGGACTCAAGCGCATTCGCATGGGCCGCATCAGCTTGGGTGCTTTGCCCGTGGGGCAATGGCGTTATTTGGGTCCTAAAGAGTCTTTTTAATTTCAAGGTTTAAAACCAGCCTAAGTTTGGAGCGAACACAACATGAACTCAACATTGAAGAAAACTTGGAAATCCGCATTGGGCCTGTGTGTCTTGACCAGCGCACTGAGTGCTGGCGCGCAAACTGCCACCGTCAATGCCATTTGCAGTACCGATCAAAGTTGGTGCGAAATGGCGGCGCAAGCATTTACCAAAGCCACTGGCATCACGGTGTTGCAAACTCGCAAAGCCACGGGCGAGGCCTTGGCACAAATTCGAGCCGAAGCTGCCAACCCCAAAACCGACATTTGGTGGGGCGGCACAGGCGATCCTTTTTTACAAGCGGCTGAAATTGGCCTGCTTGCTCCCTACCGTCCCGCCTACATCAATGATCTCTACGGCTGGAGTGTTCGCCAATACGCCATGTCAGAAAACAAAGTGGGCGGCTTCTACACCAGCGCCATCGGCTTTGGTTGGAACACAGAATTGCTGAAAAAGAAAAACCTGCCTGTGCCCAAGTGCTGGTCAGACTTGATCAAGCCCATTTACAAAGGCGAAGTTGAAATTTCACACCCCGCTTCCAGCGGCACGGCCTACACCATCTTGGCAGGTCTGGTGCAACTGATGGGCGAGGAAGCCGCTTTTGAATACATGAAAAAGCTCAACGTCAACATCACCCAATACACCCGCAGTGGCACAGCCCAAGCGCCCAATGTAGCCAAGGGCGAGGTGGCTGTAGGGATCAGTTTTATGTTTGGTTTTGACCTTTGGAAACACAACAAGTACCCTGTGCAATCTGGTGCACCCTGCGAAGGCACCAGCTATGAAATTGGTGGCATCGCGCTGATCAAAGGCGCACGCAATGCGGCTGCGGCCAAGCAATATTACGACTGGCTGATGAGTGCTGATGGCCAAAAAATTGGCGGTTTGGCGGGTAGCCTGCAATTTCCGGCCAATAAAACCTTTAAACCTGACGCTCGAATTCCCACACTCGACGATGTGAGGTTGATCAAGTACGACTTTGAAAAGTATGGCAAAGCCGCAGAGCGAAAGCGTCTGCTCGACCGCTGGAACAAAGAAGTGGGCGCTCAGGCTCGCTGAATGACCCCACATTATCCCCTCTTGAAATTTTCAAGCCCACCCCCAAATCATAAAGCGGTGGGTTATTTGACCCCTTAGTTTCTGCAGCCCTCAGCCTGCAAAACCTGTTTTAACTTTAATTTGTAAATTCGAAGATGACTAAAAAGACCCATGCTTTCCAAGCCGAAGTGACCCAACTGCTTCATTTGGTCACCCACTCCCTGTATTCCAACCCCGAAATTTTTGTACGTGAATTGATCTCCAACGCTTCAGACGCCTGCGACAAACTGCGCTTTGAAGCTTTGAACAACGATGCGCTGTACGAGAGTCAGCCCAATTTGGAAGTTCGTTTGTCATTTGACACCGAGGCCAAGACCCTGACCATTACCGACAACGGCGTTGGCATGACGGCTCAAGAAGCCATCGATAATTTGGGCACCATTGCCAAGAGTGGTACCAAGGACTTTGTGAGCAAGCTCTCGGGTGATCAAAAGGCCGATGCACAGCTAATTGGTCAGTTTGGCGTGGGCTTCTATTCTGGTTTCATTGTGGCCGACAAGATCACAGTGGAAACGCGCCGCGCCGGCGCGCCTGCATCCGAAGGTGTGCGCTGGATCAGTGGTGGTACGGGCGATTTTGAAGTTGAAAACATCGAGTTGGCACATCGCGGCTCCAGCATCATTTTGCATTTGCGCGAAGATGCGCTGCAATACGCCAACACGTGGAAGCTCAAAGAAATCGTTGGCAAATATTCCGACCACATCAGCTTGCCCATCTTGATGGAAAAAGAAGAGTGGAAAGATGGCGAACTGATTGGCAAAGACGAAAGCGAAGGCCGTCAACCTGGCAGCATGGTCAAGACCGGTGAATGGGAGGCCATCAACAAAGCCACAGCATTGTGGACGCGTCCTAAAAAAGACGTGACAGAAGAGCAGTACAAAGATTTCTACAAACAAATTAGCAAGGACTTTGCCGAGCCCCTCACATGGACGCACAACCGCGTAGAAGGCAGCACCGAGTACACACAACTTTTGTACATCCCTTCACAAGCACCGCAAGACCTGTGGAACCGTGACAAAAAAGCTGGCATCAAGTTGTACGTGAAGCGCGTGTTCATCATGGACGATGCCGAAGCGCTCATGCCCAGCTATTTACGATTTGTGAAGGGCGTGGTGGACTCTGCTGATTTGCCCTTGAACGTGAGCCGTGAATTGCTGCAAGAAAGTCGCGACGTCAAAGCCATTCGCGAAGGTTGTACCAAGCGCGTGTTGTCTATGTTGGAAGACTTGGCCAAACACAACGATGCACCAGAGGCTTCAGCCGATGGTGTGACCGATGTGGTGAGCGAAGAAGACAAAGCCAAGCAAGGCCAGTACACCAGCTTCTACAAAGAGTTTGGTGCTGTCCTCAAAGAAGGTTTGGGTGAGGACTTTGGCAACCGCGATCGATTGGCCAAATTGTTGCGCTTTGCTTCCACGTCTTCAGACGAAGTGAGTGTGTCTTTGGCCCACTACAAAGCGCGCATGAAAGAAGGCCAAGAAGCCATTTACTACATCACTGCCGACACACTGGCTGCCGCCAAGTACAGCCCCCAACTGGAAGTGTTCAAGAAGAAGGGCATTGAAGTCTTGCTCATGACCGATCGCGTAGACGAGTGGGCCTTGAACTTCTTGAACGAGTTTGATGGCACCCCCATGCAAAGTGTCGCCAAAGGCGCCGTCGACTTGGGCACACTGCAAGATGAAGAAGAAAAGAAAGCCGCGGAAGAAGCGGCTGAAACCTTCAAGCCTTTGCTGGCCAAATTGAAAGAAGCTTTGAAGGACAAAGCAGAAGATGTGCGCGTGACCAGCCGCTTGGTGGACTCACCTGCTTGTTTGGTGGTCACCGACAACGGCATGAGCATGCAATTAGCCCGCATGCTCAAACAAGCCGGACAAGAAGCCCCTGAATCCAAGCCTGTGCTGGAAGTCAATCCTGAACACGCTTTGGTCAAAAAGCTAGAAAGCTCTGTGCACTTCAATGACCTGGCCCACATATTGTTTGACCAAGCCTTGTTGGCCGAAGGCGGTATGCCTGCAGATCCAGCGGCTTATGTGCGCCGCGTGAATGCGTTATTGGTTTAAGTTCAATTTGAAAGAATTTGCGAGACCAAAAAGCAAGGATTTTTAAATTCTGTTGTACAGTCATTTCACCATTCTCCTTTTGACCGCTTGGTTTGGCCAAGTGCTCTAAAGGCGACAAGCCGCCTCAGAGCGGCTTTATCATTTCCAAAAGGCCGAACTGTTGCGTTTATTTCGAATAATGCTAATATTGCGATTAAGTCCTCGAAAAGGTCTCTTTAGTTTTGGCAACAACTAGGAAAAATCAATGAGTCAACATGTTCTAGATCCAGCCAGTGAGGCTGAAGCAGAAATGGCGGGAGTTGCTCGAGCTTGCTTGGTCGCAGCTTTGGACCATTCGAACGCAGAGTTCATCAAAATTAGCATCACGACTGGCGATGGCGTGACTCAAATTCCAGAGTTGCAGCTACCACCACGAGCTCTGAGATTTTTCGCAGATGTGTTGCGGCAAATGGCCAAGCGTGAACCAATGCTTTTAGTTCCACAAAAATGTGAGTTAACGACACAAGAGGCAGCAGCGTTTCTAAATGTTTCCAGACCATTTGTAATCAAAGAAATTGATGCAAATCGACTGAAATGTCGTCTTGTGAACAGTCACCGTCGCATCGAATTCGAAGAACTCGTACGCTACCAAGAAGCGCAAAAACAGCGCTCTGAAAATGCACTGCAAAAACTACGTCAGTATTCCGACGATATCGGCGAGGCTCTTTAATTGGCGATCAGTGGTCGATATACGGCCGTATTGGATGCGTGTGTTTTGTTTCCGCGATTGCAACGAGATGTTTTATTAAGTCTCGCTCATGCGGATTTGTACACCGCTCGATGGACTCAAGAAATTGAGAGGGAGTGGACAACTTCAGTCGTAGAAAAGTACCCTGATGCGGTTGAAAAGATACCGAAGCTACTTGAACAGATGCGTGCAGCAGTTCCAGATTGCTTGATCGTGGACTATGAGATTTTTATTCCAAGCGTCATATTGCCAGATGAAAATGATAGGCATGTTCTTGCCGCAGCAATTCGCGGAAATGCAGATGCAATTGTCAGCTTAAACACCAAAGACTTTCCAGCACACGTGTTAGCCCAGTTTGATGTTGAAATACAAACCCCCGATCAGTTTGTTCTCAACCAACTTATGCTGAATCCGCCAAAGGCTTTAACGGCCATCAAAAAGATGCGTGCTCGTTGGAATCGGCCAGGCATGACTGCTGCTGACATGATTGATTTGTTTGAGAAAAGACACCTCGTGCAAACAGCTGCGCATTTGCGTGATGTGACGGAGCTTATTTGATCGAAATTAAATCAGTTAATTGCTTACCCACAGTTTTTCAAGCGGCAGTTGGTTCTGTACAAATCGATGCAAATATTTGTACTTAAACCATCAAGAGCGGCTCTTGCATTTGCTCGATCTGCTCTTCTAACATTTGTACTTGGCCGCGCCAATAATCTGGCGTACCAAACCAAGGGAAGTTGATCGGAAAAATGGGGTCGTCCCAACGGCGCGCTAACCACGCGCTGTAATGCACCAAGCGCAAAGTGCGCAGCGGCTCAATCAAAGCCAACTCGCGTCGATCAAAATCTCGCACTTGTTCATAGCCTTCTAGCAACATGCTCAACTGTCCTGAGCGCTGCTTGCGATCGCCAGACAACAACATCCACAAATCTTGCACGGCGGGTCCCATGCGCGCGTCGTCTAAGTCAACGAAGTGCGGGCCGCCTCCCGGCAAGTCGGCAGGCGTCCACAAAATATTGCCGGGATGACAATCACCATGCAATCTGAGCATTTGAAAATTCGGCCAGTCACTGCCTTGTGCAAGGCCTAGACCATTGGCATGCATCACATCCATGGCTTGCTGCCAAGTGTCTTGCCATGCGCGCTCTACTTCAATTGGAATGGCTTTGTTGTGAAGCAACCATTCCTTGGGCTCTTGCATGAAGGTGTCTATGCTAAGTGAAGGTCGGTTGTGAAAAGCTTTGGCAGCGCCTACCGTGTGAATACGGGCTAAAAATCGACCGATCCATTCCAGCACTTCGTCGTCATCAAGCTCAGGCCGTCGTCCACCGCGTCGTTCACTGACAGAAAATGAAAAACCTTGAACTGTTTTTTGAGGTTCAGCAAGATTCGCCCTTTGCGCAGCAGAGCTGTTAACACCTTTCACAAATGACTTGTAATGCAAAGTACGGCCTTGTAAATTCAAAGGTGGCACCACAGGTACCTCTGCAGCCACCAACTCTGCCGCAAAGTCATGTTCTTCTTGTATCTGCGCATCCGTCCACCGGCCGGCTCGATAAAACTTGGCCACCACACTTTCAGGTACGGGTGTGCCATCTGTTTCTGCAGGCGCTCTTTCAGTTTCCAGTTGAATTTGATAAACGCGGTTTTCATAGGAACTGAGCGCAATCAGACGGCCATCGCCCATCAGACCGATGTCAGCCAAGGCATCTAGCACGGCATCGGGTGTGAGCGACGCATAGGGATGCAGGGCGTCCCACTCGGCAGACCCTTGTGGGAGATCATTCGTCATTCAGTGTCCTTAAAATTCAAACGGTTCAGCATCAGCTTGCCGCGCAAGGGCTAAGCACCTGCCGATTGGCATGGACTTTAGACAGCAGCGCGATTTTCACAAAGCTATTTTCCAGCGAACCGCGCTGCGCGTTTTTCGATGAAGGACTGAACGCCCTCTTTGGCGTCCTCGCTGTTGGACAAAGTTTTTTGAACCGAAATGAATTCGTGCATAGCCACCAACGGGCCTTGCTCTATCGCCTTTAACACGTTTTGTCTTGTGGCCACCACTGCCAAGGGCGCTTGCGCTGCAATAGCTTGCGCAATGTTCAAGGCTTCGTTCAGTTGCTGCCCCGCCTGCACGACACGCTGAACAAAATTCAAGCGCAATGCTTCTGCGCTGCCAAACTCATCGCCCGTGAGCAAATGCAACAAGGCATTGCCCATGCCGGCGCGCTCAGCCATGCGCAAGGTGGCGCCGCCCGTGGCCATGATGCCGCGTTTGACTTCCAATTGCGAGAAACGGCAGTTGTCTGCAGCCACCACAATGTCAGCCGCCAGCATCAACTCAATGCCCAAGGTGTAGGTAATGCCTTGCACCGCCACCACCATGGGCTTGGTACGGCGGCGATAGCCTTCCATGCCCAAATTCAAAGGATCGACCAAACCCATTGGCACGGCTTTTTCACCTCGCTGCATGAGGGGTGCGATGGTGGGCAAATCAAGACCCGCCGTAAAGTGCTCGCCCATGGCATGCAACACGCCAACACGCAGTGTCGGATCGTCGTCGAGCCGCGTATAGGCCTCGCCCAACTCTCGGTACATCTTGGGCGTGAAGCCGTTGCGCTTGTTAGGTCGATTGATGCCGATCAGCAGCACGCCGTCGCGTACTTCCAAGTCGATGCTACCTTCAGGATGAATGGGAGTCATAGAAATCCTTGCACTCAGGTTAAAGACAAGTGCACTTAGCGCACTTGAGCAAGATCAATATTGGTAAACACCGTGGCCCGTTTTGCGGCCCAATCTGCCTGCAGCCACCAACTCTTTCAAGAGCGGGCATGGGCGGTATTTGCTGTCGCCAAATTCTCTGAGGTACACCTCCATGACGGCCAGACAGACGTCCAAGCCGATCATGTCGGCCAAGGCCAAGGGGCCAATGGGTTGGTTGCAACCGAGCTTCATACCGGCGTCAATGTCGTCGGGTGTGGCCAAGCCTTCTGACAATACAAACAAGGCTTCATTGATCATGGGCACCAAAATACGGTTGACCACAAAGCCAGGTGCGTTCTTCACGGTGATGGGCGTTTTACCTAGCGCCGTGGCCAAGGCGTGCACGGCATCGTGTGTGGCATCGATGGTTTGCAATCCGCGAATGATTTCCACCAGCGCCATCATGGGCACGGGGTTGAAAAAGTGCATGCCAATGAAGCGGTCGGCACGCGTGGTCACAGCAGCCAACTGTGTGATGGAAATTGACGATGTGTTGGAGGCGATGATCACTTCGGGCGCCAACATGCCATCCAGCTGTTTCAAGATTTTGATTTTCAAATCTTGATTTTCTGTGGCGGCTTCAATGACCAGATCTGCGTCTTGCAAGTCTTCGTACCGCGTGCTGCCTTGAATTTTAGAAAGGGCTGCGGCCTTGTCTGCCTCCGTTATTTTTTCTTTTTTGAGCAAGCGGTCTAAGCTGCCAGAAACCGTGGCAATGCCCTTGGCCACGGCGGCTTCCGAAATATCCACCATCACCACTGGAATACCGACGACTGCACATGCTTGTGCGATGCCGTTACCCATGGTTCCCGCGCCAATGATGCCAACTTTTTGAATGATCATGATGTAAAAAATGGAAAGTTAAAAAATAATTGCAAGGCTTGAACTCAAGCTCTGAAACGTTGTCGCGTTAAGGCCAAGGCCACCCAAAAAGCGACAACCGTCACGCCGATCAGCAAGCACAAATTGCTGGCGACATTGGTGGGCCATTGGTCCAAGAACAGCGGCCGGACCAATTCAATGGCCGCCGTCAAAGGCAAATAGTCCGTCAGCGTTTGCAGCCAGCCCGGCAGCTGTGTGCGCGGAAAATAAATGCCCGATAAAAACATCATGGGCGTTAAAAACAAAGTGAAGTAGTACGTGAAAAAGTCATAGCCTTTGGCCAAGGCATTGAAGATCAGCGCAATGCAACTGAAGGTCACGCCCACCATCCACAACACCGGCCATGCCAACAACAGCTTCCAACTGTGGCTGATGCCCAAGACCAGCATGACCCCCAAGATAGCGGTCACGGTGAACAGTGCTTTGAACGAAGCCCACAACATTTCGGCCATGACCACATCGTCTAAACGCACTGGCGCGTTCATAATGCCGTCCCAGGTTTTTTGCATGTGCATGCGCGAAAAGGCGGAATACAAGGCCTCAAACGAAGCGGCGTTCATGGCGCTCATGCAAATGCTGCCACTGGCCAAGAACAAGATGTAGGGCACTTGCTGACCGCCCGTAGTCACCTCGCCCACCAAAGCGCCTAAGCCATAGCCAAAGGCCACCAACCACATGAGGGGCTCGGCAATGTTACCCACCAGGCTGGGGAGCGCCAGCTTGCGCCACACCAAAAGGTTGCGCAAGAAAACAGGCCACCAGCGCATGGACAATTGCGGCGATGCCCAGACAGATGGAATCACATGTTGTTTGCGCATCATGCGTTCTCCCTGATTTGTCGACCGGTCAGTTTCAAGAACAAGTCTTCTAAGTTGGCAGGACGATGCAAGCTTCGAACCTGCGGCCATGCCTGCAAAGCCATGAGCAAAGGCTGGGCTTGCGACGTGTAGAAGAAAGCCGTTTCGCCGCTGATTTCAACGCGTGCGGCATGTTGCCTTAAAGGCGAGTCTTCGTCGGCCAAGGCCAAAGCACCTTGCCCATACAACTCAACCACATCGGGTTCTAAGTGCTGTGCAATCAAATCGCGCGGCTTGCCTTCGGCTATTTTTTTGCCATGGTCAATGACCAACAAGCGATCGCACAATCGCTCTGCTTCGTCCATGAAATGGGTGGTCAGCAAAATAGATTTGCCTTCTTGCATAAGCATTTGCAAACGCTCCCACATGAGGTGCCGCGCTTGCGGGTCAAGCCCTGTGGTGGGCTCATCCAACATCAACATTTGCGGTTGATTGATAAGCGCACGCGCCAAACTCAAGCGGCGTTTCATGCCGCCAGACAACTCTCCCGGCTTGGCTTTGGCTTTGCTGGTCAAAGCGCCAAACTCCAACAGGGTGGCAATCCTGGATTTGATGTCGCGGTCTTTCATGCCGAAGTAACGGCCATACACCAGCAAATTTTCTTCGGCGGTGAAATCAGGATCTAAGGTGTCCATTTGAGCCACCACGCCCAAACGTGCCTTGATGGCCAAGGCTTCGTCGGGCATGGACAGATTCTCAAAATAAGTGATGCTGCCAGCGTCGGGGGCTGTCAATCCCAGGCACATTCGAAGGGTGGTCGTTTTGCCAGCGCCGTTGGGGCCAATGACGCCCAGACATTCTCCGGGTGAGATGTGAAACGACAGATCGTCTACGACGGTGTTATTGCCAAAACTTTTGACCAAGTTTTCGACATTCAATAAATAATTCATGCCTTGATTGTGCCTCGGAGATACCTGCCAAGTGATGACCCCAGTCAGGTTTAAAAAAGCAAGCAACTCATATCAACTGGGGACTTGAAGGCTACTTGCCAGCTCCAAATTAATATGTATACTTATTAAATTGAAGAAAATTCGCAGGAGACAGACCTTGAACCCCTCTCAACATACCGATTCTTTAGGCCGCTTAGAAGACTTGCCGGCAGACTACATTGCCGACATGACCGCCTTGTCGATTGCGCCTTTGTGGCCGCAATTGCGGGGCCTGTTACCTCGCGGCAAGCCATCGCGTGCCACTCAGCCCTTTGTTTGGCATTACAAAGATGTTCGCCCCCAGTTGATGCGCGCCGGGGAACTGACGCCCATCGAAAAAGCCGAGCGCCGCGTGTTGGTGCTGTGCAACCCAGGGCACGGCATTGAAAAGTTGGTGGCCACCCCGAACATTTACGTTGGCATGCAGTTGATATTGCCGGGCGAAGTGGCACCCAACCACCGTCACACGCCCAGCGCAGTGCGTTTTGTGGTGGAAGGCGAAGGCGGTTTCACCACCGTGCAAGGCGAGAAATGCCCCATGCACAAAGGCGACTTGATCTTGACGCCTGCTGGTTTGTGGCACGAACACGGCCATGAGGGGCAAGGCCCTGTGGTGTGGATGGATGCACTGGACTTGCCCATGGTGTACGGCATGGAAGCCTCCTACGCCATTGAAGGACCCTCGCAGAATGCCAGCCCAGATTTGGATGCCTCGCAAACCAAATACCAACGTGCAGGCCTGGTGCCTTTCAGTTCATTGAGCCAATCGGTTCGCGCGCCTTATCCCCAAATTCGCTACCCATGGGTGGATGTGCGCAAAGCTTTGTTGGCACTCGACCAGGGCACGGCCAAAGACGATGCCGTTCAACTGGCTTATGTCAACCCAGAAACAGGGGCGCCTTGTTTGCCCACTTTAGGTTTTTCTGCGCAATTATTAAGAGAGGGTCTCGACTTCAGTCCACGCCGCCGTTCAGCCAGTTCGGTCATGCACGTCATTGAAGGCCGCGGCGAGTCTGAGATCGACGGCGTAAGCTTGAAATGGTCGGAAGGCGATACGGTGGCCATTCCCACACACGCTCAAATTAAGCACCGCGCCAGTAACGGCCAAGCCTATCTTTTCCATGTAGACGATGCACCTACTCAGCGCGCATTGGGCTTCTATCAGGAGTTCTCTGCATGAGCAGCACGGGCAAAAAATTCATTGTGGTGGGCGGCGGTATTGGCGGTTTGGCTGCGGCAGTCGCACTCAGTCAGCAAGGTGTTCATGTCACAGTTTTAGAACAAGCGAGCGAGCTCGGTGAAATTGGCGCGGGCGTTCAACTCGGGCCCAATGCCTTTGCAGCGCTAGATGCTTTAGGTGTGGGCGAAAACGCGCGCAAGCGGGCTGTGTTCACCGAACGCCTCATCATGATGGATGCTGTGGATGGCTCTGAGGTTGGCAGCTTTCCAGTAGGCCAGGCTTTTCGCGACCGCTTCAAAAACCCTTACGCCGTGATTCACCGGGCCGACATCCACACCTCGATGCTAGAAGCTACGCAAGGCTCCGATCTGATCCATGTGGAAACCTCTACCAAAATTGTCAGCGTGACCCAAGATGATGAAGGCGTCACCGCGATTGACCAAAAAGGCCGCATCTTCAAAGCAGATGCATTGGTGGCAGCCGATGGCGTTCGCTCTGTGATCCGCGAAAAAATGTTCAACGATCCACCGCGCATTTCGGGCCATGTGGTGTACCGCGCGGTGGTGCCAGTGGCAGAGATGCCCCTTGATTTACAAATCAATGCGCCCGTGGTTTGGGCGGGCCCTGACTGCCACTTGGTGCATTACCCGCTGCGCGATGGACAGCAATACAACTTGGTAGTCACCTTTCACAGCCGACAAGAAGAAGAGTGGGGCGTGACGGACGGCAGCAAGGAAGAAGTGCTGAGTTACTTTGATGGCATCTGCCCTCGCGCAAGGCAAATGCTGCACCTTCCCAAAACTTGGCGCCGCTGGGCCACCGCAGATCGCAACCCCCTCGAAAAATGGGGCGATGGCCGCGTGACCATGCTGGGTGACGCAGCACACGGCATGTTGCAGTACATGGCGCAAGGCGCTTGTATGGCCATTGAAGACGCCGTCACTTTGGGCGAAGCCATGAAGCATTGCCAAGGTGATGTGGTTAAAACTTTTCAGTTGTATGAGAAAAGCCGAATTCCGCGCACGGCAAGGGTGGTGCTGTCTGCCCGTGAAATGGGCCGCCTCTATCACGTCAAAGGTGTGGAGCGTTTGGTGCGCAACCAATTGTGGGTGGGCCGTTCGCCCGAGCGCTTCTACGATGCCCTGGAGTGGCTGTATGGCTGGCGCGTTGAAAACTCATTGACCCTTTAAAGACCTCCAAGCCTTGTCATTACCAGCTCAGGCGCATCAACCGAAGAGCCTCCTACAATAGGCTTTCGTGTGAATTTAGGGAGTCCGAGTGTCCGATCAATTGGCGGTGATACCGCAATACCTGATGCCCAAGCTGGCCATGACCCGATTGGCAGGCCTTGTGGCCAGTGCTGAGTGGGGCGCATTCACCACCTGGGTCATCAAGCGTTTTGTGAAACGCTACAACGTCAACATGTCTGAGGCGGCCCACGCCGACCCTGCGCATTACAAAAGCTTCAATGAATTTTTCACGCGCCCTTTAAAAGACGGCGCACGCCCCTTGGCTAGCAGCGAATGGGTTTGCCCAGTGGATGGCGCCATCAGCCAGTGCGGCGCCATTGAGCACGATCAGATTTTTCAAGCCAAAGGCCATCACTTCAGCACCCGTGCATTGGTTGGCGGCGATGCGACGCTGGCAGCACAATTTCAAAATGGTCAATTTGCAACGCTGTATTTAAGCCCGCGCGATTACCACCGCATTCACATGCCCATTGCGGGTAAGTTGTTGCGCATGATTCATGTGCCGGGCGATTTGTTTTCTGTAAACCCCACCACGGCACGTGGTGTACCAGGCTTGTTTGCTCGCAACGAACGCGTGGTGTGTGAATTTGAAACCGAAAAAGGCCCCATGGTTTTGGTTCTGGTTGGCGCCACCATTGTGGGCAGCATGGCCACGGTCTGGCATGGTCAGGTGAATCCGCCTCGCCCGGGTACCGTGCGTGAATGGCAATATGACTCACAAGATGTTCGCTTGCAAAAAGGCGAAGAGATGGGCCGGTTTTTATTGGGCTCGACAGTGGTGATGCTGTTTCCAGAAAACAGCCTTCAGTTCCCAGACGATTGGATTAGCACGCGCCCGCTTCAAATGGGCGAAGCAATGAGCAACACCTGATCTAACGCGGACCTAAAAGCTTGCAGCGCAGCTAGGTATTTGAAGGCTTAAGCCTTCAAATTTCAATCTTCGAGCCTAACTCCACCACCGAGTTGTTGGGCAGTTTTAAGAATTCAGCAGCGGCACTTGCGTTCAAGTGCATCTGAGCAAACAACTTCTCACGCCAATTGGCCATGCCGCCACCAATGGTGGGAATCACAATGTCTCGGGACAAGAAATAACTGGTGGTCATAGAATCAAGGTCAGCACCATGAACTTTTAACTGTTCCAGAGCCTTCGGCAAATCGGGATCATTTTTAAAGCCATAGTTGACAATCACTTGCCAGCAGTCGTGGTGCAAGGGCTCAATTTCTATGCGCTTGTTCAAACCAATCCAGGGCACTTCATGATTTTGAACCGTGACAAATAAATTTTGGCGGTGCAACACTTTGTTGTGCTTGAGGTTGTGCAGCAAGGCGTTGGGCACACTGCCAATTTCGGCAGTCAAAAATACAGCTGTGCCTTCCACGCGGGCAGGTGGCGCCACAAAAATAGCTTCTAAGAAATCGACCAAGCCGAATCCGTCAGCCTTCCTCGATTCATTCAGCAAGCGGCGGCCATCGCTCCAAGTGATCATGAGCAAGAAAATACCGCCCGCAATAACCAATGGGAACCAGCCACCTTCAAAAAGCTTCATGAGGTTAGAAGCCCAGAATGCAAAGTCCACCACAAAGAAAAATCCGGTTGCGCCAATGCAAAGTGACAACGGCAATTTCCAGCTATAGCGAATCACAAAGAAGGTAAGGGTGGTGGTGATCAACATGTCGGTACACACCGCAATACCGTAGGCTGCCGCCAAATTACTCGAAGATTTGAACAAAGCCACGGCCAGCACAATCAGAACAAACAAACCCCAATTCACCAAGGGGATGTAGATTTGACCCAGCTCCTTCACGCTGGTGTGAAGCACTTGCAAACGGGGTAAATAACCCAACTGAATCACTTGCTTGGTGACACTGAACGCGCCCGTGATCAATGCTTGTGAAGCAATGACCGTGGCCATGGTGGCAAGGCACACCAATGGAATCAAGGCCCAATCGGGGGCCATCATGTAAAAAGGATTTTTAACGGCTTCGGGGTTAGACAAGAGCAAGGCACCCTGACCAAAATAATTCAAAGTCAATGCGGGCATGACGGTGGTGAACCAAGCCAGTCGAATGGGCTTCTTGCCGAAGTGACCCATGTCCGCATAGAGCGCTTCGCCGCCTGTGACACACAAGACCACGGCACCCAAAATGACGAAGGTGGTGCCCGGGTTCTCCCAAATGAACATCACCGCATAGTGCGGGCTGATGGCCCACAAAATTTCTGGGTGCGTCGAGATGTGATAGACACCCAAAATGGCAATGACAACAAACCAAACCAAGGTAATGGGTCCAAAGAATTTACCAATCCCTGCAGTTCCTCGTTTTTGAACTGCAAACAAGGCAAACAAAATGACCAAAGTGAGTGGTATCACCGCCTTTTTAAAGTTGGGAGAAATGATCTCCAAACCCTCGACCGCAGAAAGCACCGAAATGGCCGGCGTGATGACACCATCGCCATAAAACAAACACGTGCCGAAAATGCCCACCATCAGCAAGACTTTGCGCAAACGAGGTTTGTCTTTGACGGACTGAGAAGCGAGTGCCAACATGGCGACCAACCCGCCCTCACCGTGGTTGTCGGCCCGAAGTACAAGGGTTACATACTTGACCGAAACAATGGTGGTGAGTGTCCAAAAAAAGATGGACAAAATGCCATAAATATTTTCCGGCGTGAACTCTACATGCCCAGATCCGAAGACCTCTTTCATGGCATACAAAACACTGGTACCGATGTCGCCATAGACCACGCCGATAGCACCGACGGTCAGGGCTGTTAAAGAAGTTTTACTAGACGACACAAAAATCAGCCCAGCATCAAGTCTGGGCTTTTATTCAGAATGACCGTGATTTTGCGCCTCTTTTCACATCTGTGCCATGGGGGCTGGCGTCTAAAAGACAGCACTGTCTGGAAATGTTGCACTGCAACAACTTACACCAATTTTAGAATACTTTAGTCGTAAACTTCAGCTTCAGGGTCGGTAGATTCCAGCTCATAACTGGCCGCCAGCATGGCCAAACGGCCAATCACGCCATACATGTAAAAGCGATTGGGCACGCTGGCTCCAGGCTTCATGCCCGGTTGGGGCAAATGCGGTGTTTCTTCAAACGCCAACGGGACAAAGCTTGCCCCGGGCGCATTTAAATTCTCATCCACGCCGCGCTCTGCGTGAACTCGGTAGAAGCCGCCCACCACATAACGGTCCACCATGTAAACCACGGGTTCGGCCACCGCGTCGTTCATGCGTTCATTGGTGAGGACGCCCTCTTGAATGATGACGTCGCTGACCACTTGGCCGTCTTTGATCACGCTCATTTTGTTGCGTGTTTTGCGGTTCAGCTGATCGAGGTCGGACACATCGCGGACCGTCATGATGCCCATGCCGTAGGTGCCGTTGTCGGCTTTGACAACCACAAAGGGCTTTTCGTTGATGCCGTACTCTTTGTACTTGCGCTTGATTTTGGTCAAGAGCGAATCGACATTGCTGCGCAGTGCTTCAATGCCCAGGCCTTCTGCAAAATTGACATCGCCGCATTGGCTGAACATGGGGTTGATGAGCCAAGGGTCAATGCCTAACAACTTGCCAAATCGTTTGGCCACTTCTTCGTAGCTTTGAAAATGCACGGTTTTGCGACGCACACTCCAACCTGCGTGCAATGGCGGCAACAAGTGCTGCTCATGCAGTTCTTCCAAAATACCGGGCGCACCCGCCGACAAATCATTGTTCAGCAAAATGGTGCAGGGGTCAAAGTCTTTCAAACCTAGGCGGTGCTTGGTGCGAATGACAGGCTCTAAGGTGACTTGCTCGCCACCGGGTAATTCGATAAGTGTGGCTTCTTTGATTTCTGGATTGATAGAGCCAATGCGCACATTGAGACCCGCCATGTGAAAGATGCGCTTTAACTGAACCACATTGCTCAAGTAAAAAGTGTTGCGCGTGTGGTTCTCAGGAATGATGAGCAGGTTCTTGGCTTCGGGACAGATTTTTTCAATCGCAGCTTGTGCGGCTTGCACAGCCAATGGCAACATCTCTGTGGACAAATTGTTCCAACCACCAGGAAACAAATTGGTATCTACGGGGGCCAACTTGAAACCCGCATTGCGAATGTCCACCGAGGTGTAAATGGGCGGCGTGTGCTCCATCCACTCCAGTCGGAACCAGCGCTCAATGGCGGGCATGGAATCAAGAACTCGTTGTTCAAGTTCATTGATAGGGCCATTCAAGGCCGTGACTAAATGCGGAACCATAGGGGCCTTTTACTATTTAATTTCTAACTTCACCGTCACCCAGTACCACGTACTTGAGCGAAGTGAGTCCTTCAATACCGACCGGTCCACGGGCATGAAACTTATCGGTCGAGATGCCAATTTCTGCACCTAAACCAAATTCAAAACCATCCGCAAATCGGGTGCTGGCATTGACCAGTACGCTGGCTGAATCGACTTCGCGCAAGAAGCGTTGTGCATGCATGTGGTTACGCGTGAGAATGGCATCGGTGTGATGGCTTGAATAATGGTTGATGTGGGCAATGGCTTGGTCCAAGCCCTCCACCACTTTGATGCTGATGATGGGTGCCAAATATTCTTCAAACCAATCTTGCTCGGTGGCATCGTTCAACTTGGCACCGGCCACCTGCGACAAAATCACTTTGGCCTTGGGGCAGCAACGCATTTCAACGCCTTTTTCTGCATAGACCTTGCCAATGAGCGGCAAAAATTCTGCGGCCACGCCTTTTGCCACCAGCAGGCCTTCGCTGGCGTTGCAAGGGCTGTATTTTTGAGTTTTTGCGTTGTCAGCCACTTTTACGGCCATGGCCACATCGCATGGGTCGTCAACGTAAGTATGGCAGTTGCCATCAAGGTGTTTGATGACGGGCACTTTGGCTTCGCGGCTGACGCGCTCAATGAGGCCCTTGCCGCCGCGCGGGATGATGACATCGACATACTCTGGCATGGCAATGAGTTGGCCCACCGCCTCGCGGTCGGTGGTTTGCACCAACTGCACCGCATGGGCCGGCAAGCCAGACTCTTGCAAGGCTTGCTGCACCAAGAGCGCCAAGGCTTTGTTGGAATCGATGGCTTCGGAACCGCCTCGCAAAATGCAGGCATTGCCACTTTTGATGGACAAGCTGGCCGCTTCAATGGTGACATTGGGACGGCTTTCGAAAATCATGCCGAACACACCCAGAGGGACGCGCATTTGCCCCACGCGGATGCCGCTGGGTTGTTGTTTCATGCCCAAAATTTCACCAATGACATCGGGCATGGCCGCCAATTGTTCACAGCCTTCAGCACAGGTGGCCAGTATTTGGGGCGTGAGGCGCAAGCGGTCGACCATGGGCGCGTCCAAGCCTGCAGCCTGAGCCCGCGCCAAGTCTTTGGCGTTGTCAATTTGGAGTGCTTCTGTGCTTTCGCGCAGCAAAGCAGCCAGGCGTTTCAAAGCACTGTTTTTGGTGGCCGTCGATGCCTTGGCCATGGCGGCTGAGGCCACTTTGGCCTGCTGCCCTAAAGTTTGCATTGGGGTCTGCAAAGATGTTTGCGAATTTGCGTTCATGCGCCTATTTTCGCACTCTTAGGCTCAAACGGGGAATTGACCTTCCCATTTCTCTACTTCAGGCAGTCCCAAACAGTCGTTGTACTCTTTTGAGCTGAGTTGCCTAGGCTTGGCAGCCAGTGTATGGCCGTCATTTTGCAAATGCTGAAGCGCCTCGCGCATGGCAAAACCGACCGCGTTACGCAACAGGGCCGGATAAATGGCCAGCGCCACGCCGTGCAGGTGCAACTGCGAAGCAGGCAGGCCCAACAAAGGCCCGCCTGCATCGATGTTCACGGTACAAGGAATGGAGAGCGAGTCGGCAATGCGTTTGAGGTCGTCTAACAAACCGCCATGCGCTTTCAACTCAACAAAAACGGCATCTGCACCGGCTTTTTGAAAAGCCTGTGCGCGTTGAATACCCGCGGCCAAGCCCTCGCCACCCACACTGTCGGTTCGGGCGATGATCATGAACTGATCGTCTTTGCGCGCTGCCACGGCCGCTTCAATTTTGGCCACCGCCTCTCGAAAGGGCAGCACACTTCGATCGCCAGGCAGTTGGGCGCAGCGCTTGGGCGAAATTTGGTCTTCCATGTGAATGGCGGCTACGCCTGCCGCTTCAAACTCTTCAATGGTGCGCCTCACACCCACCACATTGCCATAGCCCGTGTCAGCGTCGCAAATGAGCGGCAAGTTGACACAAGAAGCCACACGCCTAGCGTGTCCCGACATGAGGGACAAATCAATGAGACCCACGTCGGGCCGTCCCAACAAGGACGCTGACACACCATTGCCCGTCATGTAAACGGCTTCGTAGCCCTGCTGCTGCACCATGCGCGCGCCGTAACCATCGAAAACGCCAGGCGCAATCAATGCAGTGCCGCCTTGTTGGGCTGCTTTTAAACGAGTACGCAATAGGGTGCGCAGTTGCGTGGGCGTTGGCATAGCACTCATGCTGTGATTTTCCAATCAGGGTATTTTTTGAGAAAGGGAATCAGGCCGCCTTCGCGCAAAATTGCGCGAATGGCTTCTGGCACGGCCCCCAAAGGGCGCGTTAACTGGCGCGAAGCAACACCCACTTTTTGCCCCGCCATGTCAACTTCAATGCTGTCACCTTCTTCGATACCCGACACATCGCACTCCACCACGGGTAAGCCATTGTTGATAGCATTGCGAAAAAACTGTCTGCCAAACGACGGGGCCACAATGGCGGCCACACCCATGCGCCGCAAAATGTGCACCGCCTGTTCACGGGAGGAATTAATGCCGAAGTGCTTGCCCGCCACGATGACGCTGCCTTGTACAAATCTTGCAGCAAACCCTGGCGCTACCGCTTCAAAGGCTTGGGCGGCAATGAAGGCTTCGTCTTTGCCGGGCAAGTATTTGCCGGAGCAATTTAAATCGGTATTGACGTCGTCGCCCAACAAGTAGACGCGTCCATGGATGGCTTGATCAAGCATGCGAGGCCTCCCATTGACCGCCGGCTACTGTGCGAGGGTCAGTGATAAAGCCCGTCAAGGCTGAAGCCGCTACTGTGGCAGCAGAGCCCAACCAAATGTCGGCATCGTGATTGCCCAAGCGGCCTTGGAAATTTCGGTTGGCACTTGAAATGACCACTTCTCGATCGCCAGGAATGAGGTGATTGGTAATGCCCACACAGGTGCCGCAGCCTGCCGCCTCAACAGAAGCGCCAGCTTCAGTTAGGGCCTCTATCAAACCCTCGCGTGCCGCCGCCAAATAAATTTGGCGCGAGGCCGGCGTGATGATCATGCGAACGCCTTTGGCAACGCGCTTGCCCTTGAGCACTGCTGCGGCCTGGCGAATGTCGTCCAAGCGGCCATTGGTGCAAGTGCCAATAAGAGCGAAGTTGATTTTCTGACCGATCACCTCATGGGCCGACACAATGTCGTCCACGGCATGTTTGCGTGCCACTTGCGGTGCTAACTGCAAGGTGTCAATTTCAAACCGATCTGCGTAATGCGCATCGGCATCGGCACTTAAAGGCGCTGGCGTTTTGGCGCCATGCGCCTTCAACCAAGCCAGAGTTTTTCCATCGGCTTCAAGCAAGGCGGCCTTGACGCCCAACTCAGCCGCGTGATTGCAAAGCGTCATGCGATCGTCTATTTCCATGGCCTCTACCGCAGAGCCCACATATTCGATAGCGCGGTAATTCAAGCCTTCTGCGCCAAACTTGCCCAGCATGTGCAAGGTCACATCCTTGGCCCACACGCCAGGTTGCAAACGGCCCTTCAGCACAACACGTACAGATTCGGGTACCCGCAGCCATACTTTGCCCGTGGCCATGACGGCACTCACGTCGGTGCCTTCAATGCCTGTGCCAAAGGCATTGAAAGCGCCATAGGTCACCGAGTGGGTGTCGGTGCCGACAATCAAATCACCACAGGTGAGGTGGCCGCCTTCCGGCAAAACTTGGTGGCAAATGCCATCGCCAATGTCATACAAAACACTGCCGTGCTCATCGGCAAATTTGCGCATGGCGGTGTGCCCTTGCGCTGCCTCTATGGTGGGCGGCGGCGAAAAGTGATCCAAGACCCAAGCCGTTTTGTGGGCAAAGGGCAAAGACTTAGCGCCCATTTTCTCGACCATGCGAATGGTGTTGGGCGCGCGAGCATCGTGCACCATGGCAAAGGTCACGCCCGCCACCACCAAGTCACCTGCGCGCACTTGAGGCAAGCCGGCGTGCCGCGCTAATAATTTTTCTGCGAGGGTTGAACCCATGAACGTCCCTTGATGGTATTTGAGCGATTAACTGCCCTTGATGTTTGCTTTGCGAACCACGCCGCCCCACTTGTCGCTTTCTGCTTTGATGTAGCGTGCGGCTTCAGCAGGGCTTGTAGGCGTGGGCTCTAAACCCAATTTGCGCAACTGAGCCACTACACCCGGATCTTTCAAGGTGGCAACCAAGGCCGCATTCAAACGCTTGATCACTTCTGGTGAAGTTTTAGCGGGCGCTGCAAATGCATACCAATTGGTCGCTTCAAATCCGGGGAAGCCCGACTCAGCAATGGTAGGCACATTGGGCAAGGCCTCTAGCCGCTTGGTACCGGTGGTGGCCAAGGGGCGCAGTTTGCCAGTTTGAATGTGTTGAACAGCATCTGTAGGGCTTGAAAAGATAGAGGGCAAAACGCCACCCAACAAATCGTTCATGGCCGGCGCGCCACCGCGATAGGCCACATGTTGGTTGTTCAGGTTGGCTGCAATTTTGAGCATCTCGCCGGCCAAGTGACCGCCCCCACCAATGCCTGAAGAGCCAAAAGACATTTTGGAATTGTCTTGCCGGGCTTGCTTCAAATAATCTTCAAATGTTTTAACATCGCTGGCTGAGTTCACCACCAACACATTGCTGAACACCACGCACAAAGACAATGCCGCCGTATCGGTCACGGGGTCGTAGTTCAGTTTGTTCAGGTGCTGGTTGACAGACAAAGAACCGACCGTGCCCAGCATGATGGTGTGGCCATCAGGCGTCGCCTTGGTGAGCAAGTCAGTGGCGATGTTGCCACCCGCACCCGGTTTGTTGTCAATCACCACAGTTTGCTTGAACAACTCTGTAAGTTTAGGCACCATGATGCGCGCCACCGTATCGGAGCTTCCGCCGGGTGAAAAGCCAATCAAAATTTTGATGCTTTGTGTGGGAAAGTTGCTGTCTGCACTTTGAGCTTGCGCATTCAAAGTCAGCATGGCCAGTGCATTTAAAAATACGGCAGCCAACAGAGCCCATCGGCGAGTTTTTTCAATCGAGAATGCTAAGTTGAGTGGCATGGTGACAGTCTCTCTTTTGTTCGTAAGTGAAGTGTAGGCCTTTGCTCCGACTTTTTACCTCAATCAAGTGTGTCGCGCGTGCATTCTGTGAGTTGCCCTCACAGCCCTCAAACCCTAAGCTTTGATCGCACAGGCGCTGGACACTCTCAAAGCCAATCTCTGCAAGGCTTGCCAGGGGTCAGTGGGCCAATCGGCCACTTTCAAGCCTTTCACAATGCCATCCACTTGATGGGCGTTTTTCAGCAACTGCGCCAAGCGAGCCGTTGACAATTTGGGCAGCACACGCTCAAAGAGTTTTTCGCGCGCGCCCCAAATTCGTTGTTCGCGCAAAGCCATAGGCAAGGGCCGGCCCTCTGCCATGGCATCTTTGACTCGCTTCAAAGCGCGGATGTCTTCTGCCAAGGTGTAGTGCACCAAGACGGCCGCCTCACCCTCAGCTTGCAAACCATCTAGCATGCGTTGCACGCGGGCCACTTGGCCCGCCAACACCGCTTCCGACAATTTAAAAACATCGTAGCGCGCCACATTCATAACGGCACTTTCAACTTGTGCATGCGTCAGCTCACCGGCGGGGTACAACAAACTCAGTTTTTGAATCTCTTGGTGGGCAGCCAGCAAATTGCCTTCCACGCGGTCTGCAAAAAAATGCAAACAGTTTTGGCCATCTTGTCCAGATGCAACGCTTTGATTTTGCAACTTCAAACGCTGTGCAATCCACTGCGGCAATTGGGCCCTGTCTAAAGAGTCAATTTGCAAAGAAACCCCAAATTGTTCCAAGGCCCCAAACCATGCGCCCTTTTTGGTGGCGCTGTCTAAGCGGGGCAAAATAAAGAGCGTCAAAGTACTGTCGTTGCCTTCTGCGCTCTGTGCCAGTTGCTGAATCATGGGGCTGCCCTCTTTGCCGGGTTTGCCTGTAGGCACGCGAATTTCTAGAATTTGCCGCTCAGCAAAAAGACTCATGGAGCCGCCTGCTGCCAGCACCTCGCTCCAATCAAAGTGAGCACCCGACACCACATGCACGCTGCGTTCGGTATAGCCTTGTTGTCGCGCTGCTGCGCGAATGGCATCTGCCGCTTCTTGCACCAACAAAGCCTCATCACCGTGCAAGGTATAAAGACTTCGCAAGCCTTTTTGCAGATGTGCTTGAAGCTGAGGCAGGGCCAATTGCATAAAGAAGAAGGACCTTTGCGCTGGCTTTAAAGAGATTTGACCGAAGCCAAACGGCGCAAAATTTGTTGCACGATGTCGACCTGCATGTCTCGGTACATCATGGTTTCTTCAATTTCTTTGGAAAGGGCTGCAGACTCCAAGAAGCTCAGATCGCGCTGCTGCTGCAATTCAACTTCTGGAATGAGGTTCATGCCTTGTGGCGTGCGCAAGCGAAACTTCACTTTCAAGCGCAATTGCAATTCACGCACTTGGCCGGATGCATTCAAACCTACCACCACGCGTTCGCGCACTTCAGACATGACATCCAACACCACTTCAGAAGTGGCCATGTCCGGCGCTTCAGTGAAAACCTTCAAGTTGGCTTGACTGGCCAAATTGCGCCGCAAGTCTGTGCCCAAGGCCGATTGCCGCGGCAAGATCAAAAACAAAGTTTTGAAAGGCAAGTCTGCGCTTTGGCGCAATTGAAAACCACAGCCAGATAAACCTGTTGCTGCGAGGCCGCTTACGAGCGCGCCGCCAGTCAAGCTGCGCCCCAAGGCTTGCAGCGATTGGCGGCGGTTCAGCAACTGTGGAGGAACGTTCATGTTGTGTGAGTGCAGGCGCAGTATTTGAGGGTGCTGTAGTTCAAAGCGATAGGTTTACAGGACCACGTTAACCAAACGGCCAGGCACCACAATGATCTTCTTGGGTACAGCGCCAGCGGCTTGCTTGGTCACTTGCTCGTGCGCTGCAGCCGCCTGTTCAATGCTTGCCTTGTCGGCGTTGGCGGACACCGTGAGCGAGCCACGCAACTTGCCGTTGATTTGCAGCATGAGTTCAATTTCGTCGCGCTGCAATGCGGTGTCGTCCACGGTCGGCCAAGCCACATCGAGCAAATCGCCTTGGCTTGCGCCGTAGCCCAACTCGTTCCACAACTGAAAGGCCAAGTGCGGGCAAGCGGGGTACATAACGCGCAACAAAATGGCATAGCACTCGGCCAGAGCAGCGTTGTCGTTGACATCTTTGGAGGCAGCGAGCGGAGAATCTTCCAGCGTGTTGAGCATCTTCATAAGCGCTGACACCACGGTGTTGTATTGCATGCGCTCGTAGTCGTAATTGGCTTGGCGCAATACCGAGTGGATTTCGAGGCGCAGCTTTTTGGCATCGGCACTGAAGGTGATGGGCTGCGAACGGTTAACTGTGATGCCCACCTTCAAAGCGCCTTCAACTTTGACAGCGTAATTCCAAACACGTCGCACAAAACGGTAGCTGCCTTCCACGGCCGCATCGTTCCACTCCAAGGTGGCTTCGGGCGGTGCGGTAAACATGGTGTACAGGCGCGCCGTGTCGGCGCCGTATTTTTCAATCAGGTCTTGTGGATCGACGCCGTTGTTTTTCGACTTGGACATGGTGCCCACGCCTTCGTAATCGATGGCGGTGCCTTCGGGCAAATTGCCCACGGCCTTTTTCAAACGCGCGCCAATCACTTTGCCGTCTTCTGCCAAAACGTTCTCGACATCTTGTGGCCAGAAATAATCTTTACCACCTTTGTCGGTGCGTCGCGAATAAATGTGGTTCAGCACCATGCCTTGCGTGAGCAACTTGGTGAAGGGCTCGTCCACTTTCACCAAGCCCAAATCGCGCATCACTTTGGTCCAGAAACGCGCATAGAGCAAGTGCAAAATGGCATGCTCAATGCCACCAATGTACTGGTCCATAGGCATCCAGTAGTCAGCACCTTCGGCCACCATTTTGTCGGTATTGGTCGGGTCGCAATAGCGCATAAAGTACCACGACGAATCGACAAACGTGTCCATGGTGTCGGTCTCGCGGCGCCCAGGTTTACCGCACACAGGACACACCACGCCAGCATGAAAGCCTACGTGTTTGTTCAGCGGATTGCCCGACCCATCGGGTATGCAATCCAGCGGCAAAACCACCGGCAAATCTTTTTCAGGCACAGGCACTGCGCCGTGTTCATCGCAATGAATGATGGGGATGGGTGTGCCCCAGTAGCGCTGACGACTGACACCCCAGTCACGCAGACGCCAAGTGGTTTTCTTCTCGCCCAGGCCTTTGGCAACCAAGTCGGCGGCCACAGCTTCTAAAGCATCTTTGAAATTCAAGCCATCGTATTGGCCAGAGTTGACCAACACGCCGTTCGCCTTGTCGCCAAAGCCGTCGTGCCATTCGGTATGGCTGAAGGCCACGCCTTTGGCGGCCACCACTTGTTGAATGGGAAGCTTGTATTTCAAAGCGAATTCAAAATCGCGCTCATCATGCGCAGGCACGCCCATCACGGCGCCATCGCCGTAGCTCATGAGCACATAGTTGCCCACCCACACTTCAACAGGTTTGCCTGTGAGCGGGTGCGAAACGAACAAGCCGGTGGGCATGCCCTCTTTTTCTTTGACGGCCAATTCGGCTTCGGTGGTGCCGCCTTTTTGGCAAGTCTCGATGAACGTGGCCAATGCTGGCTGCGTGAGTGCTGCATGTGCCGCCAAGGGGTGTTCGGCTGCCACCGCACAGAACGTGACACCCATGATGGTGTCAGGGCGTGTGGTGAACACATACATCTTGCCGTCTTGAATGAGCTGGCCGTCTACACCGCGAATGTCGTGCGGAAACGCAAAGCGCACACCCGTGGATTTGCCAATCCAGTTTTCTTGCATGAGCTTCACGCGGTCGGGCCAACCGGGCAACTTGTCGCCAGTGACAAAGTCGAGAAGCTCTTCGGCGTAATCGGTGATCTTTAAATAGTAGCCAGGAATTTCGCGCTTCTCAACCACCGCACCTGTGCGCCAGCCTTTACCGTCGATCACTTGTTCGTTGGCCAACACCGTTTGGTCAACCGGGTCCCAATTGACGACCTGTGTTTTGCGATAGGCCACGCCCTTCTCGAGCATCTTCAAAAACAACCACTGGTTCCACTTGTAGTAGCTGGCGTCACAGGTGGCCACTTCGCGGCTCCAGTCGATGGCCAAGCCCATGGCCTGCATCTGCTTCTTCATGTAAGCGATGTTTTCGTAGGTCCACTTGGCGGGCGGCACTCCATTTTTAAGCGCGGCATTTTCGGCAGGCAAACCAAACGCATCCCAGCCCATGGGCATGAGCACGTTGTAGCCGTTCATGCGCAAGTAGCGCGTGAGCATGTCGTTGATGGTGTAGTTGCGCACGTGGCCCATGTGCAGCTTGCCGCTGGGGTAGGGCAGCATGGAGCAGGCGTAAAACTTCTTTTTACGGGCGTCTTCTGTCACGCGGTAGGCGTCGCGCGCATTCCACTGGCTTTGCGCCGCGGGCTCAACTTCGAGGTGGTTGTACTTGTCTTGCATGGTGCAAATTGTAGGTGTTTGGCAAGGTGAAATTCCTCTACACGATCCCCTGAGCCCTGATTGACCCGCAAAGGGCGCCTGCAATGCAAAAGATCAGCGCGTGGCAGCCTTTTGAGTGTCCCTTTGACCCTCCCTTTGACCGTTCATTTGGGCATCCGTTCCGGGTGCCGTCACAAAGCCTATCCGGCTTAGGCCAGCCTGCTGAGCCAGTCCCATGAGCTCAAGCACTTGACCATAAGGCACTGCCTGATCGACCCGAAGTTGAACTTCCAAATTGGGCTTTTGATTTGCCAATTGCACAAGCTCAGTTGGCAAGGCCGCCAACGTGACGGGCTTGTCATTGATGAAAAGTTCGCCAGATGCTTTCAGGCTGAGGCTCAGGGCCTCGGGTGCTTCCCCCGCTTGAGCAGCTTTGGATTGAGGCAAGTCCAGCCGAATGGCGCTGGTCATGAGGGGTGCCGTGAGAATGAAAATAACCAACAACACCAGCATCACATCCACCAATGGCGTGACGTTGATGTCACTGAAGGGTTTGGCAAGCGCTGCGCGAGGGAATCGACCAAATGCCATGGCTTTGCCTTCTGGCCTGTTAGTTGTGTCGACCGGTGAGCAAGTTCATCAGGTCTTGCGCAAAACCCTCTAGCTCAATTTCAATTTGCGCCACAGTGCGGCCCAACACGTTGTAGGCCAAAACCGCAGGAATGGCCACTGCCAAGCCAGCAGCGGTCATGACCAAAGCTTCGCCTACGGGGCCGGCCACTCGGTCGAGGGTAATTTGGCCCACCTCAGCCATGCCGCTCAGGGCGTTGAAAATGCCCCACACTGTGCCTAGCAAACCCACAAAGGGTGAGATAGCGCCCACCGTGGCCAACAGCAATTGCCCCCATTGCAGCCTGTTGACTGTGGCTTGCAAACTGTCGCGCAGAACACGGGTGAGTTGATGCTCGCGTTCGCCAGCGGCCGCCAAAGTGCCGCCCAAGGGCAACAAAGTGGCCTCTAAAAGAGGGGTAACAGATTGATCACGGTCAAATTGCGCAACGCGGGCATGCGCTTCTTCAAATTGAGCAGACTGCCAAAAAGCAGCCGTGCTTTGGGGCACGTCTGATTTCACGCGACGCAGCAAATTGAGTTTCCAAAAAATGACCACCCACGTACTGACCGACATGGCCAACAAAGCCACTGCCACAAAGCGGGTGACCCAGTCACCTTCTGCCCAAAAGGTCAATAAATTCATGGGCTGTGGCTTTATCTCAAGGACAGCACATCGAACATGTCGAAGAGGCCCGTTTTTTGGTCTGCTAAAAATCGGACAGCCCGCAAACTGCCTTGCGCATAGGTCGCCCGGCTGGAAGACTTGTGCGTGACTTCAATGCGTTCGCCGGTACCCGCAAACAAGACGGTGTGGTCGCCCACAATGTCGCCCCCGCGGATGGTGGCAAAGCCAATGCTGGAAGGGTCACGCTCGCCCGTGACACCTTCTCGGGCATACACGGCGCAGTCTTTCAAATCTCTGCCTAAAGCATCGGCAATGACCTCGCCCATTTTGAGAGCGGTGCCCGATGGCGCGTCTACCTTGTGGCGGTGATGGGCCTCAATGATTTCAATGTCATAACCCGTGGCCAAAGCTTTGGCCGCCATTTCAAGCAATTTGAGCGTGACGTTAACGCCCACGCTCATGTTGGGTGCCATGACAATGGCGATGTCTTTGGCGATGGCTTTGATTTCATTTTTCTCGGCATCGGAAAAACCGGTGGTGCCGATGACCGCCTTAACGCCCAAGGCTTGGCAAATTTTCAAGTGCGCCAAGGTGCCTTCAGGCCGTGTGAAATCAATCAGGTATTGGGAATTTTGCAAGCCAAGCTTTAGGTCGCCGGTGACCAAGACGCCACTGGCTTTGCCCATGGCAGCGCCAGCATCGGTACCGACAGCGGTGCTGCTGGCCAAATCGAGCGCGCCCGTGAGGCGGCAATCTGGGGCATTGGCAATGGCCTCAATGAGCATGTGGCCCATGCGGCCAGATACGCCTGCAACAGCCACAGCATGCAAGGGCACTGAATGTGAAGATGTGACTTGTGTCATGGAATTCATCAGCGCATGTCTGGTTCAAGCGGAGGGTAAGAACTTGGCAAAGGCAAGGCCGCTGGGGCAGGGTCGGCTTTGCGAACGGGTGCAGGGAATTTGCGCAAATCTTCTTCTTTGGCTTCTAACTCTGGCACTTTGGTACTGGATTTTTTAGCCACCAATTTGGTGACAAACTCAGTTTCGCTAGGCAACTCGTCGCCTGTGACGCGCTCGAGCACATCGCCTTTGAACCAAGCACTGAGGCTAAAGCTTTGCGCTGGCACACCTTGGCGTCGAATGGTGAAGACGTAATCCCAGCGCTGCTCGTGAAACACGCTGGCAACCAAGGGCGTGCCCAACACTTCGCGCACCTGCATGCGTGACATGCCTGGCTTGAGGAATTCTTTTTGCTCACGCGAGACAAAGTTGCCTTGAACCACCTCAGGGATGTACAAAACGGCATCTGTGGCCACATTGAGGCGGGGCAAACTGCATGCGCTTAAAAGGGCCAGCAAAAAAGGCAAAGCCATGCCCAAGGACACCGTGTTGCGCAGAGAAATAAGAATTTGTTTTTTCATGGATGCTTGGCAGACCATATGATGGAGTCATTGTAGCGGTAGCATTCGGCTCTGGCGAAGCCCCTTTGACCAAAGCCCTTCTCATTCATTTGCAACTGAAAACACATGGACGAACTCAAAAGCACTGGGCTAAAAACCACCATCCCTCGTCAAAAGATTTTGGAAATCTTTCAAAAAGGGGTGCAAAGGCACATGACGGCCGAGGATGTTTTCAAGCATCTGCTCAATGACAACGCCGATATCGGTTTGGCCACCGTGTACCGTGTCCTCACCCAGTTTGAACAGGCTGGGCTTTTAAGCCGAAACCATTTTGAAAGTGGCAAGGCAGTGTATGAGCTCAACGAGGGGCAGCACCATGACCACATGGTGTGCCTAGACTGCGGCAAAGTTGAAGAGTTTTACGACGCCGAAATTGAAAAAAGGCAACACGATGTGGCCTTGTCCAAGGGCTTTGTGATTGCCGACCATGCGCTCAGCTTGTACGCGCACTGCACCCAAAACCCCTGCCCCCACCGCAACCGAACCTAAGCCGTCTGCAGGCTAAGTCAGACTCACTTAGCCCATGGCCGCGCGTTGGGCCGCCATGAAATCTTGGTAGGTGTCAATGCCCCGCATTTGCAAAATGGTGTTGCGAACGGCAGCCTCCACCAGCACCGCAATGTTGCGGCCAGCCACCACCTGAATGACCACTTTGCGAAC
>Ga0214921_10001406_pt1 | contig 41269 bp, 43 predicted proteins | sample LL1505_MetaG_FD_177992 | JGI IMG/M metagenome (GOLD analysis project Ga0214921, IMG submission 177992) | Freshwater microbial communities from Lake Lanier, Atlanta, Georgia, United States - LL-1505 | ecosystem: Environmental > Aquatic > Freshwater > Lake | place: USA: Georgia | collected...
GAAGCAGCCGGTGCCATAGGTGTTTTTGGCCATGCCGGCGCTAAAGCACGCCTGACCAAAGAGCGCGCTTTGCTGGTCGCCAGCCACGCCGCCGATCGGCAGCGCGTGGCCGAGTAGACCGGGCTGCACCTCACCAAAGTGTGCGGCCGAAGGCAATACGAGCGGCATCATGCTGTGGGGAATGTCCAGCGCCTTCATCAGTTCAGAGTCCCAGGTGTTGTTATGCACGTTAAACAGCATGGTGCGTGCAGCATTGCTGACGTCGGTGGCGTGCACCGTCCCGCCCGAAAGCTGCCACATCAGCCAACTGTCCACGGTGCCAAAGGCGAGCTCTCCATTGGCCGCTTGCGCGCGCGCGCCCGGCACGTGGTCCAGAATCCATTGCAGCTTCGTACCTGAGAAATAGGCGTCAACCAGCAGACCCGTTTTTTGCCGGATCGTAGGCGCCAGCCCTCGCTCCCGCAGCGCCACGCAACTGGGCTCCGCGCGCCGGTCTTGCCAGACGATGGCGTTGTAAACCGGCTGTCCCGTGGCGCGGTTCCAGACCACCGTGGTTTCGCGCTGGTTGGTAATGCCCACCGCGCGCACTTGGGACGCGCTGATACCAGCCTTGAGCAGCGCCTCCCGCGCGGTGGCGAGTTGGGTCTGCCAGATTTCCATCGGGTCGTGTTCCACCCACCCGGGGTGCGGGTAAATTTGCGTAATCTCTTTTTGAGCCATTGCCACGATGCGGCCGTCAGCATCAAACACGATGCTGCGGGAGCTGGAGGTGCCTTGGTCTAAAGCGAGCAGGTAGGTCATGGGTACAGTCAGTCCGAGAAAACAGGAATGGGTGGTTGCTCAGGCCAGTTCAAACCGAACTTGCGCCTGGGCCATGAGGTCCATAAAGGGGTCGGGAGGTACCGCGTCAGAAAACAAGCGGTCAATTTGCGACAGTTGCGCCACCTCGACCATGGCCGGACGATTGAATTTGCTGCTGTCAGCGGCCACCCATACCTCTCGGGCGTGGGAAATAATGGTTTGCGAAACTTTAACTTCGCGGTAGTCAAAATCGCGCAGCGACCCGTCAGACTCAATGGCCGAGATGCCAATGAGCGCAATGTCCACCTTGAATTGCCGGATAAAGTCCACAGCCGCCTCGCCCACAATGCCTTGGTCGCGCCCGCGGACCACCCCGCCCACCACGATCACTTCGCAGTGCGGGTTGGCGCTCAGTATTGCCGCCACATTGAGATTGTTGGTGATTACCCGCAGCCCCGTATGTTGCATCAATGCGCGAGCGATCGCTTCTGTTGTGGTGCCAATGTTCAGGACCAAGGAGCAGCCGTGGGGCAGGGCCGCAGCTACGGCCCGGGCGATTCGTGCCTTGCCCTCGACGTGCAATACCTCACGCTGCGGATAGGCCATGTTTTCCACCGTCGAACCGGGCACCCGCACGCCACCATGAAACCGGGTGAGAAGCCCCTCGTCGGCCAGGCGCTGTACATCGCGACGCACGGTTTGCAGAGTCACTTCTAACTGGTCGGCCAGCCTTTCAACTGTGACCGATCCTGCGGCTTGTACCACCCGGAGGAGTTTGATTTGGCGTGGATTGGGATTCATGGGCAAATTTTCGCAGGCTGCACAAAATGCATCCCTTGACTCTAATTCGAACAGAAAGGAATAATTTTAGGGTAAACACCTAGCTAAAACGAATAGAAGCGAACAATAATTCTCAAGATCGAATACTTTCTGCACTAAACCGGTGCGATCAAATAAAGGTATGTGATGGAGTTGCGGCTAGAAGGCGTGGGCAAAAAGTTCGGGGCGCAACAGTGGCTCTATGAGCTGAGCATGGACGTTCGCCCTGGCGCGGTGACGGTCTTGTTGGGTGCAACCCAGGCCGGTAAAACGAGCCTGATGCGCATCATGGCGGGCTTGGATGTTCCCTCGGTGGGCCGTGTGCTGGTGGACGGCGTCAACGTGGTGGGTGTGCCGGTCCGGGAACGCAATGTCGCCATGGTTTACCAGCAGTTCATCAACTATCCGTCGATGACGGTTTTTGACAATATCGCCTCTCCCCTCAAGCTGCGAGGTGAAAAAAATATTGCGCAGCGCGTTAACGGGTTAGCAGAAAAGCTGCATATTGAGATGCTTCTTGAGCGCTTTCCTGTCGAACTCTCAGGTGGGCAGCAGCAGCGCGTAGCGCTGGCCCGTGCCTTGGCCAAGGGCGCGCCTCTGATGCTGCTCGATGAGCCGCTGGTCAATTTGGACTACAAATTGCGCGAAGAGTTGCGTGACGAGTTAACCGCACTGTTTGCCTCAGGGGATTCGACCGTGATCTACGCCACTACCGAACCTGGCGAAGCACTTTTGCTAGGAGGCTACACCGCCGTATTGGATGCAGGCGAGCTGCTGCAGTATGGCCCGACTTCAGAGGTTTTTCACGCGCCATGCTCGATTCGCGTGGCGCGCGCTTTCAGTGATCCCCCGATGAACCTGCTGGGCGCGCGTCACGCCGCCCCCGGCGTTCAGCTTGACCACGGACCTATGCTTGGAATCGCATTGCCGCCTACCACTCAGAGGTCTGGGTCGCTGACGATTGGTATGCGCGCCAGTGCCTTGCGTGCCTTGGCGCAGCCGGGTGATGTCGCCCTTTCTGGCACCGTAGAGCTTGCTGAAATCTCGGGGACCGACACCTTTGTGCACTTTCAGACCGCATTGGGCGAACTGGTGGCGCAACTCACGGGCGTGCACCATTTTGACCTGGGTGCACCAGCGAATTTTTATTTCAGTCCTGCGCAGGTTTATGTTTTTGACGCCGAGGGTAAGCTGATTCAAGCGCCGGTTCGCGGCAAAGGAGCGTGATATGGCGCGTATCGAACTCGACCTGGCGCACGCTTACCGGCCAAACCCCCAGCAGGAGAGCGACTATGCCCTGCTGCCGCTCAAAATGACTTTTGAGGACGGCGGAGCCTATGCCTTGCTGGGGCCGTCCGGCTGTGGAAAAACCACCTTGCTGAACATCATGTCAGGGTTGGTCATGCCTTCACGTGGAGGCGTTAAATTTGACGGGCAAGACGTCACTCAGCGCAGCCCTCAACAACGCAATATCGCGCAAGTGTTTCAGTTCCCCGTCATCTACGACACGATGACGGTGGCGGAAAACCTGGCTTTCCCGCTTCGCAACCGCAAAATGCCCGCCGACCAAATCAAGCAGCGTGTAGGTGTGATTGCCGAAATGCTGGAAATGAGTGCGCTACTCAACCAGCGCGCTGCCAATCTGGCGGCCGACGCAAAGCAAAAAATCTCCCTGGGTCGCGGCCTGGTACGCCCAGACGTGTCGGCTGTGCTCTTTGATGAGCCATTAACGGTGATCGATCCGCACCTTAAATGGCAGCTGCGCCGCAAGCTCAAGCAAATTCATCATGAGCTCAAACTCACCTTAATTTACGTCACTCACGACCAGGTCGAGGCGCTGACCTTTGCCGATCAAGTAGTGGTGATGACTCGGGGGCGTGCCGTGCAAGTCGGCAGTGCCGCTGATCTCTTCGAGCGTCCCAGTCACACATTTGTCGGTCACTTTATTGGGTCGCCGGGCATGAATTTTCTTTCTGGACGTTGCGACGGTGGCACCTTTGAGACGGCGGGAGCAAGGTTGCCCTTACCCCTAAATGTCGTACTGCCCAGTGGCGACTACAAGCTTGGCGTGAGGCCCGAGTACGTGAATTTGGTCAATGCAAATACCCTTGGCGCGGTACCCATGGAGGTCCGGCAAGTGCAGGACGTGGGTACCCATGTCATCCTGACCGCAGAGCGTGGGGGCAACTTGATCAAAGCCCGACTCGCGCCGGACAGTTCACACATCCAGGTGGGCGATACCGCTTGGCTACAGGTTATGGGGCCGCATACCTGCTTTTACAAAGACGAAGTGATCGTGGCCTGAGGACAGATCAATGAGCACGACAACCAAACCCGTCAACCAGAAAGCCTGGTTCCTGATATTGCCGATGCTGCTGTGCGTCGCTTTCTCAGCCATCGTCCCACTCATGGTGGTGGTGAACTACTCGGTACAGGACATCATTTCTCCCGAGCGCCGTGTTTTCGTGGGGACCGAATGGTTCACGGCCATCATGCGCGACGAAGAACTTCACGGGGCATTGCTGCGCCAAATCACCTATTCGTTTTCGGTTCTGGCGGTAGAACTGCCATTGGGAATTCTGCTGGCACTCTCCATGCCCGCCAAGGGTTGGAAATCATCGGCCGCATTGGTGATTGTCTCGCTGTCGTTGCTCATTCCTTGGAACGTCGTGGGCACCATTTGGCAAATCTTTGGACGCACCGACATTGGACTAATGGGTGCGGCGCTGCAAGGCATGGGCGTCGAATACAGCTACACCGGCAACGCTCTGCATGCTTGGCTCACTGTGTTGCTAATGGACGTCTGGCACTGGACGCCCTTGGTGGCCTTGCTGGGCTATGCCGGCCTGCGGTCAATACCCGACGCCTACTACCAAGCCGCCAGTGTTGACGGCGCCAGCAAATTCGACGTGTTTTGGTATGTGCAACTCCCCAAAATGCGCGGTGTGCTAATGATTGCCGTGCTGCTTCGCTTTATGGACAGCTTCATGATTTACACGGAGCCTTTTGTGCTGACCGGAGGCGGGCCGGGAAATTCCACCACTTTCCTATCGCAGTTTCTGACGCAAAAAGCCGTAGGCCAGTTTGACCTGGGCCCAGCAGCTGCCTTTTCGTTGATTTACTTTCTGATCATTTTGCTGATGTGCTTTGTCTTGTACAACTGGATGCAGCGCGTGGGAACCCAGGCCAAGGAGTCCGGCCATGAATAAGCCCAAGTTTCAAAAGCGCTCGTTGTTCATGTTGGCTTACGTGGTGTTCGCCCTGTTGCCCGTTTACTGGATGGTCAACATGTCGTTCAAAACGAATAACGAAATATTGGCCGGCTTCACCCTGTTCCCGGCCCATTTCACTTGGGACAACTACAAAACCATTCTGACGGATCCCGCGTGGTACTCCGGCTACATCAACAGTCTGATTTATGTGGGCATCAACACCGCCATCTCGCTGCTGGTGGCGCTGCCAGCCGCATATGCATTCTCGCGGTACAGTTTTTTGGGCGACAAGCATGTGTTCTTCTGGCTGTTGACCAACCGCATGACGCCCCCTGCGGTATTTTTACTTCCCTTTTTTCAGCTTTACACGTCAGTCGGATTGATGGACACCCATATTGCGGTGGCATTGGTGCATTTGTTGTTTAACGTGCCACTGGCGGTCTGGATTCTGGAAGGGTTTATGAGTGGCATTCCGCGTGAGATTGACGAGACGGCCTACATCGATGGCTATTCTTTCCCGCACTTTTTTGTCCGCATATTCATTCCGCTCATCAAGGCCGGTGTGGGCGTCGCAGCGTTTTTTTGCTTCATGTTCAGCTGGGTTGAATTGCTGCTGGCGCGCACGCTTACGAGTGTTAACGCCAAGCCCATTACCGCCATCATGACCCGTACCGTGTCTGCGTCAGGCATGGATTGGGCGACGTTGGCTGCCGCCGGAGTATTGACCATCGTGCCCGGCGCGATAGTGATCTGGTTTGTTCGCAATTACATCGCAAAAGGCTTTGCGATGGGCCGCGTTTGAAGGGAAGTCGAAATGTTTGAATGGATGGCCTGGACCCTCCCTGTGGCGGTATTTTTCAGTTGCATCGTGCTAATGCTCATCGGCATGACCGTGTGGGAAGTCAAGTCGCCGACGGTCGTTCGAAAGGGCTTCCTGCCAATTGAGACGACCCGCGGGGACCGTCTTTTTATCGGTCTGCTCAACGCCGCGTATGTCAATTTGGCTTTTGTGGGGATCAGTGGCTACCTCACAGAGTGGCTGTCCCTGGAGTCAGAGCCGTCGATCTGGTTCAGCTTTGTACTTTCCATGGCTTTGCTTGCGCTGATTATGCGTAAGGGTTAAGGCGTTTCCCCGTGCTGCCGCCTGGTTCCCCTGGGGCGGCTGCATCTTCATCAACAGGGGCCTATCAGACCGAGGAGATCAAGAAATGAAATTGAAATATTCCGTACTGGCAATCGCCGCCGCTTGCGCGGTGGGTGGCCAGAGTTGGGCTGACGAAGCTGCAGCTAAAAAATGGATCGACGCTGAATTTCAACCCTCAACGCTGAGCAAGGACCAGCAGGCCACTGAGATGAAGTGGTTTATTGAAGCGGCGAAAAAATTGCAAGCCAAAGGGGTGAAAGAAATTTCTGTAGTTTCAGAAACCATTACCACCCACGAGTACGAGTCCAAAGTGCTAGCGAAGGCCTTTGAAGAAATTACGGGCATCAAGGTCAAACATGATCTGATCCAAGAGGGTGACGTGGTCGAGAAGCTGCAAACTTCGATGCAGTCGGGCAAGTCCATTTATGACGGCTGGATTTCGGATTCGGACTTGATCGGAACCCACTACCGGTACGGCAAGATTTTGAACCTTACGGACTACATGACCGGTGCTGGTAAGGAATACACCAACCCCGGCCTAGACATCAAGGATTTCATTGGTACGAGCTTCACCACCGCGCCGGATGGCAAGCTCTACCAACTCCCCACCCAGCAGTTCGCTAATTTGTATTGGTTCCGCGCAGACCTTTTTGCGCGCCAAGACCTGAAAGACAAATTCAAGGCCAAATATGGCTACGAGCTAGGCGTACCCCTGAACTGGAGCGCGTACGAAGACATCGCTGCCTTCTTCACCGAAGACGTTAAGACCATAGACGGCAAGCCGATTTACGGACACATGGACTACGGCAAAAAAGACCCCTCGTTGGGCTGGCGTTTCACGGATGCCTGGTTGTCGATGGCCGGCACGGCGGACATCGGTATTCCTAACGGTATGCCGGTCGACGAATGGGGTATTCGAGTCGGTGCCGACAAGTGCACGCCTGTGGGCGCATCGGTGTCCCGTGGAGGTGCGACCAACTCGCCTCCGGCCGTCTACGCCTTGACGAAGTACATCGACTGGATGAAGAAGTACTCGCCTAAGGAAGCGATCGGCATGACCTTTGGTGAAGCCGGACCCGTTCCAGCCCAAGGCCAGATTGCGCAGCAGATTTTCTGGTACACCGCTTTTACCGCTGACATGATCAAGCCTGGTCTGCCTGTGGTGAATGCAGACGGCACGCCTAAATGGCGCATGGCCCCTGGCCCGAATGGTCCCTATTGGAAGCAGGGCATGCAAAACGGCTACCAAGACGTGGGATCCTGGACATTCTTTAAAGATCACGACGCCAATAAAGTTGCTGCAGCTTGGTTGTACGCCCAGTTCGTAACGGCCAAGACCACCTCGTTGAAAAAGACCGTGGTGGGCTTGACCCCGATCCGCGAATCGGACATCCAGTCCAAGACGATGACCGACATGGCTCCCAAACTTGGCGGGTTGGTGGAGTTTTACCGCAGCCCGGCGCGTGTGGCCTGGACCCCTACCGGCACCAACGTACCTGACTACCCCAAGCTGGCCCAGCTTTGGTGGAAGAACGTGGCAGTGGCTGTGACGGGCGAAAAAACACCGCAAGCGGCCATGGACAACCTGGCAGAGGAAATGGACCAAGTCATGGGACGTTTGGAGCGTTCTGGCATGGCCCACTGCGCGCCGAAGCTGAACCCTAAGGGAGATCCTAACAAGTACTTAAGCGACAAGGGAGCGCCATGGAAGAAGCTGGCCAACGAGAAGCCGAAGGGCGAAACCATCGCCTATGACACGCTGCTAAATGCCTGGAAAAACGGCAAAGTTCGTTGATTCTTTGAAAGTACGGCGTACTTAGTGACGCCCGGACGCGTGCTTCTCATGAAGCACGCGTCCACTCCTTAACATTTTGTAGGTGCCGGTGAGGTCCATTTGCCTCGCTAGGGGTGCTTTTGTCCAAAAATATGGCCTCCAACCCGTCCGTCGTCTTGCCCCTGTCTACCCAGCGCCCAGACCTACTGGGCCGCTTGGCCGCCAATCCGCGGTATGACTTAGCGGTAGTGGGTGGCGGTGCCACGGGGCTGGGCGTGGCGCTTGACGCGGCGTCTCGAGGTCTGCGCGTCGTATTGGTCGAGGCCCAAGATTTCGCTAAGGGCACCTCTTCACGCTCTACCAAGCTCGTGCACGGCGGCGTGCGCTACCTCGCCCAGGGCAATATTTCATTGGTACGAGAAGCTTTGCATGAGCGCACCACGGTGCTGCACAGTGCCCCCCATATCGCCCAGCCCTTGGCCTTTGTCATGCCCTGCTACCGCTGGTGGGAAGCACCTTTTTACGGGCTGGGCCTGACGCTGTACGACCAACTTGCCGGCAAAGCCGGGCTGGGTAAGACGGAACGGCTGAACTGCAGCGAAACCCAGCAGCTCTTGCCCACCGCACAACGTCAAGGCTTGCGAGGCGGCGTCAAATACTGGGACGGCCAATTTGACGATGCCCGCTTGGCGCTGGCGATCGGGCGCACCGCAGCCCAGTATGGGGCCCTACTGATTAATTACTGTCGGGCCGAGCAGCTTTGCTACGAAGAGGGTCAGATCTCCGGACTGGAGTGCACCGACACCCTGACCGGCGAGCGCTACCTGATTGAGTCCCGGTGCGTGATCAATGCCACCGGGGTCTGGGTCGACACACTGCGCGAGAGCGACGGGCGCGCCTTGTCTGCAACCCGCCCGTCAGCCGTCAAGCCCATGGTCGCTCCCAGCCAAGGCGTGCACTTGGTGGTCGACCGTGAGTTTCTGCAATCCGACGTGGCCTTGATGGTGCCCAAAACCTCGGACGGTCGCGTCTTGTTCGCCGTGCCCTGGCTGGGCAAAGTCATCTTGGGCACCACCGACACGCCGTCCAAAGACTTAGCGCTGGAGCCAACGGCTCTTAAAGAGGAGGCGGATTTCATTTTGGGCGAATCGGCACGCTACCTCACCAAGGCGCCCACCCGTGCTGATGTCAAGAGCGTATGGGTCGGCTTGAGACCCTTGGTCAAACACCAGGACGACGAGAGCGCCACCCAAAAACTCAGCCGGGAGCACACGGTGATTGTGAGTCGCAGCGGCCTCGTCACCGTGACCGGAGGCAAGTGGACCACCTATCGCGTGATGGCAGAGGATGTAATGAATGCCTGCCTGGAGCGGGGCCTGTTACGGTCGACGCGTGGCACCAGCACCGAAAAAATCACCTTGGTGGGAGCGCCGGCGCCGGGCCAGCGCGTCAATGGCCCGACTTTGCGAGACGGGCAGGGCATGCACTCCTATGGTGCTGAACGCGCAGTGGTAGCCCGCTTACCTGGTGCGGATCGGTGGATCTCTCCTCGGCTCTCAGAAGCTATGGTTCGCTTTGCGGCCCGCTACGAATACGCCGTCAGTGTCGAAGATGTGCTGGCGCGTCGAAGTCGCTTGCTGTTCTTGGACGCCCGCCTGGCCGCCCAAGCTGCGCCGCAAGTGGCGGAAATCCTGGCTGATGAGCTCGGCAGCAGCCCCGAGTTATCCGATTTTTTGACGCTGTGCGCACATTTTCTTCATGTGCCCTGAAAAAACCTTGATCAAGCACTAGATTTGGTGCATAATCATGGGCTTGGCTCGAAAGAGCTGAGACATCTGCCCAAATGAAAGTGGTTCGAGTGGTTCGAGCCGCAGACAGCGGGCCCAAGACTGACTGGTAGGGCAAAGCGCTTTTGGAGCGCTTTGAGCAACCGGTGCAAGTTGGGAATAAAGAAATGATCCAAACAGAATCTCGACTGGAAGTCGCCGATAACACCGGCGCAAAATCCGTGCTTTGTATCAAAGTGCTGGGTGGTTCACGTCGCCGCTACGCCAGCGTGGGCGACATCATCAAGGTAAGCGTCAAAGAGGCGGCGCCCCGGTCCCGCGTCAAAAAAGGCGAGGTGTACAGCGCTGTGGTGGTTCGCACCGCAAAAGGCATTCGCCGTAGCGATGGCTCTTTGGTTAAGTTTGATGGCAATGCAGCAGTTTTGCTCAACGCCAAGCTCGAGCCTATTGGTACCCGCATCTTCGGGCCAGTGACGCGTGAATTGCGCACTGAAAAGTTCATGAAGATCGTGTCCTTGGCCCCTGAAGTTTTGTAAGGACGGATCATGAACAAAATTCGCAAAGGCGATCAGGTGATCGTCATCGCAGGACGTGACAAAGGCAAGCGGGGCGTAGTCTCCCTGCGTAAAGATGACTCTCACCTCGTGGTGGATGGCGTCAACTTGGTCAAAAAGCACACCAAACCTAATCCTCTCAAGGGTGCCGCTGGCGGTATCGTCGAGAAAACCATGCCGATTCACCAGTCCAATGTTGCGATTTTCAATGTCGCGTCGGGCAAGGCGGATCGCGTGGGCATCAAGCTGCAGGCTGACGGCAAGCGCGTACGCGTTTACAAGTCCAGCGGCGAAGAAATTAAGGCGGCATAAAAATGGCACGTTTACAACAGCTTTATCGTGAAAAGTTGGCGCCCGAGTTGATGGCCAAGTTTGGCTTCACTTCGCCCATGCAAGTTCCACGTCTGACCAAAATCACCCTGAACATGGGTGTCAGCGAAGCCGTGGCAGATAAAAAAGTGATGGATAGCGCCGTCGCAGACCTGACCAAAATTGCGGGCCAAAAGCCGGTGGTTACGAAGTCTAAAAAGGCGATCGCGGGTTTCAAAATTCGTGAAGGTCAAGCGATTGGCTGCATGGTGACACTGCGCGGCGTCCAGATGTACGAATTCCTGGATCGTTTTGTGACCGTGGCGTTGCCGCGTGTTCGTGACTTCCGTGGTATCTCCGGCCGTGCATTTGATGGCCGCGGTAACTACAACATCGGTGTCAAAGAGCAAATTATTTTCCCTGAAATTGAATATGACAAGGTAGACGCCTTGCGTGGACTCAATATCAGCATTACCACGACTGCGAAGTCTGACGAAGAATGCAAAGCATTGCTCGCCGGTTTCCGTTTCCCGTTCAAGAATTGAGGTGACCAGTGGCAAAAATGGCATTAATTGAGCGCGAACTCAAGCGTGACAAATTGGCGGCTAAGTATGCAAAAAAATACGCGGCCCTGAAAGCAACTGCTGGCAGTGCAAAGGCGAGCGACGAAGAGCGTGCTCAGGCCCGCTTGGCGCTGCAAAAAATCCCGCGCAACGCTAACCCGACGCGCCAACGCAACCGTTGCGCTATCACGGGTCGTCCCCGTGGCACGTTCCAGCACTTCGGTCTGGGCCGCGCGAAAATTCGCGAAATGGCGTTTGCCGGAGAAATTCCTGGCATCGTCAAGGCAAGCTGGTAAGCAGGCAGGAGAACAAATATGAGTATGAGTGACCCCATTGCCGACCTGTTGACGCGTATCCGCAACGCGCAAATGGTTGCTAAAGCGACTGTTTTGGTCCCTTCATCCAAGGTGAAGGTTGCGATCGCCCAAGTCCTGAAGGACGAGGGTTACATCGATGGATTCAAGGTTTCGACCGCGGATGGCAAATCTGAGTTGGAAATCGCCCTGAAATATTACGCAGGTCGTCCTGTCATTGAGCGTATCGAGCGTGTCAGCCGCCCTGGCTTGCGCGTCTATCGCGGCAGTGACGCGATCCCGCAGGTCCAAAATGGTCTGGGTGTGGCCATCGTCACGACGCCCCAGGGTGTGATGACTGATCGCAAAGCGCGCGCTACCGGTGTCGGTGGTGAAGTTTTGTGCTACGTGGCTTAAGCCTGCATTGAGGAGTAACTAATATGTCTCGTGTAGGAAAACTTCCCGTTCTGGTCCCGGCCGGTGTTGATGTTTCGTTGCAAAACGACCAAATCAATGTCAAGGCCGCAGGTGGCAGTTTGAACCTGGCGCAAAACGCTTTGGTAAAGATTGTCAATGAAGCCGGAAAATTGAGCTTCTCGCCAGCGAATGATTCACGTGAATCAGACGCGATGTCGGGAACCATGCGCCAGCTCGTGAATAACATGGTCGTTGGCGTCACCAAGGGTTTCGAGAAGAAGCTGACCTTGATTGGCGTGGGTTACAAGGCCCAGGCGACCGGTAACAAATTGAATTTGGCTGTGGGCTACTCCCATCCCGTGAATATTGACATGCCTGTCGGAATCACGGTGTCGACCCCAACGCCGACCGAAATTTTGATCAAAGGTGCTGATCGCCAACGCGTTGGCCAGATTGCCGCCGAGATCCGTGGTGTTCGCCCACCTGAGCCCTACAAAGGCAAGGGCATCCGTTATTCGGATGAGAAGATCACGATTAAAGAAACCAAGAAGAAATAAGGGGCTGCACCATGTTGACAAAGAAAGAGCAACGTCTTCGCCGGTCCCGTCAGACCCGCATTCGTATTGCGATGCAAGGCGTGGCGCGTTTGACCGTGAACCGCACCAATCTTCACATCTACGCAACCGTTATTTCTGGCGACGGCGGCAAGATTTTGGCCACCGCATCGACCGCTCAGGCCGAAGTGCGCACCGCGCTCGGCGGGTCTGGCAAGGGTGGAAATGTTGCTGCCGCTCAGGTGGTTGGCAAGTTAGTAGCCGAAAAGGCGAAAGCCGCTGGCATCGACAAAGTGGCTTTTGACCGCGCAGGCTTCGCCTACCACGGTCGGGTTAAAGCCTTGGCAGACGCAGCCCGCGAAGCCGGCTTGCAGTTTTAAGCAGATCGGAATTAAAGATGGCTAAAGTACAAGCAAAAATGCAGGGCAAGGCTGAAGGGCCTGAAGACGGACTGCGCGAAAAGATGATCGCGATCAACCGCGTCACCAAAGTGGTGAAGGGTGGTCGTATTCTCGGATTCGCAGCGCTGACCGTGGTCGGTGATGGCGATGGTCGCATCGGCATGGGCAAAGGCAAGTCGAAAGAAGTGCCGGCGGCCGTTCAAAAAGCGATGGAAGAAGCCCGCCGCAACATGATCAAAGTGAGCCTGAAAAACGGTTCGATCCACCACCAAGTGATGGGGCATCACGGTGCCGCCAATGTCATGATGGCTCCGGCTCCCAAGGGAACCGGCATCATTGCGGGTGGTCCTATGCGCGCAGTGTTTGAAGTTGTGGGTATCACCGACATCGTTGCCAAGAGCCACGGTTCGACCAATCCCTACAACATGGTTCGTGCCACCCTGGACGCTTTGTCGGTCTCGACAACGCCAGCGCAGGTTGCCGCGAAGCGTGGAAAAACAATTGAAGAGATCTTCGTTTAATACGAGGTACTGAACATGACGACACCACAAACAGTAAAAGTCCAGCTGGTTCGCAGCCCGATTGGATGCAAAGAATCCCACCGCGCCACCGTGCGGGGTCTGGGCTTGCGTAAATTGAACAGCACCAGCGAGTTGGAAGACACGCCTGCAGTTCGCGGCATGATCAACAAGATCAGCTATCTGGTCAAAGTGCTCTAAGGGATTGATGATGGAACTTAATGGCATTAAACCTGCAGACGGCGCAAAGCACGCTAGGCGTCGCGTTGGTCGTGGTATCGGATCTGGTCTCGGTAAGACCGCCGGCCGTGGTCACAAAGGTCAAAAATCTCGCGCTGGCGGCTACCACAAGGTTGGCTTTGAAGGCGGACAGATGCCTATGCATCGCCGTCTGCCCAAGCGTGGCTTTAAGTCCCATTTGCTGAAATTCAACGCCGAAATCACTCTGACGACACTCGAGTTGCTGGGCCTTAATGAGGTGGATGTGCTGACTCTGAAGCAGGCTGGCCTGGTAGGGCAAATTGCGAAGGTTGTGAAAGTGATCAACACCGGCGCCATCACCAAATCGGTCAAGCTGACTGGTATCGGTGCAACTGCTGGTGCCAAGGCGGCCATCGAGGCAGCTGGCGGCAGCATCGCTTAAGACTGGTTTCGGGAAATTTCCGTGGCAACAAACGCAGCACAATCCAACAAGACCGACAAATTCGGCGACCTCCGTCGCCGATTGATGTTCCTCTTGTTGGCGCTGGTGGTGTACCGCATTGGTGCCCACATTCCGGTGCCCGGGATTGACCCGAACCAACTCCAGCAGCTATTCAAGGGGCAGCAGGGTGGCATATTGAGTTTGTTCAATATGTTCTCAGGGGGGGCGTTGTCGCGCTTCACTGTTTTTGCCCTCGGAATCATGCCGTACATCTCGGCTTCGATCATCATGCAGTTGCTTGGCTACGTGTTGCCAACGTTTGAGCAGATGAAGAAAGAAGGCGAAGCCGGGCGTCGCAAGATCACGCAGTACACGCGCTATGGCACGTTGGGATTGGCGTTGTTTCAGTCGGTGGGGATCTCGTTGGCGCTGGAGGCGTCTGCGGGATTGGTCGTTTCGCCTGGTATGGGTTTTCGCATTACGTCGGTGGTCACCTTGACGGCCGGGACCATGTTTCTGATGTGGTTGGGCGAGCAGATTACCGAGCGGGGATTGGGCAACGGCATCTCCATCCTGATTTTTGGGGGTATTGCCGCTGGCTTACCCAATGCCATCGGCGGATTGTTGGAGTTGGTCCGGACCGGCGCGATGAGCATCATCGTGGCCTTGCTGATCGTAGTACTGGTTGCGCTGGTCACCTACTTTGTGGTGTTTGTTGAGCGTGGACAGCGGAAGATTTTGGTGAACTACGCCCGGCGGCAAGTAGGTAACAAGGTGTATGGCGGACAGTCTTCTCATCTTCCCCTGAAGCTGAACATGGCCGGCGTTATTCCACCGATCTTTGCGTCTTCCATTATTTTGCTCCCTGCAACAGTCGCCAATTGGTTTAGCTCCGGCGAATCGATGCGTTGGTTGAAGGACATCGCTGGTACCTTGAGCCCTGGACAGCCCATCTACGTGATGTTGTATGCCAGTGCGATTGTGTTCTTTTGCTTTTTCTACACTGCGTTGGTTTTCAACAGCCGTGAGACCGCCGATAACTTGAAGAAGAGCGGCGCCTTTATTCCTGGGATTCGGCCGGGTGACCAGACTGCTAAGTACATCGACAAGATTCTGCTGCGCCTGACATTGGCGGGCGCCGTGTACATCACCTTTGTTTGTTTACTGCCTGAATTTTTGATTTTGAAATACAACGTGCCGTTTTATTTCGGCGGTACGTCACTTCTGATTATTGTGGTGGTGACCATGGATTTCATGGCCCAGGTTCAAAACTACATGATGTCGCAGCAATACGACTCATTGTTGAAGAAAGCCAGTTTTAAGTCGTCCTGACAGCGTTGTATTGGGCGGAAATAGGTGGATATTTGGATTTTGAACCGGTGAATCTGTCAAAATGGCGGGTTTCCCTAGATTTGTAAAAGTTTTAGGAGAGAAAAAATGAAAGTCTCGGCTTCGGTTAAGAAAATTTGCCGTAACTGCAAAATCATTCGTCGCAAAGGCGTTGTCCGTGTGATCTGTACTGATCCACGTCACAAGCAACGCCAAGGTTAATGGCTAGAGTTTAAGAGGACGTAAATGGCACGTATCGCTGGTATCAATATTCCGCCGCAAAAGCATTCTGAGATCGGTCTGACCGCAATCTTTGGAATCGGACGCACTCGCGCTCGCAAAATCTGCGAGGCCTGTGGCATTGCTTATTCCAAAAAGGTCAAGGATTTGACCGATGGTGACCTGGAGAAAATTCGCGATGCGATCGCCGAATTTACGATCGAGGGTGACTTGCGCCGGGAAACCACCATGAACATCAAGCGATTGATGGACATCGGTTGCTACCGTGGCTTCCGCCACCGCCGTGGTTTGCCAATGCGTGGACAGCGCACCCGCACCAACGCACGTACTCGCAAAGGCCCGCGCAAGGCTGCTGCATCCTTGAAGAAATAAGACGGATTAAGACAACACTATGGCAAAAGCTCCATCAAATAGCGCCGCACAACGTGTCCGCAAGAAAGTTCGCAAAAATGTGGCGGACGGTATTGCCCACGTGCACGCCTCATTCAATAACACCATCATCACGATTACAGACCGTCAAGGCAATGCCTTGTCTTGGGCTTCATCGGGTGGTCAGGGTTTCAAAGGCTCACGCAAGTCGACGCCTTTTGCTGCCCAAGTTGCATCCGAAGTAGCCGGTCGTGCTGCTTTGGAGCAAGGTATCAAGAACCTAGACGTCGAGATCAAAGGCCCCGGCCCTGGTCGTGAGTCGTCAGTGCGCGCATTGGCCGCGTTGGGTATCCGGATCAACATGATTGCTGACGTGACACCAGTGCCGCACAACGGTTGCCGTCCACAGAAGCGTCGTCGCATCTAATCAATTAACAAGCCCACCGCCGTTAGCGACAGCTCACGGCTCCCGCACTTCGTGCGGCAGATGACAGAAAAAAGGAAGTTCAAGTGGCACGCTATCTAGGCCCCAAGGCCAAACTCTCACGCCGTGAAGGCACCGACCTGTTCCTCAAGAGCGCACGTCGCGCTATTGGCGACAAGGCGAAATTCGATTCTAAGCCCGGTCAGCATGGACGCACTTCAGGCGCCCGTACCTCTGACTATGGTCTGCAGTTGCGCGAAAAGCAAAAAGTAAAGCGGATGTACGGTGTGTTGGAGCGCCAGTTCCGCCGCTATTTCGAAGAGGCTGATCGCCGCAAGGGCAACACAGGTGCTAACTTGTTGTTTTTGTTGGAGTCGCGCCTGGACAATGTGGTTTATCGCATGGGTTTCGGTTCGACACGTGCTGAAGCCCGTCAGTTGGTTTCGCACAAAGCAATCACCGTGAACGGTCAGTCCGTCAATATCCCTTCTTACATGGTCAAGGCGGGTGACATGCTCGCGATCCGTGACAAATCCAAGAAGCAGAACCGCGTGGTTGAAGCGCTCCAATTGGCCCAGCAGGTCGGCATGCCGTCGTGGGTTGAAGTGAACGCCGACAAGGCTGAAGGTACGTTCAAGGCCGTGCCCGATCGCGATATGTTTGGCGCGGATATCAACGAATCGCTGATTGTTGAGTTGTACTCACGCTAATTGCGTTTGGGTTGTTTTTATTGTCCCTATGTCGCAGCTCGCTGCGTTGTAGGCGCTTCACCAGCCTTACCGACGTAACGAGTCGGGGGTATTGAGAGGAAGTTTGAATGCAAAATAGTTTGTTGAAGCCAAAGTCAATCAGTGTTGAGCAAGTCGGTCTAAACCGCGCGAAAGTGGCGCTTGAGCCCTTTGAGCGCGGCTACGGTCATACGCTGGGAAATGCATTGCGCCGCGTTTTGCTGTCGTCGATGCCCGGTTATGCGGCCACCGAAGTGACGATCGCGGGCGTGTTGCACGAGTACTCGTCGATTGACGGTATTCAGGAAGATGTCGTGAATATCTTGCTGAATTTGAAGGGCGTGGTCTTTAAGCTCCACAACCGCGACGAAGTGACTTTGAGTTTGCGCAAGGACACCGAGGGTGTGGTGACCGCTGCCGACATCCAGACCCCGCATGATGTGGAAATCATCAACCCGACGCATGTGATTGCGCATCTGTCTTCGGGTGGCAAGCTGGACATGCAGATTAAGGTGGAAAAGGGCCGCGGCTATGTTCCGGGCTCTATGCGTCGGCATGCCGATGAGCCAACGAAATCGATTGGCCGCATGGTCTTGGATGCGTCGTTTTCGCCCGTGAAGCGCGTAAGTTATGTGGTCGAAAGCGCTCGCGTTGAGCAGCGTACCGACCTCGACAAGCTGGTGGTCGACATTGAGACCAACGGTGCGGTGAGCGCCGAAGACGCAGTGCGCTCTTCCGCTCGTATTTTGGTGGAGCAACTCGCGGTCTTTGCGCAGTTGGAAGGCAGTGAGTTGCCCGGTTTTGGACCTGCAGCTTCCAGCCGCGAGGCCAAATTCGATCCAATTCTGTTGCGTCCCGTGGATGAGCTCGAACTCACCGTGCGTTCTGCAAACTGCCTGAAGGCAGAGAATATTTATTACATCGGTGACCTGATTCAGCGCACCGAGAACGAGTTGCTGAAGACGCCTAATTTGGGTCGGAAGTCCCTCAATGAGATCAAGGAAGTGTTGGCTTCCCGTGGTCTGACATTGGGTATGAAGCTCGAGAGCTGGCCGCCAGCGGCGCTGGAAAAGCGTTAATTGAAAATTTGAGCCCTTGAGGCTCAGCGCCCAGAGCAGTACCTGACACGGCTGCTCCCATTAATAGATTGAAGGAAAATTAAAAATGCGCCACGGACACGGACTACGTAAACTGAATCGCACAAGCTCTCACCGCTTGGCGATGCTCCGCAACATGATGAATTCGCTGATTGCCCACGAGGCGATCAAGACCACGGTTCCCAAGGCGAAGGAATTGCGCCGCGTGGTCGAGCCGATGATCACTTTGGCGAAGGAGCCCACCGTGGCCAATCGTCGTCTGGCGTTTGATCGACTGCGGGATCGCGACAGTGTGACCAAGTTGTTTGATGTTTTGGGTCCTCGATTCAAGGCCCGTCCAGGCGGCTATACGCGCATCCTGAAAATGGGCTTCCGTGTCGGCGATAACGCGCCGATGGCGCTGGTCGAATTGGTTGAACGCAGTGAAATAGTTGAAGACGACGCCACAAAGGCCGCTGCTTAAGTTAGAATACCAGCTTACCGCGCGATGGAGCAGCTTGGTAGCTCGTTGGGCTCATAACCCAAAGGTCGTAGGTTCAAATCCTACTCGCGCAACCAACAAAACAACGTAGCGTTGTTTTCAAAACGCCAACTTTTTAGTTGGCGTTTTTTTTTGAGAAAGGGCGTCAAACTTGTTGCTTCCCCTTGATGCGGATGCGGTTTCGCATGGCATTCAGCTGTCGATCGCACCGGTGTTTCTGCTGACGGCGGTCTCCGGAATGATCGGAGCCGTGGCGGGTCGCCTGGCCCGAATCATTGATCGTGCTCGGTTTCTTGAAAACAGTATTGAATCAGGGGTCGATCCCGCGGTTCAAGAGAAGTTTTTCACGGAACTCGGTGATTTACGTCGCAGGGGCTTGCTGGCCAATGCCAGTATTGCGTTGCTGACGCTCTGTGCAGTGTCCATCGGCCTGACGATCATCGTTTTGTTTGTAGGCGAAACCTTGAATTTTCAGGGCTTGCGTATTTCGATTGTGAGTTTCCTGGCCGGCGTGGCCTGTTTTTTACTGGCCTTGCTGTGCTTTCTCGTCGAAACCTGGGTTGCCACACGCATATTGAACTTCGCGCGGCCAAAGCACTAAGCTCGAATTTCTCGATCGGCTGCACGCTCCAAGTGAGGCCCTGGTGGTCACCTTCACAGGTCTGCTCAGACCAAGGCGTCCGCCTTTTCCACTTCTACCGCGCAGTCATAAAAAGCCGGTGCGCGACCTAGGTCGGTCAGCTGTTGATGGGTTAACTCATTCACGTTCGTCCCGCGAGGGCCTAATTTGCGCCACCAAATGCCTAGGCCATGCACCACACCAGGGCGCGCGCGCGGACTGACACTGGCTTTGCAATGGTATTGGCCCCGCGCGTTGTAGACGCGCACCATGTCTCCCTCCTGGATGTCGCGCGCCTGAGCGTCCTGGGCATTGATTTCTAACAGCGGTTCACCCTCGATAGCGCGCAGGCTCTTGACGTTGACGAATGTCGAGTTCAAAAAGTTGCGGGCTGGGGGGGAGATCATGGCCAGCGGGTAGTTGGTTTCTTCTTCTGCGGGTTCGTAATTCTTCAGGTAGTCGGGCAGTCCGTCGCCTTCGGAGCGGGCCAATCGATCGCTGAAGAATTCGCATTTCCCTGAGGGCGTTTTGAAGCCCCCCTGGGCGAAAGGCGCCTCAGGAACGCTCAGGCTGACAAAGCCTTTTTCGAGCAATTGCTCGAAGTCCACCCGCGCGTTAAAGGCCATTCGACACAGACTCAGGTCGTCGTCATCGAAGCAGGGGTCGGCGTAGCCCATCGCCCGCGCGAGGGCACGAAACACGTCGGTATTGGTGCGTGCCTCGCCCACGGGTGCAATTGCGGGCTGGTTCAGCAGGATGTCGGTGTGGCCGTAGGTGGTGTGAACGTCCCAGTGCTCCAGCTGCGTGGTAGCGGGCAGGATGTAGTCGGCGTAGTCAGCCGTATCGGTTTGAAAATGTTCGAGCACCACGGTGAAAAGGTCTTCACGGCCGAAGCTCCGCACGACCTGAGCGGAGTCGGGTGCCACCGCCACCGGGTTGCTGTTGTACACGATCAGTGCATCGATTTTGGGGCCGAACTCTGCGCTGGTCGGGCGCGATAAATCGTTGCCGATCGTGCTCATATTGATGAGCCGAGTCGGTCCTGCGGCGCGCAGATCAGGTCGACTGAGTGCTGACTCATCGAAACCATGGGTGCCAGACGCGGACAACAACAGGCCCCCAGCCCGGTGGCGCCAGGCGCCCACCAGCGCAGGCAGGCAGGAGACCGCGCGCACCGCATTTCCGCCACCGCGGGTTCGCTGCATGCCGTAGTTGAGTCGGATGGCTGCTGGAGCGCCACTGGCGACCGAATCGCCGTAATCCCGTGCCAAAGCTTCAATCTGCGCCACGGGTATGCCGCAGATGTCAGCGGCGCGTTTCGGCGGCCATTGCAGCGCGCGTTCGCGAAGCGCCTCCCAGCCCAGGGTGTAGCGGGCAATGTAATCGTGGTCCAGCCAGTTGTGGGTGATGAGTTGATGCATCAACGAGAGCGCGAGAGCTGCATCGGTGCCAGGCCGAAGGGCAATATGTTCGTGGCATTTCTCGGCCGTCTCAGTTCTGCGGGGGTCAATGCAGACGATTTTGGCGCCGTTGCGCTTTGCGGTTTGCACATAGCGCCAAAAGTGCAAATTGCTGGCAATGGAGTTGCTTCCCCAGATCAGAATGAGTTTGGACTCGGCAAAGTACTCCACCCGCATACCGATTTTGGCTCCTAAGGTAGCGTCAAGGGCGGCTCCACCGGCGGAGGCGCAAATGGTGCGGTCCAGCAGTGCTGCGCCCATGCGATTGAAAAACCGGTCAGCCATGGCCTCACCCTGGACCCAGCCCATGGTGCCCGCGTAGCTGTAGGGTAGAACCGCTTGAGGGCCCCGCAAAGGGTCGGCAACGATGGCCTTCAGGCGTTGCGCGATGTCGGTCAGCGCCGCTTCCCAGGAAACCGGCGTAAATTGACCCGAGCCCTTCGGGCCACTGCGGCGCAGCGGTTGCAGCAGGCGCTCAGGGTGGTAGGTGCGTTCGGTGTAGCGCGAAACCTTGGTGCATAGCACACCGTCGGTCTGGGGATGCCCGGGGTTCCCCTGCACTTTGGTGGCGACGCCATCTTGTACGGTCGTGATCAACGAGCAGGTATCCGGACAATCGTGCGGGCAGGCGCCCAGAACGTGATGGGTGCCGGTCGAGGGTACGGAGTGCAGTTGAATGGTCTCTTGCATGGTGGCGTGGCGCAAATGCGGCTTAGGGGGAAAATAGCATCCATGGTAGCAAGCCCGCGCCAGCAGCAACCGCATTGTGGCGGTCGAAAGTAAGGCATTCCTATGCAATTGATCGATTTCATTGTCCAAGACGCTCCCGCCATTGCCGCGATCCGCCGCGACCTGCATGCGCATCCCGAACTCTGCTTTCAGGAAGTTCGCACGGCGGATGTGGTGGCGGCCAAACTGACCGAATGGGGAATCCCCATTCACCGGGGTCTGGGCACCACCGGAGTGGTGGGAATCGTCAAAGCGGGGACCTCCTCACGCGCTATTGGTTTACGTGCGGATATGGATGCCTTGCCCATGCAAGAGGTCAACACGTTTGAGCACGCCAGCGTGCATCCTGGAAAGATGCATTCCTGCGGCCACGACGGACACACCGCGATGCTGCTGGCGGCCGGGCACTACCTCAGCACCCACCGTGACTTCGATGGCGCGGTGTACTTGATCTTTCAGCCGGCCGAAGAAGGCGGTGGTGGTGCCCGGGAGATGATCAAAGAGGGTTTGTTTGACCAGTTTCCGATGGATGCGGTGTTTGGTCTTCACAACTGGCCGGGCATCGCCCAGGGCCATTTTGCGGTGAGCGCCGGTCCGGTCATGGCCTCCAGCAATGAATTCAAGATCACCATTCGCGGCAAGGGTGCGCACGGCGCTATGCCGCATCTGGGGCTGGACCCGGTACCGGTCGCCTGCCAAATGGTGCAGGCCTTTCAGACCATCATCAGCCGCAACAAGAAACCGATAGATGCGGGCGTCATTTCGGTCACCATGATCCACGCGGGCGAGGCAACCAATGTCATTCCCAATTTTTGCGTGTTGCAGGGAACGGTGCGCACTTTCACGTTTGAGGTGCTCGATCTGCTCGAACAGCGCATGCGCGACGTGGCGCAGCACACCGCCGCCGCGTTTGGTGTGACCTGCGAGTTTGAATTTCGACGCAACTATCCACCTACCATCAACAGTGCGCCCGAGGCGGACTTTGCCCGCAATGTCATGGCTTCACTGGTGGGGGAAGCCCATGTTGGAGCGCAAGAACCAACGATGGGCGCCGAAGATTTTGCGTATATGTTGATGGCCAAGCCGGGCTGCTATGTGTTCTTGGGCAATGGGGACGGCGACCACCGAAGTCTGGGCCATGGCGGGGGGCCGTGCATGCTGCACAACCCCAGTTACGACTTCAATGACCGCCTGATACCGTTGGGCGCCAGCTATTGGGTGCGCCTGGCCGAGGCCTGGCTCGCAAAGGCAGCCTGACCAGGCCTAGCCCCCAGCGCATCAGTCGGAGCCAAAGCGCTGTTGCGCAATCACCAGCAAGCCGTCAAAAATAAGGTTGTCGACCAGTTCAAAGGGGCGTGTCATGCTGGGCGCCATTTTCCAACCGGCACCGCCGGTCATGATGCAAAGTGGTTCTTCACCGCAGCGCTGGCGCACGTGTTGAACCATGCACTCCACCGCCCCGGCAATGGCGTAGGTTCCGCCACTGGTCAGGGCGTCGCTGGTGTTGGTCGGGAAAGCGGCAACCTCGCCGGTGGGTACCCGCAGGCCGGCGGTGCCGGACTCGAGCGCGCGCAACATGATGCCGTGGCCGGGCAAGATAAACCCGCCTAAAAAACGACCATCCTGCGCGATGGCCTCAACGGTGACCGCGGTGCCGACCATGACGACCACCATGGGACGCGGCCTGTCGTAGCTCAACATCCGGTGGTAGGCACCAATCATGGCGACCCAGCGGTCTGCGCCCAAGCGGCTGGGGTGGTCGTAGCCGTTGGTCAGCCCGGCCTCGTGCTCGCTGGCGACCACCCACTGCGGTACCACATCCCAGAGTTCGAGTTGTTCTTCGACGCGGCGCCGGATGGCGTCACCCGCCACCACACAGCCCAGGATATGTGCCGGAGGGGGCAAGCCTGCCCAAACCTCGTCGCCGAGTTTGTCAATGTTTTCTAAAAATTCGGCACCGTGGGCCAGAAGTGGGGCCCCGGGGAGTGCGGAGGCGTAATGCGCCCACTTCAGTCGGGTATTGCCGATATCCAGTGCAAGGAGAGTCATAGGGACGCTTAGTTTCGCCGCATTATCGCCAACCCGTTCGAATGGTTTACAGTTAGGGGCTCCGAGTTGACGTTAACGTAAACGTCAACTCCGTGTGAGCACATTGGCAACCCCTTTGAGAACGTCCCCTATGACCGACCTTTCCGCCGAATACCAAACCCTGGCCAACTACCGCCCCAGCCAAAAAGTGCGTTTTGTCACCGCCGCCAGTCTGTTTGACGGGCACGATGCCGCCATCAATATCATGCGACGCATTTTGCAGGGAATGGGCGCCGAGGTCATTCATTTGGGCCACAACCGCAGCGTGGAAGAAGTGGTCACCGCGGCCCTGCAGGAAGACGTGCAGGGCATCGCGATCAGCTCTTACCAGGGCGGCCACGTGGAGTATTTCAAGTACATGGTGGATTTGCTGAAGTCCCGCGGCGGCGCACACATCAAGGTATTCGGGGGGGGCGGCGGCGTGATTGTGCCGTCGGAGATTGCCGAACTTCAGGTCTACGGCGTGACCCGCATTTACAGCCCGGAAGACGGACAAAAAATGGGTCTGGCCGGCATGATTGGTGAGATGGTGATGCGTTGCGACCACGACCTGGCGCCCTATGCCCCCATCGACCTGACCGCGATTCAGGGTCACACTGATGCGCATTGGCGCGCGTTGGCCCAGTTTTTAACGGTAGTCGAAGCAGGCAAGGTCGATCAGCCAACGCTGCAGGCCCTGCGGTCGCAGGCTGCCGCGACCCAGATTCCGAGCATAGGCATCACCGGAACCGGCGGCGCAGGCAAGTCCTCATTGACCGACGAACTCATTCGCCGCCTGCGCCTGGATTGTGGCGACACCCTGCGCATTGCGGTCATTTCCATTGACCCTTCGCGTCGCAAGAGTGGAGGCGCGCTGCTGGGTGACCGTATTCGCATGAATGCGATTTCTCCGTGGGCGACCACCACCCAGCAGCCGGGCGCCCGCGTATTCATGCGATCGCTGGCCACCCGTGACTTTGGCTCTGAAATCAGCCAGGCGCTGCCGGATGTGATTGCGGCCTGCAAAGTGGCGGGCTTTGATCTGGTCGTGGTCGAAACCTCTGGCATCGGGCAGGGCGATGCCGCCATCGTGCCCCTGGTTGATGTGCCTTTGTATGTCATGACGCCGGAGTTTGGCGCCGCCAGCCAATTGGAAAAAATCGACATGCTCGATTTCGCCGAGTTTGTTGCCATCAACAAGTTTGACCGCAAGGGCGCCAGCGATGCGCTGCGCGATGTGGCCAAGCAAGTGCAGCGCAATCGCGAGGCCTGGACCACACCGATGGAAAGCATGCCAGTGTTTGGGACCATGGCCGCGCGCTTTAACGACGACGGTGTTACCGCGCTGTACCAAGCCATGTTGCCGCGCCTGCAGGCCTTGGGCCTGGCCGTGCCCGCGCAGCGATTGTTGCCCCTTGCGGGTGTGCGTCACAGCAGCAATCAGACGCCGGTGGTGCCCGCCGCGCGCACGCGCTACTTGGCTGAGATCAGCGATACCGTGCGGAGCTACAAAAAGCGCGCCCGGGCCCAAGCGCAACTTGCCCGTGAGATTCAGCAGTTGCAAGCCGCGGCCGCGATGTTGCAGGTCGGCCGTCCCGTCAAAGCCCGCGCCGCCGAGGCTGCTTTAGGTTTGGCCCAGGAGCGCGAAAGCCTGCAAGACGCGGCCGCCAAAAAGCTGCTGGCCCAATGGCCCGAAATGCAAAAGGCCTACGCCGGCGACGAGTACGTCGTCAAAATCCGCGACAAGGAAATTCGCACCGCCCTGACCACCCAGTCCCTGAGCGGCACGACCATCCGCAAGGTGGCGCTGCCCACCTATGAAGACCATGGCGAAGTTTTGAAATGGCTGATGCTCGACAACGTGCCCGGCAGCTACCCCTACACCGCTGGCACCTTTGCCTTTAAGCGCGAGGGCGAAGATCCGACCCGCATGTTTGCCGGCGAGGGCGATGCCTTTCGCACCAATACGCGCTTCAAGTTGTTGAGCTCCGGCATGGCGGCCAAGCGCTTGTCGACCGCCTTTGACTCGGTCACGCTCTACGGCAACGACCCGGACCCCCGTCCAGACATTTACGGCAAGGTGGGCAACAGTGGCGTCAGCATCGCCACCATTGACGACATGAAGGTGCTGTACAGCGGCTTTGATCTGTGCAATCCCAGCACCTCGGTCAGCATGACCATCAACGGCCCGGCGCCCAGCATTCTGGCGATGTTCATGAATACCGCCATCGACCAGAACATTGACAAGTTCAAGACCGATAACGGCCGCGAACCGACCGAAACCGAGACCGCCAAGATCAAAGAGTGGGTGCTGGCCAATGTGCGCGGCACGGTGCAGGCTGATATTTTGAAGGAAGACCAGGGGCAGAACACCTGCATCTTTTCGACCGAATTCAGTCTCAAGGTGATGGGCGATATCGCACAGTACTTCGTGCACCACGACGTGCGTAACTTCTATAGCGTGTCCATCAGTGGCTATCACATTGCCGAAGCGGGAGCCAATCCCATCAGCCAACTCGCCTTCACGCTGAGCAATGGCTTCACCTTTGTGGAAGCCTATTTGGCGCGCGGCATGCACATTGACGACTTTGCGCCCAACCTGAGCTTCTTCTTCAGCAACGGCATGGACCCCGAATACACCGTGATGGGCCGCGTAGCCCGCCGCATCTGGGCGGTGGCAATGAAGGAAAAATACGGTGCCAACGAGCGCAGCCAAAAGCTGAAATACCACATCCAGACCAGCGGCCGCAGCCTGCACGCGCAAGAGATTCAGTTCAACGACATTCGTACGACCTTGCAAGCGCTGATCGCGATTTACGACAACTGCAACAGCCTGCACACCAATGCCTTTGACGAAGCCATCACCACGCCTACCGAAGACTCGGTGCGCCGCGCCATGGCCATCCAGCTCATCATCAACCGTGAATGGGGCCTGGCCAAAAATGAAAATCCCTCGCAGGGCGCCTTCATCATCGAGGAGCTGACCGAGCTGTTGGAAGAAGCGGTGTTGGCCGAGTTCGAGAAGATTGCGGAGCGCGGCGGCGTGCTGGGGGCGATGGAAACGGGTTACCAGCGGGGCAAGATTCAGGACGAATCTATGCACTACGAAATGCTCAAGCACACGGGTGAGCTGCCCATCATCGGGGTCAACACCTTCCGCAATCCGCATGGCGACCAAGTCATGGACAAGCTCGAACTCGCCCGAAGCACCGACGCCGAAAAAGCCAGCCAACTCGAGCGACTTCACGCCTTTCATGCCCGCCATGCCAACCAGGCGCCCGGCATGCTGGCCCGCTTGCAGCAGGCCGTGATCGCCAACGACAACGTGTTTGAAGTGCTGATGGACGCGGTGCGTGTCTGCTCTCTGGGGCAAATTACCAACGCGCTGTTTGAGGTGGGTGGTCAGTACCGCCGCAACATGTAAGCCACCCCGGCACCCATGTCTGAGGCCCCAAACCCTCACCCCTTGCTCGACTTGGACGCACAAGCGTTGCTGGCACGGGCCTACGCACTGCGCAGCGACGAAGAGTCGAGGGCGCTCTACCGGGATTGGGCCCGAACCTACGACCAGACCATGGTCGACGGCTTGCAATACCGTTCTCCCACGGTGGTCGTTGACCTCTTGCGCCCGCACTTGGCAAGCGCGCAGTCCTGTGTGCTGGACATTGGCTGTGGCACGGGTCTGGCGGGGCGCGCACTGGCAGCGCATGGATTCACGGCCATTGAGGGTTTGGACCTTTCGCCAGAAATGGCGCAGGTGGCTGCCGACAGTGGCGCCTACCGCGCTTTTGTCATGGCAGACCTCAATGCGCCTTTGCCGGTGCCTGACAGCACGTTTGATGCCGCTATGTGTTGCGGCACCTTCACCACGGGCCATGTGTCGGCCGGCTGTTTGCCAGAAATTTTGCGTGTCCTGCGCCCCGGTGCGCCCTTTGCCTTCAGCGTGAAGCTCAGTGAGTGGGACGCTCTTGGTTTTGGCGGCGCGATGACTGCCCTGCAGAAGAACGGCGCGCTGCGCGTGGGCAGTATCACGCCCGACCGGCTGTACGCCAACTCCTCCGAGCCCGACGGCATGATGTGCCTGGTTTGGCGGGTTTAAGCCCGCCCTCGAGCCCCCTTAGGCGGCAGCAGTTTCCACTGCCCGCATCTTTACCGGCACCCCGCTCAGCACCGCATTGCCCGAGAGCGGGTCGCGCAGTTTTTCGTCCAACAGCGCGTTCAGGTTGACGCCAGGGCGTTCCGCCGCCACGGTCAGTTGTGCGCCCGGCAAGTCATGGCCCCATCCGTGGGGCAGGCTGACCACGCCTGGCATCATGTCGGTGCTGATGTGCACCTGCGCTTGCAGGCTGCGGCCGGCGTTTCCAGCTGTGCCATGGCGCCGTCTTGCAGGCCCAGCCGAGCCGCGTCTTCGGGGTGAACCAAGGCCGTGCAACGGAACGGGCCTTTGGCCAGCGTGGGCAGGTTGTGCATCCAGCTGTTGTTGGTGCGCACATCGCGCCGGCCTATGAGCACCATGTCAGGCGCCGGGCGCTGAAGGTCGGACAAGGCGCGTGGCAGGTCGGCAATCAGCAGGGGTGGCGCGAGTTCGATCTTGCCGCTCGGGGTGCGCAGCATCTCCGGAATGCGGGGCTGCAGTTCGCCCAGGTCAATCCCGCCACTGGCGTTAGACGCCATGACCTTGCGCAGATTGAGCCCCTCGGGTTTTTGTCCAAATTCATCGCCATACGGCCCGGCGCGCAGAGACAGGTCCAAGGCCCTTTGCGGCCCGCGCAGACCCTGACCGGCCTCGATGATGGCTTGTGCGTGTTCGCCAAAGCTTCGCTGCACGTCTTCGGCAAATTGGCTGTCGTCCAGCGCGGCAATGTTCACGTCGGCGCCCAAACCTTGGGCGATGGCCGCGATGCGCAGCAGGTTTTCCCATTCCTCGGGCTGGTCGCCTTGGCGCTCAAACACCGGCGGGCTGTAGCGCGCATGGTTGCGCCACGACATTTGCGGAAACGCGACGTCGTAGTGCAGGTCTTCCAAGGGCGAGGGGCCGGGCAGGATCACGTCGGCGTGGCGCGTGGTCTCGTTGAGGTAGATGTCCAGGCTGACCATGAAGTCCAGGCGGTCCAGTGCCTTAGCCAGGCGCGGCCCGTTGGGCACGGAGAGCACCGGGTTGGTGGCCAGGGTAATCAGCGCACGCATGCGGCCTTTGCCGGGGGTGTCGATTTCTTCGGCAATGCAGTTGATGGGGAACTCGCCCATCACCTCGGGCGCGCTGCTCACCCGCGACTGCCGTCGTGCGGTGGAAATGCCTTTTCCGCGCCCACTCTTGCCGCTGCTGTTGGACGCAAACGCGGCCGACTTGGCAAACATGGCGCCGCCCGGCGCATCCAGGTGGCCGGTCAAGGTGTTGAGCACATCGACCAGCCAGCTGGCCAGCGTGCCGTACTCCTGCGTGCAGGTGCCAATGCGGGCATAGACCGCAGCGCGCGGCGTGGTGGCGAGTTGGCGTGCCAGCTGGCGGATGGTATCGGCGTCGATGGCGCAGCGGGCCGCCACTGCCTCAGGCGTGAAGGCCGCCACTGCGGCGCGTACCTTATCCACGCCGTTCACCCATTCGTGCACCGCGCCCAGGTTCACCAGGTTTTCGGCGAACAGGGTGTGCACCATGGCGCCGAGCAAAAACACATCGGCGCCGGGGCGGATGAAGTGGTGGGCATCGGCGACAGCTGCAGTTTCGGTGCGGCGCGGGTCAATCACGATCAGCTTGCCGCCACGCGCCTGCATGGCTTTGGCCTTGCCCCGAAAGTCGGGCACCGTCCACATGCTGCCGTTGCTGGCCAGCGGGTTGGCACCAATCACTAGCAACCAGTCGGTGCGTGCAATGTCGGGCACGGCCACAGACAGCCAGGTGCCAAACATCAGGCCGCTGGCCAGTTGTTTGGGGATTTGGTCTACGCTGGACGCTGAAAAAATGTTCTTGGTGCCCAGCCCCCGCGCCAGCTTGGGAAAGTAGGTCAGCAGCCCAATTTTGTGGGCCGAGGGGTTGCCGGTGACCAGGCCCACCGCGTCACGCCCGTGCGCAGCCATGATCGGCAGCAGGCGGCGCTCGATCTCGGCAAACGCCTCCGTCCAGCTCACCGCCACATGGACGCCATTGCGCTTGACCAGGGGGCTGCGCAAGCGGTCCGGGTCTTCATGCAGGTCTTTGAGCGCCACCGCTTTGGGGCAGATGTAGCCCGCACTGAACACGTCGGCGTCGTGGCCGCGGATGCTGATGACCTTTTGAGCCTCTACTTTGATTTCCAGGCCACAGCAGGCCTCGCACAAGGGGCAAATTCGGTGGTGGGTGCTAACGGTCATGTTCTGTTTCAACGAAAAAATTCTGGCAGGAGGGCAAACTAGCAGGCAGCGGCTTGCAGGCCATGCCGGGCGATCAGCGTGTCGCGTTGGCGCGGGTCGAGGTTGAGGCGGCGCAGGTCATGGCCCACCGCCTGGAGCAGGCGCGGGTCCATCACGGCGCGCCACAGGGGCGGCACATAGGCCACCAGGAACATGCCAAAGTAGCCGCTGGGCAGCGTAGGCAGCTCGTCAAAGTGTCGCAGCGACTGGTAACGCCGCAGCGGGTGAGCGTGGTGGTCCGAGTGGCGCTGCAGGTGAAACACGATCCAGTTCGAAAAAATGTGGTTGCTGTTCCAGGAGTGGTGGGGTTGGCAGGGCTCATACCGGCCGTCGGCGCGCTGCTGGCGCAGCAGGCCATAGTGTTCAATGTAATTGGCCGAGGTCAGCTGAAAGTTGGCCCAAAACGACGCCGCCACCAAAAATGGCAGCACCTCCCAGCCCAGCCATAGCGCCAGGTCCGTCCACAAGGCCAGCGTGAGCAGGGCAGGCTGCACGATATGGTTGTGCCAAGAGACCACTGGCAGACCAGCTTGCTGCAGGCGGGTGCGCTCCAGCGCCCAGGCGCGAAACCAGGCGCCGGGCATTTCGCGCAGCACAAAGGCATAAATCGATTCCCCCATACGCGACGATGCCGGGTCCGCAGGCGTGGCCACGTCGCGGTGGTGGCCACGGTTGTGCTCCACATAAAAATGCCCGTAGCCCGAAGGGGCGAGCACGATTTTGGCCAAAGCCTTTTCCAGCGCGGTATTTTTGTGGCCCAGCTCATGGCCCAGGTTGATGCAAAAGCCACCCACCGAGCCGCTGATCAACACCATGGCGATCCAGCCGTACCACGGCAAGTCCATGTGCGTCACAAACCACGCGCTGAAGATGAACGAGGCCCACAACACAGGTGCGAGCAGGTAAGTGATCCAGCGGTAATACAGGTCGGCGTCCAGCGCGGGCACGGCAGACTCGGGCGGGTTGCTGAGGTCTTCGCCCAGAAAGTAGTCCAGCATCGGCACTACGGCGTAGAAAAACAAGACCGGAATCCACAGCGCCCGGGGGTCGCCCGTGGACGCCATCAGCGCCGGGCCGATTAGCACCGTGGTGGGAATCAGCAAAGACAGCAGCCAGGCGTAGCGCTTGCGGTCGCGGTACGGAGTGGTTGGACCGGCGGGAGAGGTGGTGGTTGCGCTCATGCCCAATTTTCGGAGGGCGCCCTTGGTAAACGTAGCGGGTTTACCCCAGCACAGTCGCTGCGGTTACAGCCGGCAGGTGGCACCGTTTAAGCGCCCAGTTGGGCCGCCAGCCATTCGCACAGTTCCCCCTCAGGGTGCTCAAAGCCTGCCAGCACGGTGAAATGGTCGGCGCCCGCGACGGCACGCAGCTCGGATTGGTTGCCCAGCGCCATCCAGGTGTCATGAAAAGTCTGGGCCTGGCGCGCAAACTCTGTCGACTCGGCCCCGCCCCAGGTCACCCAGGTCGGGGTGGTGCAGGGGCGGCATAAAAACTGGGGCGAATTGCGCCGGACGATGCCCTCGTCCAACTGAATCATGGGCTGCAAATAGCTGTAGCGCAGGGGCGCGATGTCGTAAATGCCGCTGATGCACAAGGCGGCCTTGATGGGGTTAGTCGCCAGCCCGTAGTCGCGCGCCCACTCGGTTTGCAGGCACATGGCCGTTAAGTGCCCACCGGCGGAGTGGCCGCCCACGGCAATGCGCTGGGGGTCGCCACCGTAGCGGGCAATGTTGTGCACCGTCCAAGCCACGGCTGCGCGTACCTGGCGGGTGATCTCGTCCAGCGTCACAAAGGGGCACAAGGCGTAATTCACCACGACGGTAGAAATGCCGCGGCGTTGCAAGCCCAGCGCCACGCCGCTGAACTCTTTGCTCGACAGCGCCCGCCAGTAGCCGCCGTGAATAAACACAAACACGGGCGCGTTGGGCACATCGGCCGGAAAAATGTCCAGCGTCTCTTGCAGCGTGGCGCCAAAGGGCACGTACAGGGTGTGCTTGAGCGTGGCCCGCGCCAGCGTGCTTTGCGCCACAAAGTGCTTGCCGGGCGCAGCCGGGTCGGCCAGCGCAATGGACGGGTTGTACTGCGCGTCTATTTGCGCCTGGGTGGTGAACTCGCGGTACAGCGGGGGCGTTGCGTAGGCCATGGAGGCTCCTGGGGTTGGGGCGGTGGTGGGTGATTTACAGCAGCCGGACTTTGACCGACTTGCCTTTGATGCGGCCGGCATTGAGCTTGGCGCAGGCCGCGCTGGCCACCTTGCGGTCGACGGCCACAAAGGTACAAAACTCGGTGACCTGGATCTTGCCAATCTGCTCGCGGGTGTAGGCCGGGCCGCCTTCGTCGTTGGTCAGCGCGCCAAGCACATCGCCGGGGCGAATTTTTTCTTTGCGCCCGCCCAAAATTTGCAGCGTCACCATCGGCGGCAGCAGGGGGGCGTTGCTCACGGGCGTGAGCGTGTCCAGCCCAAACCAGGTGCTGGTGATGTTTTGGTACTGCTCGATCTTGCCGACCGCACCCATCTCGTTCATGCTGGCCAGACTCAGTGCCAGGCCCGACTCGCCCGCGCGCCCCGTACGGCCCACGCGGTGCACATGCACTTCGGGGTCGGGCGTAATGTCCACGTTGATCACGGCCTCGAGCTGGTTGATGTCCAGCCCGCGCGAGGCCACATCGGTGGCCACCAGCACCGAGCAGCTGCGGTTGGCAAACTGGGCCAGCACCTGGTCGCGCTCGCGCTGCTCCAGTTCGCCATACAGCGCCAGGGCGTTAAAGCCGTTTTGCTGCAGCCAGTCCACCAGGTCTTTGCATTGCTGCTTGGTGTTGCAAAACGCCAGCGTGCTAACGGGGCGAAAGTGCATGAGCAAGCTGCCTACCGCCTCAAATCGGTTGGCACGCGTCACCTCGTAAAAGCGCTGCTCAATGGCGTTGTGCGCCTTGGGCGCGGCTACGGTGATGTGCTGCGGATTTTTGAGGAAACTGCGCGCCAGCTTCTCGATGCCCTCGGGGTAGGTGGCAGAGAACAACAGGGTTTGGCGCTCGGGTGGCGTTTGCGCAATCACTTTGCGCATGTCCTCAAAAAAGCCCATGTCCAGCATGCGGTCGGCCTCGTCCAGCACCAGGGTGTTGAGGCTCTCTAGCACCAGGTAGCCGCGCTCCAGGTGGTCCATGATGCGGCCGGGCGTACCCACCACGATGTGGGCGCCGTTCTCTAACGAGGCGCGCTGGCCGCGCAGCGCAATGCCGCCGCACAGCGTCACCACCTTCACGTTGTCTTGCGCCCGCGCCAGGCGGCGAATTTCGGCGGTCACTTGGTCTGCCAGCTCGCGGGTGGGGCACAAGACCATGGCCTGCACCGCAAACCAGCGGGGGTTGAGTTTGGCCAGCAGCGCAAGGGCAAATGCCGCAGTCTTGCCACTGCCGGTTTGGGCCTGCGCAATCAAGTCGTGCCCCGCCAAGGCAGGCGGCAAGCTGGCCGCCTGGATGGGCGTCATTTTCAGGTAGCCCAGCTGTGTCAGGTTGGCCAGGGTGGCCGGAGCCAGCGGCAGGGTGGAGAAAGCTGCGCTGGCGCTGCTTGGGGGGGTAGAAGTCATGCACCCATTATCGGGCGCATGGGGTGCGGCTACTTATTGATTGCCAGCAGTTCCACTTCAAACAGCAGCGTGGCGTTGGGCGGAATCACGCCGCCCGCACCGCGCGCGCCATAGGCAATAGCCGCAGGGCAGGTGAGCTTGGCCTTGCCACCCACCTTCATTTTTTGTACGCCTTCGGTCCAGCACGGAATCACATTGCGCAGCGGGAAGTCGATCGGCTCGTTACGCTTGTAGGAGCTGTCAAATTCGCGTCCGTCCGGAAAAGTGCCCCGGTAATGCACTTTGACGCTGTCAGCCGCCGTGGGGCTGGCGCCTGTGCCTTCTTTGAGCGCGCGGTAGACCAAGCCACTGGGCGTGACCACGGCACCGGCCTCTTTGGCGGCAGCGTCAGTGGTGGCGTCAGCGATGGCTGCGCCGCTCAGGGCGAGGAGGGTGGCGCTGGCGGCGGCCAGGGTGAATTTGTGGAGGGTGGATTTCATGGTCGTGGGTGGTGGATGAGTCAATCTCCTATTGTGGCAGGGCAATTCGGAGTCAAAATTATGCTTTGCATAAGCGTACTTTAATTTTCATACTTTTTAATGCATACTTAAGTATTCAAACAATTTAGGTGTGCTATGGAATCTCTCGACGTCACCCTAGCCGAACGCGGCCAAATCGTGATTCCCAAAGAGGCCCGCGATGCGCTGGGTCTCAAACCGGGGAGCAAGCTGCAAATTCGAATCGAAGACAACTGCCTGGTCATCGAAAAAAAGGTGGCGTTGGACTTAAGCCGCTGGGTGGGCAAGGCGGTCGATGACGGGTTGACGCGCGACCAAGCATTGGCTGAGCTGCGCGGCCGCCCGGTGCCATGGCACCCGGAAATGGGCGCCGAGGACAGCAAAGCATGAAAACGGCAGTCGATTCCAGCGTGCTGTTTGACATCGTCAAAGGCGCGCCAGGCGCAAGCGCAGCCCAAAAGGCCTTGGAAGCCGCGCTATCCCAAGGGAGCGCCAGCGTGTGCGCGGTGGTGGTCGCGGAGCTGGGGCGCTACTTCGCCAGCGAGCAAGACCTTCGGGATTTTCTGGCGGACTGCCAAATCGATTACGACCCTATCAGCATGGATACGGCATGCGAGGCCGCCCGCATCATGCGTGGCTATGCCCGCAACAAAGGCCCGCGCGAACGTGTGGCGCCTGATTTTTTGATTGGGGCTCACGCTATACGCCAAGCCGACGCGTTGTTAACGTGCGATGCAGGGTTTTACCGTCACTACTTTGACGGTTTGAAGGTGCTGACGCCGGATTGAAATGGGGCAAGTTCGGTGACGTGCACCTAGCGCGGCAGCAACTGGAGCTGCATGCCTGCCCATAATTCAGCAGAGGTGCCGAATGCGGCGACCAGGCGTTAGTCCACCAACACGGCATCCGTACCTTCAAACAAAAATGCCGTACGTTGCGGTCTTCAAGGCCCTGGACGTTTTTACTAGCCATGCCAATTTTGCAGCCCGATCAGAAGTGGCCTGCGTCTGCTCTCTGGCCGGATTCTCGCAGCCTACATTACCTATCGGCTAAGGTGCAGCCCATGCCCAAAAGCACCAAACCCTCCGGCCACCACCATGTGTATGTCATCGAGCTATCGAAAGACGTGCTGCTGGAGCCCAAGTTTGTGCGCCGCAACCCCGGCTATGTCCACGGCAAGCCCTGTGTGTATGTGGGCATGACCGGGCTGGACCCCGACATTCGCTTTGACAAACACAAAGCGGGCATCCAAGCCAACGCCTATGTGCAGCGCTTTGGCCTGCGCCTGCTGCCCGATTTGTACGAGGCCTACAACCCCATGCAATACCAAGCCGCCGTGGACATGGAAATTGAACTGGGCATTGGCTTGCGCGAGGCGGGGTTTGGGGTTTGGCAGGCGTGAGGGTGTTAGCTGTTATTCGGTGCATAGGGGGCTGGCCACAATACTTGAAGCCGCGCGCCAAGCCTTTGGTGAACAGGCCACCGTGCCTGCGCAGACCTACCTGATGCCCAGCGTTTTGAGATGGTTCGCTCGACGTACTTGTGTCCTTCAGAGCCGTTTTCATTCGGTCTACAACGGCCGCTTCCGACCCATTGCCGACGTCAGCGGCGCTGACTTGGGCGGCCGCGATGCAGCGTAAACGGTCAGTCGCAAAACCCTGCCTTGCGGCAAATCTGGGCCATAGCAGTCATCGGAAAAGCCAGCGTTCAGCGGGCGATCAAGCAAAGCGGAAATTCGACCTTTCGGGGGAACCGCCGATTAATTGAGGCCGCTAAAAGGAAAGCAGCCGTTCGCGAAAACGTGCCCGTTCTAAATAGCGGTCGTTCAGGGTTCCAATGTGACTCTGGCGACGCCGATGACACGTACTCCCAAGCTGCAGAGTCGCGGCCCAACACAGGCGCCCGTCAGCCGAATCACCCCGCCAAATACAGCTCCACGCGATCGGTGGTCCAAGTCGCTATTCCGGTGCCAAAGAAGTCGGCATCTTCTGTCCATACCGGACAGGCAATCGTCATGGCGCAGGCGAGCACGGGCCAGTCATCGGCATCGCGCATGGCAATTCGTTGCAGAGCCGCAGCTTGCAATCCTGAATAAACACCCAGCTCCAGCGGCTGGACTATGGATTCCAGGGCATCGAGCACCGTCAGCGCCGCTTGGCTGTTTACGCCTCTTTTTTCCAACAAGGCTGGGAGGTACTTTCTAGCGTCCGCATAGGCGACATCGGGCGCGAAGAATTGCACCGCTCCAGCATTGGAAAAAATGAGCTCTCGTACCCGCTTGCCCAGTACCGCGCGAATCAGGATGTTGGCATCGAGAACGATCGCTTTGTTGCTCATGCCAACCCAGACACCGGTTTCTTTGGCGTGCTTGCGCGTTTACGGGTGGTTTTGAACTCGGCGACCACGGCGTCCACATCAATGCTTTTGGCGGCAAGCAAGCGATCCAGGGTCTTGCTGGCCCTCTTCAATGCGGCGACGTCAGCCTCCACTTGGCCGTGGGTCGGGATGAAGTAACCAATGGTTTGCCCATGGCGCGTTACGGCCACCGGCGTACTCGACGCAATGAACTCGGCCATACCGGCCCGGAATTCCCGAATCCCCACTTTGGTAGCTTCCATCATTTTTCCTTTGAATTCAGTTGCATATTGTGAATTCTAGTGTACACAAAACTGCAGAAAGAGCATAGTAGTAAGCCCTTCAACCTTGAGGAGTTTTTCTATGGAAGACACAGCAAATCAGTCCATTCGGTCCATTCGGCCACGTGAGCCTTGGAATAAAGGCAAATTGGTAGGGCAAAAGGCCCCCTTTAAGCTCAAGGAGATCTGGGCAATCCGGGTCTGGCTGCAACTGGAGCACCGCACCAGAGAGCTCGCGCTGTTCGACCTCGGTCTTGACAGCAAGCTACGCTCCTGCGACCTTGTCAAACTACGGGTGCGTGACGTTTGCCATGGCGACCGCGTTGCTCCCCGCGCTACCGTGATGCAGCAAAAGACGTCGCGCCCCGTCCAGTTCGAGATTACGGAGGCTACCCGCAGCGCGGTCGCTGACTGGATGAAGTTGCAGAACCTTCATTCAGAAGACTATTTATTTCCGAGCCGGATACACGAATCTCTTCACGTAAACCTTACCGTCTGCAATCCATTCGACGCCATCAAACTTCATCAGCTGGACCTGGCTGATCGTTGCAAAGTCTGTAGGAGAAGTCTTCACTTCAATACCGGGCAGCAGCATGGGAAGCTTCATGTCAATAGAAGCAGCTTGTTTCATGATGTTTTCTCGGGTGAGATTGTCCCCAGACTGCTTCAGAATCTGCACGGCAACCTGGGCCATGGAATAGCCGTAGACACCAAAGTTGTCAGTAAGACTTGCCGTGGGGTTGTACTTCTTCATCCATGCAGCCCACTCAGTGAATTCAGGTGTCGATTTCCAGCGTGGATCGCCCGGCTCACGCATGTACTGTTGCGAGATAGCGCCTTTGGCATAGTCAACACCAGCCGGCTTGAGAACACTGTCTACGCTGTTGGAAACGGCGCTGATGTACTGCGTTGGCTTCCAACCCAGATCGCCGACTTTCTTAATGCCCTGCGCGGCCTGTTTGATTTGTTGATTGATCCCCAACTCAAGGCCTCTGGCTTATTTGTCGAGCGCGATCACCCTACAGAGGGCAAGTACATTGAAGTCCGGCCTCCCGTGCGTTTTTCTGCAGTTGAGTCGCAACAGCTAGCGCATCCGGCGCAAACGGGTCAACATTCGGCTGACGTTGCGCGGGAATTGGGGGTCGATCTCAAGGATTGAAACGCTCCGACTTTGTACAAAGATATGTATTGAAGATGGCTTACACCGATGCCCATTCAAAGTCCTGGAAAGTTGCCTTTGTGAACTAGCCTCATGATCTCAAAGATGGCTCTTCACCCCCCAGCGCCGCGGCTTAATGTGCGCCTCTAGGTTCGAAGTTTGATCTAGTGTCCTTCTGCTTTGAGTTGAGCCGACCATTTTGCAAGCGCGGCCGATGATCGCTGACGAGAATTACAACGCCGATACTCTTAAAGCCATCATGCGTCGACGACCGACTGCTTCCGGGTATCAGGGGCTCCTTCTGTCCGCAATCAAGAAGCAAAATTACTAATTAGTCTGCGCCTTTAGTTTTGGGTCACTGGTAAAGTTAATGGCTGCTAACGCTTTTCCTCACCAACTAAGGCAGCGCTGCGACCGTCTGCAATGGGTCGAGCCACGCCTGAGGTGTGGAAAAAGGCTATGACCGCTCACAGCCTGTCGCAGACTCAAAGCGAGGTTCGGTCAATGACGGCTCATGGCCCAAAGCAGTAATCCCCATATCCGAAACCCCAAACAAAAAACCCCGCCAGTCTCACAACCGCGGGGCTTTTTAAACCGTAGAAAAAAGAGTGTCTACACAAGCAGCGCATTCACCCGCTTCACATAAGCCGCCGGGTCGGCAGGCAGGCCGCCTTCGGCCAGCAGGGCCTGGTCAAACAGGATGTGGGCCAGGTCGTTGAAGTGCACCGAGCCGTCGAGCTTTTTGACCAGCGGGTGGTCGGCGTTGATCTCTAGCACGGGCTTCACTTCGGGCGCGGCTTGGCCGGCTTGCTTGAGCATGCGCGCGAGCTGGGTGCTCATGCCGTGGTCTTGCACCACCAGGCAGGCGGGGCTGTCCACCAGGCGGGTGGTCACGCGCACGTCTTCGGCCTGGTCTTTGAGCGCTTCTTTGAGCTTGGCCAGCAGGGGCTTGATGCTCTCGGCAGCTTCTTCGGCGGCTTTTTTCTCGGCTTCGTCTTGCAGGGTGCCCAAGTCCACCGCGCCTTTGGCCACACTTTGCAGGGGGGTGTCGTCAAAGTCGGTCAGGTAGTTGAGCGCCCACTCGTCCACGCGGTCGGTCATGAGCAAGACTTCAATGCCTTTTTTCTTGAACACTTCGAGCTGCGGGCTGTTTTTGGCAGCGGCCAGGTTGTCGGCAGTGATGTAGTAAATGGCCTCTTGGCCCTCTTTCATGCGCGCTTTGTAGTCGGCCAGAGACACGCTCACCGTGTCGGTGCTGGTGGATGCAAAGCGCAGCAGCTTGGCAATGCGGTCTTTGTTGACATAGTCCTCGCCCATGCCTTCTTTGAGCACGGCGCCAAACTCCGCATAAAACTTGCTGTACTTGCCCACCTGCGCTTTATCTTCTTCAGACACCACGTCGGTCACTCCGTCGGCGGTGGCCTCGGGGGCTTTGTCGTGCTTGGCCAGGTCTTCCAGCATGCCCAGCACGCGCTTGGTGCAGCCTTCGCGGATGGCTTTGACGTCGCGGCTTTCTTGCAACAGCTCGCGGCTCACGTTCAGGGGCAAATCCGCCGAGTCCACCACGCCTTTGACAAAGCGCAGGTAATTAGGCATGAGCGCCTCGGCGTCGTCCATGATGAACACGCGCTTCACATACAGCTTGATGCCTGCGGTTTTTTCGCGGTTGTACAAGTCCATGGGTGCTTTGCCTGGGATGTAGAGCAGCTGGGTGTACTCTGTGCTGCCTTCCACGCGGTTGTGGGTGTGAGCCAGCGGCGCGTCCATGTCGTGACTGATTTGCTTGTAGAAGTCATCGTACTGCTCTTGGCTGATGTCCTTTTTGGCACGGGCCCAGATGGCATTGGCTTTGTTGACCGATTCCCACTCGCCTGTCTTGACCATACCACCGGGTTGGCGGCCGCCTTTTTCGTCGTTGGGATCGATCAGCTCGCCGTCTTTCCATTCTTCCTTTTCCATTTGGATGGGCAGGCTGATGTGGTCGGAGTATTTGCTGATGATGCCTTTGACCTTCCATGCCTGGGCGTAATCTTGGGCGTCGTCGCGCAGGTGCAAGGTGACGCTGGTGCCACGGTGTTCGCGGTTGATGGTTTCGACCTCAAACGCGCCGCCGCCGCTGGCGCCGCCGTCGCTCACCCAGCGCACGCCCTCCGCCGCATGCAGCCCCCCGCGGCGCGACTCCACCGTGATCTTGTCGGCCACGATAAAGCCAGAATAAAAGCCCACGCCAAACTGGCCAATGAGCTGCGAGTCGGCCTTTTGGTCGCCGCTGAGCTTGCTCACAAAGTCTTTGGTGCCGCTCTTGGCAATCGTGCCCAGGTTGTCGATGGCCTCTTGCTGGCTCAGGCCAATGCCGTTGTCGGTGATGGTGAGCGTCTTGGCGTCTTTGTCGAAGGTGACTCGAATCTTGAGTTCGGAATCGCCTTCAAACAGTTCGGGGGCGTTGATGGCCTCAAAGCGCAGCTTGTCGCAGGCGTCAGAGGCATTGGAAATCAGCTCGCGCAGAAAAATCTCTTTGTTGGAATACAGCGAATGGGTCACGAGGTGCAGCAGTTGCGCGACTTCGGCCTGGAAATTGAGGGTTTGTTTGGTCATATCGGTTCAGGGTAACAAAGGAAAAGTCAATTTGAGAGCGCCTCAGGGGCCTACCCAGAGGTTGGGATTCGGGTGGAATTTTCAAGCCCCGAGCGTGGCGGCGGGCCCCGGGGGAATGGATCCGGGGCTTAAAACCGCTCATGGGGCGCCAAATAGCGCCACTGGCCAACGGGCAGATTGCCCAGCATCACGTTGCCAATGCGCACACGCTTCAGGCCCACCACTTTGAGGCCGACCTGCTCGCACATCCGGCGAATCTGGCGTTTTTTGCCTTCATGCAGCACAAAGCGCAGTTGTTCGGGGTTTTGCCACTCGACCTTGGCGTGCTTGAGGGCTTGACCGTCCAGGCTGAGGCCATGGCGCAGCAGCTGCAGTTTTTCTGCCGGAAATACCGACTGCACGTCGGTGCTGACCGGGTCGTCATCGTCGATCCGGCTGAGCTGCTGAATTTTGCCGCCGTAGGTGGCCGCCGCAGAGGTCGCCGCCGCAGTATTGAGAACCCGGGTGTAGACCACACGCACCAAGTACTCCTTTTCCATGGCCGAGTCTTCGCCAATCAGCTGTCGCGCGACCCGGCCGTCTTGGGTTAGCACCAGCAAGCCGGTGGAATCGATGTCCAGCCGCCCGGCGGGCACCAGGCTGCGGAGCTGGCTCCCATGGAAAAAGAAACGGGCGTTGTCTTCAGCCCAGCGGTTTTGCGGTTGTACCAGAGTGATGGCGGGCTCGTGGCCGTCTTCTGCCTGGCCACTCACCAAACCGAGTGGCTTGTTGATCAGCACGGTCACCAAATTGGCTTGTTGGCCTTTGGCGAGCTTGTCGATCTCAATCTTGACGTCTGGCGCCACCTGCATGCCCATTTCAGCGACCCGACCGTCCACCTTGACCCAACCCTTGCTAATCCAGTCATCGGCCTCGCGGCGTGACGCCAGACCGAGTTCGGCCATGCGTTTGTTCAGGCGCAAGGTGCCGTTGGCCCCCTCCGCGGCGGTGTTGGTTTGGCCTGCCGGAATCGGCGCCCTAGTTCGGGTGGCAACGCGAGCGGCGGCCGCCGACGGAGCGGGCACTGGCGCAGCCGC
>Ga0214921_10001407_pt1 | contig 41258 bp, 54 predicted proteins | sample LL1505_MetaG_FD_177992 | JGI IMG/M metagenome (GOLD analysis project Ga0214921, IMG submission 177992) | Freshwater microbial communities from Lake Lanier, Atlanta, Georgia, United States - LL-1505 | ecosystem: Environmental > Aquatic > Freshwater > Lake | place: USA: Georgia | collected...
TGCAGCCCGACTCGATACCCAGGATGGCTGCTTTTATATCAATTATTAGACCGGGCAAAGCACACTTGCAAAGGAAGCCCTGGTCAGAAGTGTTTGCTAGTGTATGGGATGGGGATGAATCGCGTGGGTATACGTTCAAGAAGAGTCACGCAATTTCCTATGCAGCCTTGGTGGCCTTACATATGAACTTGCTCAATCAAGTCGACGAACAAGTGTGATTGATTTGCGCTTGCTCTTTTTGCGAGCAATATCTATTAGACTGCAAACAGGACCGTGCAAGATTTCAAGATCTTTGTTGGAAAATGTGCGCAGTGTAAATTTAAACTGATCCCACTCCCCACGCAAGAATATGTTGATGGGTATGCTACGATTGCTTTCCCACCACCAGGTATTGGCCAGTTCCAAGAACTCCAGTTTATCTTGTTGTGAGAGCACAGCACCAAAGTCGTAGATGGTTGTGACAGCATCGTCCCGGTTTTGTACCACGCCCACATACTCTTGACTGGCGTACACGCACAGAGTTATAAAGGGATATTTTTCCGCCAGTTTTTCAAAGATGTTATTACCCATAAATACGTTTTGAGGATCCTATGTATTCAACCACCATTTACTTATATCAACAAATCATTCGGGTATTATTGATTGACACCAGTGGTGGATACTTTACTGCGAGGTATGACCCAGTGTATGCAAAAACTTTAACTGTTAACAAAGGCGTGGACAACGTGCTGTTGTTTGAGTTCATCAACCAAGATGAAAAACCTGTGAATATTACAGGCAGCAACTTTAAATTTAGACTGCTAAACCAAGCAGGTGACAGATTGTTGATCGAAAAAGACATGATTGTACTTAGCGCCGCTTTGGGCCGAGTCAAAGTTGTGCTGGACACAGCTGATACCATCAATATTCTTGCACAACCCGGCAGCTACAGCATACAACGCACAGCCGGCAACTATGTGCAGGCAGCATTTACAGATGCCAACTCAGGTGCCAGAGCTGACTGCAACATTGTGGACAGCATATTGCCCGAATTCATGGCCAGTCAGCCTGTGACAATTCCCACAATTTATGGTAAAAACTCCTGGCCACAACCCGGTCCGCAATCATGGCCTGACTGGGCACTGCAACCACAACCACAGTCTCGCAACTACTTGACCGAATACTATTCCAGCGAAATCAACACCACTGGTTCTAGTCTTACCACCATCAAGTATGACCTAGTGCATTACACAGGCACAGTCAAAGTACAGGCTGCACAAGACTATGAAAGCATTTGGATGGATGTTACAGAAAGCCGCGAATACTTTGATGAAACCAGCACTCAGTATATCAATGTGGTAGGGTTTCATCCTCTGCTGAGATTGGGATTGAACAACAGTCAAGGCTATGGTGCCAGTGCAACTGCCACTGTAGTTGACGGGGTAGTCACCGGCGTGTCAATTACCAATGCAGGCCTAGGATACATGGCTGCACCTTGTGTGCAATTGTTGGGCAATGGCGCCGGAGCCACAGCCATTGCCGCACCATTTGTAGGCCCCAGTGGCATTGGTGCAATAACAGTGACCAATGGTGGATCCGGATACTTGCCTTTGAATTTTGGCGGCACCGAAGCACAAGCTGTGACAGTGCTGATCACAACTGGCTACGTTACCAATATCTTTTATCGTTAAGCATTGCATTTGCATGACAAATCTGTTAAACTGTACAGATGCTTAACATCCTTGCTTACTTACCTGTAAAAAAGAAACCCACACCCTCAGGTTGGTTGAGTTTCAATGCAGTGTGCTGTCAGCACACAGGTGGCACACAGGATCGACGTGGACGTGGCGGACTCAAAGCCACTGATCAGGGCTGGAGTTATCATTGTTTCAATTGCTCATACACAGCCAGTTTTATTCTGGGCCGTACCGTAAGTTATAAAGCCCGAAAGCTTTTGGGATGGTTGGGGGTGCCAGAAACAGAAATAGAGATGCTGAATTTGGAAAGTCTGCGGCATCGAAGCATACATGGAATCATACAAGATCGACAACAAACATGGAATACCCTAGCAGGCATCACATTTGAAGAAAGAGACTTGCCACCATATGCTGAATTACTAACACCTGAGCATGAACCATATTGGGAATATATGCGTGGCAGACATGTGCCCAAAGACTTTCCTGCCATGGTACAGATAGAAAATGACGGCGTTCATTGGATTCGGCCACATGTGGTCATACCTTTCACACACGATGACAAGATTGTGGGATACACCTGTAGATTCTTAGACAACCGCCAGCCCAAGTTCATCAGCGACAGTCAGCCAGGCTATGTGTTTGGTGTAGATTTACAGCCAGCAGATTGGCAACATGTGATTGTGACAGAAGGCATATTCGATGCGCTCAGCATAGGTGGTGTGGCAGTGATGCACAACACCATAAGTGATGCACAAGCAAGACTGATACGCAGTTTAGGAAAAGAGATCACAGTGGTGCCGGACCAAGACCGTGCAGGCGTTGAACTCGTTGACCGTGCTGTGGAACTGGGATGGGCAGTGAGCGTACCAGAATGGCCTGCAGGCTGCAAAGACGTCAACGATGCAGTGATTAAGTTGGGACGACTGGGTGCCTTGCTAACTATAATGCAATCAAGAGAGACCAGTAGAATCAAAATTGAGTTAAGGAAGAAAGCACTTGTTAAAAGATTACAGCACTGACGTGCAACGATTATTTTTAGAAATGATGTTGGAAGATGCACAGAGCTATGTGCGTGTGCAGAACATCTACAATCCTCAAAACTTTGACAAGAGTCTACGACCCGCGGCCGAGTTTATCAAAGAACATTCAGACAAACACAAAACCTTGCCTGACCGCACACAGATTAGTGCCACCACAGGCATCAAATTACAAGCAGTACCTGATCTAAATGAAGGTCACTTTGACTGGTTCATGGGTGAGTTTGAAAGTTTTACCAAGCGCCAAGAACTGGAACGTGCTATTCTCAAAGCCGCAGACATGCTGGAAAAGGGTGACTTTGAGCCAGTGGAGAAGCTGATCAAAGACGCAGTACAGATAAGTTTGACCAAGGACATGGGCACAGACTACTTCAGTGATCCCAAGGCACGTATTGAAAAGTATTTCAACTCAGGCGGGCAAGTGTCAACAGGTTGGCCGCAACTGGACAGATTATTGTATGGTGGTTTCAGTCGTGGTGAACTCAACATCTTTGCCGGTGGATCGGGTTCAGGCAAGTCACTAGTAATGATGAACATTGCCTTGAACTGGTTACAACAAGGACTCAGTGGTGTGTACATCACCCTGGAACTGAGTGAAGAACTAACGTCATTGCGAACAGATGCCATGCTGACCAACATGAGCACCAAGGACATTCGCAAAGACATAGACACAACAGAACTCAAGGTCAAACTGGTGGCCAAAAAGTCCGGCAACTATCAGGTCAAAGGCTTGCCAGCACAGAGCAATATCAACGACATACGTGCATACTTGAAAGAGTATCAGATACAAACAGGCAAGCGTGTGGACTTTGTGATGATTGACTATCTGGACTTGCTGATGCCGGTGAGTGCAAAAGTATCACCCAATGACTTGTTTGTGAAGGACAAGTATGTGAGTGAAGAACTGCGTAACTTGGCCAAAGAATTGGGATTTTTGATGGTAACTGCGTCACAGTTGAATCGATCAGCTGTGGAAGAGATTGAATTTGATCACAGTCATATATCAGGTGGTATATCTAAAATCAACACAGCGGATAATGTGTTTGGTATCTTCACAAGTCGCGCCATGAAAGAGCGTGGCAAGTATCAGATACAGTGTATGAAGTCTCGAAGCTCGACCGGCGTTGGTCAAAAAATTGATTTGGAGTACAACATTGAAACAATGCGCATTACTGATGAAGGCGGAGAAGATGGAGACACATATTCAAAGAAACCATCTTCTTCAATCATGGACTCAATCAAGGCCCGCAGTCAAGTTAGCTCGGCTGGAGATGAAAAAGACACACCTCCATGGGACAGTGCGGAACCAGCCGCAAAAGTCACAGCAGACGTTCAAAGTGCAAAACTAAAGCAGCTATTAGGAAAGATCAAAACTGGATGATGAAACAAAGTGCAATAGACCATGCGGTAATGCTACGACCAGATTTGTATAGCATTAAAAATTTGTTTGAACCAGATGCATTAAGCGAATTGTTAAACAAATTAAACGTAGAAACCAATTGGCAACTTCAAGAAAATCAAGAATTCCTTCCTCGACGAACTTTGTCCTGGCTTACTGACGGAGTATTAGACGAAGTATGGTGCATGCTAAACACACTTGATTTTTCAAGATTTAAATTGAAATTTCTCAATGTCTCTATATGGAAAGACCTTCCAGGGTATTGTATTAGTCCACACACAGATAATGACAGAATAAAAGCAGCCATGCAAATATATCTAAACGATTTGCCCAAAGAACTTGGTACGTGGTTTGAAGAAACAGAAATACCATATGGTCAGAATTCTGGGTATATCATGAACAATCAATATCGGCCAAAACATGGAATGAAACATCCAGTTCCTGATGGGGTTGTTCGATATAGTCTCTATGCAAAATTTGATTATGTATAATATACAAGATATTGTCCACCTACATTTAGAAATTTCCAGCAAATGCAATGCTGAATGCCCGTTGTGTCCACGAAATTTTTACGGATATCCCTACAATGATGGATACATTGAGCACAACATGAGTTTATCAGAAGCTCAACATATTTTTCAACCAAAATTTTTAAAACAGTTAACCGAGATAGATATTAATGGCAATTTTGGTGATTCTGTAATGAATCCCGACACTGTTGAGATCATTAAGTATTTTAGTGAATATTCATCTGCAACAATTTTCATGAGTACTAATGCTGGTGCCAGAGATAAAGAATACTGGCAAAGTCTAGCACAATTAGATGTGCAGGTAACTTTTTGTATTGATGGTCTTGAGGATACTCATCATCTATACAGAAAAAACACCCAGTACTCTACGGTGATAAAAAATGCAAAAACTTTTATTGCCGCTGGCGGTCATGCTACATGGAAAATGATCAAGTTTGATCATAATCAACATGAATTTGAATCAGCTGAAAAATTAAGTCAACAGCTAGGGTTTCAAGCATTTGGAATTGCTGATAATGGACGCAATCAAGCGCCAGTATTTGACAAACAACAAAAATTAACACACGTGATTGGTCAACCGGTCAATGTGAATTTTGATAGGTTGTGGCGCTCACGCACCACAGATGAAGTTTTATTGGAAGACATTGTACAGCATCGTAATCCAAAACCAATACAATGTCAAGTAAAAAACGATCGATCGTTGTATGTATGCAGTACTGGGGATGTTTATCCTTGTTGTTTTTTAGGATTTAATCCTAAGTCCTACGGCCACGGAAACTATCATGCTGCCGCTAATGCACAATTTAAACATATGGTTCAAGAAAACAATGCATTGAAGCACAGCTTAGAACATTGTATCAATTGGTTTGATGGTATTGTGCAATCATGGAATCAGCCCACATTTGAACAAGGTAGGCTGGTAATCTGTAATGACAATTGTGGATGTGATTAAGACGCTGTGGTCACAGCAGCCCAACCGGTGGTACCATTGGTGTTGACATACATGCGATTGTTAGTTGTGGTTCCATCTGTACGCAGATACAAACTTCCTTGTGCTGCACTCAATGTTGGCGCACCAGATCCAAAGAACACGCCAAGATTGGCAACACTGGAAAATTTGTAGCCAGCACCAGCAGTTCCGCCAGCAGGTACAGCAGTTCCAGATAGTATTGTGGCCGCACCTACAGCAGATACCACCGCACCAGATAACACGTTGCCACCGGTGATGTTGCCCGACACTGATACTGTGGTACCTGTGTGTGTGACGGCATTAACGTTGGCTCCACCTAGTACGTTGCCACCCGTGATGTTGCCTGTGGCAGATATCACACCTGGTGTACGTAGATTGCCACCGTTGATATTACCGGTTACATTAAAAACAGACACCACATTTGAACTCAGACTCAGTCCAGCAGCATTCAAGTTACCAGCAACAACATTTCCTGTGGCAGTGACATTGCCCACAGAAATATCAGTCAGTGTGACATTGCCAAAAATGTCTCCACTAACAGATAAATTTCCCAACATGGTCACATCATTGGTGTAATAACTTAGCGGACGATTCAAATCAAATATGGTGATATTACTACCGCCAGTGGTGGTCAAAAACCCAAATTCGTATGTGCCAGCTTGGGCAAATGTAATTACATTGCTGGAAAAACCTTGAATGCCAGTGACACCGTTGCTGACCGCCAAGGGCAGGGCCATGGTGCGCCCAGCTTGATCCACTGTGATTTGAGTGCGTACCATGCCTGCTGTGCCTGCTGTGGGCCATGTGTTGGAATCAAATCCCAGGCTGATGTTGCCGGCCATGTAGATGCTTTGATAATGTCCTGCATTGCAATCTATGTTGATGGTGCCTGAAGTGTTGGCAATGGCCACTGTGGTGCCAGAAAACCCGCGTATTTGCGCATTGTACATCACATTGTTGGCCAAGTTGTTGTCCAGGGTAGTACCAGTCAGCGCGGCTTTCAACAGCACTTTGCTCTGCAGGTCGGTAATTTCTTCGGCTGCGTATTGAAAATTTGTTCGGGTGTTGGTAAAATTATCACGCATGCCTTGAGTGTTGTTGCTCACGCCTGCAATGGGGTAATTTCCGTCGATGTCAGTGGGGTTGATCTGGCTGGTCATACTGGTTCCTTGTGTTAGATATTTATTGTAACTGCGTTTCCACTAAATAATCCAAAGGCCCTTGAGCAAATGCAAAAGAAGACTAAAAGTATATTGGAAGAACTGGACAGCTTGTACATCGAGCGTGATCGTCAATCGGTGATCGAAACTCGTGCCAGTAATTTGATTGAAACAGCCATTCGTTTGATGGAACAAATCGACGCCGAATACAGCCCTGAGCAAGCAGAAAATCTGCAACGCAAATTGCTCAATGCAATCCGTCATCGTGACACTGGCAAGTTCTCAAGGTCTGTCAGGAGAACACATGCAGATCTTTGAAATTACCACACACCAGCCCGTAACTGAAATCTCTTTTAAAGACATCGGCCGCTCAGTGGGCAAAGCACTTATACAAGCACCAGTCAAAGCACTGGGCAACAAGGTTGGTGCTGATCTAATAGGAGATGAAAAAACCAAATCTGCCACTGAACTGATGTACGACATGCAAAAATATTTTGGCATTGCAACGCAACAGTTGTATCGAGGCATGCCTGAACATATTATCATGTCAGAATTAATAGGCAAGCACGGTGCCAGTCAGGAACAAGCAAAAAAAGCACTAGAAGCCGCACAACAACAACTTCAGCCAGGTTCCCAAGCAATTTCTCAACCTGATTCTCAAGCAGGGTCTCAAGCATTTGGAACAATGGCAAATCAGTTGAGTCAAGCAGGTGCAACACCTGCGGCCACTACTACACCACCAGCACCAGCGCCTGCACCAGCATCCACAACACCATCAGCACCACAAAGTCCTGAAGAAATTAGAAAAGCCAAGCAGGCAGTTGCTACCCAGGCTGCACAAAAAAATATGACGGCTAATTCTACACCTGTTCCTGTTGCACCAACATCAACATCTGTAGCAACAACCCCAAATTATAGCGCAGCCACCGGACCCGGAGTGCGACCGCAAACAAGTGTATCTCCATCTTCAATCACTGGAACTTCTGCAGTACCTGGTCAACAAAAATCTGTGCCCGTACCAAACTATGCGTTAGGTGTGGGACCTGGAGTAAAGCCACAAATGACCGCAACTCCTAAAATTAAAGCACCTACTGCTACTACGGTTCCTGCAAAACAAAAATCAGTGGCCGTAGCAGAATCTCTGGTTTGGAGCCAAACCTTTGACCCCAGTAGAACATTATTGAAAAAAATTAAACAACTATGAAAAGCCTACGCACACTCTTAGAAGGCGGCAATGTATTCAAAGATGCAGATGGGCAGCCACTCACAGTCCGTATCAATCAAAGCGATGTGCCTGCCACTGTGGCCTGGATTGAACAGCTCACAGGCTTGCAATTTCCACGTGATCGTTGGCTGGGTTCAACTGGCAAAGCGGCCACATCAGGCGACATGGACCTTGCTGTGGACACCAGTGAAATGACCAAGGACCAACTGGCGGCCAAGCTCATGCAGTGGATTGCCAGTCACAAACTGCCGCCGGCAGAGTGGATCAAAAAAGGCGGCGAAGTTCACTTGCGCACACCCATACAAGGACGCCCTGAACTGGGCTATGTGCAAACAGACTTTATGTTTTTTCCCAATTTGGATTGGGGCACATTTTTCTACTCCGGCGGCGAAGGTTCAGCATACAAAGGCATGAACCGAAATGTGTTAATGAGCAGCATTGCCAAACAACTGGGACTCAAAGTGGGAGCCAATGGCATGTTTAGCCGTGCCACAAATCAGCTGGTGGATGGAGGCATGGATCCTGACCATGTGGCACAGGTGTTGCTGGGCCGTGGGCGCACAAAGAATGATCTCAAAAATGTAGAAAGCATTTTTGCTGCCCTGGCCCGAGATCAAGACAAAGAAGCCAAAGTCAAAGACTTTCGTGACTACCTGAACAAAGAAGGCCTGCAACAACCTGATGCTGTGACAGAAGACACAGACACCTACTTCCTGGCACGTCTGCGTGATAGAATTGTCAACCAAGGCATGCAGCCCTTGGTCGAACGTGAAAGCGCCAATCCCTATGTGATCTACGAAGCTGAAGAAGCTGGTGTGGGTGGCCGTGCCAAGGGTATTGAACACCTGGAAGACTATGTGTTCCGTAATGGGTTGCCGGGTGTGACCCAGGCCTTGCAAATTGTGGCAGCGGCCGCTGATGCTCCGGCCAAGACCACCACTGTGAAATGGGACGGTAAGCCTGCTGTGATATTTGGACGCAAACCTGAAACTGGCGAATTTGTACTCACAGACGGATCAGGCTTTGAAGCCAAGGGTTACGATGGTCTAGCCACAAGTCCACGCATGATGGCCGACATACAAGGCACACGCTCGGGTTCTCGAGGTGAACTTATTCAATTGTATGCCACACTGTGGCCCAAGCTGGAAGCAGCCTTGCCCACAAACTTCCGTGGTTATGTCAAAGGCGACTTGTTGTACATGTCAACACCACCTCTAGAAGCTGGCAACTATGTGTTCAAGCCCAATACTGTGCAGTACAGAATTCCAGCCAAGACTACTTTGGGCCAAAGAATAGGTGCCAGTGACACAGGCATTGCCATGCACTCCATGTATGCAGATGCAGGTGATGCACGACAACCACTCAGTGGTGTGCGCTTCAATGACGTGCCTGGCCTGTTGTTGATTGAACCCATTGGCGGCAAAGAAATTGTGCCTGACGCTGCCTTGATCAAGCAGATTAAATCTGTGGCCAACAGTGGGGATGGCCGTGCTATTGCCACCTTGTTCAACCCTGCAGAACTTCGAGCACAGCAGATCACAGATCTTGCAAAACTGTGCGTGGACTACATCAACTATAGAATCAAAACCAGTGGCGACTTTGACAACTTGTTGCCTGGTTTTGGCGACTGGCTGCAGACCAAGGTTACCCCCAAGAAATTTGGCAACATTGTGGAATATCTAAACAGCCCGGCCAGCAACGCAGGTGCATTGGCAGCGGCATTTACCTTGTTCTTGTTGTTGCACGATTTAAAGCTGGACGTTCTGCGCCAGCTGGATCTGAAGGATCCTGGGCACGAAGGCTGGGTCATGGCCACTGATGCAGGCTACGCCAAAGCTGTCAATAGATTTGATTTTACCGCTAGAAATGCGGCCCAAAACAATCCGCCAGCCGGCTGATTTTTTCCCAAAAGACTAAATAAAAGCAGGTCCAACAAGACCACTTAACCTAAAGGAAAAAATCATGGCACAGTTTACAAAAGTAAATGGAACTACACAACCAGTATTTGCACTGGACGTGGCAAACGGTAGTATCGTAGGAACAGCAAACGTCGCGGCCCAAGGCCCAGTGATGTTGTCTGGTCCACAATTGCAATTCTTCTCATTGACAGCAAACGCTGCACTTACCAATGCTGGTAACGTCAACGGTTACTTGAACAATGTGTTGCAAGCAATTCAACAAAATGGCACAATTGCTTTTTATCAAGCAGGTGCAACAGCTGGCACAATCAACTTGGCTATCTATCCAAGTGGTGCTTACACCACAGCTACCTTGGTTGCCGCTGCTCAAACAGCCAATGCTACAGGTGGCTTGAACATTGGTATCCCAACTGGCAACGTCAGCGCAACAGCCAGTTTCACTAATTTGGCCTAATAACTAGAGAGTGAAAATTCAACCCTGGACGTAAAAAATCCAGGGTTTCTTTTTGGCCGTAAATATGCACATAATGAAAGTCATGTGCCGCACTCTTTTTGATTGTACCCACACCGGTGTCACAGGACATTTCCGTCCCCAACAACTGCCTTATACCACCAAGTCGGGCATGAGACTCGAAACTCCTGAACACTGGAATCTGGCCAGAAATCAACAACGCAACTGGGAAAGCATCCTACAAATCATCAGTTTGCGCACACAACCCATGAATGTGGTGTTGCCCAAAAAACAACCAGACGGCTGGCATTTTGAATTTGAAGTAGAAGCCGAAGGTGTACTCAGCAGCAGCATTGACAGTGACGACCTGGCAGGACTTGTGGCCGACTGTGAAGGTGTGCCCATGGTCACAGGACTGGCTGAACACACTCTTGACACTGCCACACTGCATGCTCAAGGTGCTAATCAAAACATTTGGTTTACTGCCATAAATAAGCCATTGGAGCCTGACCATGGTTGATACTACTGATATTGAAAAGAAAAGCCTTGAAGCCCACGTTGAGTTGTGTGCTGAACGTTACCGCATGCTGGAACTCAAGATAGAAACAGTGGAACAAGAAGTTGGCCACGTCAAACAAATGGTCACTGAAGTACATGGCATTGTGCGCAAAATGGGCGAAAAACGCAACGATCAAATCATTGCCTGGGGTATAGGTATTATTGGTGCGCTGTTGGGTGTTGTGGGGTGGTTGGCCACTCACTATGTTAAAACACTATGACCCGTGATCAAAAATTAGAACGCTTTGCTGAACGTGAACTCAAACGTGTGTACACTGAACTGATCATTGACGATGAACAAGGTGGATACGTGGCGTTTGGGCGTTATCATGTAAAACCTGAACCAGCAGGATTTGCTGTGTATCACAGTGATGATCTTGTGAGCACATTCAGCAGTAAACGAACTGCCATGTCATGGTGTGTGGCAGATCACTTGCAACAGTACCGCCTGGCACAAAACATCCGCATACTAGACAACAAAAAACAAACACTCACAGCTGATATCCATTGCCGTCGCGGGCAAGCAGATACTAGCAACAGACCTGAATTCCGTGAAATGGTGCGTACCAAACTTGCACCCAAAATTGAGAACCTTACACTGCTGAATCAAGAACTTGAAAAATGTTTAAATTCGGCTAAATATCTACAACTAAGAGGATTTGCCAAATGAAATTAACCGAACTGGCCACACCAAAAAAGAGCCGTCAAGTGACCCGAGTATTTGAAAGCTACTTTGGCACCAAGATGCCTGTGAACAAGCTCACAGTGCGCGAAGCACAGGTCATGCTGAAACGTGTGCGTGGTGTGATAGCTGAACATCAACGTAGCACAAGCCGTCACACCAGTGAACGCAACCCTGCTTACTTGAAATTGGTCATGATGGAACAGGCACTGGCTCATCGTGTGAGTGAAGACATGGTGCCGCCAGCAGGTGCTGCAATGAAACCCGGCACACAGCCAACAGGCCAAGTGGCAGCTGATCCAGCAGCCGCTGCCAAGCTCAAGGCAGCAAAAGACAAACTGGCAAAAGGCCAACAACCTTCGCCTGAAGAACAAGAACTAATCAATGCGCAGGCTACGTTGACTGCCGAAAGCCGTTTGCGTAGAGCATACCAATTGTTGAAAGAATCAGAAGTTCAACAAGCACAAGTGGTGTTGGCTGCACAAGACATGGTAGACAAAATGCAATCAATGCTGGAAGACACTACAGAGATGCAATTCAAAGAACTGCCTGCTCTAGTAGATTCGATCCGCAATCAAATTGGCATGGAACAAGCCACACAATTCAACACTGATGTCACTGGGGCATTGCAAGGTCTTGTGCAAAATTTACAAGGTGCCAAGCAACAACTGGAAACAGCACTGGGTGTGGTCACCGGTCAACCTGCCGCACTCGACACCAGCATGGCTGCCAGTGGCATGCCGGGTGCTGCTCCAGCCCCTATGCCAGGTGCCGAAGCTGGCGCTGAATTAGGCGCTGAATTAGGCGCAGAAGTCGGTGCTGATGTTGGTGCAGACATGGGTGCTGAAATGGGTGCTGAAGAACCTGCACCAGCCGGAGCCGCACTGGGCCGAGCACGTAGATAATGAGAATCGACGAAGTCGAATCCGCCAATTCACTAGATCCAAACAAACTCATGGGTCTGGTGAATTTTCTTTCAGGCAGAGCCGAAAACGAAAATGCACAAAAACAAATCAGCACTGACGCATTCATATCAGCTGCTCAAAGTTTAGGGTTCCCAGTCAATCAGAGAAATGTGATCAGTGTAATAAGTACACCCCCATTGGATTCAGTTTTGGAACCAATTGATCCCAACAACCCTAGTGTGATCATGTACAAAGGTGCCAATACTGGTGCAACCCAAATGCCTGTGGACAAGGCGCAAGACATTGTGGCTGCCTCAGCCAAATCAGCCGCTGGCAAAGACCGCGGCGTATAATCATTCCAATTGACATCTATCAGTAAATACGCTATAATCAGCGAAGGAAATCACATGGCTTATTCAGAAAAAGTAATTGATCATTATGAAAACCCACGCAACGTGGGCAAGTTTGAAATTGACGACACTGTGGGCACCGGCATGGTAGGAGCACCGGCCTGCGGCGACGTGATGAAATTGCAAATCAAAGTTGAAAACGGAATTATTGTAGATGCCAGATTCAAAACATACGGGTGCGGAAGTGCCATTGCCTCATCCTCTCTTGTTACCGAGTGGGTTAAAGGACGAACGCTTGACGAGGCCTCAGCTCTTAAAAATTCAGAGATTGCTCAAGAACTCGCACTGCCACCAGTCAAGATTCATTGTTCTATTCTTGCTGAAGATGCTATAAAAGCCGCAGTGGAAGATTATCGAAAGAAACACTAGACACATGCTAATGTCCTCTCAGTATCATGACGTCAACAATGTTGACAATGACGGTACATTATTGGTAAAAAAAACTAAAATTTTATTTTATCATGCTGGTGGCAATAGCCCAGCAGCTGAACTTGACAAGACGGCTTGGCTGTACCCTGCAGCTCTACAATTAAAAACGTATATTGATTTATTGTATCCAGAACTTGTTGAACAACTAGAATGGATAGTTCCTATACAGCAAGAAATAACCGATCAGGAACTGATAGACTATGTTAATCTATTGGATGTTGATATATTGTGTACCAGCCACTATCTTTGGAATCATGCTTTTTTAATCAAACAGTTGTCCAACGTAAGAAATCAATTGAAACCCGGTCTTAAAGTGATAGCCGGCGGCCCTAGCATTGATGCAAATAATAATAAAAGTTTTTTTGAATCACATCCATATATCAACTATGCAGTGTATGGCGCTGGTGAACAAGCATTTGCTGATATTCTTAATCACTTGGTTTGCAATAAACCGTTGATTGCGTTCAACACATCAAACTGTGCGTGGAAAAACGACAAAACTGGTCAAACCATTGTGGCTGATTATAAATTTGTCAAAATGATAGAAACTAGTCCGTTTGTTTACAATAAAAAATTTTTTACGGAAATGATTTCTGAATTGAAAAAAACCAATTCTAAAATTTGGTTACCATACACTCTCACAAGAGGTTGCCCTTATTCATGTACATTTTGTGACTGGAATAGCGGATTTGGTAACAAGGTATCTAGAAGGAAAAATACTTTTCAACAGGAAATTGATTTATTTCAAGAATTAGAAATAACAGACATCTATCTGTCAGACGCCAACGTTGGGCAGTACGAAGAGGATGTCGAAATGATTGAATATTTTGCGCAAAAAAATCTGCAAGAAAACGCCAACTTTCATATAGGCGGCAATTTTAGCAAGTTGAAGAAAGAAAACAATCTTAAAATTTTCCATATAATGTCTCAGAGCAAACTGGTCAAAAAAACTTTAAATTTTTCAATTCAGGATACCAATCAAGATGTGCTCAACAACATTAATCGTCCCGATGTGGGGTGGGAGGTGCATTGTGCCATGGCCGACGAACTAAGAGCCAAATATCCGCACTTGATTATAAAAGCTCAACTTATCTATGGATTGCCAGGTCAGACTCCAGAATCATGGCAACAAACACTGGATCAAGTGACAAACAAAAATATTCTACCTATTATTTTTTTAAATGAACCATTACCGGCCAGTCCAGCAATATATGATCCAGAATATCAGCGTAAATTTCAATATGAATACATTGTAAGCAATAGGATAATGGGACGCCCATACTCTAGTTTGATCCCAAAAAAAAGTATCTTTTTTGATCAACATGATCTTGTGACAATGAATTTGTTGTCAGCAGTCTACTTTACCTTCACAGCAATTAATATTGCGTTAATAGAAAAAAACCTACAACCACTAGAGACATCTGCCCTTGTCAACGAATTTTTAAACAGTACAAATTATCAAAATCTTCATGACAATTTGTACCACAACTGGACTGTGGATAATCATTTTTATTACACAATAGATTTTGACGGCACACCAATGGTGCTACCTGATTTGTATTTGGGAATGCATTTGCTAAAAAGCAAATCTTTTATGCAATATGTTTCTTCTATATTACCAACTGCCCGTAAAAAAGAATTTTCAAAATTAGCTGTTAGTTCTGGATTTTTGCATACATTGAATGAAATCAGTAGAGATGTTGATTAAATATTCACAAGGATTATAGAAAGCAGTATGTTTGAAGTCAGTGAAATTAGACATATCCATCTGGAATTAAGTTCTCTGTGCAATGCCAGATGTCCACAATGTCCTAGAAACTTTTATGGGTATCCCTACAACGCTGGATACAAAGAAGTCAATTTGTCTTTGTCTCATTTGCAGACCATACTGCCAGTTCAAGTTGTTGCTCAATTGGATGAAGTTGAAATCAATGGCAATTATGGTGATTTTGTAATGAATCCTGAAAGCATTGATATTATATCATGGTTTAGAACAATCAACAAAAAAATGAAAATAATTATCAGTACCAATGGAGGTGCTCGAGATAGGAATTTTTGGCAACAGTTGGCAAAATTAGATGCAAGGGTTTGTTTTTGCATTGATGGGTTAGAAGACACACATCACCTGTATCGCCAAGACACCACGTACCAACAAGTGATTAAAAATGCAAAAATATACATTGATGCTGGCGGGCAAGCAGTGTGGCACATGATTGAGTTTGATCACAATTGCCATCAAATTGATGAAGCAAAACAACGATCAAAAAAATTAAATTTTATGCATTTTGCGCTTAGGTCAACTGGTAGAAACAGCGGTCCAGTATATGATCGGCAAGGGCAACAAGTGTTCGCACTGGGAAATACAAATTACAACATGCCTGACACAATAGATGATGCATTTATTGAAAACATATACCGGCCGCGTAGATTAAAAACGTATCTGTCAGACACACCTAAAAATATCATGTGTGAAGCCAAGGAAAATAAATCAATTTTTATCTCATCAGAAGGAATAGTAAAACCCTGTTGCTATCTTGCACTTGACAACACCGTGCCGTATTTTTATTCTGGTACAAAAGAGTTGGATTATTTTGAATCCGTCGAGAAGTCAGTTGCTCTGTTTAAAAACATCAATGAAACTTTTGACACTGACAAACAGTTGGTTGCCTGTCAACAGTTTTGCAGTAAATAATCCAGGATTTCACCAAGCAAAATTTAAAAGACTAACGTAAAAAACATGCCTAAAATATTATTATGCGCAGATAGTTTTGGTACAACTGATCCTCAGTATCCAGGGGTACATTTTTCTGAAAAGATACAACAAAAAGTCAAGGACTGTGAGATTATTAATCTATCGCAGGCTGGAGGCAGTAACTTTTTAATAGAACTTCAAATGCATCAGGGTCTCCAATTAAAGCCTGATGCAGTAATATTATTATTTACTAGTCCAAATCGACTAACTTTCCAATCTCATCAGAGTAATTTTTATAAAAAAAAGTTGTTTGAACATTCCAAACACGACAAACGATTCAATAACCAGTATTCCTGGAGCAAGATAAAAAATTACAATACACGAACATATCTAACCAGTACTCAAATTAATACACCTAGCATGTTCAACGAGGATGACTTTGCACAAAGAGCAAAAAAATGGTATAAAGATTATTGGCTGCTGAAACAGAATTACATAAATGATCTTAAAGATTATTTTACTGTGATAAATCTGTTAAATTTATGTAAACTTAACAGTATACCTTTTTGCTTTAGTCTTGGGGGGATAATTTATAACCGGCAATGGCACACGGACTTTAGAACACATGTTCTGACAGACAATCATCTCACAGACGAACTCAATGATCACATGACTCAATCAATAAGTCTTAACTTATGGGATCATTATCAAAATGAAGGACCATGCTTTCATGTCGACGACCATGACATTCAATCAAGATTTGCAGATGAGTGCATAGAAAAATTAAAATTATGATAACCATAACTGATCACGCCCAACGTAAAATTCAAAAACTGGTTGAAACCAAAGGATATGCTGGCATACGACTGGCGGTAAAAACCACAGGTTGCTCAGGACTGGCTTATGTGTTAGAATATGTTAAAGAATACTGTGCTGATGACAGTACTATAAATTATGCTCAACCAAATTTTTGTGTGATAGTGGACAAAAAACACGATGTGTACTTGCGTGGCACACAAGTAGACTATGTACGCCAAGGTCTCAACGAAGGTTTTGAATTTACCAACCCCAATGAACGCGACCGCTGCGGTTGCGGAGAAAGTTTTAGAGTTTAATATTGTACAATCCTAAATTTAACTATCAACCCATCCCCCGGGAAAATGTCAACGGCCGCAGACTGTATGCCACTCCTGATGGCAACCGATTGCCGTCAGTGACCACAATACTTGAAGCCACCAAGAGTGAGGAAAAGAAAGCAGCCTTACAAAACTGGCGCAATCGAGTAGGACATGAACAAGCACAAGCCATTACCACAGAAGCAGCCAACCGTGGCACACGCATGCACACATATCTTGAACAGTATGTTCGAGATGGTGAAATCAAAGAACGTGGCACGAATCCATTCTCATGGGCCAGTCATGCCATGGCGCACACTGTGGTAAAACATGGCCTAAAAAATGTTTCAGAGTTCTGGGGTATTGAAGTGCCGTTGTATTTTCCACGAGTATATGCGGGCACAACAGACGGTGCAGGCATACACATGAATGAAGAATCCATCCTGGACTACAAGCAAACCAACCGGCCTAAAAAACGCGAGTGGATTGATGATTATTTCATGCAGTTGTGCGCCTATGCAGAAGCACACAACGAATTGCACGGCACACACATCAAAAAAGGCGTAGTTTTGATGTGTGTAAAACCCACCCTAGACGAACAAATGAACATGATCACACCACCAGAATATCAAGAATTTGTGCTGGAAGGTGCAGAGTTTGAGAAATATCGTGACCTATGGTGGAAAAAGGTCGAACAGTATTACTTGCTAAATATGTGATACCCGAAGGAATCACACTGTGGCAATCGTACAAATATCAAGAATTACCAACCGCAAAGGTCTAGCAGTAGACCTACCGCAACCCTTGGCCGGCGCTGAACTGGGATGGGTCATCGACGAGCGTAGATTGTTCATTGGCAACGGCACACTGGAAGAAGGTGCCCCTGTAGTAGGCAACACCGAAGTGCTTACAGAATTTTCAGATATTTTGAGCTTTGCTGATCAGTACACCTACAAAGGTACATCAGCAGGTTATGTTGTGCAGACTGGGCCCACACCGGGATCTCCCGTAACTCAAAGCCTTCAAAACAGATTGGACAGTTTTGTTGTGGTCACAGACTTTGGGGCCACAGGTGATGGCGTCACAGATGACACTGCTGCTATAAATCGTGCATTGTACCAGTTGTATTGTGTGCAGAACAACACACAAACACGCCGTGGATTGTTTTTCCCTGCTGGAACTTATATTATAACTGACACCATCAATGTTCCGAGTTTTGCAAAACTGTACGGTGAAGGATTGGAAAGTTCCATCATCAGTTTCAACATACAAAATTGGGCTGCCAATGTTGCTTATGCGTCTGGAGTGTTGGTATACAACACATCCAACAGCACATACTATAGAAGTGTTGCCTCAGTGCCGGCCACAGGAGTTTCTGTGACCAACACTGCATATTGGACAGCTACCACTTTGCCCAGTTATGTCATGCGCACAGCAGACAGTATGCAACAAACTGGCGCCAACATTGCTACCAATGGTGCTACCCCGCCACAAAATATTGATGTGTCTGAAATGGGCCTTGTGACCAATAAAAGCAATCATGGCCTGTTGGTAGAAAAAGCCAGTCAATGCTATTTCAATGTGAATATTGCTGGTCCATTGACCACTGCTGATCTTACCACTTCTGTTGCTGGCATAGTTGCAGTTGAGTTTAGTAGTACACCAAGTTTGCCATGTTCCCAGATTGAATTCAACGGTTTTGCATTTTCTGGATTTACATATGGGGTAAACACTGCGCAACAAATTCAAAGCGCATTTTTTATTGGTGGGTCGTTTGATACCTTGTATCAAGGTATATTGTTGGGCGGCGCCAGTCTTAGCAATGGTGGCGCACAAGGTGTTCGCATCACCAACAACATATTTGACAACATCTACGAAGAAGGTGTGTATTTTTATGGTGTGGGATTGAATGCCACTGGCTACAATATTTTTTATGACGTAGGCAATCACTTCAATGGCGCAGGCAATCCAGCATCGCCAGTGATGACCATTGACTCGGCCAGCAATGTCAGCATGGGCGACATGTTTGAACGCAGCCTAGCTCAGGCCGCAACATATCCTAGAATAAAATTATACAACACAACTTCCAGTGCCATTCCTGCGGCCATTGCTATTGATAACTCCGCGCAAATACAAATGGGCAGTTTCATTAGAGAAACTGGTCAGCAGGCCACAATAACTGCTGGTGCTACCAACACCACATTGTTCACAGTGAACACTGTGTTTATCAAAGCATTCCGAATGGACTATACTATTGTGGTAGATACATCAGTACGCACAGGCACCATGACCATTGTGAACGATCCAGACGATTCAGCAGGAGACACACTACAGTCGGTGGATGATTATGTAGAAAATTCTACAACAGATGTTACACTGGCGGTCACTGACGTTGCTGGTACCATCACAGTGTCTTATGCCGCCGGACGAGCTGGATTGATATATTACAGTTTGACACACTTAGGACGTAGCACTTAACAATCAATGTGGCCTCACAATTTCAGTGAGCGGCTGGAGAGTTGGTCCAAGTTGAGACAGCAATGTTTTACACTGGATCCAGAGTCTGCTTTAATCAAAATCAATCAATGGTGGTTCCACGCTCCTTGGACTGCTTACCATTTGCATTGGGACGACCAAGAGGATTGGCCTGATCCTTGGCAGTTATTGAGTGATGATCAGTATTGTCCGGTTGCAAGAGGGCTGGGAATCATGTATACTATTGCTATGCTAGACCGTGAAGACCTGCAGGATGCCTGCATGATTGAGTATCAAAGTGACAATTTAGTCCTGGTGAGCCAAGAGAAATATATACTGAATTGGGATCCTGATCAAGTGTTAAATATCAGTCTGGGAAAGTTAAAACCTCGGCGACGTGTCAGTCAAGAACAAATAAAACAAAAAATTCGTTAGGAAGAGATGAAAAGCATTACAGTTGTAAAGCGCAGTGGCCTTCGTGAGCCTCTGCAGATTGAAAAATGGCAAGCACAAGTGGCCAAAGTGTGTGCCGGGACAGCTGACGTAAGTCAGAGCATGATAGAAATCAAAGCACAGTTGCATTTTTATGATGGTATCACCACCAAAGAAATTGACGGTATTACCTTACGTGCCATTGTGGATCTAATTGACGTGGAATCCAACCCTGATGTTGGACACACCAACTATCAGTTTGTGGCAGGCAAGCAACGACTCAGCATGCTACGCAAAGATGTGTACGGCTCATACGATCCTCCACACTTGTATGAAATCGTAAAAACTAATGTGAATACTGGCCTGTACACTCCTGAACTCTTGGAATGGTACTCAGAAGACGACTGGAACCGCATGAATGACATGATTGATCATGCCAAGGATGAAAGCTACAGTTATGCCGCAGTGGAACAACTGATTGAAAAATACCTAGTAAAAAATCGCAGCACAGGACAAACATATGAAACTCCGCAAGTTAGATACATGGTGGCCGCGGCTACAGTGTTTCACAAAGAAGAACCTAACACGGCTAGAATGCGTTATATCAAAGAATATTATCAAGCCGCCAGTGATGGTTTGTTTACTCTTGCCACACCTGTGCTTGCAGGGCTCGGCACTCCTACTAAACAGTTTAGTTCCTGTGTGCTTATCAGGAGTGACGACGATCTTGATAGTATATTCGCTTCGGGTGAGATGATGGCCAAGTATGCCAGCAAACGTGCAGGCATTGGATTAGAGATTGGACGCTTACGCCCGCTAGGATCACCCATTCGCGGTGGTGAAATCATGCACACTGGTATGATTCCTTTCCTCAAGAAGTGGTTTGGCGACCTGCGTAGTTGCAGCCAAGGCGGCATTCGCAATGCATCGGCCACTGTGTTCTATCCCATATGGCATCTGCAGTTCGATGATCTCATTGTGCTGAAAAACAATCAAGGCACAGAAGAAACTCGAGTACGACACATGGACTATGGTGTGGTGCTGAGTGCGTTCTTTTGGCGTCGTTTCAAGAACAAAGAGCACATCACATTCTTTGATCCCAATCAAGTACCTGATCTGTACGAAGCCTTTTATAGCAACACCAAGTTGTTTGAGGAATTGTATGTCAAGTACGAAAAAGACAGCACCTTGCGTAAGAAAACAATGAGTGCTGAAGAAGTGTTCAAGTCAGGCATCTTGAAAGAACGCACTGACACTGGACGCATTTATCTTGTGTTCATTGACAATGTGATGAACCAAGGCCCATTCAATCCTGAATATCATACCATTTACCAGAGTAACCTTTGCTGTGAAATACTTCTTCCTACTAAACCCTTTAAACGTCTGGATGACTGTGATGGTCGTATCGCTCTTTGCACACTGGGCTCAATCAACTGGGGTGCGTTCCGTAATCCAGAAGACATGCGTCGTGCTTGCCGCATACTTCAGCGTAGCCTGTGTAACATTCTTGACTATCAAGACTTTCTCTCCATCCAGTCTCAACTCTCCAACGACGAGATCCAGCCCTTGGGCATTGGAATTACAAACCTCGCCTACTGGCACGCCAAACGCAGCCTCCGGTACGGAGAACGAGACGCCTTGGCTGAAGTCAAGACGTGGATGGAACATCAAGCCTACTACCTGACCGAAGCCACAGTGGAACTGGCTCGGGAACGTGGTCGTTGCAAGGACAGTGATAAGACACGCTATGGACAAGGTGTATTCCCTTGGGAACTACGTGCCAACGGTGTCGACGAACTCACAGACTTCTCACCTGATCCAGGGCTGGATTGGAATACCTTGCGTGGCAACATGCGAGCCTATGGTGTACGCAATGCCACACTAATGGCAGTGGCACCTGTGGAGTCAAGTTCAGTTGTTATTAATTCAACCAATGGCATTGAAATGCCCATGAGTTTGATCTCAGTCAAGGAAAGCAAAGCCGGTAGCCTTACGCAAGTTGTACCCGAGTATCACAGACTCAAAAACAAGTATCAACTAATGTGGGCGCAACAAGATTGCATCGGTTATTTGAAAACAGCCGCTGTGTTGGCAGCATACATTGATCAGTCAATCTCAACCAACACGTTTTATAATCCCGCACACTGGGCAGATCGCAAGGTGCCTACCACCCTGATTGCCAAGAACTTGATGCAGGCACATCACTGGGGTATCAAGACATTCTATTACAGCCTGATCAACAAACAAGGCGCCAAAGCAGCCAAAGAAGATGCACCCTTGGAAGTGATCGACTTTGACGATGCGGAAGATTGCGAATCTTGTAAACTATAATCATGGACTTTTTAGATCGCGTTGATTTTGAAAATCACGATGGGGTATATCTCTCCATGCTAAATGATGTGTCACGGAATCATTTCTACGATCATGTATTAACCGAAGTGCGTGATCAGCATTGTGTGGAGATTGGGTTTGGCACAGGCTTGTTGAGCATGCTGGCCTTGAAGCATGGTGCCCGTAGCATTGTGGCCTACGAGTCAGATCCTGATCGTTATCGTTTGGGCTGTGAAGTAATCAACGTACTCAAACTGCAAGATCGCATCACTTTGATCAATCAACGTTATGATCACTCCTGCAAGCATGACCACTCAGTGGTGTTCACCGAAACTGTAGATGACAACATCTGGGGCGAAGGGCTCTACAACAGCCTACCTAGACAGCCTGGTAAAAGATTTTTGCCAGGTGAGTATTTCTTGGAAATATATGCTGTGCCAATATCCACAGACATTGCCAGCAGTTTGATTCAAGCACATGAACAACATCAGTTTTCTCCAGGTGTGGATGTTGATTCTCACTTTGTGTCATACATCAACTTGTTGTTGTCAAAGAAATACAAAAAACCCATCAAGTCAAGAGTGGGCTTGCCTGCGGGTGCAACAGAACTAACACCCATGCCAAACTATATAGACTGGGCTACCAACAACACCTATGCTGGTCGATATGTGGTTGATGCCAACGCACAGTTTGTGAATGAGTCTGTTCGTCAACTGCAAGTTGACACAGACAAACTGCCTGTATTGATTGTGCCCAGAGCAGGCATGCAACACGGCAGTAATAGACTTTACTTGGATACAGGACATTGGAAACCGACAGCACACCCTGCTGTGGTCAATGCACCCAACAGCCGAGTAATGGTGGAACACGATTTCCACACAGGAAAAATAACATATAAAATAGAGGAACTAAAATGAGCCAAGCACAATACAACCTAGCCACCAAAACAGATTACTTACATCGCAAGATGTTCTTGGACCCAGCAGGTCCTGTAACAATTCAACGCTTTGAAGAAGTCAAGTACAACAAACTTGTGAAATTTGAACAAGAGGCACGTGGCTTCTTTTGGATTCCAGAAGAAGTGTCTTTGACCAAAGATGCCAATGACTTCAAAGAAGCGTCAGACACTGTGCGGCACATTTTCACATCGAACTTGTTGCGTCAAACAGCCTTGGATAGTTTGCAAGGTCGTGGACCAGCACAGGTGTTTACTCCTGTGGTGGGCATACCTGAACTGGAAGCACTAATGTACAACTGGAGTTTCTTTGAAACCAACATCCACAGTCGTTCATACAGTCACATCATTCGCAACATCTACAATGTGCCCAAGGATGTGTTCAACACTATTCATGACACACAAGAAATCATTGACATGGCATCAAGTGTGGGCCGCTACTATGATGACTTGCATAACATGAATTGCAAGAAAGAATTGGGATTTGAATTGGTTTCTGATCATGCTCATATCAAATCAATTTGGTTGGCACTCAACGCCAGTTATGCTCTTGAAGCATTCCGCTTCATGGTTAGCTTTGCTACAAGTTTAGCCATGGTAGAGAACCGCATCTTTATTGGCAACGGCAACATCATTAGTTTGATCCTGCAAGACGAAATCCTGCACCGGGACTGGACTGCTTGGATGATCAATCAAGTTGTGAAAGAAGATCCGCGATTTGCTGCCGCCAAGCAGGAATGTGAAGCAGAAGTATACCAGTTGTATCTGGATGTGATCCGTGAAGAAAAGGCCTGGGCCGACTACCTGTTCCAGAAAGGTCCTGTGATTGGACTCAATGCCAACATTCTCAAAGACTTTGTGGACTACACAGCAGTGGGCGCACTCAAAGAAATTGGCATCAAGTATCTGGAGCCTGCACCGCGTAGCACCCCCATTCCTTGGTTCATGAAGCATGTGGACACATCAAAGAAACAAACTGCACTGCAAGAGAATGAATCAACTAACTATGTTATCGGCGTCATGAGCGACAGCCTTGACTACGATGAATTACCTGAACTATAAAAGGAAAAATATGTACAAACCCAATCCTGCAATAAGAGAATCTGAAGACTTTCAGAATATTCGCAACGTGATGAGCAAGTTTGAAAAGATTCAAGAAAAGAATCGCTGCCTTAGAGTGCAATTTTTAGACTGGTTGTCAGTTAAAATGCATTCATGGGCAGATGGTGTCAAAGCCATGTCAGATCGCATTGATTCACCATGCATTATCAAAGTAGAACCCAAAAGGAAAACAAAATGAAAGCAATTGTCTGGTCGAAAGACCAATGCGCCTTCTGCGAACAGGCCAAGGGCCTGTTGGAAAGTCGAGGCATAGAATATGAAGTCCGCAACATCAGTCACGATTGGACTCGCGAACAATTATTAGAAGCAGTGCCAACTGCCAGATCAGTGCCGCAAATCTTTTTGGATGAAGAGTATGTGGGCGGATTCCAAGAACTACGCCAAAGGTTGCTGTAATGCCACAATTCTCATCTGACTGGTTCAGCAATGCACTGGTCAACTTTGATTACATCACCAACTACTTACAAAAACAAAAAACAGTTGACAGCATATTAGAAATAGGCAGCCACGAAGGCCGCAGTACCTGCTGGATGTTGGAGAACATGTTAGCAGACACAGGTACCATTACCTGCATTGACCCATTTGCTGACCGCGTGGTAACAGCATTCAGTAGTGACTCCATCCCCGAAGACCGCAGTATAGAACAACGTTTCAGATCCAACACTGCTGAAGTCAAGAAGCCTGGCCAAACACTAGAAGTGCTGGCCAACATGAGTTTCCCTGCATTGGCACAACTGATTGTGGATCAAAGACAATATGATTTTATCTATGTGGATGGCAGTCACAACGCAGATGATGCCTTGGCAGATGCTGTGATGTGCTTTGGATTGTTGCGCCCCGGCGGTGTCATGCTGTTTGATGACTACTTGTGGGAAGATAATCAGCACTATTTGGGTCGTTGCAAACAAAGCATAGATGCCTTTGTGAACATGTTTTATCACAGGCTCAAGTTAGGACTGGTAAATTATCAGTTGGCAATAGTTAAAAAGGAAATATAATGATTGAAGTAGGAAAAACATACACCATGCGCATGTGTTACGGTGAAGAAATTGTGGCAAAAATTGTCAGCATTGGCGCGGCCACTTACACCATCAGCAAGCCTGTGGCAGTGGTGCCAGGACAGCAAGGCATACAACTGATGAACAGTTTGTTCACTGCAGATCCTGAGTCAGATGTCACGGTAAATATATCTAGCGTGGCCATGATCGCCCCTGTGCGTGAAGACGTCGGGGACAGTTATTTGGAAGCCACAACAGGTATCAAACCTGTGCGTAGTAAAATTTTAATGGGATAATATGCCAGCAGTGCAACGACGAGGAGATCCAAACTCATCAGGTGGTGTCAACTCCGCAGGTGTGGCTTCTGTGCGAGTAAATGGTCGTCCCATTGTTGTGCCTGGCATTTCAGTGTCACCACATCCCTGTTGTGGACAAAACGGCTGTGGCATCCATTGTTCAGCAGTGACTTCGGGTGGGTCAGGCACAGTACGTGTGGGAGGGAAACCTGTCATACGTGACGGCGACGCTGACACCTGCGGACATCCTAGGGTAGCTGGCAGTCCCACGGTGAGGGCAGCATAATGGCAGAATCTGTAGCAACACCACTGCAACTCACAGCAGGTGTGGGCTTTTACGCAGGCAATGCCATTGCGGCCAACACCAACTTGTCCAACAACATTGCCAGTTACAATGCCCTGGCACCCATTGCCAATTTGTTGTACACTATCAATGCGGCTGTGAGCAATGTGAGTTTGAACATCAGTGACAATACCATAGCCAATCTCAAAACATTGGGCGCCAATGTGTCAGGCAACTATTGTCCTGCCTTGGGAGACTCAGTGCCCAGCAACATAGCATGGACTGTGGGCAACACTGGATACACCGGTACCATTGCCAGCAGTGCCAGCACATATCTAGGTTCGGGCGATTTTGGAAAATTTGCACAGGCATTTGGAGCCGCGCAAGGTTATCTGACTCTGACCAACGGAATCATTCTCAGTGCAGTCAATGCCAACAGCACTGATTATCTTGGTCCAACATTTGAAAACATGACAGATTTAATCACTGGAGGTCTCACACTGGTTAATCCAGCATTGGCCTCGTTTGGTGCTGATTTGGCATTGGATGGTGATTTGTTTGCATTGGACAATATTGAACAATTTGGAACTCCAGCGGCGTTGTTACAGCAACTGGCAATCAAAGGCAACATGTTGAATGGTACCACACCATGTGTGACCACGGCACTAAAAGCTCAAGGTCTAACCGATGGGGCCATTGCGGCCTTGGTCAACAACGATGTTCAGAGTTTGTACAACCCCAATGGGTTGACTCCAAACCAATTTGATACTTTGCAAAAAGCCGCTTATCCTGCATTGACTAATGTCACTGGTGATTGTTTGCAAAATGTATTGGATATCTTGGATTGCACCTTGCCCAACATTGAGACCATGGCTGACTTGTTGGATCCTGTAAAAATATTTCCCACCAGTTATGCCAGTTTGACCTTGCCCACACCTGACGGGCCTGTGCTGATCTACGATGTGGATGGCAACGTCAACAGCGCAGTTGAACCCATATTGAACTCAGGCTCATTGACTCCAGTGGGTTGTGACCAGTTGGCAAAAATCATACCTGCGGCCAATGCTGCGGCCAATCGCGCACTGCAACTTGCATTCCAACAGGTCAAGGGTATTTCGAATACCACAGTACCAAAATTAGCGGCCATACTACAATGAGCACCATAACACAAACCGCGGCAGCGTCAAAAACAGCACAGGAAAAAGTAACCACACTCAATGGATTACCATTGGCGGCCAACACTCCCACACCTATACCTGCTGAGGTGGCCACATATTATCAGAACACCTTGGCCAAAGGCTCCGGACCCAGTGGCACATACTTGACCACAGACTTTTTTGGATCAGCTGCTGGCATCCCTTACAACGATTATTTGACTTCTGTGACTTCCACCATCTCAGCACAACTCACAGCCGGCACATTGACCACACTCAATCTCATTTATTCTTACATGAAGACTCTGGTGAGTACTGCCACCTACGGTGTGCCACCCACAATTACTCTTCCTGCTCCTTACAACACGCCAACCTATGCCACATATGATGCGGCATTGGCTAGATTGATCACTGAGGCCAACAAGGCCATTGGCACAGCCATCACTGCCATGGGCACTGCAACCACCACCTTGAACACTGCCTGGACTGCAATGGTACAACACAGTGCCAACGAAAGCATCTTTCAAACTCAAGCCAGCATTGACTATGCCACACTCACTGCCGGCGCACAGTTGCCTATCACTTCTTTCATTCCTGCCTTGGCCGGTTACGGACAAGATCGGCAAGTGGGCATGGCGTTTGATTTCTTGAGTAGTATTGCTGATACCTCCAATCAGTATGGTCAAGCCATGGTGGCTGCCTTGATCGAAGGTGGTAACAAAGCAGGACTCGAATCTGCTGGAATAACTCCAGACACAGCGGTGCCCAGCCAACCCAATGCAGTGCCACCCTTGGTGTCAACCAGTCAATACGGGTACACAGTGGCCCAAGCCCGGGCAGACGTGCAAACCTAAAAAGTAGTACTTTTGTAATACTTGACCAATAATTGCCCAAATGCTATAATAACAGCATGAACCGGGTCGACCAACTTAAACGCAAAGTACTACGGGCGTACTATAGTACTAAATTCACTGTGGCAGAACTGCTGGTGATTGCAGTGATCACATTTTGGTTGACCAAAAATTCCGTTTTGTATATAATAGAGTTATTGTAGTAAAAAAGGAGCCAAGATGTATTACATTGTTTCTAGAGGTACTGGACTTATTGTAACAGATGGTCCCATGAAAACCCGTGCATACAAAACGTTCGGTGCCGCACGTGCCACCCGCACTCGTCTTTGCCGCAAAGCAGGCTGGGGTGTGGACCAACTCAGCATTGTGGACACAAAACACTACAAGCCTAAAATGGTGACCCGTACCAATCTCATGACTGGACAAGAATACCAAGAGGATGTCAACACCCCCAACTTTTGTTCACCCGCCAGCGAATCTTTTTGGAGCATGTAATCATGGAACAACTCACTCAAATTCAACAAATCAATTCTGCAATCATGTTTGGCAGTTTTACTGACACCGAACTCAGTAGCATACTCAGTGCTGTGCAGTATGCCAAGGCCCAACTTCGCAAAGAAAAAATTCGTAGTTTCACCAAAGGTGACACAGTGAAGTTTCACAGCACCAAACGTGGTGTCACTGTGACAGGTACTGTGACCAAGGTTGCTATCAAGTATGTCACAGTCAAGGACGGTGTCGTGTTGTGGCGTGTGCCAGCCAACATGTTGGAGGCAGCATAATGAAAGTGATTTACAATGCTGTGTTGGGTGGCTGGTATATTGTGCGTGGCGCACATCAAACACCAATCTCGGGTAGATTTGACAGCCGGAAGTCTGCCTTGGCACACTTGCGCAGACGCAATCCTTTACATTTTTAAGAGGTAAACATGGGACTTGATATGTACGCATACGTGGCTGCCCGAGCAGGCCAGCAAGCAGAATTTTACGAAGGCTCAGAGTGGGATCCAGATCATAAAGAGCACCGCAACCCCAACGTCAACAAGCCAAGAGACATTGCATACTGGCGCAAACATCCCAACCTGCATGGCTGGATGGCACAACGGTGGCTCGAGCGTGAAGGCAATGAACTGCGTGAAACAGACAACTTCAACGGCATTGAATTCGAGCTCACTGCTGAGGATTTGGATGACCTGGAGTATGTGGTAAAAAAACGTCGACTGCCTGCCACATCAGGATTTTTCTTTGGCGACAATGCAGACCAGCACTACTACAACGAAGACTTGAAGTTCATCCAGGCAGCCCGTGCAGAAATGTTCTTGGGTTTGAAAGTATTCTATAACTCATCATGGTAGCCCTGTAAATATATGAATGACATTGACTTTGCACACACTCAATTCAACGGTATCACTGTGGCAGCTGATTGGATAAGGGACCTTGAAAGTTCCGACAGTCGCTTGCACAAAGAGCGAGTGATTGAAAAAGCCTTGATGGCCTCAAAATTGGGCAGTGCCAACGCACAGTGTTTTTTGTTCAATTGCTATCAAGCATACAATCCTTTCTATACATTCCACGTGAAACAGGTGCCTGAGAGTTCGGGCATTGAACATGCAGAAAATCCTTGGCCTGTGTTCTGGGGTCTGCTGGAAAGCCTCCGCACACGATCAATCACCGGTCATCGTGCCAGAGATGCTATCTTGGAAACAATGAAACGCTTTGATAGTTTGGAATGGAACAATCTCTGCAGGCGTGTAATCACCAAAGATCTGCGATGCGGCATTAGTGAAAAAACCTTGAACAAAGTTCTGGGTCGGACGGAATGGCGGATTCCTGTGTTCTCATGCCAACTGGCACAAGACTCAACCGATCAGCCCAAGAAGTTAAAAGGCATCAAACGCTTAGAATGCAAACTGGATGGTGTGCGTGTGTTGGCAGTAGTGCAAGGCACCAGCGTCACACTGTACAGTCGCAATGGCAAAGAGTTTGAAAACTTTCCGCAGATCGCTCAAGCCATAGAAGACAATCGCAAGGCATTTTTTAATATTCCACATGGCGGTCGTTTTGTATTGGACGGTGAGATTGTGGGCGAAAGTTTCCAGAAGTTGATGAAACAAGCACACCGCAAATCGGATGCTGTTACAGACGGCATGGTATATCATGTGTTTGACATCATACCGTTTGACAGTTTCTTAGAAGGTCATTACAACGCACAACAATACAAACGCATTGAGATGTTGGAACGTTTGCGTCCCTTGTTGCCCGCAGACGGTCCCATCCAAATCATGAACGGTTTGGAAGTGGACCTGGACACAGCCGAAGGGCATGACATCATGCAACGCTATGCCGAAGCTGCCGTGGAAGGTGGCTTTGAAGGCATTATGATCAAGAGCATGGACGCCCCGTACTTGTGCAAACGCACCGATTCATGGATGAAATGGAAGCCCACAATCACAGTTGACCTCAACATTGTGGGCTTTGAAGAAGGCACAGGTCGCAATCTAGGTCGAGTGGGTGCTATAATCTGTGAAGGAGACGACAATGGAAGACACATACGAGTTAATGTTGGCAGTGGCTTGTCTGATAGCGATCGTGATGAGTATTGGCTCAGCCGGGCAAGCCTGGTTGGCCACTTGGTGGAAGTGCAAGCTGACGCAGTTACGCAAAACCAAGACGGATCATACAGTTTGAGATTCCCAAGATTCTTGCGTTTCAGAGATTTTGATGCAGGCGAAAAAGTATGATTCATATTAGTTTTGGATTAAGCAATCCTTGGGGCCGGCCCTTTGACAATCTGTGGAATCGTTCTGGTTTAATTACCAATCACATGGCCTGGGAAGCAGAACTACTGCAAACACGCTCACTGATTGGAGTTGAGTTCAGCTACACCCGACGCCAAAGCCATGCTGGGCTTACATTAGAACTGGCATTGTTGGGTCGTAGTTTGTCCTTTATGATCTACGACACACGCCACTGGAATCAAGAAACCAACACATGGGAAGTACATCTATGATGGACACTGATATGAAATGGTATGCGATTGTTATGATTGTTATTATTGGCACGCCAATGGCAGGACTTGCTCTTAAAGAGTACCAAAACAGCCAATGCCGTATTGAGGCCATTCGTGCCAACATGGATGCAGACAAAATAGCCAAGGTCTGCCAATGACCAAGAAAATCTATTACGAAAAGATAGGACGCCGGTATGTTCCTGTTAGCGAGTACGATAGTGACTACCTAGATAGTTTTGGTAAGGGTACACACCTTGTGATGGTGTACCCAGGAGGCCAAAGTCGTAGATACAACATTGATCCCAACTACGCCGCAATGATTGCGGCAGGCCGTGTAGCAGAAGATGCTATCTGTCGAGCCATATCCAAAGCCAGCGAAATGCGGCCACAGCGTACTCCTATTACAGAAGCACAACAAAAAGCATGGAAAAAGTTAGCCAAAGAAATGGGTGATGAACTATGTACTTTAAATGGTCTTAGTGTGCATGACTGTGCCGAAGCTGGCGTACGAGCCATGCAGGCGGAAGCTGACAAGTTGTTGACCAATCCTGCTGTGCGACTTGCCTACGAGCAGTTTCTCCTGGTGTGCGAATTAACTAAAAAACAAGTTGACAACGCCTAGCAGTCGCAGTATAATCACTGTGCATGATCAGGGAGGTGGGTTGTTTAATGGGCATTGTAGGAATAGATCTGTAACCGGTCCTGCCGTGCGCCGTGGCATCAGAAACGTAAATCCCGTAGGATGAGACACTGGCTAGACCTGGCAACAGGTCAAAACACTGGCTGGTACCCAGTGGAGTATGCCTTGTAGATAAAAACAGTGAGAAGGATAGCAATGTCTGTTGAAATTGAAACCTCTGCGTTGAGCACGTTTGAATCCCTTGACTCTCTTAGATCAACGCCCTTGGTCATGCACCGTATTCAGGTTGAGTTGCGTGATATCAAAGTCTGGTATGCAGTGATCCGTGAACTCAATCAGGCCTTTGGTGTCAACAACTGGAAGGGCCAAAATCATGTTCGACGTCGACTGGAAAATCTGATCTGGGACGACAGCAAGACTCTCTGGGTCTGGTTTGATGTACCAGACGAGAAGATTGCCACATGGTTGGCAGTTAAACTAGCCGTCACAGTTCGCATAACACCCAATAAATAAATCTATGTTCCTCAGTTATTTTACACTATTAACCGCTCTGTCATTGAGCGTGGTGGCGGCCTGGTACAGTATCCTGGGCCTTACTGCTATTTTTGCCAGTGCAGTCATACCCATCATTATCATGGGCAGTATCCTAGAAGTGGCCAAGGTCACTGTCACAGTGTGGTTGCACGAATACTGGCATCGTTGCCGACTGCTGATGAGAATATACCTGGTGCCGGCAGTGGGCATGCTCATGGTCATAACATCAATGGGCATATTTGGTTTCTTGAGCAAAGCACACAGTGACCAAAGTTTAGTATCAGGTGATGTGCTCAGCAAGATTGCAATATATGATGAAAAAATCAAAACCCAAAAGGACAATATTGAGGCGAACCGCAAGGCACTTAAACAAATGGATGAGGGCGTGGACTCAGTACTGGGCCGCTCAGCAGATGAAAAAGGTGCCGACAAGGCTGTGGCTCTCAGAAAAGCCCAGCAGAAAGAGCGTGTTAGACTTCAAAATGAAATATCACAGTCGCAGAAGTCCATTGCGGAACTTAACGATGCCCGTGCGCCTATTGCCGCCGAGGTACGCAAGGTCGAAGCAGAAGTTGGGCCAATCAAGTATATCGCGGCGTTCATATACGGGGACAACCCGGACTCGAATCTACTAGAACGTGCTGTGCGTTGGGTCATCATCATATTGGTTGTGGTGTTTGATCCACTTGCTATCATGATGGTGTTGGCTGCCACAGAGAGTTTAAAGTGGGAACGTGAACGGCGACGCCAACTGGCCTACGAGCCTGATGATGGTCCACTGACAGATGAGCAAATTGCACAACTGCGTGAGACGGCAGAACCAGAACTGCCCACAGGAGAGGTGGTTGAAACAAGTCGACTGTTTGATGATCCGCCCAAGGACCCACATCCGCCAGGATGGATGTATGACGAACCACAATCGAGTACACTGACCGAAGAGGAAGTAGAACAAGTCATTGCCGAGTTTGATCAAGCACGTCACCTTGAACCCGTGGAGTTTGATCAGGATTATGTTAAAGAGCTTGACAAGCCCACGGTTGAATATCAAATCCTTGAAGATGTTGATGAAGACCTTGACGATGATGATCCATTGAAAGCCGCAATTAAACAATGGAAAGATGAGAATCCCCACAGCACTCTCAAAGAAGAGAGATACAAACTTGCTCGTGGAAAAATTGACGAACTGCCTTGGATGCGTTTGTTGGCAGACAATGATGACTTGGGCAGAGCACCATTAACAGGATTTGGTATTGCGTTCCCAGAAACTGCCATCAAAGGCGACACATTCATGCGTGTGGATCGCATGCCAAATGTGCTGTACAAATACAATGGCCAGAACTGGATTATTGTGGACAAAACTTTAACAGATAACTACACATACGATGATGCATATATTGAGCATTTGATCGCACAACTGTCGTCTGGGGAATACGATCCAGACCTGCTGAGTGATGCAGAAGCTGATGCCATTGCCCGTCGTGTAAAACCAATTCAAATATGAAATCACCTGACACCCTAGACAACTGTAGTTTTTGCGGCAAACACAAAGACTCGGTGGCCAAACTCATAGTAGGCAACGAAGTCTCAATCTGCAACGAGTGTGTGGATCTGTGTCAGACCTTGCTGGTGGAAGAACTGCCAGAGAAATCAAAAGAAATAACAGATGACACTCTGGATCCCAGAGCCATCAAAGATCATCTAGATCAGTATGTGATTGGTCAAACCCATGCCAAAATGGTATTGAGTGTGGCCATTGCCAATCATTACAAACGCATAGCCAATGCTGATGCCAACGTAGAAATTGAAAAAGCCAACATACTCATGCTTGGCCCAACAGGTTCAGGTAAAACGCTGTTGGCACGTACTGTGGCACGTTACTTGGATGTGCCATTTGTGATTGCAGATGCCACCAGCTTGACCGAAGCAGGTTATGTAGGCGATGATGTAGAAAGCCTGATCACCAGACTGTACACAGCCGCAGGCAGTGATGTGGCCAAGACACAACGCGGCATTGTGTTCATAGACGAAATTGACAAAATCAGCCGACGTAGCGAGAGTGCCAGTATCACCCGAGATGTGTCAGGAGAGGGTGTTCAACAGGCCTTGCTGAAATTGGTGGAAGGTACCCGGTGCAGAATCACTCCGCAAGGAGGCCGCAAGCACCCATCGGGCGAAACTGTGGAAATTGACACAGCCAATATCTTGTTCATTGCTGGCGGTGCATTTGTGGGCTTGGACAACATTGTCAAAAGCCGCATAAAAGGTACCAGCATAGGATTCAATGCCAAAGTGGGCAATGACAAGAACGCACACCTGGATCAAACCACACCCGAAGACTTGATCAAGTTTGGTATGATACCTGAGTTTGTGGGACGTTTCCCCAGCTGGGTTGCCCTGGAAGAACTTACAAAAGCTGACTTGATCAAGATCTTGCAAGAAGTCAAACACAGCTATGTGAGTCAATACAAATGGCTGTTTCAGAAAGATCAAGTGGAACTCAAGTTCAGCACCGACAGTCTAGAGTTGATTGCAGAACGCACCATTGCCAACAAAACTGGCGCACGTGGTCTACATTCAGAATTGGAACGTGTGCTGTTGCCACATATGTATAACCTGGCTCGTTATCGCAATCACGGAATCCGCACAGTTGATATTGATATCCAGCAGGTAAATATTCCCAGGGAGCTCAAAGAAATAAATGAATAAGAAGCATGCTAGATCAGTGTTGGTACAAGACAACAACATAGAAAAAGCTCTTCGCAAATTCAAGAAAAAAGTGCAAAATAGTGGTGTGCTGAATGATCTCCGTGAACGTGAATTTTACATCAAGCCCACCACAGCTCGTAAACTCAAACGCAGTGCTGCCAAAAATCGCTGGCGCAAACAGCTTGAGAGTCAACAACTACCTCCCCGAACATATTAATTTTTTCAAATATTTTGACACAAAATGAAATTTGTGTTATAAATATACATGTAGTGCCCATAGTGGGGCTACAATTCAAAAGTCATCTTGCTTAATAAAGGAGAAAACAAATGACAAAAACTCTCACCCTTCGCACATTCGATCTTCCCGCAATTCACAAATTTGGTATCGGTTTCGATAACTTGTTTGATGATCTCATGCGTGTGAATGCTCAACAAAGCAACAACAACTATCCACCTTACAACATTGTGCAAATCAATGATGATGAGTACATGATCAGTTTGGCTGTGGCTGGATTCGGGCATAACAATCTTTCGGTTACTAAAGACAAAAACTTCTTGATAATTGAAGGCACACACAGTGTAACAAAGCTGGCAGATGAAGATGATGCCAACTACACATATCTACACAAAGGCATCAGCGAAAGAAGTTTCCGCAGGGAATTTCAATTGGCTGACCATGTGGAAATCGGCAATGCACATCTTGAACTGGGTATCTTGAATGTTCACTTGAAACGTGAAGTTCCAGAAGAAGCCAAACCAAAGACCATTGCTATTACCTACAAAGAGTAATATAATGTAAATACAGTGACAGCAATCCTGCTGTCACTGATTGAGTAACCAAGCAAGGAATAGAAATGGCACAGAGCGATACACGCACACGAATCAAACCATCAGAGGCCGTACAAGAGCCGCCCATGTTTAAAGTTATCTATCTAAACGATAACCAAACCACAATGGAATTTGTTGTGGACAGTTTGATTGAATATTTTGATTACACACCAGCCACAGCTGAACAGATTACTGTGGACATTCATCAAGCTGGGCAAGCCACAGTGGCAGTGTTGCCTTATGAAGTGGCTGAACAAAAAGGCATCGAAGTCACACTCAGCGCAAGATCACAGAGCTTTCCATTACAAATCAAGTTGGAACCTGAAACTGTAAATTAATTGTCTACCACAATGCGCAAGGGATGATATACATGTTGACGCCATATGGTATCACCCCGACCTCTGCAGTTGTTGACAAAACGCACACCGTGACGTATTTGATCTACTGATCCATGATAGTGACCAAAACACCAGGTGTGCAATTTCTTTTCTGTGTCTGCGCTCAAGGCCTGCATCATGAAACTGTTGCCCAGGGTATTGAATCTTAAACTGTCTGCCAATCCAATGTCATGCGCAACCAAACTTGCGCTAGGTACAGTGTGCGTGACACACACAATCTTGTTGACATCACGATGAGTTTGCAGACGTTTTACACTGTTGATCATGTAAGTGCTGTCAGTCCGGGCCATGCGTCCCACAGTTTTGGCCACAGTACCATTGACCTTGGCATAATCTTGAAACCAAAGCGATGACTGCTCTGCATCAATGCTGGGGTCAAGATCATAAGTCCACCAACCATTTGTGCCCACGATTGCCACCCCATCAACCACCGCAACATTGTCCTGCAGGTATACCACATTGGGTATTCTTCTTATTTTTTTAGCAAGGTCTGCATAACTGCTGTTCAAATCGTCAAGATGATATCTGTGTTCGTCATTGCCGTCTACATAAAACACCGCTTGATAACATTGTCCAAGATGCCGCAAACTATCAACCACGACTGTACGATCACGTGCAACATCACCGGCCACAACGCAATAAGGACTGGTGGCCAGGCCTGACCAGTCAAATCCAGGCCAGGTTTCGGTGTGTAAATCAGAAATTAAATCAAACGCAAAACTCATGATACATATTTAAAAGGAAAACACATGAACATTATATTTGGAGACGCATTAGATAAACTGCCAGACAACTATACAGTGTTGGAATTGGACACGTTTATATTACCCCCGGACAATGCAAAAGTAACTTCGTACTGTGTGATTGACAAGGTTCCGTTGACGGATTTTCCATTGATGGAGGCCTATATCAAAGTTCATACTGACATGATGACTGCGTATAGGGAACAAAATTGGGAGTATTGTTTGCATGCCATCAAGGGCCTTGTGGGACGATGGAATGGCGAATTAGATAGTTTTTACAGCAATTTGCTAGAACGTGTGCAACAACACCAGGCCACACCACCTGGCGACTATTTCACTGGTTACCTGGTCAAACGTTGAAGTCCCGCCTTAAGGCGATCAAAGTATTGATCGTCAGCAGTGAGTGGTGCAAACACTTTCACACTGTTGTATCCAGGCAAAGAGGCTGCAAACCCAACGTTGTTGATGTCTGACAAAGAGATCTCTCTATCAAAGTCATATGTGCGGTAAGTGTTTGCACCGCGTGAATTCAAATCTAGCTCGTCAGCAATGCTTTGCAATCTTTGTTCAATTTCAGGCACCCGCGGCAACAATGATTGTATTTGTTGAGTAGCACTCAAAGCCGCTGCCACACCAGACATGTTGGGTTGCCAGGTATGACCATGATTCCAACTCTGTATGTTCAAAGTTTGTCTCACTGTTTCTGTACACACAGCCGCACCCAATGGACTGTATCCGCCCGTTAAAGATTTACCAATGGCACAAATGTCAGGTTGTATGCCATAAGGCGCATAGCCAAACATGGTGCCATTTGTGCCCCAACAAAACGCCACGTCATCCACAACCATCAGCACATTGTGCTCATCGCAAATCAATCGTAATTGCTGCCAGAACTTGATGCTGTAAGGAGCCATGGTCACGGCCCAGCTCACGGTTTCTAATATCACACATCCAATGTCAGGGTGGCGTTTTAATTGTTCTTGTATTTTGTTTAGCGCAAGTTGTTCTTGTCCATGTTGCTGATATGCATATTGCCAATTGGGACTGTTGACCAGCACAGAACGACCCAATCCAGGGTATTCGCCACGTAGATGTTTGGCCAGCATAGTGGTGCCATGATAACTCATGGAGAAGCTCAAGATCTTGTCTCGTGATTGACCACGGGCAGCCCAGTAACTGTCGTTCATGGCAATGGCTGCTTCCACTGCATCTGATCCACTCACAGCCCAGGTAACTGCTGCCCAGTTGCCTAACTCACAAATTTCTTTGACCAGTGCGTTATTTTGTTCAGCAGTTTCGCCTGTGTTGCCACGAATGAAGTTGATTTCATTTGATGACACAGCATCAGCAATGGGTTGATTGCCATAGCCCAAGATATAGGCCATGTTGCCACACTGGATGTCCATGTGTGTTTCACCGTTGGAGTATTCTACCATATACCCGTGAGTACGGGTGACTGTTTTTTCCTGTTCGCCAGGTGACCAATATTTTATTTCCATGCAGATATATAGCAAGGAAAACTGGGCAGTTTAAATTTCGGGACTGCTGCCGGACCGGTCCTCACCAGCACCCAACACACACGCCAGTTTAGCGTCGTATTCTATCATGGTCCATGAACGAGTTTCTCGATTCATCAACAATGTTATATGGGTATTGTGTACTGATTTCCCAACCCAGACTGGTGTTTCTTTGTGTATGTCTACAAAATAGTTCATGACTACTTGTGCGTCTGAACATTTCAAGGGCTTTTGTAAATCTATAATTTCCTGGGCGTGGGCTATAGAGCTGATTAGGCAGAATAACAACGCCATTGCTGTATTACGCATAATGGCTTCTCCTGTGAAATATTTATGTTATATTTTTGTAATATTTGAATGTTAAATAACTATTACAAAAGGCTCACAATGAAAGAAATTTTACAAACACTCAAAGAACAACGTTGGGATGATCATCGTTATTATCATCACAGTCGTATCAACCAATTTTTACATTTGATATCAGCCACAAGTTTTTTGGTTGCATATGTGTATCTGTTTATTGATCCAGTGGTGAGTGCTTATGTTGCATGGTTGATCGCCATGACCACCAGACAAGCAGGTCATTTCTTCTTTGAACCGCACGGTTACGATGAATACAACAATGCCACATTTGAATACAAAGAAAAAATCAAAATTGGATTCAACTTAAAACGCAAACGTGTGTTGATGGCCTGTTTTGTAGCCGTGCCATTGTTGGCCTACTTTGATGCTGAGTTGATGAATGTGTTGATACCTGACAACGATCCAATGACATTTGTAAATCGTGTGGGCATGGGCTGGTTATGGCTGGGCGCAGCCGGTGTTGTGTTTAGAATGATTCAACTCACAGCACTACAAAGTAGACGAGTTGCACTAGTTTGGTGTCTCAAGATTGTGACTGATCCATTCCACGATGTATGGATCTATCGTAAGAGCCCTATATACTTGATGCGTGGTCAACTGATTGATCCTGACCTGCGTCAAGATTACACATAGCCATCCTCATCAGTCCATTTGCCGTTGGGAGTGAGATTGTCTCGGAATATATGCCAGGCCCTCTCCCAACTCCAACGATGACTGCCTTGCTCAACTTTGTCACGTGCCAATGCCAAACATCGATATGTTGCTGTGGCTAGATCATTTTCCATGTAACCTGTGACGCCTTGATCAATCACATCCTTAGGACCTTGTACAGGGTATGCCGCAACTGGTGTACCACAGGCCATGGCTTCGATCATGACCAGACCAAATGTTTCCCATTTACTGGGGAATACAAACACATCTGCCATGGCATAGTATCGTGCCAGGTCCACGCCAGTCTTGTAACCTGCAAAAACAATGTCAGGATAACGTTGTTCTAGTTCCGCTCGGTATGGACCATCGCCCACAATGATTTTGTTGGCGCCCGGATATTGCATGTTGCAAAAATCATCCAAGTTCTTTTCTCGACTCACACGACCCACATACAACAAAATGGGACCATTGACCACAGTTTCAGTTCTGTGGTCAGGATTGAACACAGTCCTATCTACTCCGCGTGTCCAGGAAATTACATCACCGTCAAAGCCATGTTCGTGCAATTCTGTGACCATTGAATCTGTTGTGGTCAACACTTTGCCTGAGTGCTTGTGAAACCAACGCACATAGCGCCAGGTCATGCTTTCAGGAATACCTGCTATTTTTTTTAAACCTTCAGGAAACTTAGTATGGTAAGCAGTATTATACCGACGATTCCGCTGGTCAAGATAAAATCTAGCGTACAAACCAAGAGGACCCTCCGTGGCGATGTGTATATAATCCGGAGCCACAGCCCTAATCTTCTTCCCAATCTTCCAGGGAATTGAAATTTTAATTTCGCGGTAGCCTGGGCTACTAACATGTAAGAACTCCAAGGGAGTAATGTATACAACACGATAGCCGTCCAAAACTGCCAGCGCCTCAATGTTCTTGTACGTAGTGACCACACCATTTATCTGCTCCGGTAAATTGTCAGTTATGATTAAGATAGTTTTTGACATGATCCTTCTACCTTGAATGTTTTGAATTTTAAATTATACCGCATGGTCAACAGTGTCTGTTCGCAGGTCTTCTGGTCCAGAAACTGTAGTTCTATTCTTCCGGCTTGATCTTGCGGGTTCGTTATGTGTACTGCTATCAATATCATCAACCACATTGTCGCTCTCCTGTGTCCAAGTTATGATTTCCCACTCACCGTTATGGTGTTCTACCAGGGCTGTGCAACTCTCTACCCAGTCTCCGTCATTCATGTAGGTGACACCATCTATCTCTTTGATTTCGGCATGATGAATGTGTCCGCAGATAACTCCGTCAAAGCCACGTTTCTTGCAATAGGCAGCAAGATTGTGTTCAAAGTGGAATATAAAGTCTACTGCTTTTTTGACCCGATGCTTAAGGAACAGGCTAAGGCTAAAGTACCCAAAACCAAAACGATGACGAATCCAATTGATCCGAGTATTGAGTCCAAGAATGAAATCATATGCTTTGTCTCCTAATATAGCCAACCACGGCGCCAGGCGTGTGATGCCGTCAAACATGTCACCGTGTACCACAAGATAATGCCGACCGTCAGCACCTATGTGTTCAGTTTGATTTACCAATTCAATTATGCCAAACCCAATGCCATACTGCATGAAGGGTCTTAGAAACTCGTCGTGATTACCAGCCACATATACAACCCTAGTACCGCGCTTGCTATGACCCAGCACACGGCGAATAACATTGGTGTGACTTTGTTTCCAGCGCCACTTGTTTTGTTTGATTTTCCAAGCGTCAATGATATCTCCCACTAGATATAATGTTTCGCAGGT
>Ga0214921_10001408_pt1 | contig 41212 bp, 35 predicted proteins | sample LL1505_MetaG_FD_177992 | JGI IMG/M metagenome (GOLD analysis project Ga0214921, IMG submission 177992) | Freshwater microbial communities from Lake Lanier, Atlanta, Georgia, United States - LL-1505 | ecosystem: Environmental > Aquatic > Freshwater > Lake | place: USA: Georgia | collected...
CATGGCCCACCGCCGTCTTGTGATAAAAGTAGCAGTACCGCAGCGCGCCGATCTTGGTCAGGCCCGAATGCGGCATCCAGGTCGCACCCAACCATTGCTTGGCCTGGGTCATGCCCTTCGCGCTTTTGCCAGTAGCGCGGGTCGCGCATCATCTGGCGCAGCTCCGCCTCGCTGGGGGCGCTGAGGGGGGCGCTGTCGCGCGCCATGGCGGTGAAGCGCAGCGCCGAGGCCTCACCCAGCGGTGCCTCCTCCACCATGATCACGCCGGTGCCGGTGATGACCAGGTCGAGAAAGGCCTGATGCATCTCAATGGCGAAATTCGAGCGGTCAAAGGCGGTTTGCAGGATGCGGGTGGTGCCCTCCAGCGCAAAGGCCATGGCCTGGCCGGCCTCGGTTTCGGCCAGGGCGTCGGCGGGGGCCAGACCAAACCAGCGCGACCAGGGCGGGGTAAGCTCGGCCAGCAGCGAGGCCGCCAATTGCTCCGCCGCATCGGCCGCCGTGGCGTCATACAGGCTGGCCTGCAGGTCGTGGCGCGGCAGGACATGGTCATAGGCGTCGCGCCAACTGCTTTCATGCGGGCGGCGGCGGGCGAGGGCGCGGGCCTGGCGGGCCAAAATCTCGGCGGGGAAGATGGCCTGGTTCATGGCGCTATTCCCCCAGCAGCGATTTGCGGGGCAGACCCACCGGCAGCGGGTCCAGCACGCCGCGGGGCGATGTCACGATGGTGCCCTGGATGCCGCGCCGGGCGCGATTTCGGGTGTCTGTGGCCGTGGCCTGGACGACATCGGCCACGGCCGGCAGGGTGGGTTGCGGCGGGGGCACGGGCGGGTCGATACGCACCGGCTTTGGCGCTTTGAACAGGCTGCCCATCGGCGTCTCTCTCCTCGGCATCGGGGACGAAAAAAAGGCCAGCACCCGCGTGAGCGGGCCTGGCCTGGAGGGATATCTATTGAACTGCAGCAGGCTCTCGCCCGCCGGGATCGACCCAGGCGCAATTCGCCCGTTGATGGGATTTTGATACCCCAGGCGATCTCCACTTGTCAAGCTTTTTTTCCTTTTATTCGGTTGTGCCGCAAGTGCGCGATACAACCCGCCTGGCGTGAGCGCGAAGGGTGCTACAGCCCCGAGCAGGGCCCGGCAGAGGCCCACGCAGTTCATTGGCAGCATGCCAGGCAGCGGGGATGGGCGGGCCCGCCCGGCCGGAAATGGCCCGAGCGGGGCCAGGCCCGCGCGGCGATAAAACGCCGGAAGATCGAAATCCGCCGGCACATCCACCCGGCCCAGCACCAGGCAGCCCGAGAGCGGGTCCATCACCAGCCAGCCGGCATCATCGCGCAGGGCAGCGAAGCAATGCCGGAAGCCGGGCCGCAGCAGGCGCTGCCAGGCCATATCCGCCTCGCCGCCGAAGATGATCCAAACCTGCTGGCGCTGCGCCACAGCGCGGTGAGAGGGGCGGATCATGGCCGCAGGCTGGTGACCGTGGCGAAGCCCGGACCCACTACTATCCCCTTGATACGCAATGGCCATTCCAGCCGCGACAGCGCCTCGCGCCACAGCGCGGCATCACCGCGCTCGCTCGCGGCATGCGGGTTGGGTGAATAGCCGCGCTCACCCCAGCGGCGCAGCACACGGCCATGGCTGAGGTCGATGCGGCGTTGCCGATAGAGACGGTCCAGGCAACGCACCACATCATCCGGCTCGCAGGGGCGGATGGCGCTGCCGCGGCCGGCGACGATGCGCGCACCATCCTGCCGCGCGACCAGGGCGGCCATGGTCCAGAACCAGGCCTCCTCAGCGCTGCGAAAGGGTTCGGATTGGGTGATGGAATGCAGCACGGGGGTATGCTGCGGGCGGGGGGCGATGGCCATCGGGGGGCTGTCCTCTTTCTGGAACGAAACCAGAACTTAAACTTTAGGTTGTATGAATTGCAAGAGCGAAAGCGTGTTATTTTCCTATTGCATCCAGAATCAACACCTAGGATAATCACCCTCATGCGACATGATGACGTCTGGCGGGCGATCGACGCCATCGCCGCTGAAAATGGTCTCTCGGCGTCCGGCCTCGCCCGACGTTCAGGGCTCGACCCGACCGCGTTCAACCCCTCCAAACGGATCGGGCCGGATGGCCGCGCCCGTTGGCCCTCTACCGAGAGCGTGGCCAAGGTCCTGGCCGCCACCGGCACCGGCGTGGATAGTTTTGCCGCCCTGGTCTCGGGGCAGGCGCCCAATATGTCGCGGCCGCGCGGCGGCGCCGCGCGGCGCATCCCGCTCATCGGCCTGGCCCAGGCCGGCGGTGATGGCTTCTTTGATGATGCGGGATTTCCGGTCGGCGGCAGTTGGGATGAAATTTCCGGCCCCGATGTGGCCGACCAGAACGCCTATGCCCTGGAGATTTCAGGCGAATCCATGGAGCCGGTGTTCCGCGATGGCGATATGGTCATCGTCTCTCCAGCCGCACCCGTCCGGCGGGGCGACCGTGTGGTGGTGCGCACCAAGCTGGGCGAGGTGATGGCCAAGCAATTGATCCGCCAAAGCGCCAAGCGAATTGAATTGCAAAGCCTCAACCCCGCCCATCCCAATTACAATTTCGACCTGTCGGAGGTGGCCTGGATCCACCGCATCGTCTGGGCCAGCCAGTAACACCGGGTTCTCTCAGGATGCTGCGGGCAGGGTGACCAGGGCCTGAAGCCCGCCCTCCCGGCGGTTGCGCAGCGTCACATCGCCGCCATGGGCGCGCAGAATGTCGCGGGCAATGGTCAGGCCCAGTCCGCTGCCGCCGGTTTCGCGGTTGCGGCTGCCCTCCAGCCGGCGGAAGGGCTGAAAGGCGGTTTCCAGATCGCTTTCGGGGATGCCCAGGCCATGATCCTCAATGCTGATCCGCGCCGCATCGGCCTCGCTGGCCAGTTTCAATCTGGCATCACCGCCATAGGCCAGGGCATTGCCAACCAGATTGGCCAGCGCCCGCTTCAGCGCTGCCGGGCGGCCCTGCGCGCGCAGCCGCTCCGGCCCCTCATAGACAATGCCATCGGCCTTATCGGGTGCGGCATCGGCGGCCTCATCCAGCACCGTCTGGCACAGCGCCGCCAGGTCGAAGGCCACCGAGGGCTCGGTTGCCGCATCATCCCGGGCGAAGGCCAGGGTTGCATTGATCATGGCCTCCATCTCACTGAGATCGGCCAGCATTTTGCGGCGCTGCTCATCATCCTCCATGAATTCCGCCCGCAGCCGCAGCCGGGTGATGGGCGTGCGCAGATCATGGCCGATGGCGGCCAGCATCTGGGTGCGGTCATCGACGAAGCGGCGGATGCGGCTGGCCATGGTGTTGAAGGCGCGCGCGGCAGTGGCCGTCTCGCTCGGCCCTTCCTCAGGCAAGGGGGGCGCATTGACGTTGCGGCCCAGCGCATCGGCCGCCGCCGCCAGCGCCGCCACCGGCCGGATCATCCGCCGCACGCCCCAGAGAATGAGCGCCACCGCGCAGCAACTCATCGCGATGAACGCCGCGAGGAAGGTGTCGCTATGCCAGGGCCTGGCATGGGGCGGCTGCACCCGCAGGTTCAGCCAGCCACCATCATTGAAGCGCATCGAGAGCACGAAACCATCCGGCGGGATGCCCCCCACCAAAATTTCCCGCGGCCGAAAGCGGGCAGGGCCAAAGGATGGCGGCGGGCCGGCCAGTCGGAAGCGCTGGGCCACAGCCTCATTGACCGGCGGCATATTGGGCCGCACCGCGGTCTGCGCGTCAAAACTGGCGGTCATACCGGCCGGCATCTCCAGATCAGCCAGGAAGGCGGCCCGGCGCTCCGGCGGCATGACCACAAGGTTTCGCCACAGCGCAAAGCTGCGCCCGGCAATCTCACGCGATTGGATGAAGGATTGCAGCTCCACCCGGTCCAGCGCATGGATCGTCAGCCCCGCCGCCTGCACGATAATCAGCCCGATCAGCAGCAGCAGCGCGGTGCGGCCGGCCAGGCTGCGTGGCCAGAGGGTCACGCCCTTTCAACCGTGGTGGAGAGCACATAGCCGCCACCCCGCACCGTCTTGATCAAATTGGGGTTGCGGCCATCATCCTCCAACTTCCGGCGCAGGCGCGAGACGGCGACATCGATCGCCCGGTCAAACGGCCCGGCTTGGCGGCCGCGCAGCAGGTCCATCAACATATCCCGCGTCAGAATGCGGTTGGGCCGTTCGACCAATGCGGCCAGCAATTCATACTCGCCACCGGTCAGCGGCACCTCGGCGCCATCGGGGTTGAGCAGGCGGCGGCGGCCGGGTTCCAAGATCCAGCCGGCGAATTGGATCGGCCGTGCATCGGCCTCCAGCCCCGGCCCCTCGCCATTGGTGCGGCGCAGGATGGCCCGAATGCGCGCCAGCAATTCCCGCGGGTTGAAGGGTTTTTGCACATAATCATCAGCGCCCAGCTCCAGGCCGACGATCCTGTCCGTCTCCTCGGCCATCGCGGTCAGCATCAGAATGGGCACATTGGACTGGCTGCGCAGCCAGCGGGCGAAATCCAAACCCGACTCACCGGGCATCATCAAATCCAGCACCACGATGTGATAACGCCCCATCGGCCAGAGCCTGCGCGCCTCGCGCGCATCCCGCGCGGCGCTCACCCGCATCCCCTGTTTTTCCAGGAAACGGCTGAGAAGATCTCGGATTTCGCGGTCGTCATCGACCACGAGGATATGCGGCTGTGCGTCCATGGCTGTTACAATAGGCCAGTTGGCTGCCGTTGCTGAGCGGCATTCCGGCCGCTTCGTTGCAGCATGTTGCAGCGGCCCTTCTGGTATCAATTTGTTGCTTACGGTTCCCGCGCGACAAGATTCGGTCTATCGCCAGCCGATGCGCGCACTCCGACTCTTCACCGAACGTGACCTCCGCCTGGCCGAGATCGAGCCACCGCCGCCGCCCGGGGCCGGCGAGGTGCGGCTGCGGATGAAGGCGGTGGCGCTCAATCATATCGACCTCTGGGGCTTTCGCGGCATGGCCTTCGCCAAGCGCGTCCTGCCCATCACCGTGGGCGTGGAGGCGGTGGGCGAGGTGATCGCCTGTGGCGAGGGTGTGAGCCTGCCGCTCGGCCGGCTCATGGTGCCCTACGGCGCCATCACCTGCGGCACCTGCCCGGCCTGCCGCTCGGGCCAGGATAATCTCTGCGAAAACATCGCCGGTCTGCGCGGCTTTCACGTCGATGGCTTCGCGCAGGAGGAGGTGAATGTGCCGGCCCGGCTCTGCGTCGCGGTGCCCGATGGCGTCTCGGCCGAAGATGCCAGCACCGCGGCCGTCACCTATGCCACGGTGCAGCACATGCTGTTCGACAATGCGAGATTGCAGCCGGGTGAGACCATCGTGGTCCATGCTGTGGGCTCGGGCATTGGCACCATCGCGGTGCGCATGGCAAAGGCGATGGGCTGCACGGTCATCGGCACCATCGGCTCTGAGGGCAAGCGCGCGGCGGCTGAGGCGCTGGGCGTGGACCATGTGGTCAATTACTCCACCGACCGCTTCGAGAGCCTGGCGCGGCGCGTGACCAATAAGCGCGGCGTGGATGTGGTGTTCGAGCATGTTGGCGCCTCCACCTGGGCGGCCTCGCTGCTGTCGCTGCGCATGGGCGGGCGGCTTGTCACTTGCGGCTCGACCAGCGGTGTCTCGGCCGAGACCAATCTGATGATGCTCTTCCAGCGGCAATTGCGGATTTTCGGCAGTTTTGGCGCGCCCATCCGCTGCGTGGCGGAGGGCCTGGAGAAGATGGCCGGCGGCATCACGCCGGTGATCGACAGCGTGCTGCCGCTCGAGCGGTTCGCCGAGGGGCTGGCGCGGCTGGAAGAGCGAAAAGTCTTCGGCAAGGTGGTCATCACCCTGTGAAGCCCCGGCTGGTCCTCGCCGGCGAGTGGCTTCTCGCCATACTGGTGCGTGCCATGTATCTGGTGATGCGCGCCATGGGGTCGCGCTTCGGGCCTGCCGTGGGGGCGGTGGTGGCGCGCAGCATCGGCCCCCTCACCCCCACCCATCGCATTGCCCTGGCCAATCTGCGGCTGGCATTCCCCGAGCGTGATGAGGCGTGGATTGCCGCCACGGCGCGTGAGTCCTGGGACAATCTCGGCCGCACCGCCTGCGAATATGTCCACCTGCCTTCCATCATGGCAGGCACCACGCCGCAGGCTCTCGGCCCTCGGCTGGAATGCGATGCGGCCACCGAGGCCCTGTTCCTGCAATTGCATGGGGCGGGCCGTCCAGTCTTGGTCTTTGGCGCGCATCTGGCCAATTGGGAGCTGCCGGCGGTGGTCTCCCACGCCATCGCGCAAAATTCCGCGATCCTTTACCGCACGCCCAATAACCGCTTCATCGCCGCCGATATCACCGCCATGCGCGAGCCGATGATGGGCAAGCTGATCCCCGCCGGCGTGGCCGCGCCAATCCGCATGGCCGAGGCGCTGGATGCCGGCGTCAATCTGGGCATGCTGATCGACCAGCGCTTTGGCCGCGGGCCGATGGTGCCCTTCTTTGGCCATCCCGTGGCGGCCAATCCCTTCATGGCGCGGCTGGCCGGCCGGTTTGGTGCGCCGGTCTATGGCATGCGCGCCATCCGGCTGGGGCAGGGGCGGTTCCGCATCGCGCTTGAGGGGCCATTCGAACTCCCGCGTGACGCCGGCGGAAGGGTGGATGTGACCGCGGCCACCGCCCTTCTCAACCAGGTCATCGAGGGCTGGGTCCGCGAATATCCCGGGCAATGGCTCTGGATGCATCGGCGTTGGCGCTGAATGGCCGGGGTGATGCGCTGGCTCGCGGTGGCAGCGCTCGCCCTGGCGGTTTCTTATAGCTTCAACAATTCGCCGGTTTTCCTGCAATTCAGCGTGCAGGCCGATACGCTCTATCCGGCCCTGCTGACCGAGGAGCTGCGCGCGGACCTCGGTGCCGCGCTGCGCTTCACCCCCTCGCGCACCCCAAGTTTTCTGCCGGATTTGCTGGTGGCGGTCACCATCGATGCGCTGACGGGCAATTGGCGGCTGGCCTTCTGGCTGCTGGGTGCGGCGGCTTTCAGCCTGCTGGCCGGGCTGGGCGGCTGGATTGCGGCGCTTGTCACCGGGCGCCGGGTGGGCGCCTGCGCCCTGGCATTGGCGTGGCCGATGGCGCTGCTGCTGCTCGCTGGCCTGGGCTTTCACCTTTGGGCCTCGGGCGAGCAGCGCCCGATGGAGGTGTTTGACGCCAATCTCCCGGTCAACCCGCAAACCCTGCTGATGCTGCCGATCTGGCATGGCGGTGGCTTCGTCATCGGCCTGGGCGTTGTGGCCTTGGCCTGGCACTGCGCCTGCCATGGCCGCTCGGCCTGGGGCCTGGTGGCCTTGCTGCTTCTCAGCGCCGGGGCGGCGGCCTCGAACACGATCACCATTGCCCATGCCATCCTGCCGGCGATGATCGCCCTCGCGGATGGCGTCTGGCGCCGCGGCATCCTGCGGCGGGCGGCCGCTCTCACCTCTGCCATTGCCATGGCGCTGGGGGCGGGCCTCGGTCTTTGGCTGGGCTCGCTCTCAAAGCGCATGGACCTGCCGCTCACGCCCTCGCAGGGCTGGGGCCAGGCGGCGTGGTCCGCCACCATCGCACTGCCCCACCAGCCGGTGATCATGGCCATGCTGCTGGCCGCGCTGCCCCTGGCCCTGGCCTTCCTCTGGCCGCGCCGGGCTGCGGGTTTGCTGCCGCCGGGCGGTCAGCCCGCGGCATTGCGATATTTCATTGTGGTGGCCGCCGCCGCCTGCAGCGCCGCCATGCTGATCAGCATGGCGCTGTATGCCGGGCCGATGAATTGGCGCTACGCCATGCCGCTGGCCTGGTGGCCGCTCATCCTAGGCGCCGCCTTCATGCCGCCGCGCCCATGGCTCTGGCCGGCATGGCTGCTGGCATTGGGTGTGGTGGCCGCCCAGGGCGGCAAAAGCCCGGCCATTATGCGCTGGCAGCATCCCGCCACCGCCTGCCTGGATGCAGCCGACCCCGGCATTGAATGGCGCGCCGGCCTCGCGGCCTATTGGCATGCCCGCACCATCGCGGCGACGGGCGGCTGGCGGCGCCAGGTTGAATCCACCGATTTCGGCGAAGCCCGGCCGATTTTATGGATTTCCGATCCACGCAGCCATGTCCAGGCCCGCCACGCCGCGCCCGGCACGCCGCCGCCCTATCGCTTCATCTATATGGCCGGCATCGACGCCGAAGCCATCACCGCCATCCACGGCCCGCCAGAGCGCATCCTGCCCTGCGGCGATACGCCGATCTGGGTTTTTCCGCCCGACTGGCGGCCGGTGAATTGGCTCATCGCCATGGCCGACCCGCTGGTGCCCGAGGCGCTGGCCATTGGCCGTGAGGTCTGCATCGCACCCGACCGCGTCTCCGCCGAAGGCTTGGTGCTGGATATCCCCGCCGGCGCCTTTCGCCTGGCGCTCACCGGGGCAGCGCGGCTGCGGCTGAGCGATGCGCAGAGCGGTGCGCCATTGGGCGAGGTGGCGCCGCAGGCCGAGATCCTCCTCAGGCGCGCCACGCGGCTGCGGATCAGCCCCGTGGATACGGCGCCGTTGCAAAGCCTACAGATTGGCCCGGCCCTGCCGGCCGCCGTCACCCAGGGCTGCTGAAGCCGGGTTACCCGCAGGCCCCAAAACCCTCTCCCGCTAACTCTTATGAATCGGGTCGATCCACTTCACCGACTCAGGCTTCTCCACCGGTTCGATATCCAGATTGACCACCACCGCCTCATTGTCGCTGCGCACCAGCACACATTGCAGCGTCTCATCGGTGGAGGCGTTGATCTCCTGATGCGGCACATAGGGCGGCACGAAGATGAAATCGCCCGGCCCCGCCTCGGCGACAAATTCCAAATTCTCGCCCCAGCGCATCCTGGCGCGGCCGGAGACGATATAAATCACGCTCTCCAAGGCGCCATGATGATGCGCGCCGGTCTTGGCATCGGGGTGGATATGCACCGTGCCAGCCCAGATCTTCTGCGCCCCAACCCGGGCGAGGTTGATGGCCGCGGCGCGGTTCATGCCCGGGGTCTGGGCGGTGTTGCTGTCCAGGCTGTCACCGGGGATCACCCGCACGCCGGAATGTTTCCAGCCATCGGGGGGCGTATCGTGGCTGTGGTGGCCATCATGCGGCATGGGTGTTCTCCTTCATGGTGTTGGCAGCAAGCCTTTTTCCCGCAGCAGCGCCTCGCCGCGGCGAAAGGCGGCGGCCATTTGCGGCGGCGGCATCGCCCCGCTGAACAGGATATGGCCGGCCAGCGCGAAGCTGGGAACGCCATTGATGCCCATCCGGCGGAAATTGGCATCCTCGGCCAGCACCTCATCCTCGCATTCATGCGAGGCCAGAAAACCCGCCGCATCCAGCCCCAGCCCGGCCGCCAGTTCAGTCAGCAAGGCATCATCGCCAATATCGCGGCCCTGCTGAAAATAGGCCTGGAACATCGCATCCACCATGGCATTTTGCTGGCCATGCCGGTCAGCGAATTTCGCCAGCCGATGCGCCTGCACGGTATTGGGCGTGCGCTTTTGCAGGTCCATCCGCAAGGTCAGGCCCGAGGCAGCGCCCGAGGCCGCCACCTGCGCGTCCAATTCCTGCGAGCGGGCGAGGCTGCCGAATTTCTGCGTGCGATAGGCCGCCCGCTCCACCCCCGCGCGCGGCATGTCGGGGTTGAGCTGATAGGGGTGCCAATGGATATCGGCGTCCCAGCCCAGCTCCTCCAGCGCGGCGGCGAGGTTGGCCCGGCCGATCCAGCACCAGGGGCAGATCGCGTCGGAGACGATGTCGATGCGCATCGTCATCGCATTCATGGCGCATATCCCTTCGAAGCCATGGCCATGCCGCCGAATAGGCCAAAGCCGCGCTCGCGCCAGGCATGCACCGGGTCATCGCTGGCCAGCAGCTTGAAATCACTGACGCAGCGCGCCCATTGCAGGCTGCCCAGCACGATATAATCGGCATAATTGGGCGCCTCGCCGCCGATCCAGGCTTGCTTGGCCAGGATCATCCGCAGCGGTTGCAGCACCTTGCGAAAGGCCGGCAATTCAGCCTCGCGCCCAGCCTGCACCGCCTCCAGGCTCATGCCGAAGCGCGCCTCGCGGCTTTGCCGGAAATAGGCCTGATCATCCGGCCCCAGGCAGGCATGGATATCGAGCACCACCAGCCGGGCCAGGGCAGGGTGCAGCACGCTATCGGCCCAGGCATTGATGAAGCGCACCGGCCCGGCCGCGCCGCCGAAGAGGCTCGGCCGGTCCGGATATTGCGCCTCCAGCCATTCCGCGATGGTCCAGGAATCGCTCAGCACCGTATCGCCATCGACCAGCACCGGCACCGTGGCCTGGCCGGAGAAGGCCAGCCGCTCCTTCTCGGTGAAGCGCCAAGGCGTGCCCTCCACCTCCAGGCCCTTATGGGCCAGGGCCAGGCGCGTGCGCCAGCAAAACGGGCTAAAGCGCTGCTCCGGATCGGCCCCGGCCAGTTCGTAAAGGGTTCTCATCGCCCACACCTCTGTTGCGTCTTTCTCATTGTAGGGCCATTTCGCTCAGAGCAGGAATTGGGGCAGGGCTGGGATATGCGCACGCAGGTTGGCATTATTGGCGCGGGGCCGGCGGGGCTGCTGCTGGCCCGCTTATTGCAAGCCCGGGGCGTGGATTGCGTCGTGCTGGAGGCGCGCGACCGCGCCTATGTCGAAGGCCGCATCCGCGCTGGCCTGCTCGAGCAGGGCAGCGTCGATACCCTGACCGAGGCGGGCGTGGCCGAGCGGCTGCACCGTGAGGGCTTGGCGCATGACGGGCTGGAACTGCGCTTCGAGGGCGAGAACCACCGCATTGACCTCGCCGGCATCACCGGCAAGCGGGTGACGATTTATGGCCAGCAGGAGGTGGTGAAGGACCTCATCGCCCAACGCTTGGCGGATGGGCTGCCCCTGATCTTCGAGGCCGAGGGCGTGGCCGTGCACGACATCGCCAGCACCCGCCCCAGCATCACCTGGCGCGAGAATGGCATGGCCCAGCGGCTGGAATGCGACATCATCGCCGGCTGCGATGGCTTTCACGGCATGTGCCGCGCGGCAATTCCCGCCGCCGACCTCACGCTGTTCGACCGCATCTACCCCTTTGCCTGGCTGGGCATCCTGGCCGAGGCCGCGCCCGCCAGCCATGAACTGATCTATGCCCGCCACGCCGATGGCTTCGCGCTCGCCACCATGCGCAGCGAGAGCCTGAGCCGGATGTATGTGCAATGCGCCCCCGATGAGGATCTGGCGCAATGGTCCGATGCGCGGATTTGGGACGCCCTGCATCGCCGCTTCGCCCGCAGCGGCCTGCCCAGCCAGGTCAATGAAGGGCGGATCATCCAAAAGGGTGTCACCGCCATGCGCAGCTTCGTGGCCGAGCCCATGCGCTTTGGCCGGCTTTTTCTGGCCGGTGATGCCGCCCATATCGTGCCGCCCACCGGCGCCAAGGGGATGAACCTCGCCATTGCCGATGTGCGCATCCTCGCCGCCGCCCTCGCCGCGTTTTTCGCCGGGCGGGGCGAGGCGCTGATGGATGATTACAGCCGGCTCTGCCTAGAGCGAATCTGGAAGGTGCAGCGCTTCTCCTGGTGGATGACGCAGATGCTGCATCGCAGCGATATGAGCGACGGTTTTGAGCATCGCGTGCAGACGGCAGAGCTGCGCTATCTCTGCGGCAGTGAAGCGGCCCGCGCCACCCTGGCGGAAAATTACGTCGGACTGCCCTACGCAATGTAGCGCCGCGCCCTGCCAGGATTGGACAAGGCGCTGACGACAAAACATGATATGGCATTCGCATTGTGGCCCTGATGGCCGCGATGCGCGCGGCCGCCATCTTGGAGTGTCGATGGGTATGAATGGTGCGGATCACCCCGCCACGCTGAATTGGGACGGCCCGGCGCCCCCGGCTGGCCTGCTGGAATTATTGGCCCGCCACCTGCCGCCCGCCCTGATGATCGGGCTGGATGGGCCGGCACCCGAAGGCCTATCCCAGCACTTCCCCAAGGCGCGGCGCGTCCTTCTGCCCGAGGCCATGGCGGAAGGCCCGCCCGCCGCCATTGATCTGCTGCTGCAGGATGAGGGTGAGGCGCCGCTCAGCCTCCTGGGTCAATTGCGGCCCGGCTGCGTGATCATCGCCGCCCGGCCGGCCGATCTGCGCCGCAGCTTCGCCATGGCCGCCCTGCGCCGCTTCGGCCCCACCCGCCCCGGCCGCATGTTTGCGCTGGAGGGCAGGGTGATCATCCTGCCGCCGGCCGGAAGCGACCCCGCCAGCGATGCCATCGCCAATGCCATGCCCGGCCTTGGCGCAACCACGCTGCCCGACGCGACGGCGCGGTTCCAGATCATCATCGAAAGCTTCGCCGACCGGCTGCTCCAGGGCAGCGATGCCATGCTGCATGGCGTGATCTACAATCTCGATGGCGGCGTGTTGGATTTTGACCAGGCCCGGCATGATCCTTTGCGGATCGGTGCCAGGCTTAGGCGCCATGGCCATCCCACCACCCTGGCCGAGCCGCGCGCCGTGCCCGCACCGCCGCCGCTGCTGCCCGAGGGGGGGCGATTGCGCTTCAGGCTGCGCCTGCCCACCGCTGATCTGCCGCCGGGTGAATACGGGCTCACCATCGACCTCGTCCGCGAGGGGGTGCATTGGTTCGAGGATTTGGGCCACCCAGTGGTGTCACTGATGCTGGAAATCACCCCCGGCCCGTCACCGGGGGCCGAGGCGGTGCCGCCCGCCATCATGACCGATCTCGCGCTGCTGGGTGCCGTGCTGCGCCAACCTCACCTGATCGCCGAGCCAGTCTTCGAGGATATCCGCCGCGCCGCGTTTTTGCCGCATATCTCGGCCCCGGACGCGCCGGATGAAGCCCTCCTGCGGGTGGTCAATGCGCTCGTCGAGTTGGCGCCGGGCTGCCCGGTGCCGATCACCCGGATGATGCTGCATCTGCGCGCCAGCCTGCGCCTGGAGGCGCGCTGGCACCTGGCCACGGCAGAGAACAGGTTTGCCTTCCTGTGCTGGTATGTGCGCGAGGCGCCCGGCCATATCGCCGGCGGTGCCGTGCCGGTGCCAGAAGCGATCAGCAGGTTTCTCAATGCCGATGCCCTGCCGCATTGGGCAGCCCCGCTTGGGCTTTCCCGCCTGATCTTCCACCATTGGCGCAGCGGCCACCATGCGCCGCATCTGCTCGACCCGATGATGGCGGATATGCTGCTCTTCGAATGGGTGACCGCAGAATTGCCCTATTACGGCATGGATGCAGCGCTGGTGCCCGAAGCCGCTCTGGCGATGCTGGAAGCCCCCATCCCTGGCCAACCAAACCCCAGGCTGATCTCACATTTTGCCAGTTTGCAGCATGCGGGAAACGCCACGCTGCGCGAGCGCCATGACCTGACCACCCCTGAGGGCCAATTGGGCTGCGTTTTCGCATTGCTGATCGGCCAAGCGCCGGACCAGTTACAACAGCGGCTTTTGGGCCCCGCGGCGCTGCGCCATCTCGCCGAAAAGCTCGATGACCATCCGGATGCGCTGACCCGGATGGAGTTCCTGGTGGCCGCCTGTTGCGGGGTGCTGGGCAGCCAGCCTGAGCCCATCTGGCGCTCGGCCCGGCTGCAGCAATGGTTCAGCGCGGTCGTCTGCCAGCTTCGGCCGGATTTCCGCCGCTTCGCCTCACAGCATGGCCAGGGCATGCTGGCCCCTGCGCCGCGCTGCACCGTGATCGGCATGGCCGAATCCGCCACAGGGCTTGGGGTCAATCTGCGCATGACCACCCAGGCCCTGCGGCGCATCGGCATTCAGCCATTGCTGCGCGACCTGGGCCGTGGCCTGCCCGAGATACCGCTCCCCCCGCTGCCCGCCGCCACCCAAGAGATAATGATGCAGCGCGATGTGGTGATCATCCACATCAATGCCGACCAGGCGCCGCAAATCCTGGCCCATCCTGCCGGTGGCGGCCGGCCGGGCAGCTATCGCATCGGCTTCTTCCTGTGGGAGATGGAAGTCCTGCCGCAATCCCACCGCCTGGCGCTGGAATTGGTGGATGAGATCTGGGTGCCATCAGCCTATCTCGCCCGCCTCTATACCGCAGCCTGCGACAAGCCGGTGATCAATATGCGCAAGGGCATCACCCTGCCCGCCACCATCCCGCCGCTGCCCAGAGCGCGTAATGGCATTGACGCTTCGGCCTTCTGCTTTTTCTGCTCCTTCGATTTCCACTCCGCGGTGGAGCGCAAGAACCCCATGGCGGCGGTGCAGGCCTTCCAATTGGCCTTTCCGCTGGGGGATGACGGCGTGCGGCTGGTGATCAAATCCACCGAATTCGTCCCCGATCATTGGGGCGACCCACATGGGCAGTGGCAGGCCCTCCAGACAGCGGCCCGGTCGGACCCACGCATCCAAATCATCGCCGAGGCGATGGGCTTCGATGATTACCTCGGCCTCATCGCCTGCATGGATTGTGTGGTCTCCTCCCATCGGGCGGAAGGCTTCGGCTATTTGCCGGCTTACGGCATGCTCTTGGGCAAACCCGCCATCGTCACCGATTATTCCGGCACCCAGGAATATTGTGACGAGACGACCGCCTTTCCCGTGCGCGCCACCCTCCGCCCGATCCAACCGGTGGAGGCGTATTACCCGGTGGAGGGCGCGGTTTGGGCGGATGTCGATGTGCCGCATATGGCCGAGCGCATGCGCGAGGTGCTGGCCGACCCCGCCAGCGCCCAAAGGCGCAGCGCGGCCGGCCGCACACGCCTGGAGCACGATTTCAGCGAGGCCGCCCTGGCCGCCCGCTACGCCGCCCGGCTCAGCGAACTGGGCGCGATGGAGGCCAATTGGTAGCCCCCCTATCGGCCGGGCCGGGCCAGCCCATATCCTGGCCATGCTGATGCACGAACCCATGCTGCGCCTGGGGGCCTTCCTGGCCATCCTCGCTTTGCTGTTACTGGCCGAAATACTGGCGCCCTGGCGGGTGGCCCGCCCCTTAGGTTTGCGGCGCTGGCCGCATAATCTTGGGCTTTTGGTGCTGGGCTCGGCACTGCTGCGCCTGCTGGTGCCGGCTGCGGCGATGGGGGCGGCCTTCTGGGCGCAGGCACGCGGGTTTGGTCTGCTTGCCATGCTGGATCTGCCGCTTTGGGCTGGCATGGCCGTGACCATCGTGCTGCTCGACCTGTTGATCTATTTCCAGCATCGCCTCTTCCACGCCGTGCCGCTGCTGTGGCGCCTGCATCGGGTGCATCACGCCGATACCGAGATGGATGCCACCACCGGCCTGCGCTTTCACCCGCTGGAATTGCTGCTCTCGGTCTTCATCAAGATGGCGGCGGTGGTCGCCCTGGGTGCGCCGCCCGAGGGCGTGCTGCTCTTCGAGATCATCCTCAACGCATCAAGCATGTTCGAACACGCCGCCATCACCCTGCCGCCCAGGCTGGACGCCGCGCTCCGCCGGGTGATCATCACCCCCAGCCTGCACCGCATCCATCACAGCGAGCGGCCTGAGGAAACCAACAGCAATTTCGGCTTCAACCTCAGCCTATGGGACCAGTGGTTCGGCACCCTGCGGCGCCAGCATCATGGCAATTTGCGCCTGGGGATCGGTGCCTTTGGCCAGAAGCGCGACCAGCGGCTGGACCAATTGCTGGTGCAGCCGCTGCGCCGCGATTGAGGCGGCCTCCCCCTCAGCCAGGGCGCCAGGCCGGTGGCGGCGTGCTGCCAATTTGCCCGGTGATGCTGCCATAGGCCTCTGGCCGGCGATGGGCGGCAAAGTTAAAAATGGTGCTTCGGCCCAGCGCGCACATGCCCAGATCAGCCTCCACCGTGACCAGCTCATCCTGCCAGCTGGTGGCCTGGGCCATGATCTCGCCCTGCGGGTTGACGATGATGGAATGGCCGAAAAGTTCATGCCCATCCTCAGTCCCCGCCTTGGCGGTGGCAACGGCGAAGCAGGCATTCTGATAAGCCCCGGCGCGGATCGACAGATGGCTGTGCTCCACCCGCAAATGATGCGCCTCAAAGCCGCGATTATCCATGTTCAGGCTGGGCGTGTTGTAGCCGAGCATGACGAGTTCCACCTGCTGCAACCCCATCACCCGCCATGCTTCGGGCCAGCGGCGGTCATTGCAGATCATCATGCCGATATTGGCCTCCACCCCGCCCAGTGGTGCGCGGATCACCGGAAAGCCCAGATCGCCCACCTCGAAATAGCGCTTTTCCAGATGCTGCACCTTGCGGATAGGGTCGAAATCGCGATGCCCCGGCAAATGCACCTTGCGATATTTCAGCACCGTCTCACCGCTCGGATGGACATAAATTGCGGTGTTGAAATGCCGCCCATCCGGCGTCTTTTCCGCATAGCCGAGATGAAAGCCGATGCCGTATGTCTTCGCCGCCTCAAACAGCGGTGCCGTGGCGTTGGAGGGCATCGAGGTCTCATACCAATGCGCGGCATTGGCGATATCCTCCTCATACCAGCGCGGAAAGAAGGTGGTGAGCGCCAGTTCGGGGAAGACCACCACCTGCACGCCGCGCTGATGCGCCTTTTCCATCAGCCGGAGCATGCGGCCCACGGCCACGTCGCGGCCCTCGGCCTTCTGAATGGGGCCGAGCTGGGCGGCGGCAATGACGAGTTTTCGCTCGCTCATGCTATGGGCTCCACGCCGGCCTGTTCCACAATCCGGCCGTAATGCTGCGGCCGGCGATGAAAGCCGAAGTCAAAGATTTTTCCGGGCCCCTTGCCCTGCATGCATTTCTCGAAGTCGCATTCGGCGATGATGATCTCATCCTCCAGCGTTTTCGCCTGGGCCAAAATCATCCCGTTGGGATCAACAATCACGCTGCCGCCGATCAGCCCCGCGCCATCCTCCACGCCCGCCTTGGCCACGGCCACGGCGAAGGTCGCGTTGAAATAGGCATTGGCTTGGGCCGAGAGAACAGAATGGAAGGTGCGGATTTCCAGGTTCTCCGCATCGCCGCCATTGGGGTCATAGGCGGCGGAGTTGTAGCCCAGCACCATCAGCTCCATCCCCTGCAGCGCATAGCAGCGCCAGGCCTCGGGCCAGCGGCGGTCATTGCAGATCAGCATGCCCATGATGGGCGCGCCCCATTCCTTGGCACCGCGAAACGCCTGAAAGCCGCCATCGCCATATTGAAAATAGCGCTTTTCCAACTGCTGATAGCGGTTGCCCGGGCGCGGCTCCACCGAGCCTGGCAGATGCACCTTGCGGTATTTGCCCAGAATCGCGCCATCCGGCCCCACGGTGATGGCGGTGTTGAAACGCTGGCCATCCTCAGTCAATTCGGCATAGCCAAGATAAAAACCCACACCCAATTCCCGCGCCCGGTCGAACAGCCTTTGGCAATTCGGGTTGGGCATGGCGCGCTCATACCAGGTGTCGAGTTCCTGCGTGGTCTCCATCAGCCAGCGCGGGAAGAAGGTGGTCAGCGCAAGTTCGGGGAAGACCACCATTTGCGCGCCCTGCGCTGCCGCCTGCTCCAGCAGCGCGATGAGGCGGTCAAGCGTATGCGTGCGGTTATCCGCGCGCTGGATGGGGCCGGTCTGGGCGCCGGCGATGATGAGAGAGCGTGTCATCGTCGAAAGCTGCCCGCCCGGCCCCGCGCTGGCAAGGCTCAGCCGCCCAGTTCAGCGCAGCCCCTCATGCCCAGAATTGCTCGCGATGCTGGCGCGGCACGAATTGCCCCGTGCCGGGCCCGGCCAGCACGCTCTGGCCATCCCAGATCTTCGCGCCCCGCAGATATGTCGCCGCCACCCGCGCCCGCATCGCCCGGCCATGATAGGGCGACCACTTGGCATCCTCGCGGTCCTGGATATCGGCCTCATCGAAGATAAAATCGCCGCGCTCCAGCACGCAGAGATCAGCATCAAAGCCCAGCCGGATGGCGCCCTTTTTCGGGTAGAGCCCATGGAACTTCGCCGGCCGCTCGGCGCAGAGCGAGGCCATCAGGCTCATCGGCAGGCCGCGTTCGAGCAGCAGCGTGGCCATCAGCGGCGCAAAGCTCTGCATGCCGGTCAGCCCCGCGCCACAGGCGAAAATATCGCCATCATAGACCTTCTTGGAACGCCCCCAGGGCGCATGATCGGTGCTGACATAGGCAATCTTGCCGGCGGCAAGCACGCCCCACATCCGCTCCACCTCCTCGGCCGTGCGGAAGGGCGGGTTGCATTTGCCGAAGCCGGCGAGCCGCACCAGATCATCCTCGGTCATGCACAGATACTGGATGCAGACCTCGCCCGATGTCTTGGCCCCTTGGTTGCGGAACATCTCGGCCAAATCCAGGCCGCGCGCCAGCGAGGAATGGGCGATATGCACATGCGCCCCCGTCTCCATCGCCATCTCGAAAATCGCGAGGTCCGCCATGGTCTCACATAGCGGCGGGCGGGTGCGGGCATGCATGATCGGGTCGGTCCGCCCCGTCGCGATGGCTGCCGCGATGGCACCCTCCACAATCTCCTGATCCTCATTGTGGATGCCCACCATCAGCCCGGTCTTGGCAATCCTGTGGAAGGCCTCGACCATGGTGGTGTTGTCGATGCGCGGAAAGCGCGTGGCGTCATATTCATAGGTCGAGAGCTTGAAGGAACAGGCCCCCGCCTCGGCCAGGCCGGCAATGGCATCGAGGCCATTATGCTTGGTGATGGTGCCATAGAGCGCCATATCGACATGGCTGGTGCGGTTCACCCATTCCACCTTCTCGCGGAAAATCGCCGCATCGGTGGTGGCGCGCGGCACGTCATAGGGCATGTCGACGCAGGTGGTCACACCGCCGGCGGCGGCCGACATCGAGGCGCCCTCAATGCCAGGAAAACCCACCGCACTGCCGGTGTGCATATGCCCATCCACCAGCCCGGGCAGGATGAACATGCCGCTATGGTCCAGAATTTCGGCGGCTGGCGGCAGCGCGCCCTGGCCAATGGCGGCGATCACCTCGCCGCGGATGGCGACATAGCCGCGCTCCATCACACCCTCGGGCAGAACCACATCACCCTTGATCACTCGGTCGAACTGCATAATGCCCTCATCTTGTTGGTCTGTAGATCAGCCGCTACAGCAATAGACAGTCAGGCATGAGGAAACACGCGATGCAATTGCACGAGGTCAAAGTTCATCCCTCCAAGGCGCTGCTCAAGCGCGAAGATCAGCTGGCCTGGAAGATGGCCGGCGTCGCCACCGACAAGGTCGCCGTCCAGAAGACCGTGGCCGAGATGATCATCAACCGGGTGATCGACAATGCCGCCGTGGCCATCGCCTCGGTCAATCGCCGCCCCGTGGTCTCCGCCCGCGGCATGGCGCTCGGCCACGCGAAGAAGGGCAGCGGCGCCACCGTCTTCGGCATGCCCAGCACCGCCACCGTCAGCCCCGAATGGGCGGCCTGGGCCAATGGCACGGCGGTGCGCGAGCTGGATATGCACGACACCTTCCTCGCCGCCGATTACTCCCACCCGGGCGACAACATCCCCCCCATCCTCGCCGTGGCGCAGGCCATGGGCCGCTCCGGCCGCGATTTTCTGCGCGGCGCGGCCACGGGCTATGAGCTGCACATCAATCTGGTGCGGGCGATCTGCCTGCATGAGCATCGCGTGGACCATATCGCCCATCTCTGCCCCGCCTCGGCGGCTGGCATCGGCACGCTGCTCGGCCTCAAACAGGAGGTGGTGTTCCAATCCATCCAGCAGGCGCTGCACACCTCCATCTCCTTCCGCCAGAGCCGCAAGGGCGAGATCAGCTCCTGGAAGGCCTATGCCCCCGCCCATGCCGGCAAGCTGGCCATCGAGGCGGTGGATCGTTGCATGCGTGGTGAGGGCGCGCCGAGCCCGATCTATGAGGGTGAGGACAGCGTCATCGCCTGGGTCCTCGCCGGCCGCACCCAGGCCGATAGCCAAGGGCGCAAGACGGTCTATGACCCCATCTATTACCACGTGCCGCTGCCCGCCCCCGGTGAGGCCAAGCGCGCCATCCTGGACAGCTACACCAAGGAGCACTCGGCGGAGTATCAAAGCCAGGCGCTGATCGACCTCGCCTTCCGCATGCGCGAATCGATCACCGATTTCGACGCGATCGAGAAGATCACCATCCACACCAGCCATCACACCCATTACGTGATCGGCACCGGTGCGAATGACCCGCAGAAGATGGACCCCAAGGCCAGCCGCGAAACGCTGGACCATTCCATCATGTATATCTTCGCCGTCGCCCTGCAGGATGGCTCCTGGCACCATGTCGACAGCTATGAGCCCAAGCGCGCCGGCCGCAAGGACACTGTCGCCCTATGGCACAAGATCGAAACCCGCGAGGCGCCGGAATGGACCGAGCGCTATCACTCGAAGGACCCCGAAACGCTCGCCTTCGGCGGCCGGGTCGAGATTCTGTTCAAGGATGGCTCGAAGCTGGTCGATGAACTCGGCGTGGCCAATGCCCATCCGCGCGGCGCCCGGCCCTTTGCCCGCGAGCAATACATCCACAAGTTCCGCAGCATGACCGATGGCATCATCACCGCGCGTGAGGCCAATCGCTTCCTCGAGGCGGTGCAGAACCTGGCGAAGCTGCCTGCGGGCGAATTGGGTCAGCTCAATATCGCGCTACCCAAAGGCACGCTGCTGGAGGCGAAGCCGGGTATTTTCTAAAGCCCCATCATGGCCAGCCCCGCCCGGCCGACAAGGCCATAGGGGTTGGCCATGGTCTCGATGATCTCGAAGTGATTATAGCCCTCGCCGCGCAGGGCCTGAACGGGCTTGCCGGCGGCGGCCACCCCTGCCGCGAAGTCGCGGGCCATGCGCTGGAATTCCGGCGTCTCCAGGCTGCCATGCAGCACCGTGACGGGTGCAGTCAGCCGGCCGATATGGCGCTGGGGTGAGAGCGCCTCCTCCATCGCATCGGTGAAATTCACATAGCGGCTGCGGGCCGAGAGCCGCGCGCCACGCAGATCATACAGCCCGCTGACCAAAAGCCCGCCCTTCAGCACATCTGGGGCCAGCCCCCAGCCCGACCAATCCGTCGTCAGGGCAACAGCCGCCATATGCGCGCCCGAGGAGTGGCCAGCGATAAAAATCCGCGAAGCATCGCCGCCAAAACCCATCGCATTGCGCGCGACCCAGGCCACCGCCTGGCGGATCTGCTGGGCAATCGGCAGCAGGTCTCCGCCCATATCCTGCACGGCGCTGAAATCAGGCACCACGAGATGCGCCCCCGCGCGCAGCACGCATTCGGCCGCAAAGGCATAATCGCGCGCCAGCCCGCCGCGCCATGCGCCACCATGGATGAAGATCAGCACCGGCGCGGGCGAGGCCGCGCTGGTCCGATGGATGTCCAATTGCTCGATGGCCGCACTGCCATAGGCTTCGCGCCGCGGCGCACCCATGGCCGCCCGCGCCAGGGCACTGTTGGAGGCGTAGCGGCCCAGCACCTGATCGCGATTGGGCGCATAGACGCCCTGGTCATAGGCCGCGTCGAGCGCCGCCTGGTCCATGTCCCCCCAAATCAGCGGGCCACGGCTCTGGGGCGGCTGTGCGGCGGTGTCTGTTGCCGCCAGCAATGGCGGGGTGGCCGCCAATGCGGCGCGGCGTGGAATGACGGAAGGCATCGTCGGCTCCTTATTCATCATCAGGATGCCGGCGCTGGCTGCTGGCTGCAACGCCAGCCAAAGCCATCTGCTCCGGCCGGCACAATTGCGCAGGCCATTCACAGGCGTAGAGTGCGCCGCACAATCAACGCATCGAGGAATGCCATGAGCGAAGCCGTAGAAGTCCGCAAAGGCCTGGTGGGGGTCTATGCGGATGATTCATCCGTCTCGAAGGTGATGCCCGAGACCAATAGCCTCACCTATCGCGGCTATGCCGTGCAGGATCTGTGTGAGCTCTCCAATTTCGAGGAGGTGGCCTACCTGCTGTGGAATGGCGAATTGCCCAATGCCGCGCAACTGGCTGCCTTCCAGGCCGAGGAGCGGGCCAATCGTGACCTCAGCCCGGCCACGCTGCGGGTGCTGCGCGAATTCCCCCGCAATGCCCATCCGATGGACATGATCCGCACCGCTATTTCCTTCATGGGCATGGAGGATCCGGAGGTGGCCGATGTGTCGGACGCGGCGCAGCGGCGCAAGGCCATGCGCATTCTGGCCAAGGCGCCCAGCGCCGTCGCCGCCGCCAGCCGCCTGAGCAAGGGGCTCGAGCCCATAGCACCCGATGCCGCGCTGCCCTTTTGCGAGAACTTCTTCAATATGGTCTTCGGCAGCGTACCGAAACCCGAGGTCATCAAGGCCTTCGACGTCTCGATGATCCTCTATGCCGAGCACACCTTCAACGCATCGACATTCGCCGCCCGCGTGGTCACCTCCACCATGGCCGATATGCATGGCGCGATTGTCGCCGGCATCGCCGCACTCAAGGGCCCGCTGCATGGCGGCGCGAATGAGGCGGTGATGCATATGCTCAGCGAAATCCCCTCCCCCGATGTCGCCGAGGCCTGGCTGCGGCAGCGCTTCGACCACAAGGCGCTGGTGATGGGCTTTGGCCATCGCGTCTATAAGAGCGGCGACAGCCGCGTGCCGACGATGAAAAAATACGCCGAGATCATGGCCGAAGTGGTGGGCGACCGCCGCTGGATGAACACTTCGGCGGTGCTGGCGCGGGTGATGCTGGCCGAGAAGAACATCCATCCCAATCTCGATTTCCCCGCCGGCCCCGCCTATTTTCTGATGGGCTTCGACATCCCGATGTTCACGCCGATCTTCGTCTGCAGCCGCATCACCGGATGGGCCGCGCATGTGCTCGAACAAGGTGCGGATAACCGGCTGATCAGGCCTTTGTCGCATTACACCGGCCTTGAGCAGCGCCATGTTGTGCCGATGAGCGCGCGCTGAATCGCAGCCTCCCGGTCGCGCGCTGTGATGTGTGCGCGACCGGGTGCTTTGCAAAATTATGCCCAACCGGGTCGAAAGTGTTTGACAGGCGCGCAGCGCATTCAGATAGCGTCTTTTTATTCGCGCAGTTGACGCGCGATTCGCGCGAATGCGGATCGGGTTTCACGTCGGCGTCGCGCGATGGAAAAGGGAAAAGCTGAGCCATGTCGGGCGCGATGACGACACTCCCACGTCAGCATCGGAGGTGCCATTCGGCAGCGGAATTGCCAGCCGCGAATGCCGCCATGCGCCATGCTCGCACAGCCCATGCGGTTATCCCTGGCCCGGCTTCGGGCTGTCCTGGCGGCTGCGCGAATTTCGCGCCGAACGCGCTGGACGGTTGCCAGATGCCAATCCACGGCCTCACGGCGAGGCTGCTGTGACAAACCCGACTGACCAGACGATTTCATCCAAGGAGACATCACACGTGACCGACGAAACCAAAACCGAAGAGCGCGCCCAAGCCATGGCTGTCGCCGCACCGAAACGTGCCGCCAAGCCCGCCACCGCACGCAGCCGCGCGGCCGCCGCCAAGCCGGCCGCCAAGGCCGCGGCCGCAAAGCCGGCGGCGAAGGCCGCGCCCGCCAAGGCCGCAGCACCCAAGAAGGCCGCTGCTAAGGCTGCACCAGCCGCCAAGGCTGCCGCGCCGGCCAAGGCCGCTGCGCCGAAGAAGGCCGCCGCCAAGGCCGCTCCAGCCGCCAAGGCTGCTGCGCCGGCCAAGGCCGCAGCGCCAAAGAAGGCCGCCGCCAAGGCCGCGCCGGCCAAGGCTGCCCCGGTGAAGGCGGCGCCCGCCGCCAAGAAGCCGGCCGCCAAGGCTGCCGCCGCACCAAAGAAGGCTCCGGCCAAGGCCGCTGCCTCCGCCAAGAAGGCCGCGCCGAAGAAGGCCGCCGCCAAGCCAGCAGCGGCACCTGCCGCCGCCGCCGCCGCACCCGCCGCGAAGAAGAAGGCTGCCCCCAAGGCCGCCAAAACCACCGCGCCCGCCGGTGGCAGCAGCGCAGGCTGAGACCGACCACTCAGGTCGCACCGATAAGGCGCCGCCCCGCAAGGGGCGGCGCCTTTTTCATTCAACGCGCGAGTGGCGCGCCCGCCAGCCAGGCGCGGCCATCGGCATAAAGCTGCTCCACCTCGGGCCCCTTCAGGCCCGGCATGTCGCGCTTCACCGCATAGCCAATTCCCGTCTGCAAATAGGCGAGGTGGCGATAGCCCTCAGGGAATTGCGCCAGCAATGCCGCATCGAGCGTGAGCTTCGCATCCGACGCCAGCGGATCCATCCGGTCCTTCTCGTAAATCGGTTGCCGTAGCAACACCTTCCACGCGCCCTCATGCCGCTCGACAAAGTCATAAAACCGGCCGGTGCAGACCACATCGACCAACACGCCATGCACTTCCGCGCGCTGGCTGATGGTCATCTTGGTCTGCGAGATCGCCCGCTCGCCGGCGATCTCGCTGCTATGGCCACCCAGGAAATGCAGGATGGAAACCCCGCGCTTCCAGCCAGCGATCGAGGCCTCGATGAACTCCGCCGCCGTGCCCTGTTTCCAGGTCGCCATCATGCGGCCTTCTGGGTGCCAGCAGGTGGCAAAGCGCGCCCAGTCACCAGCGTCACGCCAGACCGCCCAATTCTCGATGAGCTGGCGGATTGCCAGCGCGTCGCTCACAGCGCGGTATCCCAGCTGCCGCGGAACAGCATGGTCTCAGCCGGGCGGCGGGCGCGCGCTGCCCCCTCACGCTCGGCGAGCTTTTCTGGCAGCATGCTGGCAGGCCCAGGAAAGCCCAGGGCGAAAGCCGTCACCGGCGCATGGCCGGCGGGAATGGCCAGCGCCGCGCGCGCTGCAGCCGCGTCAAAACCGGCCATGCCATGCATCTGCATGCCCCGCGCCGAGGCCTCGATCGCCATGGTCGCGGTGGCGGCACCCACATCATGCCAGGCGTGTTTATTGGCCTCGCCATTATGGGCGAAGTTTTCCCGGGCGACCGAGTAGAACAGTACCGGCGCCGCCGCAGCCCAGGCCTGATTGAACGGCATCAGCGTCGCGAGCATGGCCGCGTACTCTGGCGTACCATGGCGGGCGACAACAAAGGCCCAGGGCTGGTCATTGAAGCAGGAGGATGCCCAGCGGCCGGCTTCCAGCACCGCCAGCAGCGCCTCGTCAGAGACGGCGGTATCAGCATAGGCGCGGGGCGACCAGCGCTGGGCAATGGCGGGCAGCAGGCTGTGGCTGGTGGGGGCGGGGCGGGGGTCGGTCATCACGGGCTCCTGAGGATGCCAGCCCCGCGTGCCAGCGCCCCCGCCCCGCGTCAACCGAAGGTGGTGAGAAGCTCTTCGACCTGGGCCGGGCTCAGCGCCCGCGGATTTTGCCCACGCAGCAGCAGCGCCAGCCGTGCCGCCTCCTCCAACTCCTCGGCGGCTGCCACCGCATCGGTCAGCGTGGCACCACTCACCACCGGGCCATGATTGGCCAGCAGTACGGCGCGCGCGGTCTTGGCGGCCTGGTGGATGCCATCCTCCATCGCCGGGTCACCGGGGCGGTGATAGGGCAGCACCGGCAGGCTGCGCCCCACCCGCATGACGAAATAGGGCGTCAGCGGCGGAATGGGTGCTCTCTCGCCCACCGCGGCCAGACAGGCGATGGCCGTGGCATGGGTGGAATGCAAATGCACCACCGCCCCAGCCTCGGGCCGCGCGGTCAGCACGGCGCGATGCATGAACACCTCCTTCGAGGGTTTCTGCCCACCCACATGCTGCCAGCCCAGATCCAACTTGCTGATACCAGCCGCATCAAGCCGCCCCAGCGAGGAATTGGTCGGCGTGATCAAATAACCATCCGCCAGCCGCACCGAGATATTGCCGGCACTGCCCACCGAAAACCCGCGGGCAAAAAGGCTGGCGCCCAATTCCACCAGCAAAGCGCGGGTGGCGGCCTCATCCATGGTTGAAGGCCTTCACGAAGAAATCCCGCGCGCCAAAATTGCCGCTCTTCAGGGCCAGATGCAGCGAGGGGCCTTGGCCCTCGGCAAAGGTCCAGGGCACGCCGGGGTCGATCTCCTCGCCAATGCGCAGCGAGCGCAGGCCCAGGCGCTGCACCACCGCGCCCGAGGTCTCACCCCCCGCCACCAGCAGCCGGCGCACACCGCGTGCCACCAGCGCCTCGGCCACCAGGGCCATCGCCTCCTCCACCAGGGCGCCGGCAGCGTCACGGCCCAGCTTCTGCTGCAAGGCCGCCACCTTCTCAGGCGGCGCGGAGGCGGCAATGAGGATGGGTTCGGCACCAATCCGCCCCTCCATCCAGGCGATGGCCTGGGCGGCGAGGGCAGCGGCGTCAGGCGTGGCCAGCGCATCCAACTCCAGGCTTGGCATGTGTTCGCGCGCAAGGCCGATCTGCCCCAGCGTGGCGCGCGAGCAACTGCCCGCCAGCACCGCGGCAAAGCCGCCATGCGTCGGCAGGGCGGCGGCATCCTCGCGCGCTGGCAGCAGCCCGGCACGGCGGAAATTCTCCGGCAGCCCCATGGCCACGCCGCTGCCGCCGGTGATCAGCGGGTGCAGCGCCGCAGCCTCGCCGATATCGAGCAAATGCTGGTCGGTGATGGCATCGATGATGGCGTAATGCTTGCCCCATTCCCGCAGCTTGCCCATCTCGCTACGAATGGCCGCCGCGCCCCGATCAACGGTGGCAAAGGGCACCAGCCCCACGCCATGGCGCGTCTGCGCCGCCAGCACGCGGACCAGATTGGCGTCGGTCATCGGCGTGAGGGGATGGTTCTCCATCCCGCTCTCACTGAGCAGCGCCCCGCCGACAAAGAGATGGCCCTGATAAATCGTCCGCCCATTGGTGGGGAAGGCGGGGCAGGCCAGCGCGAAACCGGCATCGAGCCGCTTCATCAGCGCATCCGCCACCGGGCCGATATTGCCGGCCGGCGTGCTGTCAAAGGTGGAGCAGTATTTCCAGAATATCTGCTTCGCACCCGCCGCCAGCAGGCTGTCACAGGCGGCGAGCGACCAGGCGATGGCATCCTCCACCGGCGCGGTGCGCGATTTCAGCGCGACCACCACGGCATCAGCCTCGGGCAAGGGCCCCTCCGGCACCCCAATCACCTGCACGGTGCGCATGCCCGCACGCACCAGCGTGGCGGCAAGATCGGTGGCGCCGGTGAAATCATCGGCGATGCAGCCCAGCAGCATGATGTTATCTCCCTGAAGCCCGATTATGCCCCATTGCTGCGGTGCGATCATCCGGGGGGCGGGGAAAATCCCCAATTGGCATTGGCTTAACCAATCAGCGCCATCAACAGGCCGATCAGAATGGGCTGATGCAGCAGATAAATCGCCAGGCTGTGCCGGCCGGCCCAGGCCAGCGCCGGCCCTGGAGCGCGGCTCGCCTGCCACCGCCAAAGGCGCCCACCAGCATCGCGCAGCAGCCAACGCCCGGCCAGCATCCCCAGCAGCACAATTCCAAACCAGGGGAAAAGCGGGATATAATCAGCGCTGGGCGCCACCTTGGTGGCCAAGCCCAGAAACAGCCAGACCCGGGCATTGAAGGCCGCATCGCGCAAAACCCCGCCGCCCAGCAGCATAAAACCCGCCAGCAGCGCCAAAACCCAGTCAGGCGCGCGCAGCAGCGGCAGCGCCAGCAGCCCCGCTAAGGCGAGGCAATGCAAAATACCAAAAATGATCACGCCCCCAGGCTCAAACCACCAACTGGCCAGGCTCACCAGCGCGGCGGCCGCGGCAATCCGCCCCACCCGCGCCAGATAGGCACCCATCCGCAGCCCATCCCGCGTGGCAAGGCTGAGGCTCACCCCCGACAGCAGCAAAAAACTGCCAGCCACCATCCTGGCCAGCATGAGCCATGCCGGGTCCGACGCCACCGCCGCCGCAATCACCCCAAAGGCACTCAAGTCCCACGCGATATGGAACACGGCCATGCCAAACAACGCCACGCCGCGCGCCACATCAATGGCGGGCAGGCGGGCGGGTTCTGGGCCCCGCCCTTTTGCGGGGCAACGCCCAATCACGCGCGGCTGACGGCCTCGGCCAGCGCCCGGCCCACATCCACCGTGCCGGCATTGCCGCCCATATCGCGCGTGCGCGGGCCACCCTCGGCCAGATGCACCTCAATGCAGCGGATGATGGCGTCGGCCGCCTCCTTCTCGCCCAGATGCTCAAGCATCATCGCCCCCGACCAAATCTGACCAATCGGGTTGCAGATCCATTTCCCCGCAATATCCGGCGCCGAGCCATGCACCGGCTCGAACATGGAGGGAAAAATCTTCTCCGGGTTGATATTGGCCGAGGGCGCAATGCCAATGGAGCCCGCCACCGCCGGCCCAAGATCGGACAAGATATCGCCAAACAGGTTGGACCCCACCACCACGTCAAACCAATCCGGATGCTGCACGAAATGCGCGCAGAGAATATCGATATGGAACTGGTCGGTCGTCACCCCCGGATAGCTCTTCGCCATCTCAGCAAAGCGCTCATCCCAATAGGGCATGGTGAAGGTGATGCCATTGGATTTGGTCGCCGAGGTCAGCTTCTTGCGCGGCCGGGTCATCGCCAATTCGAAGGCGAATTTGATAATCCGGTCGGTGCCCACCCGGGTCAGAATGGATTGCTGCGAGACGAATTCCCGCTCCGTGCCCGGAAACATCCGGCCACCGACGGAGGAGTATTCGCCCTCAGTGTTCTCGCGCACCACATAGAAGTCGATATCGGCCGGGGTGCGGCCGGCCAGAGGCGTGCGGGCGCCAGGCATCAGCTTGCAGGGGCGCAGATTCACATATTGGTCGAAACCACGGCGGATGGGGATGAGCAGGCCCCAGAGCGAGACATGGTCCGGCACGCCCGGCCAGCCCACGGCGCCCAGGAACACGCTGTCGGACTTCGCCAATTGCTCCAGCCCGTCATCGGGCATCATCTTGCCGGTCTGGGCAAAGGTCTCGCATGACCAATCGTAATGCGTCAGCTCCAGATCAAAGCCAAAGCGGCGGGCGGCGGCATCGAGCACGCGCAGCCCCTCGGGCGTGGTTTCCTTGCCGATACCATCGCCTGGGATGACGGCGATGTGGTGCTTGCGGGTCATGGCGCTTCCTCCTGAATGCAATCCGGTTACGCCGGGTGCCGCCTTCCGGCAAGCCGCTGCGCCACCAGCAGCGTTGGCAAAATCAACGACACCAGCATCACCGCCAGTGCCGGCCGGGGCGCCAGATCCGGGTTGAAATTCGCCATGAAGATTCTCGCGGCGGGCAGGTTCGTCGCATTGGCATACCAGAGATATTCCAGCCCTGCCGTGGCGAAGCCCACCAACACCGCAACCCCGGCCAGCACCCAAACCCGCAGCGCCAGCGGCTTGGGCAGCAGCCGCCACACCACCAGCCAGAGCAGCAGCCCCGCCATCACCAGCGGCTCGGAGGCATTGCTCTTGGCCTGAATCATCGCATGCAGCACCGCCAGCACGGCAAGCGGAAAGACAATGCGATGCAGCCGCTTCCAGCCCCGGCCAAGATAGCGCACCCAACCATCGGTCGAGGTCAGCGCCAGCACCAAAAGCCCCAGCACCGCCACGAAGCCGATGGTCAGATAAAACCGCCGGCTGATCTCCTCAATGATCTTGCCCAGCATGCCATCCTGATCGACCACATACAGCGCCACATGCAGCCCCACCCAGCCCAGCGCGCCCAAGCCCAGCATCCGCCGCAGTTGAAACAGCCGCGGCCTTTCCAGCACCCGCCCCATGGGTGTGACGGCCAGGCTGATCAGCAAAAAGCGCAGCGCCCAGCGGCCGGTGAAATGGGTGATCTCCTCCAAATCGCCGAGTTCATCATGCAGCCAATCCCAGACCGGCAAGAGCATGGGCAGCAGCATCAGCGCCAAGGCGGCGATGCGCAGCGGGCTAAGCCGGCCGCGCCCGTCCCGCCAGGGAATGAAGAACGCAGGATCAGGCAGCACAGATCTGAGCAGCATGGCCGGCGCCTCAGGCCCAGCCGCGGCGCAGGATTTCCGCCGCAACCCGCCCGGTTTCATCCAGCGCCGCACGTGGCGGCGGCGCTGGCGCGCCGAGAGGCGCCGCCAACCCCGCAGCAATCAGCCCCCCCGCCAGGGCGCGGTGCCGTGGCCCCACCCCCTCAAGGCCGGCGATGAACAATGGGCTGGTGGTCATCAGCGCCTCCGAGAGCATCGAGATCGAATCCGCCGTCACCACCAGCCGGTCGGCCAGCGCCAGAATGGCGGTGAAGGGGTTGGGGCCCGCAGCGCCCCAGCGGTGCAAATGGTGCGGCATGGCCGCCAATGCATCCGCCAGCGCCGAGGCCGCCGCATCGCCGGTGCGGCGCGAGGTGGTGGCAATCACGCTGCCCCCCAGCCCCACCACCGTGGCGCCGATGGCCGCAGCCTGCTCCGGCGGCATACCCAGGCTCCGCACCGGCCCGCCCAGCAGCAGCCCGGTGATGGGGCGCGGCAGCCGCGCAAGTTCAGGAAACCCTGCCGGCGCACCCGCCAGCGCTGGCGTGGTGAGGCGATGCGCCGCCCCCTGAATAAGCATGATATTGCTGGCAACACCCGGCCGGTCATGCCGGCCGATCACCAGAAGGTCAAAATCCGCCGCCCCCAGGCCCGGGCGCATCGCATGCACCGTTCGCGCCCCACGCGCCCGCAGCCAGCGCGACACCGGCGCCGCCCGCCGCCCCGCCGAGATCACCAGCGAGGGCCAGGGCGGCTGAAAGGCCGAGCGGTCGGCCAGACCCGCCAGGCTGGGCCAAGGCCAAGGCAGCCCAGACCAGCGCCCGAAATGCAACGCCACGCGGCGAAACGGCCGCTCCAGCCGCTCGGCAATGCCCAAGGCCTGCGCCGCCGTGCCGGCCCGGGGGTCTTCCAGCACCCAGATCATGGACGCGCCAGAGCCCGCGCGTTAATCCTGCTGCAGCACGGAGACCAATCGATGACCACGCAACACGCCTCTGACTGGGACCGCGACGCTGCCTTGACCACGGCGCGCATCCTTTTGGAAATCAAGGCGGTGAATTTCCGCCCCGAGGAACCCTACACCTTCACCGCCGGCTGGAAGAGCCCGGTCTATATCGATTGCCGCAAGATCATCTACTACCCCCGGGCCCGCGCCCGGATTTGCGACCTCGGCGCCGAGAAAATCGGCCGCCATGTCGGCTATGAGACCATCGAATGTGTGGCCGGCGGCGAGACCGCGGGCATCCCCTTCGCCGCCTGGATGGCGGATCGCATGATGGCGCCCATGGCCTATGTCCGCAAAAAGCCCAAAGGCTTTGGCCGCAACGCGCAGATCGAGGGCGATGTGCCGGTCGGCAAGCAGACTTTGCTGGTCGAGGACCTCACCACCGATGGCGGCAGCAAGATCCAATTCGCCAATGCCCTGCGTGAGGCCGGGGCGATCTGCGACCACACTTTCGTGGTGTTCTTCTATGGCGTCTTCCCCGGCAGCTTCGAGGATATGAAGGCGATGGGGCTGCAGCTGCATCACCTCTGCACCTGGTGGGATGTGCTTGAGGTCTGCAAGGAGCGGCCGTATTTCGAGGAAAGCGCGCTCAAGGAAGTGCGCAAATTCCTGGAAAACCCGGTGGCCTGGAGTGCGGCGCGCGGCGGCGTGGCAAGCCGTGAGGAAGCACGGGCCTATAAGGCAGCCAAGGGCTGATGCGCGCCCTCGTCGCGGCGCTGCTGGCCCTGGGCTTCGCCGCCGCGGCGCAACCGCGTGATGTGCTGACCATCGGCATCACCCAATATCCCTCCACGCTGCATCCCAATATCGAGAATATGGCGGCGAAGTCCTATGTGCTGGGCTTCACCCGCCGGCCGCTCAATGCCCGCGATGCCGATTGGGCCTTGGTCTGCCTGCTGTGTGAGACGCTGCCCACGCTGGAGAATGGCCTGGCCGCGCGCGAGACCACGCCCGATGGCCGGCCTGGCATTCGCGTCACGCTGCGCCTGCGCGAAGGCCTGCGCTGGGGCGACAATACCCCCATCACGGCGGAGGATCTGCGCTTCGCCTGGGAGGCGGGGCGGGAGGCTGCCACCGGCTTCGGCCCCGCCGAATTCTACCGCAGCGCCTATGAGTTGATCGTGGTGGACCCACGCACGGTCACGCTGCGCTTCGACAGGGTGACCTTCGATTTCGCTGCGATGGGCGATTTCCAGCCATTGCCCGCGCATATCGAGCGGCCGATCTGGCAGGCCGACCCGCGCGCCTATCGCACCCGCACGCAATACGACACCAACCCCAGCAATCCGGGGCTCTGGTCGGGGCCTTATCGCGTGGCCTCGGTGCAGCCCGGCTCGGGGGTGAATCTGGAGCGCAACGCGGCCTGGAATGGCGCCGCACCCGCCTTCCGCAGCATTCGCATCCGCACGGTGGAAAACACCACGGCGCTGGAGGCGCAACTGCTCTCGGGCCAGCTCGACATGATCGCGGGCGAGCTGGGCCTGCCGGTGGAACAGGCCGCCGCCCTGGCCCGCCGCGCCCCCACACGCTTTCGCTTCGAGTTTCGCCCCGGGCTGATCTACGAGCATATCGATACCAATCTGGACAACCCGATCCTTTCGGATCGCCGGCTGCGCCAAGCCCTGCTGCTGGCGCTGGATCGCCCGCGCATCGTGGCCCAGCTCTTCGAGGGGCGGCAGACGGTGGCGCATGGGCTGGTGAACCCGCTGGACGCCATGGCCGACCCGGATGTGCGGCAATACCCCTATGACCCGGCGCGCGCGGCGGCGCTGCTGGAGGAGGCCGGCTGGCGGCTGGCGCCGGACGGCATCCGCCGCAACCCGGCTGGCGAGCGGCTTTCGCTTGAACTCATGACCACCGCCGGCAACCGCTCGCGCGAGCAGGTGCAACAGGTGTTGGCGGCGATGTGGCGCGCGGTGGGGATTGAGGCGCGGATCCGCAACGAACCACCGCGGGTGTTCTTTGCCGAAACCCTGTCGCGCCGGCGGCATCAGGCGCTCGCCATGTTTGCTTGGATTTCCTCACCGGAGAATGTGCCGCGCGCCTCGCTGCACAGCGATGAAATCCCCCGCGCCGAGCGCAATTTCTCCGGACAAAACTATCCCGGATTCCGCAACCCCGAGACGGATGCGCTGCTGGAAGCCCTGCCCATCGAACTCGACCCAGAAGCCCGGCGGCCGCTGTGGAACCGGCTGCAGGCGATTTATGCCGAGGAACTGCCCTCGCTGCCGCTGTGGTTCCGCCAAGATGCTCATATCTGGCCGGTCTGGCTGGAGGGGGTGCGGCCCACCGGGCATCTCAGCCCCTCCAGCCTTTGGGTGGAGCAGTGGCGGGCGCGATGAGGCTTTCCGCCCGGTTGCTGCAAATCCTGGTCACTGCGGCGGCGCTTTCCTTCGTGTTCTACATGCTGCTGGGCCTGATGCCGGGCGACCCGATTGACCTCGCCATCATGGCCGACCCGCGGCTGACGGCGGAGGATGCGGCCAGGCTGCGGGCCTTGCATGGGCTCGATCAACCCCTGCTGGCCCGATACCTGGCCTGGGCGGCGGCGGTGCTGCGGGGGGATTTTGGCTTCTCCCGCCTCTTTGCCCAGCCGGTGGCGGCTTTGCTCTGGCCGGCGCTGCTCTCCACCCTGGTGCTGCTGGGCTGGGCGGTGGGGCTGGCAGCCTGCCTGGGCGTGGGGTTGGGGGTGCTGGCGGCACTGCGGCCCAGGCTTTCGCCCATGGTGCAGGGGCTGGCGCTGCTGGCCCAGGCCATGCCGGGGTTTTGGTTGGGGATCATGCTGATCATCCTCTTTGCCGTGTGGTTGGGGTGGTTGCCGGCGGGCGGCGCTGCGGAGGAAGGGCAGGGGGATTGGCGGTTCTTGCTGCTGCCGGTGGCGACCTTGGGCTTTGGCCAGATGGCGGCCTATGCCCGCCATGCTGCGGCGGCGATGCAGGGGGCGCTGGCGGAGCCTTGGATTCGCTCGGCGCGGGCGCGCGGGGCTTCTCAGATGCGGGTGGCGTTTGGCCATGCCCTGCCCAACGCCGCCGTGCCGCTCTTGGTGCTGCTGGGGCTGGATGCCGGGGCGCTGGTTTCGGGCGCTGTGATCACCGAGACCCTCTTTGCCCGGCCCGGCATGGGCAAGCTGATCTTCGATGCCATCATGGGCAATGACTATAATCTGGCCCTGCTGGCGCTGCTGGTGGTGGCGGTGGTGACCATGCTGGGCTCGCTGGCGGCGGATTTGGCCCAGCGGGCCCTGGACCCGAGGCTGCGATGAAGCTCTATGCCGGGTTGGCCATTTTGGGCTGTATGGCGGCGCTGGCTTTGCTGGCGCCGGGGCTGGTGGGGCATGATCCTTTCCTGCCGGACCTTTTTAACCGCTATGCGGCCCCCTCGGCCACGCATTGGTTGGGCACGGATGATCTGGGGCGGGATGTGCTGCTGCGGCTGCTGCATGGGGCGCGGGTTTCGCTGGCGGTGGGGCTGGGGGCGGCGCTGATGGCCATGCTGCTGGGCAGCCTGGCCGGGGTGCTGGCGGCCTGGGCCGGGGGGGTGACGGATGCGGTGATCATGCGCCTCGCCGATGCCTTGCTGGCGCTGCCGGCGCTGCCTTTGCTGGTGGTGCTCTCAGCGCTGGACCCCGCGATGATCGGGCTGCCGCGGGGCGAGGCGGGGGCGGATATTCTGCGCATTGCCATCATCCTGGCGGCTTTTGGCTGGGTGGGAGTGGCAAGGCTGGCGCGCTCGGCCGCGCTGTCGGTGCTGGCCACGGATTTTTGCCGGGCGGCGCGGGCCTTGGGGGTGTCGGAATTCAGGCTGTTGTGGCGGCATGTGCTGCCCCAGCTGGTGACGCCCTTGGCGGTGGCGACGGCGCTGGCAGTGGGCGGCGCCATTTTGGCCGAGAGCGCGCTGAGCTTTCTGGGGCTGGGCATTGCGCCGCCGGCGGCGAGCTGGGGCAATATGCTGGCCAATGCGCAGGAGGCGGTGTTTGTGGCACCCCTGGTGGCGCTCTGGCCGGGGCTGGCAATTTTGCTGGCGGTGGCGGGGTGTTCGTTGGTGGCGGATGGGTTGCGGCGGTGACTGGTGTGGCCACTGAAAACATTGAGATATTCGCGCGGTTGGCGCGAAATGGTGGTATTCGGACAAATTGAGCTGCAAGCCCGGGGGCGGGCGTGTTGCTGCCCCTTTGGAGGGGAGCGGGCGGATGCGATTGTCGAAACAGCAATCGCGGCGTTGTAGGATTTTATTCTAAAAACTACAAGGCTGATCTGGCCTGCCCCGACCATCAGGCGGGGCAGGCCTTAACACCGATCAGCCGAAGAAGACGTAGTCCGTGCCGTATTGGACGGTCGGCAGTTGATCCTGGGTCAGGCCGGTCCAGGTCACCGAAGTGTCGGTCACGCCATTGCCATCGAGGTCGGCATTGAACGTCACGCCCTTGAAGTTGCCAACACCGTCGCTCGCCACCCAGGTGAATTTGCTCACATTGGGCTTGTAGCCCCAGATGGTGAGGGATTCGCCGGAAGTCCAATCGGTGATGGTGGACCAGGTGTTGCTGGTGGCAGCGCCGCGGCCATCGACGAAGAACTTATCGGTGCCGCTGCCGCCGGTGATGAAGTTCGAGCCCAGGCCGCCATCGATCACATCATTGCCGCCGCCGCCATTGATGGCATCGTTGCCGCCAAAGGCATTGATGAAATCGGCCTTCTCGGTGCCGAGCACGATATCGGCAAAGGCGCCACCGAGGAACTGGTTCACCAGCCCCGATACCGGGCCGGTATAGGCATCGGCGACGACATAGGCGTTTTTGCCAGCGATATTGGCGTAGATCAGGCCATTATCGCTCGCAGCGCCCTTCAGGGAACTGACGGCCACCGCCGCAGCAGAGCCGAATTTCACATTTTCGACATTGATTAACTGATCCATGCCGTCGGCACCCTTGATCACCATCACGTCGTCACGGAAGCCGATGCGGTAGGTGGATTGGGCGGCAGAGAAATTCACCGTATCGGTGCCGGCGCCGCCGTCGATTGTATCGTTGCCACCACCGCCGGTGATGCTGTCATTGCCGGCCAGGCCATTGATGGTTTCGCCGACGAAGGTGCCGGAGATGGTGTCACCGGCGGCGCTGCCATTGACCAGGGTGGTGATGGTCATCAGCAACAACTGGCCGCCTTCGACCACCTCGGTCGCATTCGCGCCGGTGAAGGTGTAGTGCGCCTGGGCATCGAGTAGATAGGCCTTGGTGGTGGCGCTGCCGAACATATCAGTTACGTCGATGACGCCCGAGCTTTCCTCGTCGATGGTGAAGGGCGCGGTGGGCGAGATGCCGGTATCGCCGAAGCGGGCGCTGTCGAACCTGGCGATCTCGGTCAGCTTGTCGGTGGTAGGGTCATAATGCCACACTTTTGCTGCGGCGGCGAAACTGCCCGGATCTTCCTGCAGGATCAGCGTGCCATCGGCCGCGACGGTGAGGTTATCGAACATCACCTGACCCTCGGTGCCGTCCAGCAGCGCGGTGTAAGTGCCGCCCTTGGTGGGGTCCGTCGGGTCGACGAAGTCGAGCGCCCAGAGCCGCGAGGGGGTGGTTTGGGAGGCGGTGGTGACGAAGTAGAAGCGGTTGGGGTTGATGGTGTCCCAGCAGCTATCTTCCGGGCGCAGCCATTCGGTGACGCCGGCGGTGGCGCTTTCGGTCTGCAGTTCGGCACCGGTGCGGTTGGTGGCATCCTGCAGCGCGGCGAGGGTGAAGCTGCCGCTGAGCGGCGTGCCGGTGGCGGCCTCGGTGCGGAAATCGGCCTTGATGCCGTAGAGGCTGCCATTGGTCAGGCCGGCCTTGTCGAGTGTGGAGCCGGTGGACTGCTTGGTGCCAATATACATGTAGACTTGGCCAGGCGTTGTGTCGTCGGTCGCCATGACCACCGTCTTGGAGCCGGTAGAGGGATTGGCCACCACGTTCTCGAACGACATATTGCCCAGCTTGGGCAGCTCATACATGCTGCCGGCATCGCTGCCGGTGATGATGACGGCCATGGGCCGGCCTTCGGCCCCACTTTCTTCGCCGGTCATGAAGATGCGGGCCTGGGTGCCCAGGCCGGTCTTCTCGTCATAGAAGGCCGAGACTGGCGGCAGATCGGCCGAGCAGAACCGGGAGAGGGCGGTGGTCGAGAGGTCGTAGGTCTTGGTCGTGCTGTTCCAGAGGTATTCCTTGCTGGCGGCGTCCGAGGCCGAGACCACGCCCAGGGTCGCCTTGTCGATGATCAGCTGGGAGACGAAGGTGCCCTTGGCGCCATGGTCGCGCACGACGCCCACGCTATTGCTGATCTCATGGTTCATCAGGACGGTGACGGTGCCATTGCCATTGTCGAAGGCGCCCAGACCGTCCGGAATGCCGACCATGATCCAGGGCGTGCCGTCTGCCTTGGTGCCGGCGACGTCGCCGACGGAGATGATGGCGCGGAATTGGACGTTGGATTGGCTGGCGTTGAGGTAGGGCGTCTGATTTGCGTAATACACGATGTAGCTCCTCGAAAACCGGTTGCGAAGATTTCGGTCGAACGGTCACAAGAGCGGCGGGCCGGCCGCCCACCACCGTTTTTTGAGACAGAACGATACAAAACTTCGTTACCTGATATTTGAGACGCGTCGACGCGGCGGGTCTTTGTTAAAGCCGCGTCAGTTCGAGGAAAAATTAATGACGGTTTGACCATTCATGTAGTGCCGTTTCCCTGCCCCTCTCCGGGGAGTAGGGTGGATCAAGCCGTTCTATAGATTTGATTTTTTGTCGATGCGTTTTTGTGGATTTTATGTAAGTTTAGCCATAAAAATATATTCGGAGCAATGATGGGCGGCTCATATGGGCCGCCCAAACCTGCGCCCCCTTAGCCGATCACCCCGCCATCCTTCTTCACGATGGCGATCACCGTGGGCCGGGGCGGCATGGCGGCGTCAAAATCCGGCCAGCGGGTGGAGGGGTTGTTGAAGCTGCTGCCGGTATCCTCGCCAGGGTGCTGGATGGCCAGGAACAGGGTCTTGTTGTCGGGGGTGAAGGTCGGGCCGCAGACCTCGGCGCCGCTGGGCGCCTGGTAGAAGAGTTTGGTCAGCGCCCGGCCACCGCCCATGGTGTCGGCGGCATAGAGGCCGTCAGCCACGCCCGCGGCGCTAGGCGCGCCGTCGGTGGCGATCCAGATTCGGCCCTTGCTGTCGAAGGCGCAATTGTCGGGGCAGGAGAGCCAGCCCTGGTCCGAGGTGGCGCGGTGATAGCGCGCGCCGGCATCCTGGCCCGGCTTGCCGGCGAGGAGGAAGATCTCCCAGCGCGCCTCCAGCCCCGCATGATCCACAGCGGCGGTGCCGGCGCCGGGGGGGATGATTTCCAACACATGGCCATGCGCATTGCGCGGGCGGGGGTTGGGGCCATTGGCGGTGGTGCGGCTCTCATTATTGGTGAGCATCACATAGACGCGGCCGGTGGCCGGGTTGGTCTCCACATCCTCCGGCCGGTCCATCGGTGTGGCGCCCAGCAGGTCGGCCGCGCGGCGGGTCTCGATCAGCACATCGCCCTGGTTGTGGAAATTATTGGCGGGGGTGAGCGGGCCCTCGCCATGGGTGAGCGGCAGCCAGCGCAGGGTGCCATTATCCTCGAATTTGGCGACGTAGAGCGTGCCCTCATCGAGCAGGTCGCGATTGGCGCTCAGCTCATTGGGGTTCCAGGGGCGGGCGGTGACGAATTTATAGACGTAATCATTGCGCTCATCATCGCCCATATAGATCACCACGCGGCCATCGGGTGCTACGGCATGGGTGCAGCCCTCATGCTTGAAGCGGCCGAGTGCGGTGCGCTTGATGGGGGTGGAATTGGGGTCGAAGGGGTCGATCTCCACGATCCAGCCGAAGCGGTTGGGTTCATTGGGCTCCCGGTCGAGCGAGAAGCGCGGCACATGTGCCGCCCAATTATAGACTGGCTGGCGGGGGATGCCGTAGCGGCGATAGGCCTGGGCCTGTTCGCCGGTGGCGGCTGCCTCGCCGGAGAAATAAGCGTTGAAATTCTCCTCGGTGGTCAGCACCGTGCCCCAGGGGGTATTGCCGCCGGCGCATTGGTTCAGCATGCCCAGCACCCTTGTGCCGGTGGCGTCACTGCCGGTGCGCATGCGCGGATGGCCGGCGGCGGGGCCGGAGAGGCGCATGGGTGTTTCGGCGGTGATGCGGCGGTTGAGCGGGCCGGCGGGCAGGGTTTGCCAGCGGCCATCCATCCGGCGGATTTCGACCAGGCTGCCGCCATGCGCCATCATTTCCACCGCCACCTGCTCGGCCGTGGTGCGGCGATTGGAGACGGGCCTGCCATCGGTGCTGGGGAACATGATGGGGGTTGAGGTGTATTCATGGTTCACCCAGAGCAGCCCGTGATCGGAGCTATTGCTGCCGCGGGGCAGGGGGATGAAGTCCAGGAAGTCATTGTTGAAGCCAAATTGCAGGGCCTGGGCCTGGGCGGTCTGGCGCATCGGGTCGAAGGCGGGGGCCTGGGGCAGCACCGGGTCGCCCCAGCGGATGACGTGTTGAATTTCATAGCCCTCGGCCACCGCATCGGTTTGCGCCATCTGGTGGTGCAATTCGGGGAAGGTGAGGGTGCTGGGGCCGCCGCTCATCGGGATTTCGGCGGTTTGCAGGCGGGATTGGGCTATTTGCGCCGTGGCATCGTCGATCAGTTGATCGGCCAGGGTGGCCACGGCCCCGGCTCCGGCCAGGCCGCGCAGTGCCGCGCGGCGCGACAGACGGGAGGCCACCACCTCGGCGATCGTGGCGCGGGGGTTGGGATTGCTGCCGATATCTTCGATTTCGTCGCTCATGGCCATGTCCTGTCTTGGTGGTTTGTTTCTAACGCATGGTGCGGCATGCTGCGGTGAAGCTTGGGTGAAGGCTGCTGGGGTGATCGCTGCGGTCCGTTTTTGACTGAGAAAGCCGCTGGGGTGGCATGGGTGTGGAAACGCCTGACCCTGGGCCAATAGCACTGGCCAATCCCGCTTTGGAGCGTCTCTTTTAACGAAAATCGCGCGTCGCCACGCGAATTCCGGCACGCGCCTCGTCGCCACGGGTCAATGGCAGCGGGAAATTCTCGCCGCGCAGCCCCACGCTGTCGAGCAGCGGCGTGAGGTCGGAGAGTTCCTCGGCGATGAGGTGCAGCACGCCGCCCTCATGCTGCACCTGGCCGCGCACCGCCATCATCCGGGCTGAGAGGATGAGGCGGCGTTGCTGCTCGAACAGCGCTGGCCAGACGATGATATTGGCGACGCCGGTTTCATCCTCCAGCGTGATGAACATCACGCCCTTGGCGCTGCCGGGCTTTTGCCGGACCAGCACGAGGCCGCCCACCGTGGCGCGGCGGCCATTGCGCAGGCGGGCGAGACCGGCATTGGGCAGCATGCCGCGCGCTGCCATCTCGGCGCGCAGAAAGGCCACGGGGTGGCGGCGCAGCGAGAGGCCGGTGCTGCGGTAATCCTGCACCACCTGGCCGCCCTCGGGCATGGCGGGCAGTGCGACCGGGGCATCGGTGATGGGTTCGGCAAAGAGCGGCAGGGGGGTGTCCTCCAGCGCGCGGATCGCCCAGAGCGCATCGCGCCGGTTGAGGCCAAGGCCGAGAAAGCCATCCGCCTCGGCCAGCCGCACCAGGGCGGCGGCGGGAATGGCCGCCCGGCGATGCAGATCGGCCGGTGCGGCATAGGGCCGGCGGCGCTCTGCCACCAGGCGCTGGGCATGGCCGAAATCCAGCCCGCGCGCCATGCGCAGGCCCAGGCGAATGGCCGGCCCCTCCAGCGTGCAATCCCATTCGCTGTGGTTGATGCAGACCGGGCGCACCTCCACGCCATGCTCTTTCGCGTCCCGCACCAACTGCGCCGGGGCATAGAAGCCCATGGGTTGGCTGTTGAGCAGGGCGGCGCAGAACACCGCCGGGTGGTGGCATTTCAGCCAGGCGCTGGCATAGGCGATCAGCGCGAAGCTGGCGGCATGGCTTTCGGGAAAGCCATAGGAGCCAAAGCCCTCGATCTGCGAGAAGGTGCGGGCGGCGAATTCCGCCTCATAGCCATGCGCCACCATGCCGGCGATCAGCTTGTCGCGGAAATGGGTGACGCCGCCGGTCATCTTGAAGGTGGCCATGGCGCGGCGCAGCTGGTCGGCCTCGCCGGCGGAAAACCCGGCGCAGACGATGGCGACCTGCATGGCCTGCTCCTGAAACAGCGGCACGCCCAGCGTCTTGCCCAGCACGCGGCGGAGCGCTTCGGTGGGGAAGGTGACCGGCTCGCGGCCCTCCCGCCGGCGCAGATAGGGGTGGACCATATCGCCCTGGATCGGCCCGGGGCGG
>Ga0214921_10001409_pt1 | contig 41167 bp, 37 predicted proteins | sample LL1505_MetaG_FD_177992 | JGI IMG/M metagenome (GOLD analysis project Ga0214921, IMG submission 177992) | Freshwater microbial communities from Lake Lanier, Atlanta, Georgia, United States - LL-1505 | ecosystem: Environmental > Aquatic > Freshwater > Lake | place: USA: Georgia | collected...
GGTGGAGCTGGTGGCTCAACATGCCCATCTGGCGTACCTAATTAAAGAGAGGAAATTGAAATGGCCGAATACCAAAATCTTTTCACCTCGGTGCAGCCCGTCGGGCCTTTGCACGATGGCATCGAATTACCGCGCGGCGACGACAAGCGCACGGGAACACCTTTCTTGGTGCACCTCTTGGGTCGCATCGGCAATGCACAAATCGGTCCCGTTTATCTTGGCTCGCTCGGTGTAGCGTCCTTGGTCTTTGGCATCGCAGCTTTCAACATCATTGGCTTCAACATGTTGGCCTCTGTTGACTGGAATCCGATTCAACTGATTCGACAATTGTTTTGGCTCGCACTGGAACCGCCGCCACCCGCTTATGGGCTGAGCATTCCGCCGCTGGCACAAGGCGGTTGGTGGCTTGTGGTGGGCTTCATGCTCACTGTCTCCATCTTGCTATGGTGGGCTCGCACTTACAGACGAGCTAGACAACTCGGTTTAGGTACCCATGTGGCTTGGGCCTTTGCGGCAGCCATTTGGCTCTACTTGGTCTGCGGTTTTTTCCGCCCCATCATGATGGGCAGTTGGTCTGAGGCGGTACCCTTCGGAGTCTTCCCGCACTTAGATTGGGTCTCGGCACTCTCGCTGCGCTATGGCAACTTGTTCTACAACCCGTTCCATGCCTTGTCGATTGTTTTCTTGTATGGCTCTGTGCTGTTGTTTGCCATGCACGGCGCCACCATCTTGGCCGTTGGGCGTTACGGTGGTGAGCGTGAGATTGAACAAATCGTAGACCGCGGTACGGCTTCTGAGCGTGCTGGCTTGTTCTGGCGTTGGACCATGGGCTTTAACGCCACGATGGAATCCATTCACCGCTGGGCCTGGTGGTTCGCAGTGTTGTGCCCCCTGGTTGGCGGTATCGGTATCTTGCTTACGGGAACCGTTGTTGACAACTGGTATCTCTGGTCTGTCAAACACCATGTCGTACCTGCCTACCCATTGGTCAGCCCTCTTGTGGTCGATCCAGCTATTTTGGGAGTGAAACCATGAAAATAATTTTTAAAACTGCACTGTGCCTGATGGCAGCCGTGATGTTGGCAGGCTGTGAAAGGCCGCCCATTGAAACGGTTCAAACTGGTTTCCGTGGCACCGGCATGGAACAAATCTACAACCCACGCACCCTGGCTAAGCAAGCGTCTTTGAATGCAGCACCTGCTGCGCCAGAAGCGGCTGATGCCGAGGGTCCCAAGGCCAAGGACGTTTACAAAAACGTCCAAGTTTTGGGCGATCTGAGCGTGGGTCAGTTCAACCGTCACATGGCCTCCATTACCCAATGGGTTTCGCCAGAAGCGGGTTGCGCCTATTGCCACAATGTTCAAAATTTTGCAGATGACGACAAGTACACCAAGGTGGTGGCCAGGCGCATGATCCAGATGACGCAAAAGGTCAACCAAGACTACAAGGCTCACGTGGCCGAGACCGGCGTCACGTGCTACACCTGCCACCGTGGCAACAACGTTCCAACACAAGTTTGGACAGCGCCCAAAGATCGCCTTTATGCCAACAGCTTATTGGGTGATTTGGCGGGGCAAAACATGGCCACCAAAGCAGCTGGTTTGACGTCTTTGCCGTCTGATCCATTTTCGCCTTACCTCATGAATGCACAGCCTATTCGTGTGAACAGCGATACAGCCATGACCGGTGCGGGTGCTCATGCCAACCGCACATCGACCAAGCAAGCTGAGTTCACTTATTCTCTGATGGTGCACATGTCTGAGTCTTTGGGTGTGAACTGCACGTATTGCCACAACACGCGCAACTTTGCATCGTGGGAAGAGTCACGGCCACAACGCGTCACTGCTTGGCACGGCATTCGAATGGCTCGTGACTTAAACAACGAGTACATCATTCCGCTCACCGACAAGTTCCCGGCAAATCGCCTCGGTCCCAAAGGTGATGTGGCCAAGGTGAATTGCAGCACCTGCCACCAAGGCGCTTACAAACCGCTTTATGGCGCTCAAATGGCGAAAGACTTTCCAGAACTTCAGGCCCTCGCAAAGCCTTAAGCTCTGAATCTCACAAGGCCTGCACCCGCTGCGGTTCAGGCCTTTTTTTATGGGGTATTCAGACATGAGCACGTCACCAGCAAGCGACGCCAATGGCCAAGTGGTCGTGCTGTTGTTGGCTGACATCTCTCATGCCTCGCGGCTGTGGGGTTGGTCGCGCATCGTCAAAGGACCCCAAGCTTTGCAAGGCATTCCTGGCTTGCTGTTTTCAAAAGTATTGGGCAGCGGCTATGAGGGCGGCTTTGGACTTCGACCCAGCCCTTCGCGCCAAGGCGTGTTTGGCTTGTTTGAGTCTTTGCAAACAGCCCAAGACTTCGTTGAAAACTCCAGTGTGTTGCAAGCCTACCAAGAGCGGTCCGACGAGTTTTGTTGGGCCCTTCTTAAAACTTGGTCATGCCGCGGCAGTTGGGATGGCCAACTGCTTGATGTTTGCGCGGCGCAACCCATCAAGGGGCCTGTGGCAGCACTGACGCGCGCCTCTATCAAACTGGCCAAAGCGCCTGCGTTTTGGCGTCATGCACCGCCTTCTCAAATCGCACTGACAGATGCCAAAGGTTGCCAACTGGCTGTGGGTTTGGGCGAAGCACCCTTTGTGCGGCAAGCCACTTTCACCATTTGGGACAGCGTGGCCGACATGAATGCTTATGCGCGTTCGGGCGCGCACTTAGAAGCCATTCAAGACGCTGCGCAAAACGACTACTTTTCTGAATCTATGTTTGCACGATTTGTCCCTCTGAAAGTGCAGGGTCAATGGCAAGGCAAAGTCTATGCTTAATTCCAGGCACACACCTAGGGTGGTGGTGGTGGGCGCAGGCATTGGGGGTTTGGTGAGTGCACTGGTCTTGGCACACCGCGGATTGGACGTCACGCTGATTGAAAGTGCCGCAACGCCCGGCGGCAAAATTCGCCAAGTCCAAGTCGATGGCGTGGGCATTGACTCAGGTCCTACCGTGTTCACCATGCGCTGGGTCTTGGATCAAATGTTGCAAGAGATGGGCACGTCACTTGCCGAAATTTTGAAACTCGAAAATATTGGCGTGCTGGCCAGACATGCGTGGGATGGCAGCCCACAGACGCTCGATTTGTTGTCTGATACAGAACGCAGTGCAGATGCCATCGCAGCCTTTAGCAGTCCCCAAGAAGCCAGACGGTTTTTAGGCTTCTGCAAGCAAGCACGCAAGCTGTATGACACGCTAGAAAAGCCGTACATCCGAAGCGAGCGACCCGATCTGTTGAGCATGGTGGGTGATCTGGGATTTCAAGGCATGGCAACACTCACAGGCTTGGGGCCTTTCGCCACTTTGTGGCGCAGTTTGGGCAGCCACTTTCACGACCCCCGTTTGCAACAACTCTTTGGTCGCTACGCCACTTACTGCGGCTCTTCACCGTGGTCCGCACCGGCCACTTTGATGCTGGTGGCGCAAGTTGAATTGGATGGCGTGTGGTCGGTCTCGGGCGGCATGTTTGAAGTGGCCAAATCACTGGCGCAATTAGGAGAACAATGGGGTGTGAAGCCGCGCTACAGTCAGGCCTGCGCACGCATCCTCACACAGAACGGTCAAGTCAGCGGCGTGCAACTTGAATCAGGTGAAATGCTAGATGCCGATCATGTGATCTTCAATGGCGATGTGGCCGCTTTGGCGCAGGGTCTATTGGGCCCAGCAGTGCAGCCGAATTTTCAGTCGGTGCCTGCTATAAACAGATCCTTGTCGGCTTTCACCTTGTCAATGCATGCTGAAAGCAGTGGCTTTCCCATGGTGCGGCACAACGTCTTTTTCAACCAAAATTACCAGCGTGAGTTTGATGATATTTTTCAACATCGCAGACTGCCTGAGCAAGGCACGGTGTATGTCTGCGCGCAAGATCGAAGCGACGACGGGCTGGCTCAGCCTGGTTTGGAAAGACTTTTGTGCCTTGTCAATGCGCCCGCTGATGGCGATACTCATTCCTTCAATTCATCGGAGATACACGCATGCGAAACCAGCAGTCTGGCGCTGATGCGTCGCTGTGGCCTAGAAATCAAGGCCTCACCGCAACAAGTGGTTCGAACCTTGCCACAGGACTTTGCGCGCTTGTTTCCGGGCAGTGGGGGCGCACTTTATGGCCAAGCAACACACGGATGGATGTCGGCCTTCGCGCGCCCCTCATCGCGCAGCAAAGTGCCGGGCCTTTACACGGCGGGGGGCAGCGTGCACCCGGGGCCGGGCGTACCCATGGCAGCCATGTCGGGGCGTTTGGCGGCCGCGACGCTGATGGCGGACCTCGGTTTGACCAAGTCGTCCCGCCGGGTGGTTATCTCTGGTGGTATGTCGACGCGCTAAGCGACGACGGCGAATACGGTCTTTCCATCATTGCCTTTGTGGGCAGTGTGTTTTCGCCCTACTACGCATTGGCACGCAGCCGCTCAGGCGGCGTGGCCGAGCCTGAAAACCATTGCGCTTTGAATGTGGCGCTGTATGGCAAAGGCGGCAAACGTTGGACCATGACAGAACGTGGTCGATCGCAGATTTCGCGCAACGCCCAGCATTACCAAATTGGCCCCAGCAGTCTGCATTGGGACGGTCAAGCGCTCACCATTGACATTGATGAAATCAATGTCCCTATCCCCATGAAAGTTAGAGGTCGTGTCACCGTCAGGCCTGAAGGACTTTGCAACTTTGTCACACCGCTTGACAATGCGGGCTTGCACCGCTGGGGACCTATCGCACCGTGCTCGCGCGTTGAAGTTGAAATGGACAACCCACAGTTCAGTTGGCGCGGTCATGCCTACATGGATTCCAACGAAGGCGATGAACCCGTCGAAAATGGCTTCCAAGATTGGGACTGGGCGCGCGCAGAAATGTCCAATGGCGATACCAGTGTGGTCTACGATGTGCGGCCCAAACAAGGGCCCGGCCGGGTCGTAGCGCAACGCTTTTCACCGGATGGCAGTTACACCGCTTTTACAGCACCGGTGCGACACAACTTGCCTTCTTCGGGCTGGCGACTTTCGCGGGGCATGTGCAGTGAATCGAGCCAGGCGCCCGAGGTACTGAGCACTTTAGAAGACACGCCGTTTTATGTTCGCTCCTTGTTGCGCACTCAACTGCTGGGTGAGAATGTCACTGCGTTGCACGAGTCGTTGGACATTCCCAGACTGGTGTCATTGCCAGTGCGCTTCATGTTGCCTTTTCGAATGCCGCGACGTGCCTAGGTGAATTTTTTCGGCGTTGCATGGCGTGGTCTTTTTGTTCAGTCGTTTTGACGAGCGCGTGCCAGGGTTCGCTCTCTCTCTCTGGGCCCAAAGCTAGAAGCCAATGCGCCCTCGGCTTCTAAGCCTTCCAGGTAAATGCTTTCAATCTCTGGCGCAGCACGCAGCAGTTCGCGCTCGGCAAAAGGCATGTGCAACAAAGCTCTGAGCGCAAACAAAATTCGCAACCAACCGGGTACCCACACTCTGCGCTTGCGCTGCATCATGCCTTGCACAATGACGCGCGCCGTTTCTTCTGGCGATGTCTCGCTGCTTAAGGGGCCTGGCATGGTGGCACGTAATCGCACAAAGCCTGGATGCAAGGCGCCTTCGGTGACCAGCGGCGTGCGCACCCAGCCCGCATGAACAACACCTACACCCACACCATGCGCAGCCATCTCAATGCGCAAAGAATTGCCCATGGCCTCGGCGGCCGACTTGCTTGCGGCGTAGGCGGACATGACCGGAGGATGCGCGAAAGAAGATACCGACGCATTGATGAGCACATAGCCACGTTGCCGCATGATGGCAGGCAAGGCCGCACGAACAGTGTTGAAAACACCAAACACATTGACCTCGAAACAGCGTTTCCAAGCTTCGGGGTCAATGTAGGCTATCGGCCCAAAAGCAGCAACGCCTGCGTTGGCAAAGACGATGTCGATGCGGCCCAGCTCGGCCAAGGTTTTTTCAACAAGGTCTTGCATCGCTTGCAATTGCGTGACATCGGCCACCCAGTGAAGCGTTTGAGGGCCGCAGCGTTGGGCCATTTGCGCCAGAGGCTCTGCATCGCAGTCCACCAAAACAGGAATACCGCCATGAGCCAATACTTCAAGGGCAGTGGCCGCCCCAATGCCGGAAGCTGCACCGGTAATTAAGACGACACGGCCGTCGAGCGTATTTTTTGAAGTTGCCATTTGCTCATCCAAGCTAGGACGATCACGCGCGTCAAACCGACTTGGTGACCATGAAATACACAATGGGCAAGGGTAGCACGGTGGAGATGGCGCCGGCAATTTTCCAAATTCGGGACAGGCGCCAATATTCTTCAGTGATCTCAGAATATTGTTGAAGCAAAGCGCGCTGTTTGAATTGAATAGGCACCAGAACGAACAACCAAATCAAGCCTGAAAAAGTAAGCAGCCAATAGGACCATTGAATCCAGGGATGGCTTGCACCACCTCCAAAATTTTCTGCCATGCCGTGGCCTGTCCAAACCACACCCACTGCCCCTACCAACGTGAACATGAGGTCTGTAATCAGAACCATCTTGTTGCTGAATTGAACGATGGCGTGATTGCGCGTGCGCTCAGCCAACAAGGCCCAAACGCCGCTCACAATCACGTTGCCCAAAAACAAGCACGCGCATACCAAATGAATGACTTTGAGGGTAGGTGTCATTTGGGGTCGTTTTGTTGCGAGGTCATCGAAGGTGCCTTATCTGGCTTGACGCTCTGCTGCGTAGCTTGGTGTTTTTCTGCTTCACGTTGTTGGCGCGTCACTTCTCTGGCGCGACGTAAATCACGAAATTGCCAAGTTACAAAAAGAACACCGGCAATCAGCAACACCACAACTTCAACAATTTTCAAATCCACTGTATCAGGCTCTTTAACGCGGGGTTCTCTCGCGTTGTTCTAAGCGGCCGAACAATTCCACCATCCATACAACACGCTCATCAAAACTTCGAACAGGCATCGTCCAGGGCTTTTCATGCGCCAAGGGGTTGCGCTCTTGGCTCACAATGTCAACCAAGTAATGGATGGCGGGTACAGGGCTGAGCGTGACATCCGGCACAGCAGGTGCCTTCACAGCCGCAGTGGCTGCACGTGCCAACAGGGCCAGCTTGCGCGCGGTTGAAACCACAGTTCGGTGGTTTACAGAATCGAGGCCTTCCCGCTCTAATTGTTTACCGATTTCGGCATAGACCAAACGAGCAGCTTGAATGGCAGGGCGGCAGTCTCGTGGCAATTCTGCCAAACCAAATTCGCCGCGGCGGTACAGCGCGTCTGCGCGCAACAACAAGCGCTGTGTGAAACCCGCAATGCGCGAATCGAACACAGGATTGGCCAACCAAGCATCAGCGTCCATGCCAATTTCGCGGAACCAAGCAAGGGGAATGTACAAGCGCCCCATGCGCGCATCAGCGCCAACGTCTCTGGCAATGTTGGTCAGCTGCATGGCTACGCCCAGCTCGCTTGCGCGTGCAATGGCGGTGTCTGTGCTTGCGCCCATGATGATGGACATCATGGCACCTACGGTGCCGGCAACTCTGGCGCCATAGGCCTCTACATCGGCCAAGTTTTCGTAGCGGCGGCCTTGCGAGTCCCACAAGAAACCATCTAGCAAGGCCTCGAGCAAGCCAACGGGAATACCATAGCGGTGGACCACAATGGTCAACGCCCGGTCTGCATCTTCTGAACCAGGGCGTCCTGCATAGATGGCCGCCAAGCGCAACTTCAAATCTGCCATGGCCAACACCGGGTCATCGCCTTCGTCAATAGCGTCGTCGGCCAAACGGCAAAACGCATAGAGCGCAATGGCGGGTGGCCGCAAACGGACCGGCAGCAAGCGCGAGGCTGCAAAAAAAGATTTGGAACCACCGCGCATGAGTTTGGTGCAAGCCTCTAAGTCGTAAGGCAAAGACACTGGCGGAGAACTCAAGCTTGAATCAGGCAAAAGATTTGACATCGGGTACCACCGTTTCAAGCATTTTTGCAGACATTAAAACACTGGGCACACCAGCACCCGGCTGGCTACTGGCACCCACCATGAACAAGCCATCGACATCTTCGCTTCTGTTGTGTGGCCGGAACCATGCACTTTGAACCAAGATAGGCTCTAGGCCAAAACCCGCGCCTTTGTATGACCACAAGCGATCTTGAAAGTCTTGAGGGGTGGTGACTTTGGAAGACACCACATGTTGCTTCAAATCAGGCAACACACTTTCTTGGAGCACCGTGGCAATGGCATCGCGGTACTGCTCGGTGATGGCGGGCCAGTCGGTTTCACTGCTCAGGTTGGGTACCACTGAGAGCGCATAAAAACTGTCGCAACCTTCGGGCGCCAAAGAAGGATCGGTAGCGGTGGGACGGTACAGATACAGGCTAAAGTCTTCCGACAACTTGTGATTTTTGAAAATATCTTGCAGTAAGCCTTTGTAGCGTGGGCCTAAGACCATCATGTGGTGCGGCACATCTTCGTACTTTCGATTGGTGCCAAAGTACCAAACAAACAAGCCCGATGAATATTTGCCTTTGGCAATGCGCTTGTCGGTCCAATGCTTGCGATGTTGCGGCTCAATGAGATTGCGGTATGTCCACGCAGCATCGCCATTGCTCACCACAATGTCGGCAGGCAAGTATTCGCCATTGGCCAACTCGACGCCTTGGGCACGGCCGCCCTCCACACAAATGCGTGTGACGGGCGCGTTGTAACGGATGGGCACTTGACGCTCGTCGAGCAACTTCACCAGTTCACGCACAATGGCGCCGGTGCCGCCCATGGCCGAGTGCACGCCCCAACGACGCTCCAAGGAATGGATGAGCGAGTAAACGCAAGTCACTGAATAGGGATTGCCACCAATGAGCAAGGGGTGAAAGCTCATGACGATGCGCAACTTGGGGTGTTTGATGTGCTTGGCTACCAAACTGTAAATAGATCGCCAGGCTTGCATGCGTGCCAAATTGGGCATGGCCTTGATCACATCGCCAATGGTTTCAAAGGGCACCATGCCCAGCTCGACAAAGCCCAGCTGGAAACACTTCTCAGACGCCACCATCAGGTTTTTAAAACCTTGCACGTCTTCAGGACTGAACTTGGTGATTTGCTCGAGCATTTGCTCATCGTTGTTGCTGTAATCAAAGTGCGAGCCATCGTCAAAGCGAATGCGGTAGAAAGGCGACATCAAGCGCAGGTCGACATGGTCTTTCATCTCGCGGCCACACAAGGTAAAAAGCTCAGCAATGAGGTGCGGCAAGGTGATGATGGTAGGGCCGGCGTCGAAGGTAAAGCCATCTTGCTTATGCACATAAGCACGGCCACCGGGGGCATCGAGCTTTTCCAACATTTGAACGCGATAACCTTTGACGCTCAAACGAATGGCGGCTGCTAGGCCACCAAATCCTGTGCCGATCACAATGGCTGTAGGCGCACGATGGCCAACTTCAGAGGCTGTGCTTGTGGGGTGCTTGTGATCGCCACCGCCACCGCCCGCGCCGCCGTCAGTGTTAATTGACTTGAAGAGATTTGTCATGTGAATCCAAGTGAGCAGGCAAAACCGGAGGCACATGTCCCTCAAAGGCTGCAGGCGTTTCTGTGTTGTGATGTTTGCGAATAGCCCAGCGCCACAATGCCGTGGTGTCTAGCGGCAGGACCAGCATAAAGTGTTCGGCAATGGCCAAGGCCAACATGGTGCCCACCAAGACAGCGCCCACCACTTGGGCGGGTGTGGTCATGGGCTGGTTTGCGAAGTCAATTAAGAGCCACAAACAGGCAATGGCTGAGACTACTGCAAAAGGGAAAAATGCATTCATGCGTCGGCGCTTGAAGAAGCTTTTCAAATACGACAAATGCGCAGGCAAGAATTCTTCACTCAAATTGCGAACGCCAAAAAACAAGTTCAATTTGGCGCTGGTGCGCATGACCCACAAGACCAAATAGGTGCCCGTACCCACTTGGTTGGGCGCATCCCAAGTGATGACCACAATGGCCAGGCCCACCAGAAGAATGGCCAACTCGTGCCACACCACCGCATTGAAGGATGCCGCAAATCGGGGCCACCCTTTTGTGCTTTTCAAGATGGCAGTCTTTTGCGGTCCTGTGATCCAGCCCGTGAGAAAACTCAACTCGTTCCAGCCCCACGCCAACAAGGCGCAAGTGAAAGCGCAGTAGGCGCCCATGACGCTTGTTTGTTGCGCTGTGTGAGACAAACCCGCCAAGGCACCTACACCTAGCGCAGAAGAGATGACCAAGCTCATGGTCACCGCAGTGCGCGACATGCGATTTAAAAGAATCACGATACCGGTGCTGAACCACCAGATAAAAATCGCAAATCCTAACGCAAAAAAGGTATCGGTCATCCTTGGCTCTCAGTGTCTGTTGGCTCGCAATTTACCAAGCAGGCACCATACGCACATCTGCTGGCAATGCATGGTGCTTGACAGGCAAGAAGTACAAGCGAAGGAAAGTGAGGCCGCCCGAAATGGCCCAACGTGCACGCTTTAGATTGCCCACCAAGCCGCCTTGCGCTTTGGCCGCATTCATTTGAGTTTGCACATGGAACAAGTGCGACAAACCTTCCCTAAAGGCTGGGTTGTCAATGTCCAAGCTGACAGGGAAAACTTGCTTGGTGATTTCGTTGGTGATGCGGAAGACTTCATAGTCGTAGGTGCCAGACTCAAGGCCCATCTCGTGGTGCAGCATGGGGCGTGTGTGGTCACGAACGTACATGGTGGCGTAAACGGCCAACAAGAAAAAGCGAATCCAGAACACATTGCCACCACGCAGTAAATGCGGGTTGGCGCGCATGATCAATGCAAACGATTCGCCATGGCGAAACTCGTCATTGCACCAGCGCTCAAACCAACGAAAGATAGGGTGGAAGCGCTTGTCTGGATTTTTTTCCAACTGACGGTAGATGGTGATGTAACGCGCATAGCCAATTTTCTCGGACAAGTACGTCGCGTAGAAAATGTATTTGGGCTTGAAGTAGGTATAAGCCTTGGTGCGCTTCAAATCGCCCAGGTCAATGCCCAGACCAAAGTCTTTTAATGACTGGTTGATGAAACTGGCATGGCGCGATTCATCGCGTGCCATGTAACGCATCAACTGTTTGATATCGGGGTTTTCAACATTTCGGAAAATTTCGTTGTACAAAATACAACCTGAAAACTCAGAGGTGAGCGAGGAAATTAAAAAGTCCAAAAACTCTTGGCGCATTTCAGGGCTGACTTGCGAGAATCTCTCGGCCACTTCTTTGGTAAATGCTTCGTCGCGCTGAAAGTGATCGTGGTTGTTGTCGCCTTCGTATTCAGCCATCATTTTGTCCCACTCGGCACGCATGGGAGACATGTCAAGCTTGTCCATGGCCGCAAAATCGGTGGTGTAAAAACGCGGGCTGAGCATGGTGCTTTCAACCGCTTTTTGGGATGCTTTTTCAGCAGTGTCTATGGTTGTATTCGCTTGCATGAAAAAAAACTCCAGCTTTAAAAATGGTTGACTGACTCAATCCTGAATCATTCAGGTTGCATGGCTAAAAATCGAGCGAATTCCGCTGTATTTGTGGGTCCAAATGACTCTAAATCGACTCTCTGTCCTGTGCTTGGATCCATCAAAGTGACCCTCCCATCCACACGGGCAATCAGGTCAAAAGCTTGCGAGGAACCGATGCCTCTGGAAAAGCGTTCGCGCGCCAATGCACGCAATGCGCCGCGCACAAAACCTTGCTCGCCATACAACACCGTCAGGGTTTGTCCTGAGACGCCATCGGCCACCCGAACGCCCCCGTCTTTTTGGTCTTCGAAAATCAATGAGCGCTGAACTGTGGGTGCTGCAGCAAGCTGATCAGGGCCATTGCCAGTAATGCGGATCAAGCCCACAGAGATGAGTGAGAACGCCATGATGCCAGCTGAGAAATACAGAATCCAGCGAGGAAAACTGTCTGGCGAGATTGGCACGCTGGCTTGAGCAGATTGAATAAGTTGGACTTGGCTCATGTCGCACTCACTTGCATCAAGGCGCCATCACGGCGATCATTTTGAACTGCGCTTGGCGCTGCAACGGCATTGGCAGCAAGGCCCGTGCTTTGTGTCCATGCATCTCTCAGCTTTTCAGCCACCATTTGGACATCAGCTACTGCACGCAAAGTAGGCTCAGGCTTTGCAATGCGCCATGGCCGCACACTGGGCCACAAATGCACCCAACCAATGCGGTCAGCGCCTTTCAGAGCTAAAGTGATGTCGCCAAATCCGTTGTGATGCGCGCGCACATCGGCAGACACTATTTGCTTGAAGGGCAGGTTAAAAGTCACCGTCAAGACAATGCCTAAGCGCATCACCACACGTTTGTTGGTCACGGTATAGACCGTGGTGCGCGCTGTGAAGTAGGCCAGCGCCCATAAAGTTGCCATGCCAATGACCGCCAATGGCGTAATCCATTTGATGGCCAACAAAACTGCCATGTAGCCAGCACCACCTTCTACAGCAGGCCAAGCACACACCAAGATCAAGGCTGCGAAATACAGTGCTAATTTTTTGAAGTGAAAGGCTGAATAGGCCAAGGCCGCCACATCGGGCGAGCCCTGCCAAACAATGAACTCGTCACTGGGTAAGCGTTCGGGTAAACCAAACTGCGGTTCAAACTCGTACTCGTGACCTAGATTTTCGATCGCCATTTTCTATTCCTCAACAGACTTTCAATTCGACTTCAATTGACGCTGATCTGCATTCAGATCAGCGGTTCACTGCGCTTTGCATCGGCGTAGAAAGTACCGCCGCCGTAATAAGCACTGATCTTTTCCTCTTCCAGTTTGGTGATCTGGTCGGGGTTTCTGAGTGCAGGTACAGCTGCAAAATGACGCGCATACACAGAATGCACTTCAACTTGATTTCTGCGAATCACTGAAAACATCATGGGCAGTAAAACAGTTTTGCCACCGGCAATTTCTACTTCCAAGTAGCGGAACATCATCTCAGCGGAATCTATCCAAATGTCTTTGACGGTTCCACCTTGTTTGCCGTCGCCCGCCATCACTGGCAGACCACGTGGATCTACATCTTGTGCAGCCACCGTGTAATCGCTGACCACACGAAGTGGTTGAATCAGTGGTTTGCCATGCCAAGTCATTTCTGGCACATCTTCACGGTTGGAATAAGAACCGGGGCCGACAGCTGCCAGCATGGCATCACCTTTGGGCTCAATGGGCGCGCCAGAAGTGGGGCTTGTGGCAACAGCGTTGTAAACGGGTTCTTTGCGCATCAAGTCAGGCACAGTGACGCTTTTGCCACCTTCCAACAAGAATGTTTTCGGCTCAGGGATTGGAAAGCCCTTGACCACAGCGCGGCCGCTGCTACTGGACTCAAGGGGATAGCCTTCGCGGTGTCCTTCTTGAACAAGATAATAAATAAGGCCTGCGAAAAAGATCCAAAACACATACAACAGTATTTGCGCTAGATCGACGTAGCCTGTAATGTTTCCTACGGTTTGCATAACGACTTCTCCTTTTGAACAACTGAAAAACTAAACACGAGACTCGGTCAAGCCGAGAGTTTTGGGAACTACGGGTGATAAATAAGTACTGCGCTTGACCAATGGGCCAACCGCAATCAAAGTTAGAAACAGCAACAGCATTTCGACGTGATACACCATGCTGTAACCCACGGAGGGGTCGGTCAAGGCAGGGCCCAATGCACCTTCGCTACTGAGAGTGCCCACGACATCTCGCAGGGCTCCACCAAAGAACATAGACAGGCCCGCTGCTGCCGATTGCACGGCGCCCCAGGCACCCAAGGCCAAGCCGACGTAAGCAGATTCCATTCGCATGGCGGTGAACAAAGTACCCACCGCGAACAAACCACCGCCGTAACCCACGCCAAAGGCGCCAAAGCGGAAAAGCCATCCAGCTTCTAGGGGTGCCGAAAAAATAACGGCAGAAAATGCAGGCAAGCCAGCCAGTGCGCCGTAGGCAGCCAAACGCATGGGGTCTATGCCGCCGGCCAACTTGCGACCGGCCACATAAAAGCCAAGCAGTCCACCGCCCGCCAGCATGGCCGTCAGGGCACTGGTTGCCCCCACACTTAACTTGAGAATTTCGCCGCCATAAGGCTCCAAAATAATGTCTTGCATGTTGAAGGCCATGGTGCCCAAGGCTGTAGCCCACAAGAAACGTCGGGCTTGTGGCAGGGCAATGAACTCGGCCCAGACTTCTCTGAAGGGTCTGCGAATTTCAGTTTTCATTGCGGCAACACGCTCAGGGTTGCGCGGCTCTTGCTTCCACAATGCAAAGGCATTGAGAATGAGCACCACCAAGGCAGTGCCTTGCACCGTTTGAACCAAATATTCGGGTGTGAAGTTAGACAGCAAGACGCTGTAGGCCAAGCTGCCAAACACGGCACCCACCAACAGCATGGTGTACATCAGCGCAACCACGCGGGGCCTGGTTTCTTCACTGGCTTGGTCTGTTGCCAGTGCCAAACCGGCTGTTTGCGAAGTTTGCAAGCCCGCACCGACCATCAAGAAAGCTATCGCTGCAGCACCTTGTCCAACCCAGTCAGGCACAGGCACTTGGCCGCGTCCCGAGAGCACCAAAAGCGCAAAGGGCATGATGGCCAAGCCCACGAATTGAATCAGGGTACCACCCCACATGTAAGGCACGCGGCGCCAGCCAAAAGCAGACACATGAACATCGGACTGGTAACCAGTGACTGCACGAAACGGCGCCACCAAAAGAGGCAGCGCCAACATCATGGCGACCAACCAAGCGGAAACACCCAGCTCGACAATCATCACCCGATTCAAAGTGCCAATCATGAGGGCTGTGGTGATGCCCATGGTGAATTTGAACAAAGACAAGCGCAACAACCGAGACATGGGCAAGCCTGCGCTGGTGACGTCGGAAAACGGCAACCAAGTCGAAGGCAGTTGCTTGACGTACTTGGAGAATGTCTTGCCTTTCATGAACGGATCCACTCCATGGCTTTGGATTTGTAAAAACCACTGGAGACTTTGTGCGTGCGAGCGCATTGCCAGTCGTTCAATGATTTGTGTGTCTTCATGAGTTGGGCAATGCGGGTTTCTGCCATGGGTTCAAGCCAGGGCGCGCGATCGCCACGGGGTAGTAAACGACCCACTGAAATCATGAGTGCCAACATGGGGGTGCGCGGTGCAAACGTGAACACCATCGATTTGCTGGTGCGCTCAGCCAACTGCGCCAATGCATTGACGGCATCTTCTGTGCCGTAGTGAATGATGGAGTCCATCGCCACCACATGGTCAAAATGACCCAAGCTCTTGTCAAGCATGTCACCACTGTGAAACTCTACCAAGTGCGCAACTTCGGCCGGAATTCGTTCGCGTGCCAAGTTAACCAAAGTAGGCGATAAATCTATCGCCACAACTTCGGCACCCAGACGCGCAGCCTCAACAGCCAAAGCACCAGTGCCACAGCCCGCATCCAAAATGCGTTTGCCTCTCAAGTCCTCGCCCAGCCACGAAACCAAAGTGGCGCGCATTTGATCGCGGCCTGCACGCACGCTGGCGCGAATGCGACCGACGGGTGCGTCGGACGTGAGTTTTTCCCACGCAGCGACAGCCGTCCGATCGAAGTAATGTTCGATCTGCCCTCGACGTTGTTCGTAAGTCATTTCGTTCATGAACTTGGCTTCAATCAAAACCTAACAGATCAAAAATATCGCGGTCTTTCATGGGCACCGCAGAATAGGCCTCGCCGCCCACCCACATGCTCGCAGCCAGTCGCATGTATTCTTTTTGCACAGCCTCTAATTCAGGCGAGTACTCCATCTCAAAGAGCGTCGATTTTTTCAAACGGCTTCGGCGAATCACATCCAGATCAGGGAAGTGCGCTGCCAGCTTCAATCCAATCCGATCGTTGTACTTGTCGATTTGATCGGTGGCTGCACTGCGATTGGCAATGACACCGCCCAAACGCACGTTGTAATTTTTGGCCTTGGCACCAATGGCTTGCACAATGCGGTTCATCGCAAAGATGGAATCGAAATCGTTGGCTGTGACGATCATGGCGCGATCGGCATGTTGCAAGGGTGCAGCAAAACCACCGCACACCACGTCGCCCAGCACATCAAAAATGACCACGTCGGTGTCTTCAAGAAGGTGATGCTCTTTAAGCAACTTCACCGTCTGACCCACCACATAACCACCGCAGCCAGTACCTGCTGGCGGGCCGCCCGCTTCTACGCACATCACACCGTTGTAGCCTTCAAAGACAAAGTCTTCAACGCGCAATTCTTCTGCGTGAAAGTCAACCGTTTCAAGCACGTCAATGACCGTGGGCAACATCTTTTTGGTCAACGTGAAGGTGCTGTCGTGCTTGGGGTCGCAGCCAATTTGCAAAACGCGTTTGCCCATTTTGGAAAATGCAGCAGACAGGTTAGACGAGGTGGTGCTTTTGCCAATGCCGCCCTTGCCATAAATGGCAAAGACTTTGGCATTGCCAATTTTCACATTGGGATCCAGCTGAACTTGCAAGCTGCCTTCGCCATCCAATTTTGGATTGCGTTTCACAGTGGGAAACGGTAGGGTTTCAACATTCATGGGGTAGCTCCTTCATAGACGCCTTCTAAGCGATCTTCCAGTTCTTCACTTACTTGTCGAAGGGCTTGCAAGGTCTCGGCATCGGGCTGCCAATAGTTGCGTTCAGACGCTTCGATCAAACGGTTTGCCACGCGGGCAGAAGCCGTCGGATTCAGTTTGGCCAGACGGTCACGCATGGTGGGGTCCAGCATGAATGTCTCAGACAATTGTTTGTAAATCCACGGCTGTACTTGCCCCGTGGTGGCAGACCAGCCCATGGTGTTGGTGACATGCGTTTCAATTTGGCGCACGCCTTCGTAGCCATGCTCCAACATGCCTTCGTACCACTTGGGGTTGAGCATGCGGGTGCGAATTTCGATGGACACTTGTTCGTTCAAAGAACGAACCGCCGCGTTGCCCTTGGTTTGATCGCCAATGTAGACAGGGGGTGTTTTGCCACCCTTGGCCATTTTTACCGCTTGGGTGATACCGCCCAAGGTGTCAAAGTAGTTGTCGACCGTGGTCACGCCCAGCTCAACAGAGTCCAGGTTTTGGTAGGTGAGTTGGACGTCAGCCAATGCGGTTTGCAAGAGCGCCGTCTGCTGCACGGCACGGCCCGTGCGGCCGTAGGCAAAACCTTTTCGACGCTTGTAGGTTTCGGCCAGTTCGCCTTCATCTTCCCAACGACTGCTCTCCACCAGGTTGTTCACATTGGAGCCGTAGGCACCTTCTGAATTGCCATAGACCCGCAAAGACGCAGTTTCTAAATTGCAGCCGTGTTCTTGCTGATATGCCAACGCATGTTTGCGAATCCAGTTCATCTCCAGCGGTTCATCCGCTGAAGCAGCCAGATAAGCAGCTTCGGCCAAGAGCTTGATTTGCAAAGGCATGAGATCGCGGAAGATACCGGACAAGGTCATGATCACATCAATGCGGGGGCGTCCTAATTCTTCCAAAGGAATGAGGCTGGCACCGGCAATTCGGCCATAACTGTCAAAGCGAGGCATGGCGCCCATCAAGGCCAAGGCCTGCGCAATGGGCGCGCCTTCGTTCTTCAGATTGTCACTGCCCCACAGCACCATGGCAATGGATTCTGGCAAGGGGTTGCCATCGGCACAGTGGCGGTCAATGAGCAACTGTGCTTGAACTTTGCCATCTTTAACCGCCAAGGCACTGGGAATTCTGAAGGGGTCAAAACCGTGAATGTTGCGGCCTGTAGGCAACACGGCGGGCGTGCGCAAAATGTCGCCGCCTGGCGCAGGCCGAATGTAGCAAGCGTCTAAGGCACGCAAAATGGCGGACACTTCGGTGTCAACGGCCAAATGGGCCTGTGGTTCAACCAATTCGCGCAACACATCTAGGCTGGCGTGATTGCGAGGCAAGCCAGCAGCCTTCAAAGCGCTCTCTGGCAAATGCCCATCTACCAAAGCTTCAACCGCCGCACGCGCCAGTTGCATGCCGTGATTGGCTTCGGCCATGGCCAGCAACATGTCAACCTGCTGGGCTGCACTGGGTGCCCGACCCGCTACATGCAGGCCATGCGGAATGAGTGTGTATTCCAGTTCGAGCATTTCTTCGCTCAAGCGCATGATTTTTCGGTCTAACTCTGCGCCCATGCTGACGGGGTTCCATGCGGGTTCTGCAGACACCAAGTCAAGCTCTGCAGCTTGCGCTTGAATGACTGCCGCCAAATCGACACATTCGCTGTTACCACTTTCCAGTGAGCGCCAACGCTCAAGCGATGACTTCAGCTCGTTCAAACCTTTGTACAAACCTGCTTGGGCAATGGGCGGTGTGAGGTAGCTGATCAAAGTTGCACCCGAACGACGCTTGGCAATAGCACCTTCTGAAGGATTGTTGGAGGCGTACAAATAGACATTCGGCAAATCGTCAATCAAGCGATCGGGCCAGCACGCGCCACTCATGCCAGATTGTTTGCCTGGCATGAATTCGAGCGCACCATGCGTGCCAAAGTGAAGGACCGCATGGGCTTTGAAATCTTCGCGCAAGTAGCGATAGAAGGCTGAGAAGGCGTGCGTGGGTGCCAAGCCTTTTTCAAACAACAAGCGCATCGGGTCGCCTTCGTAACCAAACGAAGGCTGCACGCTGACCAGTACATTGCCAAATTTCTTGCCCAAGACAAAAATCGAACTGCCGTTGCTGAGCTGACGGCCGGGTGCAGGGCCCCATTGCGCTTCAATTTCTTTGAGCCAGCGCTCACGCTTGACATGGTCGTCAGCAGAGATCAAGGCATGCACATTGGCGTCTGCACCATGTTGTGCCGCATTGCCATACAACAAGGCATCGCGCAATTTATCCACACTGCTTGGCATATCCACTTGGTAACCTTGGGCCTTCATGGCCGTCAGTGTGTGCCACAAAGATTCAAAAACAGACAAGAAGGCGGCCGTGCCAATGTTGCCAGCATTGGGTGGGAAGTTGAACAACACAATGGCTACGTTGCGGTCTTTTCGTTCGCTGCGTTTCAAGGCCACCATCTTGCTCACTCGGGCCGCCAACATCATGGCGCGTTCTGGGCAAGAGTGCATGTCTTGTGCGCTTTTGCTTTCCCCAAAAGTACAAGCATGGTGACAGCCTGTGCATGTCACACCGGCCGCGCCTGGACGTCCACCAAATACGATGGGGCTGGTTGAACCATCAAGTTCTGGAATGGCCACCATGATGGTGCTTTCAACAGGCAACAAACCACGGTCTGAACCACCCCACTGATCAAGTGTTTGAAATTCAACGGGATGTGCGGCCACATAAGGCACATCGAGTTTGGCCAACACTTCTTCAGCAGCCTTGGCATCGTTGTAAGCAGGCCCACCGACCAGCGAAAAACCACTGAGCGAGACCACGGCATCGACACACACTTGGTCGTTCTTGATGAAAAATTCATCGATGGCAGGGCGCGAATCCAAGCCGGCAGCAAAGGCTGGAATGACGCGCAAGCCTTTGGCCTCAAGCGCTGCAATCACGCCATCGTAGTGGCCTGCGTTGCCAGACAATAAGTAGGAGCGCAACAGCAAAACACCGACAGTCCCTTTGAGGGGTATTCCTGCAGGCAATGGCAATGCATCGGCGTCTTCACTGAACTTCCCAGCCATGCGGGGGTGATAAACACCCACTTCAGGATAGTCAACGGGTGCTTCAACCTTGATCTTGCCGCGCAATGATTTGCGAGCACCATCGGCACCGCGGTCAATAAGGTGACGCACCATGTTCAACACATTGTCGTCAGAACCACCCAACCAATATTGCAAAGTGATGAAGTAGGCTCGTACGTCTTGGGCTGTACCAGGAACGAAGCGCAACAACTGAGGCAAGCGGCGCAACATTTTCATCTGTGCGGCACCACCGGTTGCAGGCTTGTCTTTGCCGCCACCGCCACGCAATTTTTTCAGCAAAGCCATAGGGCCGCTGGCGGGTTTGCTCATGTCAAACTGGCCAAAGCGCGTGAGTTGAGTCACCTCTGTGGCACTGGCCATACAAACCATGGCATCGCAGTTCATGCGGCGTGCGCGCAAATCGTCCAAGATGGGCAAAAAGTGATCTTCAAGAAACAACATGCCGCACAAAACAATGTCGGCTGAAGCAATGTCGGCTTTGCATTTGGCAATCAGGGCATCGTTGCCCGTGTATTCAGACGCTGCATGCAGGCTCCAAGTCAAGCCCGGAAAATCGCGCTTCAATTGCGCATTGGCGCGGTTGAACGAACTCGCAAAGTGCGTGTCCATGGTGACCACCACCAATTTAACGGGGGTGGTATCACGCGACGTCGGCTTAAGACTGTGAGTAGTAAGCTTTAGATTCATACAGTGTCTCCGTCGTGATCAAAGTCACGCCGCGTTCTATGGCATATTTCTCGGTATTTCGCCGGGCCTTGCCGCGAACGAAAAATGGTATTTTTTTGAGTTCATTTTCTGCACCGGCATCCCATGCTGCAATCAGAATGCTGGCGCTACTTTGAGAAGTACCGTGATTCAAAGCAGGCGCACTAATTTGTTCTGGTGCAGCCGATGTTGCAACCGTTGAAGTACCCGTTGTCACAGCGGATGCCGCTTGTGCAGTTTGCACATGCACGCCACCCCCTAGGTGCGAGGGTGCTGCATCTTCGTGAAATTCTGAGTCACCGCGGAACATGCCAATGAGGTGCTCTTCTAAGCCCATCATCAAGGGATGTACCCATGTGTCAAACAGCACATTGGCGCCTTCAAAACCCATCTGGGGTGAATAGCGTGCTGGAAAATCTTGGACGTGCACAGGGGCCGAAATGACTGCGCAAGGAACGCCCAAACGCTTGGCAATGTGGCGCTCCATTTGCGTGCCCAACACCAGCTCTGGATTCAATTCTGCAATGCGCGCCTCAATCTCTAAATAGTCATCGCTGATTAAAGCTTCTACGCCATACAGTTTGGCGGCATCGCGCACTTCGCGGGCAAACTCGCGGCTGTAAGTGCCAATACCTACGACGGTAAAACCCATTTCATCTGCAGCCACTTTGGCGGCAGCCACAGCATGCGTGGCATCGCCAAACACAAACACGCGTTTGTTGGTGAGGTAGGTGGAATCTACTGAACGTGTGTACCAAGTGGCACGCGATTCGGCCTTGACCAATGCTGCTTCAGGGTCAAGTTCAGCCAATTGCGCAACTTCACGAACAAAGTCGCGCGTGGCTTTGGTTCCAATGGGAATGGTTTTGGTAAAGGCTTGGCCAAATTGGCGCTGCAACCACTGCGCACTCAGATTGGCAATTTCAGGATAGAGTACCACATTGAATTGCGCATCTGCCAGGCGTGCAATGTCTGCAGGTGTGGCCGACAAAGGCGCCACCACATTGATCTCAAGGCCCATGTCTGTGAGCAACTTGCGAATTTCTGTGAGGTCGTCACGGTGTCTAAATCCCAAGGCAGCAGGGCCTAAAATATTGCAACGTGGTTTGCTACTTTGTGTCTTCTCAATTTGATCGGCAGGCAAGGCCAAGTTGCGAACCAATTGGTAAAAAGTTTCGGAGGCGCCCCAGTTTTCTTTGCGCTGATACGAAGGCAATTCCAAAGCCACCACGGGCACAGGCAAGTTCAATGCCTTGCACAAACCACCTGGGTCGTCTTGAATCAATTCGGCGGTACACGATGAGCCCACCAACATGGCTTTGGGCTGGAAGCGCTCATAGGCTTCGCGTGCTGCAGTCTTGAACAGCTCAGCGGTATCACCCCCCAAATCACGCGCTTGAAACGTGGTGTAGGTCACAGGTGGACGCTTTTGCAAACGCTCAATCATGGTGAACAACAAATCTGCGTAGGTATCGCCTTGCGGTGCATGCAACACGTAGTGCACACCTTCCATGGCTGTGGCAATTCGCATCGCGCCCACATGGGGAGGTCCTTCGTATGTCCAGAGTGTCAGTTGCATGGCTCTGGCTCCTTTAAGCAGCTAGGCGCATGCGGCGCACCAGAGGACGGGTGAAGAGTTCGGCCAAATCACCTGCTTGATCAAAGCCTTGAATGGGGGTGAACACCAACTCAATGGCCCACTTGGTGGTCATGCCTTCAGACTCTAAGGGATTGGCCAAGCCCAAGCCGCACACCACCATGTCGGGGTGCAAAGCGCGGCAACGATCGAGTTGTTTTTCAACGTGCTGACCTTCAGACAAGAAGGTGCCTTCTGGCAACATGGCCAACTCCATGGCCATGTGTTGACGGTGCAAATAAGGCGTGCCCACTTCCAACAATTTCATGCCCAGTTCGCGAGCTAAAAAGCGCGCCAGCGGAATTTCAAGTTGCGAGTCGGGGAAGAAGAAAATGCTTTTGCCTTCCAAGTGCAACTTGGCACGTGACAAGGAAGCTGCGGCTCTGGCTGTTGGCGCTGCCACTGCGGCATCGAAGCGCTCTTTTGAAACTTGAAATGCGGTGGCGGCCGATTGCAACCATGCCGTCGTGCCTTCGATGCCGAGCGGAAAAGGTGCTGGCAACAAACTGGCGCCGCGCGCTTGCAAGGCCTTTGCGGTGTCCGCCAAAAAGGGTTGCGCCAACAACAAACGGGTACTAGGTCCAATTGGCGCCTGGTCGTCCGCACGACGGGGTGGGAAAAAGCGCACACGCTCTATGCCCATGTGATTCAGGATGCGTAGAAACTGGTCTTCCACCACATCGGCCAGCGTGCCCACAATGACCAACTCTTGCGCCGCATCGGCTGCGGCTGCGGGCAGGCCGGGCACCATCGACGCCAAACATGCATCTTCGCCTTGGGTGAAGGTGGTTTCGATGCCGCTGCCTGAATAATTCAGTACGCGCACTGAAGATGCGTGTTGCGCAGAAAGCCTAGAGGCTGCGCGCGACAAATCAAGTTTGATGACTTCTGATGGGCATGAGCCCACCAAGAACAGCAGTTTGATCTCAGGACGCCGCGCAAGCAGTTGGTTGACCACCCGATCAAGCTCTGTGTTGGCATCGGACAAGCCCGCCAAATCGCGTTCGTCAATGATGGCCGTTGCAAAACGAGGTTCTGCAAAAATCATGACGCCAGCTGCCGACTGAATCAGGTGTGCACACGTGCGTGAACCCACGACCAAGAAGAACGCATCTTGAATTTTTCGGTGCAACCAAATAATGCCCGTTAGACCGCAGAAAACCTCATGTTGTCCGCGCTCGCGCAGCACGGGTGCATCGCTGCAACCAACGGCTGTTTTCACAGGAACAGGAAAGCTGACCACGCTCATGCGGGAACCCCCTGAAATCCTTGGCTCTTGGCCGCAGCAGCTTCGCGCAATTTGGCTTCTTGATCCAAGCGTGCTGCACGCAACTTAAGGATAAATTGCCCGGCGTTCACGACATAGGTGGCATAGGCAGCCAATGCCAAATACATCAACTCAACACCCTGCAATTTTTGGGTGAACATGGCGTACAAATAGGCCGTGTGAAGGGCCAGTACCAACATGCTGAAAACATCTTCCCAATAAAAGGAAGGCGCAAACAAATAGCGCCCAAACACCACCTTCTCCCAAATGCAGCCTGTGATCATGATGGTGTAAAGCGTCAAGGTTTTTACCACCACGCTCTCATTGGCAGTGTCTAAGCCCTCGCCAGTGAACAAATACCGCAAAACAAAATAAAGACTGCCCAAAAATATGAAGAACTGAATTGGTGCCAACAAGCCCTGCACAAAAGTCCAATAAGTACTGTCGCGACGCAGCCGTTCTTCTGGGGTGTAAAGCGGTCGACGCGCCTTGACATCGCTTTCACTTGCATTTCTAAAAGTTGGTATTTTTTCAGCCATGAAGGCAATTTATTACCTCTTTCTGGAATTGTCAACTTAGATTGACGTAAACACTTAGTTACAGATGATTTAATTCCCGACTAATTTAGTAGGATAAAAATAAGCTTTGACCAAAGTCAATTCAAGGCTTAAAAGGGGATCCATATGAAACGAACACGCTGCTGGGCTAAGTTCTTTCACCAAGCAGGAGACAAGAATGGACAATTCAAATCAGAGCAATGGCCAAAGGGCGGAAGGCTCCCATTTCCCTGAAAACAACGAGGCAGGGCATTGGCGCGGTTTCGGCGCCCCCGCCAACGGTCGGTTTGATGGCACGCCCGGTAGTGCGCCCATCACGGCGTCCTCGTCCACCTCTACCGTGGCCGTTCTGGCGCGCACCATTCAAAATGAAATCATTCCACGTTTGATGATGGCCCACCGCACGCCAACTGAATGTGCCATGCCCAACTTGACAATGCCCTACAGCATCACCCCCACAGATGTGACTCACTTTGTCAATCTTTTGCTAGAAGGCCGCCAAGCCGAAGGCCTTGAATGGATAGATGAAGCCCGCGGCAAGGGCGTGAGCATCGAATCCATCTTTTTAAACCTGTTGGCCCCTGCTGCCAGGCAATTGGGCGAGCTTTGGGAAGATGACGAACGCGACTTCACCGAGGTCACCCTTGGCTTGGCCGAACTGCACAAAATTTTGCACGTGTTGCCCTCCATGAGTGAGTTGCACAAACAATACGTGCCCAATGGCTTGACTATTTTGCTCATGCCATCGCCCGGCGACCAACACACCTTGGGCTTGGCCATGGTGGCTGAATTTTTCCAGCGCGATGGTTGGGCCGTCGATGGGGGCACTTTTGCAGCCGCCGACAATCCGGCCCTCTTGGTCAAGGCCAAACGTTACGATGCCGTAGGATTTTCACTGGCAACAGGCCTAGGTTTTAACCGCCTGAAAGATTGCATTTCAGCCATTCGTCAAACGGTCAGCCCAGACAAGCTCTGCATCATTGTGGGCGGTCCCTATTTTGCGGCCAACCATGACTTGGTCAATCAAGTCGGTGCAGACCTCTTTGTCCAAGAAGCCAACTTAGCGCCAGATTTGGTCCAAAAGTACATTCAAGCCAACGCTTAATCCATTCAACTTAACTTTTAAAGCACCCCCCCCTATGAACACCAGTTTTCAAACAGCGTCGGAGCAATCGCTCAGGCGATTTGGAAATGCACAAAGTCTCTTAGGGCACTTGGATGCGAATGTCATTTCTAATTTAATTACCACCACCTCTGACGTGGTGCTCGTGATGGACGAGAATGGGTTCATTGAAGACGCCGCATTTGCCAACCAAGAACTGCTCACCATTGGTCGAGCGCATTGGGTTGGCAAGCCTTGGGGGCAAACAGTCACCGAGGAAAGTCGGACCAAGGTCAACGCCTTGCTCAGAGACATGGGCAGCGACAAGAGTACCAAGTGGCGACAGCTCAACCAATCGGCTGATAATGGCACCGACTTGCCTTTGTCCTATTCGGTCATCACTGTACCCTCGGGCAAAACAGATGGCCGTGTTCGTGCATTGGCCTTTGGCCGTGATCTGCGTCCCCAAGCTGCACTTCAACAAAAAGTGCTCAATGCGCAACGCGCCATGGAGCGAGACTACTGGCACCTTAAAAACGTTGAGACACGTTACCGCTTGTTGTTTCAGGTTTCCTCTGAGGCCATGCTCATTCTCAATGCAGACACTGAAAAGTTAGAAGACAGCAACCCTGCTGCTTTTGAGTTGCTAGGCGGCGACCTGCATAAATCGGGCTGGTCCATTGCTTCCAGTCTGGACAAAGCCAGTTCGAATGCCTTGAGCAAAGCGTTTGCAGAACTGCTCGCCAGCGGCCAATCTAGCCCTGTCGCTTTAACCCTGCCGCAAGGGGGTATCAAAGCATTGGCGCATGTTTCACTTTTCCGTCAAGAAAAGTCGGCTCACTTCCTGATCCGCCTTATTCCAAACCAGACACGCGCCGCATTGTCTGCAACCAATCAAACAAGGCAATTGTTGTCAGAGGTCATGGAGAGTGCACCCGACGCATTGGTTGTCACCGACCTGAATGGCGTTGTCCTTTCAGCCAATCGCTCCTTTTTGCAATTGGCCCAAGTCAGCAATGAGGCACTGGTTCAAGGCGAACCGCTTGACCGTTGGCTTGGCCGAGCAGGGGTGGACATGAAAGTCCTGATGTCTAATTTGAAGCAGCGCGATGTTGTCAGGTTGTTTGCAACCCGCATGCGGGGTGATCTTGGCTCTGCCACTGAGGTTGAAATTTCTGCTGTGTCAGTCATAAGTGGTGAGCAGCCCTGTTTGGGATTCACCATCCGAGACATCAGCTTGCGCTTGGGCGTAGAAGCCAAATCCAGCAACGACGTGTTTCGCTCAAAAGGCCAAATGACCGAACTGGTAGGACGTGTTCCGCTCAAAGACATTGTGAGCGAAACCACCGACCTGATTGAGCAAATGTGCATCGAAGCCGCACTGGAACTGACCGGCGACAACCGGTCTTCTGCCGCAGAAATGCTGGGTCTTTCGCGTCAAAGCTTGTACGTCAAATTGCGCCGATTTGGCATCAACGTTCCGGAAAACGATACAGAAGCTTAATTGCTTCCAGTTCCCTGATGCGCTTTTCCCACAGCGCTCTAAGTGGAAACCATAGGGTGTGTAAATTTAACTTGACACTTGCATGTGTCATGCGTAAAAACACTTTCTATGGCCCTCCCGCAACTCTCCGCAGTCACTGAGTTATTCAAACCCATCACTTGGTTCCCGCCGATGTGGGCGTTTGCTTGCGGTATTGTGGCCTCCGGCGTTGCCATGGATGGCAAATGGTTGTTGGCCATCATTGGCGTTGCGTTAGCAGGCCCCTTTGTTTGCGCCACCAGTCAGGCCGTGAACGATTGGTTTGACCGCCATGTCGATGCCATCAACGAACCCCAACGCCCTATTCCCTCCGGTCGCATGCCAGGCCGATGGGGCCTGTACATCGCCATCCTGTGGACCTTGGTTTCTTTGGCTGTGGCGAGCCTCCTAGGCCCTTGGGGCTTTGGCGCTGCGGTGGTGGGATTGTTCTTAGCTTGGGCCTACAGCGCACCCCCTTTTCGCTTGAAAGAAAACGGCTGGTGGGGCAATGCCGCTTGCGGCATCAGCTACGAAGGCATTGCATGGACCACCGGCGCCGCCGTGATGGCGGGCGGCCAAATGCCCGACAAACGCTCCTTGCTGCTGGCACTTTTGTACAGCTTTGGCACGCACGGCATCATGACTTTGAATGACTTCAAAGCGGTGCAAGGCGATCGCCAAATGGGCGTGCGCTCGCTGCCCGTGCAACTGGGCGTTCAATCGGCAGCGGGTGTGGCCTGCTGGTTCATGGGCTTGCCGCAAGTGGTGGTGATCATTTTGCTGTTTGCATGGGGCTGCCCCGCGCAAGCTTTGGCTGTGGCTGCCCTGCTGGGCATTCAGCTTTTGATGATGGATTATTTTTTGACGCGTGTGGTTCAACGCGCTCTTTGGTTCAGCGGCTTTGGTGTGCCGTTTTTTGTCGCAGGCATGATGGTCAGTGCCTTTGCCCTGCGCGGTTTAATTTCTTAAGGTGATGACATGAGCTCTATAGAAACATTCGATGTGGTGGTGGTAGGCGGTGGTCCTGCAGGTGCTACTGCAGCGCACACCTTGGCCAAACGAGGGCATTCGGTCTTGTTGCTGGACAGGGCAGGGCGCATCAAACCTTGCGGCGGTGCCATCCCGCCTCGTCTCATCAAAGACTATGACATTCCAGACCATTTGTTGGTGGCCAAAGCAAGGTCTGCGCGAATGATTGCACCTAGCAACCATGGCGTTGATATTCCGATTGACAACGGTTTTGTGGGCATGGTTGATCGGTCTGAATTTGACGAGTGGCTGCGTGTACGCGCCGCAAGTGCAGGCGCTGTGAGGCGCATTGGCACCTTTGAAAAATTAACGCGCGACGTAGACGGCGTCAGCATTTTGCATTTTGAAGCCCGTGAGCACCAACAACGCGGTGGCGGCAAACCCGCCATGGTGAAGGCGCGCACCATCATTGGTGCAGATGGTGCGAAGTCACAAGTGGCAAGACATGCTGGCGTGACCGGTGCTACAGAAACGCAATATGTATTTGCGTACCACGAGATTGTGAAAGCCCCGGCCATCAAGCCTGCTGGGTATGACGACACACGCTGCGATGTGTATTACCAAGGCAAGTTGTCACCTGACTTTTACGGTTGGGTATTTCCCCACGGCGACACCTTGAGCATTGGCACAGGCAGTGCCGACAAAGGTTTTTCACTGCGCAATGCCGTTGGCGAATTGCGCAATGCATCGGGTCTGGGCGACAGCGAAGTGCTCAGGCGCGAGGGCGCACCCTTGCCCATGAAGCCTTTGAAGAAATGGGACAACAACCGCGATGTGGTGTTGGCCGGTGATGCAGCGGGTGTGGTGGCACCTGCATCAGGCGAGGGCATTTACTACGCCATGTACAGCGGTGAATTGGCAGCCTATGCGGTTGAAAAAGTATTGCACACAGGCGATGCTAAGAATTTGCAAATGGCACGCAAGCAATTCATGAAAGAGCATGGCACGGTGTTTACGGTGCTGGGCATCATGCAATGGTTTTGGTACAGCAGCGAAAAGCGCCGCGAACGCTTCGTCAAAATATGCGAAGACCGCGATGTGCAGCAACTCACGTTTGAGTCGTACATGAATAAAAAATTGGTGCGTAAAAAACCAATGGCACACGTGAAGATTTTCTTCAAAGACATGGCGCACTTATTGGGCTTAGCGAAAGTGTGAACCTGGCAGAACTTTATCAATCACCTTGGGTGGTTGACATTGCCATTGGCTTCATTGTTTTAGAAACTGTCGCCTTGTGGGCCTTTCACCAAATCACAGGGCGCGGCTTGGTGGTTCAAGATGTTTTGTTGACCATCCTTTCGGGCTTGTCACTCATGCTCGCTTTGCGCTGTGCACTCACACCTGGATTCTGGCCCGGCATGGCTTTGTTTTTAATCACGGCGGGCTTAGCCCACGGGGCTGATTTGCGCGTTCGCGCCAAAGCCAAAAGAGATGACAACTGACGCGCTATTCAATGCGCCTGCCAGGCAACGTGTCTTGGTATTGGGCGCCACAGGCACCATTGGTCAAGCCGCCGTCAAATCTTTGCTGCGCGAAGGCCACGAGGTGGTGTGCTTCATTCGCGCTAAGGCAGGCGTGCATGGCAAACTCTCATTGCAAGATTGGGAGGCCAAACTGCCCGGCGCTATTTTTCGCACAGGCGATGTGACCGATTTAAATTCTCTAACCCAAGGTGGTTTTGCAGGCGAGCACTTTGACACACTCATGTCTTGTTTGGCCTCTCGCACCGGCAACCCCAAAGATGCTTGGGCCATTGACCATGCAGCACACATGTTGGCCTTGAATGTGGCGCAGGCCTCAGGGGTCAAACACTTTGTGTTGCTGTCGGCCATTTGCGTGCAAAAACCTTTGCTCACCTTTCAGCATGCCAAACTTGCCTTTGAGGACGCTTTGGTGAAATCGGGCATGCGCTATGCCATCGTCAGGCCCACCGCATTTTTCAAATCACTCTGCGGTCAAATTGAACGGGTTCGCAAAGGCAAACCTTTTTTGTTGTTTGGCAATGGCCAACTGACGGCCTGCAAGCCCATCAGCGACCGAGATTTGGGCAACTACTTGGCGCAATGCGTCACTGACACTGCGCTGCACAATCGAATTTTGCCCATTGGTGGCCCAGGCCCTGCCATTACACCCTTGCAGCAAGGGGAATACTTGTTTTCCTTATTAGGCCAAACGCCCAAGTACAGCCACGTGCCGGTCAAAATGATGGATGTCATCGTCGGCGTTTTGTCTTTCTTGGGCCACCTCATTCCACCTTTGGCCAACAAAGCCGAATTGGCCCGCATTGGTCGCTACTACGCCACCGAATCGATGTTGGTCTGGGATGAAACCCAAGGCCGCTACGATGCCAACGCCACGCCTTCTACAGGCCAAGAAACCCTTTGGGACTGCTACCAAGCCTTGGTGAGCGGCAAAACGTCCTTAGAACGCGGCGATCACGCAGTTTTTTAAGTCCGCCAGCGACAGACTTGGCTTCTTTAGCGATAATTGAGGGTTTTGTCTGACACCTCGATTTTGAACGCACCCAACGCACCCGCAAGTCTCACTGAACTGGAAGCTGCCAGGGGAAAAGTTCGCCTGTTAGAAGCCGCTTTGGCAGCAGCGCGGCACGAAGCGGGCCTCATGACAGACGAAAACCCTGCAGATGGCGCCTATTTGGCCAGCGCCCTGCGCCAAACGCACATCAGCGTTCGAGGCGCCCGCACGCACAACCTTAAAAACATCGACCTCGATATTCCGCGCAACCAACTGGTGGTGATCACCGGTCTTAGCGGTTCAGGCAAATCGAGCTTGGCCTTTGACACCTTGTATGCCGAGGGTCAACGCCGTTATGTCGAAAGCTTGTCGGCTTATGCGCGTCAGTTTTTGCAACTGATGGACAAGCCCGATGTCGATTTGATTGAGGGCCTGTCGCCCGCCATCGCCATCGAACAAAAAGCCACCAGCCACAACCCGCGCTCTACCGTGGGCACCGTGACCGAAATTCACGACTATTTGCGCCTGCTGTTTGCCCGCGCGGGCACGCCTTATTGCCCTGACCACAACTTGGCGCTTCAAGCGCAAACCGTGAGCCAAATGGTCGACGCCGTTTTGGAGTTGCCCGAAGACACGCGCCTCATGATCGTGGCGCCTATTGCGCGCGAACGCAAAGGCGAGTTTGAAAAAGTTTTTGAGCAGATGCAGGCGCTGGGTTATGTGCGTTTTCGCATCAATGGGCAAACTTATGAAGTGGAAGATTTGCCCACTTTGAAGAAAACTGAAAAGCATGACATTGATGTGGTGGTCGATCGCATCAAAATTCGCCACGAAGCAGAAGCGCCCGCGCGCGATGCACTGCGTCAGCGCATTGCCGAAAGTTTTGAAGCCGCTTTAAGGCTGGCAGAACAGCGTGCTATCGCTGTTGAAATGGACACGAGCAAAGAACACATGTTCAATGCCAAGTTTGCCTGCCCTGTGTGTCATTACTCGATTGCCGAACTCGAACCGCGTTTGTTCTCATTCAACTCGCCCATGGGCGCTTGCACCACGTGCGATGGCCTGGGCACCACCGAAGTGTTTGACATTGACCGCGTGGTGGCCTTCCCCAGTTTGAGCTTGGCCAGTGGCGCCATCAAGGGTTGGGACCGGCGCAATGGTTTTTACTTCAGCATGCTCGAGAGCTTGGCCAAACATTACGCGTTTGATGTAGAAGCACCTTTTGAATCTCTGCCAGACGCAGTTCGTCACAGCATTTTGTGGGGCTCAGGCGAAGAAGACATCAAGTTCAGTTACATCATGGAATCGTGCGCCTCCAAGGGCAAGAAGGTTTCCAAAAAGCACCCCTTCGAAGGCATCATTCCCAACCTCACTCGGCGCTACAAAGAAACCGATTCCAGTGTGGTCCGAGAAGACTTGGCGCGCATGCGCAGTCACCATGCTTGTGCAGATTGCAAGGGCACGCGTTTGCGCCGCGAAGCCCGCCATGTGCGAATCGGCGAGGGCGCGCAAGCGCGCGCCATTTATGAAGTGAACCATGTCACTTTAGGCGAAGCCCAAACCTATTTTCAAAGCTTGAAACTGCATGGTGCCAAAGCCGAAATTGCCGATAAAGTGGTGCACGAAATTGGCTCGCGCTTGAAGTTCTTGAACGATGTGGGCCTGAACTATTTAAGCCTTGATCGAAGTGCAGACACACTCTCAGGCGGGGAATCACAACGCATTCGCTTGGCCAGCCAAATTGGCTCGGGCCTCACTGGTGTGATGTACGTGTTGGACGAGCCCAGCATTGGTCTGCACCAACGCGACAATGATCGCCTCATTGGCACTCTGAAACATTTGCGCGACATTGGCAACAGTGTGCTGGTGGTCGAGCACGACGAAGACATGATTCGCATTGCCGACCATGTGATTGACATGGGGCCAGGTGCTGGCGTGCATGGCGGACGCGTGATGGCGCAAGGTACTTGCGCCGATATTTTATTAGCGCCCGATTCATTGACCGGTCAATATTTGTCGGGCCGCAAAGCCATTGAAGTGCCGACCAAGCGCCATGCGCCAGGCAAAGACTTAATTGAAATTGTGGGGGCACAAGGCCACAATTTGAAAAGCGTGCGGGCAGCCTTCCCTGTCGGACTTTTAACCTGCGTCACAGGTGTATCGGGCTCCGGCAAATCCACCTTGGTCAACGAAACTTTGTACACCGCAGCCGCGCGCAGCATTCACCGCGCACACGACGAGCCCGCCGCCCACGAAGACATTTTGGGGCTCTACCATTTCGACAAGGTCATCAACGTCGACCAGTCGCCCATTGGCCGCACGCCGCGCAGCAACCCCGCCACTTACACCGGCATGTTCACGCACATTCGCGACCTCATGACCGAGGTGCCCGCAGCGCGCGAACGCGGGTATGGCCCCGGCCGCTTCAGCTTTAACGTCAGCGCTTCTAACGGCGGCGGACGCTGCGAAGCCTGTCAAGGCGACGGCATGGTGAAAGTGGAAATGCACTTCTTGCCAGACGTGTATGTGCCTTGCGACGTATGCCACGGCCAACGGTATAACCGCGAAACTTTGGAAATTTTGTACAAGGGCAAAAACATTGCCCAAATGCTGGACATGACCGTTGAGGCGGCGTTTGAGTTTTTCAATGCAGTGCCCACCATTGCACGGAAACTACAGACTTTGCTCGATGTCGGTTTGAGTTATATCCACTTAGGTCAAGCCGCCACCACCTTGTCGGGTGGTGAAGCACAGCGCGTAAAGCTGGCACTGGAATTGTCCAAGCGCGACACAGGTCGCACACTTTACATTTTGGACGAGCCCACCACGGGCCTGCACTTTGCCGACATTGCTTTGTTGCTCAAAGTTTTGCACCAACTGCGCGATGCGGGCAACACCATTGTGGTCATTGAGCACAACCTCGATGTGATCAAAACCGCCGATTGGTTGATCGACATGGGCCCTGAAGGTGGCTCGGGTGGCGGTACGGTGGTGGGAGTGGGTACGCCCGAAACACTGGCACAAAATCCAGCCAGCTTTACTGGCCGTTACTTGAAGCGCTTGCTTGAAAAATAAAATGTCCTGAATGCATTTGCATCAGGCCATTGAGGCGCTTCAGCTTTGCGCGGCAGCTCTCAAAACATCACGCGTTCGCATGGCTTCATTGCGCGCAGCTTGTGCAAAATCAGGGCCCGAAGACGCGTACAAAATAGCGCGCGATGAACTCACAATGACAGCGCCGGTGGTCGCGCCATTGCTTTGCCGATAACCGGCCTTGATGGTGGCCACGGCATCGCCGCCTTGCGCACCCACACCGGGAATCAGCAAAGGCAAAGTAGGCGCCAAACTTCGCACACGTTCAATCTCAGCAGGGTAGGTAGCACCTACCACCAAGCCTAACTGGCCATTCACATTCCAAGGGCCTTGCGCTAGCTTGGCAATGTGTTCGTACAGCAAAGGCTGGCCGTCCACAGAAGCCAAGCGCTGGTTCTGCAGATCATCGCCCCCAGGGTTAGACGTGCGGCACAACAAAAACGCGCCCTTGCCATGGTGTTTCAAATACGGCTGCACAGAGTCAAAGCCCATGAAGGGCGAGAGCGTGACCGCGTCGGCGCCATAGCGCTCAAAGGCTTCGATGGCATATTGCTCGGCGGTGGCGCCAATGTCGCCGCGCTTGGCATCCAAAATAACCGGCACATGCGGCGCGTTGCAGCGCATGTGTGCCATGAGTTTTTCCAATTGATCTTCTGCGCGGTGCGCAGCGAAGTAAGCAATTTGGGGCTTGAACGAAATGGCCAAATCGGCTGTGGCATCGACAATCTGCGCGCAAAAATCATAGATCTTGCTGGCATCGCCCTTCATGCCCGCAGGAAATTTGCTGGGTTCAGGGTCAAGGCCGACACACAACAGTGAGCAGTTTTGGCGCTCGGCGCCTTGCAGATGTTCTAAGAAGTTCATGGCCAGATTTTAAAGGCTCAGGCTGCAAGACCCAAGCGCACTCGCTAATCGGCTATTTAGCACTAAGATCCCCCTATGCATTCACTTACAAAACGCCAATGGGTGCTGTTGGCGCTTCTCACTTTGGTTTGGGGCCTGAACTGGCCTGTTTTGAAGCTGGGCGTCACGGGTTTTCCTCCCCTGACTTTTCGGATGCTTTGCTTGCTCATTGGCACACCCGTTTTGGGCTTAGGCTTGGTGGTCATGAAAGTGCCTTTTCGAATTCCCAGGCAGTACTGGCGTAAATTGTTGGTGCTGGCTATTTTCAACATGTTCATTTGGCACGCCTTGATCATCTTGGCAGTCCAGTATTTGTCCAGTGGCAGATCGGCCATTTTGGGTTACACCATGCCCATCTTCTCAGCCCTGATCGGTGCCTTGATCTTCCACAACCAACTGTCTAAGCGCGCGTTGGGCGGGGTGTTTGCCGCCGCGCTTGGGGTTATCCTCTTGCTGTGGCACGAGTTGGCCAACCTGTCTGGCAAACCCGTGGGCGTTGTGTTGGCCTTGGTGGCTGCAAGCACGTGGGCTTTGGGCACACAAATGCTGCGCAAAACCACCATTCCACTCCCAACCCTCACCTTGTCTTTTTGGATGACGGCCATGACCGCCGTGGTCATGACGGTATTGGCCTTTATTTTTGAATTTGACAGGTGGCAAGAGCCGACACACACACATTGGGCCGCCATCGTCTTCAATGCCCTTTTGGTCTTTGGCTTTGCGCATGCTGCATGGTTTTATTTGGCCCGCGTTTTACCGCCCGTCGCCTCCACCTTGAGCGTCATGATGATTCCCATTTTGGGCGTGTTCAGCGGCGCTTGGATCTTGAATGAAATTCTGCATTGGCAAGACTTGGCTGCGATGGGCCTGATGGTCGTATCGATTGCCAGTGTGCTCTGGCCTTCAAAGACTGCAAATCCTGAAAAAGCCGAAGGCGCTTAAAACGCCTCAGTGATTCAGAAGATGAACTGATTCGCTTAGGCGCTTGTCGACTTCACCAAACTGGCAGCCACACACAAATCGGCCCAGGTCTTGGCTTTGTCGGCTTGATTGCGCAGCAGGTAGGCAGGCGGATAAGTCACCACCACAGGCACACCCCTGAAACTTTGCACTTGTGAGCGCAACTTGCCCAATGGCTCTGCACTTTGCAACAATGCCAGCGCAGCCGTTCTGCCCATGGCCAATATGACCTTGGGTTGAACCAGCGCAACTTGGCGTGCCAAATAAGTGGCGCAATGCGAAACCTCCACTTGGCTCGCATTGCGGCCAACCGGTGTGCGGCATTTCAAAGCGTGTGTCAAATAAACTTGCTCCCGCGTGAGGCTGAGCGCCTTCAACATGTTGTCGAGCAATTGGCCTGCAGCCCCTGCAAAACTTCTCGCAGCTTGGTCTTCTTCCTCGCCAGGCGCATCGCCCACAATCATCCAATCGGCTGAAGCCAAGCCTTCTCCCAAAATAGCTTGCTGGCTATATTGGCTCAGGCCACAGCCTGTGCAAGCGGCAACGGCTGATTGCAGTTGCGCCCAGTCCATGCTGGCAATGCCTTCTGGCAATTGCGAAATATCGACAATGGGAACCGACAGCATTTGCGGTGCGCTGGCAACGGTGGCCGCTACAGATACAGTGACAGATGCAGCTGCGTCTGCAGTTGCTTGATGAGGTACTGCTGCTTGTGCAAGCTTGGCAGCTTTGGCAGGCAAGGCGCGTAACGTTTGCGGCATCCATACACGCACACCCATTTCCGCCAACATGGCACGTTGGCGGTCGTCCAGTTCAAAACGCGTGGCGTTTTTATCTAAAGGGGCCGTTGTATCTTCAGTCATTGCTTAGGCTTTAAGGGGCATGCTCATGACCACCGCAGACTCTCGGGTGGTTCTACCAGCAGGATAGTAATCTTTTCTCAAACCCACTTGTTGAAAGCCAAAACTTTGGTACAAATTCAAGGCAGGTGCATTGCTTTCACGAACTTCAAGCCACAGGTAGCTTGCGCCATTGGCTTGAGACCACAGGCTCAAGGATTGCATCAAACAACGCGCCCAACCTTGTCGCTGAAAGGGCGGCGCTACGGTGATGTTGAGCAAATGAACTTCGTCAATGACCTGCATGGCGACAAAGTAGCCCACCAAATGCTCACCCGCCACCAAACGGTGAGCCACATAACCGGCCTTCAAGGCATCTTTGAAATTACCCAATGTCCAAGCGTGGCTGTACGCCGATTGTTCAACCGCCACCACCGCTTCTAAATCGGCCTCGGTCATGTTGAGCAGCTGCACCTGGGTCTCCGGTGTCAGCATTTGCTTGAGTTCTGGCGGCCACAGGTTCATGTTGGGGGTGAGCTTGTGGTGGATGCCGATGAAGTGGCAAGGGCATCTGCTTTGGCCAGTTTGATGGCGTCGCGTTCTGCTGTGGTTTGCGCCACCTTGTCGCGAATGTAGAGTGGTTGAACCCGCTCGGGTGCAACAGCTTCTTGCTTGGCCCACAAGCCAGGCGCCATGCGCAGCAAAGCCAATGCGTTGGGCACTGCGGCAACACAAGACACGGGAACACCGCCCACTTCAAATTCTTGCAAAGGAAAGCGGTCTTTGTAGACTTGCATGCCGTTGCCTGCCAACACCAGCTTGGGCAGGTTCATGCGGCTTAACTGCGCGGCCATTGCTTCGGGTGGGCCTACTTGCAAGGGCTGCACAGAGGTCCATTGTGACGTGGCAGCATGCCACGCATACACACCCACATAAACTTCGCCCATGCGAGCGTCCATCACTGAGGCAATGTACCCGTCTTGCGCATGAGCAAGCGAGTGCCGTGCATCATCTGCCACAGCCTTCAAACTGTCGACAGGAATGACCTTCAAATTGGCACCCAACGCAAGTCCTTGCGCCACCGCACAGGCCGTCCTGAGTCCTGTGAAAGAGCCTGGGCCTTGGCCCACCACCAACGCAGTCAAATCAGAAAGCTGCAATTGCGCTTGCGCAAGCAACGCATGCACAGTGGGGATCAATTGTGCCGACGCATTGGCGCCACCTACACCATGGTGATGCCAAGTTTGGTCACCCTGCGACAAGGCCACCGACATCATGTCGGTGCTGGTGTCAAAGGCCAAAAATTTCAGGACTTGGGTCATCGCATTCAAGTTTGAGAAATTAGGATTTGACCACGGCTTGCCGCACACCAAACAAAATGCCGCCAGTGACCAAAGCCAAACCTGCCCACAAATTCCAAGACAAGGGTTCACCCAAAAATACCACAGCACCTAGCGCAGACAAGCCCGGCACCAAGGCCGTGATCATGGTGGACTTGATGGGGCCAAAAGTGCGAATCATTTGCGTGAAGGTAATGCCTGAAATGACCACCGAGCCGACACCCTGAAAGCCCGCTTGAAACACAATTTCAGACCAGTCGGCTTGTGCCATCTGGCTTGGCAGCACATTGAGATTCACCAGCAGTGCATACGCAGGCACAAAGCTCACAAGCGCAAAAGCTGTGATGGCCATGGTGGCGCGTACGGCATCCAGACCATAGCGCCGCACAATGACACTGTAGGCTGACCAACAAAAAGCCGCCGCTATGAACAAAAGATCGCCAATCCAAACGTCGCCGCCTTCAAAAGCTTTGAGCAAACTCATACCGCCCACCAAAAGATCGCCGCACACAATCATGCCCAAACCAATGGCGCGATTCAGGCCGATGTGTTCGCGTAAAAACAGCCACATCAACAAACTGGTCCAAAGCGGCAAACTGCCAGGCATGAGCACAGAGGCGTGTCCTGCAGGCGCATAAAAAAAGCCAAAGTAGGCCAACATGGCATACAAGAAGCCACCCAACATGCCGGCCTTGACTGTGATGTGCAAGGGCAAGGGCGACAAACCAAACAAAGAGCCCACTTGTTCGCCGCGTTGCCTGGCTTCGCGCATGAGCCACCAAGCCCACGGCAGCAGCACGCAGCTAGCGCCAATGATGCGAGCGCATGCAATGTCCAAAGGCAAAAGCACGTGAGATGCGGAGGCCCGCGCCACAATGATGAAAGAAGTCCAAATGAGAACCGTGATCACGGCCGCCAAACGGCCGATGCTGAGTTGAGAAAATGCCATGTCCCAATGATACGTCCTGCCCTTGATGTATGCCCGCAAGGGCGGCTAGACTTGAGGGATGAGCAGATCTCGCTTTCAGTTTTATTTTCAGATGGGTTTGGGTCTGATTTTGGCTTTTCAAAGTTTGGCCTTGACTGCCAAGCCCAATGCCAACAAGCCTGAAAAAACACAGGTCCCTGAACCCGTGATCCAGGCGTTTAAGCAAGCCAATGTGCCCCTGAGTGCTGTGAGCATCATGGTCACACCCTTGAACAATGCGTCGCCCAGTTCGACCCCCTCCAAGCCCCGTCTAAGTCTTCATGCCGATACAGAGATGAATCCTGCTTCTGTCATGAAGCTCATCACCACCTCAGCTGGCTTGTCACTTTTGGGGCCCGACTTCACGTGGCGCAACAAAGTGTGGGTGGATGGCCCCGTCAAAGAGGGCGTTTTGCAAGGCAATCTGTATTTGAAAGGCAGCGGCGACCCCAAGTTGGTCGTGGAGCGCCTGCAAACATTGCTACAAGAAGTGATGGCCAAAGGCCTTCGCGAAGTGAAAGGCGACATCGTTTTAGATGGCAGTGTGTTTGACCTGCCCCATCAAAATCCTGCCAGCTTTGACGATGAACCGCTGCGGCCCTACAACGTTGCACCGCAGGGTCTTCTGCTGAACTTCAATGCCATGTTGTTCAAGTTCACGCCCGATGTCGCACGCGGTGAAGCTAAAGTTGAAGGCGAGCCGCCGCTTGCCAATGTTCAGTGGCCGAGCAGCGTACCCTTGTCCGCCGGCCCTTGCCAAGATTGGCGAACCCAATTGAAGGCTGACTTCTCTAAAGCTGACAGCGTGCGCTTCAATGGTACTTATCCCAAAGCGTGTGGTGAACAAAAATGGCCTGTGGCTTATGTTGAGCCGCCATCTTTTGGGCCGCGCATGGTGCAAGCCATGTGGCGCCAAGCCGGGGGCCAACTGAAGGGGCAAGTGCGCCATGGCCTAACGCCGGCACAAGTTACTCTATGGCATGAAGCGCCTTCGCTGCCCTTGAGCGATATCGTGGCAGACATCAACAAGTTTTCCAACAATGTGATGGCGCAGCAGTTGTTTCTGACTTTGTCGAGCCAACAAGGCGCAGGCAATTTTGCGGCCTCCAAACAAGTTGTCATGCAATGGTGGGCGAAAAACATGCCGGGTCACAAGGCACCCGTGATAGACAACGGTTCTGGGCTTTCACGCGAGGAACGAAGCAGTGCGCAGGCTCTGACTGCCTTGCTTCAACTGGCGGCCCAAAGCAACTATGCCAATGCTTTGCAAAACTCTTTGGCCATTGCGGGCGTCGATGGTACTGTGGTGCGACTAAGAGATCGGCAACCCAAGTCTGTGGTGATTGGGCGTGCCAAGCTCAAGTCGGGTAGCCTTCGAGATGTTGCCTCGTTGGCCGGGTACGTCGAGGGCTTAAGCGGACAGACCTTTGTGTTTGTGGTCATTGTGAATCACCCCAATGCCAACGCCACTCGACCGGCTTTTGACAAGCTTCTTGAGTGGACTGTTCAAGACCAGAAGAAATGATCGCTGAAAAGTCTTTCTTCAGACTAGTACTTACCCCATCACTCAAGGCCTTGCCACTGCTTAAGATCAACACAAAAGAACGGGCGTTCTTTTATCAAAACGTCTCAACGACAAGCAAAACAAAGAGGTGAAAGATGAGATCCATGAAGTGGAAACTTGCCCTACTCGCCGCAGCAACAGCCGCCTTCTTGGTGGGTTGCGGTGGTGGTGGTGCCGATCAAACAAGCCAGCGTGCCGGCATCACATCGGTCAAAGTCATGGGCGACAGCCTGGCCGACAGTGGTGTTTTCAAAGGCATTCCCACCAATGGCCGCATCTTCTCCGTGCAAGACAGCGCAAGCGAGCCGAATACGCTTTGGACGGAACGCATTGCTGCACTTCTAGGTACACCTCAACTGTGCAATTTTTTCAAATACACAGGCGCTGCTGCCTCCCCATTCTCAGTGGTACCAGGCTGTTCTAGCTATGCCGTGGGCGGCGGTCGCATCAACAACATCAACCCTCAAACTGGTGCAGGTGCTTCGCCCTTCTCCATCACTTACCAGTTGCAAGTTGCGTCGTCGGCTGGCAACTACAAAAGCACAGATTTGCTTCTCATTGATGGCGGTGGCAACGATGCAGCCGACTTAGTTGGCGCCTATTTGAATGCCGCCAAAGACGGTGGTGCAAGTTATGCCGCCATGGCAGGTACCCTTATTCCAGCAGCCGCCTTAGGCCCCATGTTGGCGGGCGGTCAAGCAGGTTTGGCACAAGTGGGCAGCGCTTACATGGTGGCCTTGGCAGATAAGTTTTACGCTAGCATTAAAACCAGTGCCTTAGACAAAGGTGCAGAGCGCATTGTTGTGCTCAACACGCCCGGTATTACCAACACGCCGCGATTCCAAATGGTGTTGGGCGGAATTGCTGCAGCTTATGGCGGTGGTGCCACCGGTGCAGGTGCTCGTGCCCAATCAGAGGCCTTGTTCAAGTCGTGGGTAGAGGCCTTCAATTTTAGGCTGGCCACTTTGGTGGCCAATGACAAACGCGTTGTGTTGGTCGACTTCTACACCGCTTTCAACGACCAAATTGCAAACCCTGCGCAATATGGTTTAACCAATGTCACCACACCTGCTTGCCCCATTACAGGCATGGGCTCGGACGGCTTGCCTTTGTACAACTTCCAAACTTGTACAGCGGCCGCGTTGTCTGCCATGACACCGCCAGCGGGCGCAACGGGTGGCAGCAACTGGTGGCAAACCTATGCTTTCTCAGACGGCTTCCACCCCACACCTTTGGGCTATCAGCTGATGAGCCAGCTGGTTGCGAAGTCTTTGGCCGCAGCAGGTTGGCTGTAAATCTAAGCGAAGGAGAAACACCATGAAATCTAAATTCTGCTTTGCGCTGTCAGCGATCACAGCACTCACTGCTCTTGCCTTAGGCTCTGCTGCGCAAGCGCAATCACAGGGAAGTTGGCTGGTTCGCGGCGGCATCACGCAACTTGCACCACAAGTCACCAGCGGCAATTTGACAGCGCCTTCACTCACGGGTGTCCAATCCGGCGTGAGCAACAGCACCCAATATTCGGGCGGCATCAC
>Ga0214921_10001410_pt1 | contig 41146 bp, 36 predicted proteins | sample LL1505_MetaG_FD_177992 | JGI IMG/M metagenome (GOLD analysis project Ga0214921, IMG submission 177992) | Freshwater microbial communities from Lake Lanier, Atlanta, Georgia, United States - LL-1505 | ecosystem: Environmental > Aquatic > Freshwater > Lake | place: USA: Georgia | collected...
CTTGGGGCGATATTTGTGATGGGCTTGAAAAACAGCGCATGCTGTTGCAAACCTGCGAAGAATTGAACATCACCCCCGAACAAGCCATTGCGGTGGGCGACGGCGCCAATGACCTGCCCATGATGCATGCCTGCTCTCAAGCAGGGGGGCTATCTGTAGCTTACCATGCAAAGCCCAAGGTGCGCGATCAAGCAATGGTCTCCATAGAAATTGGTGGCCTCGAGCGGTTACTTGAAATCTTAAAAACGTAGTACTTTCACTGCAAAGTCAAGTACTGCGTTGTCGAACGGCCTCGTACAGGCACACGCCACTGGCCACCGACACATTGAGGCTTTCGACGGCGCCTTTCATAGGCAGGCGCACCAACTCGTCACATGTTTTGCGGGTCAATTGGCGAATGCCTTCGCCCTCAGCACCCAGCACCAAAGCCACAGGACCCTGAAGATCGACTTCGTAGAGGGTTTTGGGCGCGTCTTCGCTGGTACCAATGCACCATATATTTCGCTCTTTAAGCTCGTTGAGGGTTCGGGCTAAATTGGTCACCATAAAGTAGGGCACGGTCTCGGCAGCGCCACTGGCCACTTTGGCTACCGTAGCGTTTACGCCTACAGCATGGTCTTTAGGAGCAATCACGGCGTGCACCCCAGCGCCGTCGGCCACCCTCAGGCAAGCGCCTAGGTTGTGGGGGTCGGTCACGCCATCCAACACCAACAGCAAGGCGGGCTCGGTCAGGGATTCCAGCAGTTCGTCTAGAGAATGCACCTGTGGCAAAGGTTCCACACGTGCCGCAACGCCTTGGTGTCCATGGCTACCAGAAAGCTTGGCAATGCGCAGGGCGTCGGCCTCAATGAGGCGCACACCGGCCTCTTGCGCCTTGGCCACAAACTGCCGCATGCGGGCATCGCGGCGCGTAGGCTCAAAGTAAATTTCAACAATCGATTGAGGAGCGGTTTTCAAGCGCACCCCCACGGCATGAAAACCGAAGAGAACTTTGGGGGATGACATGAACAGATTATCGCAAGCGACCGGCTTCCACCGTGAGGTGTCGCTCACAGCGAGATGCCACACCCGGATCGTGGGTCACCACAAGCAAGGTCGTCCCCAACTCACGGTTAAGGTCCATCATCAAGGCCATGATGGTTTCACCTGTGGCAAAGTCCAGACTGCCAGTGGGTTCATCTGCCAGCAACACCTGAGGTTGGGCGACAAAGGCACGCGCCAAGGCCACCCGCTGTTGTTCACCTCCCGACAAGACTTTGGGGTAATGGGACATTCGCTGACCTAAACCCACACGCCCCAACATGTCAGCAGCTGTACGCCGCGCATGTCGGTGGCCGGCCAACTCCAGAGGCAGCATAGCGTTTTCCAAGGCGGTCAAATGTCCCAATAGCTGAAAACTCTGAAACACAAAGCCCATTTTTCGCGCTCGTAAGGCGGCTCGGGCATCCTCGCTCATGTCAAAAATGTCATGTCCGTCTAATTTCACTGTGCCGGATGTGGGGGTATCGAGCCCGGCGATGATGGACAGCAAAGTACTCTTGCCCGAACCTGAGGCTCCGACAATGGCCACCGTTTGACCGGCAGGGACCTCAAACTCAACATCGCGCAAAATATCAAGCGTTCCAGTGGAGTCTGTGACCGACTTGCAGACCTTCTCCACGGCAATGATGATCTCTGACATAAGGCTTTCTTTGTTTCAACGCTACTGTATCGCGGCTCTGACGCTGCTGTGGGCCCTGGGGTCGCCCCTATTTGCGCTTGCACAAAGCACTACTCCACAAGCCACGATTGTCGTGCTTGGTGACTCTTTAAGTGCCGAGTATGGTCTTGAACGCGGCACCGGCTGGGTGGCCTTACTGGCCAAACAAGCGCCCAAGCACCGCGTGGTGAACGCCAGCATCAGCGGCGACACCACTTCGGGAGGCCTCAGCCGTCTGCCCAGCGTGCTCAGCCAACACCGCCCCCATGTGGTGGTGATTGAACTGGGCGCCAATGACGCACTGCGGGGCTTATCTTTAAACGCCACCCAAGACAATCTCACTCGGATGGTGATCGCCGCACAACAGTCCGGTGCGCGCGTGCTGCTGTTGGGGATGCAGGTGCCGCCCAACTACGGGCCCGATTACACCCAAAAATTTGCAGCTTTATTTAAGCAGGTCGCGCGCTCCCAAAACGTGCCCTTGGTGCCCTTTTTTCTGCAGGGTGTGGCAGATGCGCCTGACGCTGCGCAGTTGTTTCAGGCCGATCGCATCCACCCCAATGCATCAGCCCAAGCGCGCATGCTGCATAACGTATGGCCTGAACTTCAAAAATTGTTGCCCCGATGAGCCTTAAATCGATGTCAGCCAACGAAGTCGTGGCGCGCTTGGATGAATTTGAAACCATCATTGACGCTCGCAGTGAAGACGAGTACGCCCTTGACCGCCTGCCCCATGCCTTGAACTGGCCGACCTTGAACAACGCAGAACGCATTGAGGTGGGCACCCTTTACAAACACAACGCGTTTGAAGCTAAAAAACTGGGTGCAGCCTTAGCGGCACGTAACATCAGCCAACATATTCAGCAACAGGTGATGGACAAGCCTAAATCTTGGCAACCCCTGGTGTATTGCTGGCGTGGCGGCAAAAGAAGTGGCTCTTTGGCTTTGGTCTTGAGTGAAATTGGGTTTAAGGTGACCCTGATCGAAGGGGGCTACAAAGCGTTTAGACAAGCCATGGTGCAAGACTTGCTTCAGAAAGTGCAGCACTTTTCTTGGCACGTGGTGTGTGGCACCACGGGGTCCGGAAAAACCCGTTTGTTGCAAGCCCTGGCCCAAGCAGGTGCACAGGTGCTGGATTTGGAGGCATTGGCCCACCACCGCAGCTCGGTACTGGGTGCTTTGCCTGGCATTGCGCAACCGTCTCAAAAACAATTTGACATGCGCATTTGGAATGCCCTGCGCTCCTTAGACCCGACAAAACCTGTGTTTGTGGAGAGTGAGAGCAAAAAGGTGGGCAATGTGGCTGTACCTGAGGCCCTGATTTTGGCCATGCGAAGAGCTCCCTGCCTGAACTTAGAGCTCCCTTTAGAAGAGCGTGTGGGTTTGCTTATGGAAGACTACGAACACTTCGTCCTCAATATCGATGTCTTTTGTAATCGGCTTGAAACTCTAACCCCCTTGCGCGGCAAGGAGGTGGTGCAACGGTGGGTGCAACAAGCTCAGCAGGGGCAACTCGATACCGTAGTGCGCGAGCTGCTCATCAGCCATTACGACCCGGTGTACCTGCAGTCCATGCAACGCAACTTTGCTCAATTTGACCAAGCCCAAGTGCTGACGCCCCAAAACCGCTCACAAGAGGCCATGGCAGAGCTGGCCCAGCGCCTCACCAACCAAAAGCTGATCAGCGAAACGCCAAATTAAAAGCTTGGTCCAAATCGGCTTCAAGGTCTTGCACGTTTTCAAAACCGGTTGAAAAACGCAACACATGGCCACGTTGCAGGTGCTCAGGCCATGCCTCTCGCATCGTTTGCAACTGATAAGGCACCAACAAGCTGACCGGCCCACCCCAGCTGTAGCCTATTTTGAAGAGCTTTAAGCTGTTGCAAAAGGCATCTACTTGGTCTTGGCTGAATGAGCTGCTAAGGACCACACTGAATAGCCCGGCAGCCAAATCTGTGCGCCCACACAGAGCCCGCCAGTGCTCATGCCCAGGCGAGCCTGGTAGGGCCGGATGCAACACCTGCAACACCTCGGGGCGTTTCTGGCACCACTTTGCCAAGGATCTTGCCGCTTGGTCTTGCGCTTGGTAACGCATCTCTATGCTGGGCAAAGATCGCAAGATGGCCTCAACATCATTACCGCCCACCCCCAGACCCAAGCGCATATGGCACAACTTGAGCTTGAGGTGTAAGGCAGGGTCTTGGGTGCTGATACTGCCCATCAAGACATCGCCACCCCCGCTAGGGTATTTGGTGAGCGCATGGGTGCTGATATCTACACCCAAATCAGGCTCCAGTGCAAAAGGCTCAAATGCCAACCCTGCCCCCCAGGTATTGTCTAAAGCGCAAGTCACACCGGCTTGTTTGCACAGGCGCACCAATTCGACTAGGTTCGGAAACTCCATGGTCACCGAGCCTGCAGCCTCCAACCACACCAACCGGGTTTTAGGGCCGATGCGTCGCTCCAAGTCACCGGGGTCCATGGGGTTATAGATTTGGTGCGTGATGCCCCAGCTTTGTAGCTCGCCCTGAGCCAGTGACTTGCTTGGGCCGTAACAGTTATCTGGAATCAGCACCTCATCACCCGAACTCAAAAGGGCCAGGTTGACTGCAGCAATAGCCGAGAGTCCACTGGGCACCAACAGGCATTGAACACCGCCCTCGAGCTCGCACATGCGTTCTTCAAGCAAAAACGTAGTGGGGGTGCCGTGCAAGCCGTAGGTGTAACCTGTTTTATCTTTCCAATCGCTCGCCCTCAAGGCTTGCGCCGTTTGAAAATAAATGGTGGACGCTTTGTAAACACCGGGCTGCGGCGCAGCAAAAGGCTCAGGGGGCTGATAGGGATGGTGGATCAGTCGGGTGCTACGGCCAGACATGTCACACCTTCCACTTGGCTAGCAATTCATCAGGTTTCAGACGATCGTAGCCTTCAAATGGCTGGTGGATCCAAGGGCTGGTGGGCAAATGCTCTACAGAATAATCGGACTCAAAAGTCGATTTGCCCTTGGTCCAAATGACGGCACTTTTAAGCTCGACGATGGCAGGGTATTTGAGACGAAGCTCTTTGATCACAGCTTCCATGGTGAAGCCGGTGTCGGCCAAGTCATCTACCAACAAGACCTTACCTGCAATTTCGCCCCTGGGAGTGGTGATGTAACGGGCAATGTCGAGTTGACCCTGTTCGGTACCGCCATGAGCACGGTAGGAACTTGTGGACATGATGGCCAAAGGTTTATCAAAAATACGCGACAAAATATCACCCGGCCGCAACCCACCGCGGGCTAAACACAAAATGGTGTCGAACTCCCAACCCGAGCGGTATACCTTAATCGCCAGCTTCTCGATGAGGTTGTGGTATTCCACATAGCTCACATAAAGGTGTTTTCCGTCTTCGGTCAACATGTGGTCGCTCCTAATGGATAAGGCAATACAGGGTCAGGCAATAAAGGGGTGACGCATCATGATGGTGTGCTCCCGGTCTGGACTGGTGGAAATGATGTGAATCGGCACGCCAGTGACCTGCTCTATGCGCTGTAAATAAAAACGGGCATTGAAAGGCAACTGTTCGTAACGCGTCATGCCCACGGTGCTGTCGGTCCAGCCAGGCAAGGTTTCGTAAATGGGGATGCAGCGCGAAATGTTGTCTGCCCCCATGGGCAAGATGTCTATCTCTTCACCATCGAGTTCATAGCCGGTGCACAGTTGAAGTTCTTCAATGCCGTCTAATACATCAAGCTTGGTGATACACAAGCCACTGAGCCCATTGACCTGTGCTGAGCGTTTGAGCAATGCTGCGTCAAACCAGCCGCAACGGCGTGATCGGCCTGTGGTGGTGCCTTTTTCAGCGCCAACGGTGCTTAAGTGAAATCCCGGAGTGCCGGGTGTGGACCAATCGAGCTCAGTTGGAAAAGGACCGCCCCCGACCCGTGTGCAATAGGCTTTGGTAATACCCAAGATGTAATGAAGCAAGCCCGGGCCAACGCCCGAGCCAGCAGCGGCATTGCCCGCCACACAGTTGCTGGAAGTCACGTAAGGGTAGGTACCGTGGTCCACATCCAGCAAGGTGCCTTGTGCGCCTTCAAACAACAGGTTGTGTCCATCGCGGTTGGATTGGTTGAGCTCACGCGACACATCGGCCATCATGGGCTTGAGAAGTTCTGCATGGCGCATGGCCTCGTCATACACCGGTTCGAATTGCACCAGACCTTCACTCAAATAAGGAAGAAGCGCGTGTGGAAACTCAAAGCTTTTGGAGTTCAAAAATGTGGTCAACACATGGTTGTGCAAGGTCAGCAACTCTTTAAGCTTGGTGGCAAAGCGCTCGGGATGCCTGAGGTCTTGCACCCGCAGGGCACGGCGAGCAATTTTGTCCTCATAGGCAGGACCAATACCGCGGCCAGTGGTACCAATTTTTTCGGTGCCGCCCTGTTCTCTGGCAGCTTCACGAGCTACATCCATCGCCGAATGGAAGGGCAAGATCAAGGGGCAGGCCTCACTGATACGCAGGCGCGACCTCACCTCAACACCGGCTTTTTCAAGACCCTCGATTTCTTCAAACAACTTGGCGGCTGACAAGACCACCCCATTGCCGATGTAGCACTTGATACCGGGTCGCATGATCCCGCTGGGAATCAAGTGCAACGCGGTTTTGACTCCGTTGATCACCAAGGTGTGTCCTGCGTTATGCCCACCTTGGAAGCGCACAACGCCTTGGGCACTCTCAGTCAGCCAATCGACCAGTTTGCCCTTGCCTTCGTCACCCCACTGGGTACCGACGACCACGACATTTCGACCTTGGGTTGTATTCATGAAAAAACTAAAAGTTAAAAAATCAAAGTTGGATCAGCTTCCACTCTCCGTCGATCTCGCGCAACTCGCGGTCGTAACGGAACTCATGGATTTCGCTCTCATGGCCCGGCAATACACAAACCACGGTTTCGCCCTGCCCACGCAACCTCACAATAGCTTGACGCAAAGTGCTGGACTTGTTCCACGGCGCGCGAATAGCCACACGCTCAGGCACCTCAGGCGCCAACCCCACCAAGGTTTTTAGATCCAGGCTAAAACCCACCGCAGGACGTTTGCGCCCAAACACCGCACCCACCTCGTCATACCTTCCACCGCGCAAAATAGCGTTATGCTGACCAGAAGCGAACACCGCAAAACGCAGTCCGCTGTAGTAGGTGTAGCCACTGAGGTCGGCCAAATCGAAGCTCAGCGAGGTATCAGGAAGGTGTTGGGCCAAGCACTTGAGTTGGCTCAAGGCCTGTTGCATAGAGGGTGAAGACGGCAAGACACGCTCCGCTTCTTCCAACACACTTGCATCTCCATAAAGCCTAGGCAGTACAGCTAAGGCATTGCGTGCACCGTTTGGCATATCCAAAGTGAGCCTTTGCAACCAAGTGCTGTCTTTGACAGACAAGGCTGTATGTATGTCAGCCATTGCCTCTGGCGACAAATTGAGCCCTTGCACCAAAGAATTGACCACACGTACATCGGCCACATCGAGGGTAACGTTCTTCACGCCCACAATCTGGAGGCTGTCAAGAGCCAGCTCTATGGCCTCCAAATCTGCCTCCATGCCAGTGTGGCCATAAATTTCGGCACCAAACTGCAAGGGCTCACGAGTAGCATGGGGGCTCGACGGGCGCGCATGCAGAACGGGACCGCAATAGCACATGCGGGTCACACCTTGGCGATTGAGTAAATGCGCATCAATGCGGGCCACTTGGGGGGTGGTGTCCGCTCGCAGCCCTAAGCTGCGGCCGGACAGCTGATCCACCAGCTTGAAGGTCTGTAAATTGAGTTCTTGCCCTGTTCCGGTCAGCAAAGACTCTAAATGCTCCAGCATGGGGGGCATGACCAGCTCGTAGCCATAGCATCTGGCCATATCGAGAAGTTCACGACGAAGTTCTTCGATGCGTCGCGCCTCAGACGGCAACACATCGGCAATGTGATCCGGCAGGACCCAAGCAGCCATGGAAATGGATGAAACAGTTACAAAAGCGTGGATTCTATCGGGCTACTTTTTGCCGCCCGCCGCGCTGCCTTGACCACGCATGACTTTGAAGAATTCAGAACTCGCTGGGTCGAGCACCATGACATCGCTCTTCTTGTTGAAGGTGGCCTTGTAGGCCTCCAGGCTGCGGTAGAACTGGGCAAATTGAGGGTCGCGTCCAAAAGCTTCGGCGTACAGGCGTGCCGCTTCGGCATCGCCCTCACCTTTGATTTTTTGAGCATCACGATAAGCATTGGCCACAGTGACCTCGCGTTGACGTTCTGCATCAGCACGAATTTTTTCACCTTCAGCACCGCCCGTGGAACGCAGTTCGTTGGCCACACGTTTGCGCTCAGCTTCCATACGGCGGTACACCGACTCGGTGATGGCGTCCACATAATCTGCACGTGTGATGCGCACGTCCACCACGTCAATACCCCAAGGCTTGCCGCCACGGACTTTGTCGAGCACCTCACGCTTGACGTCGTCCATCAGGGCTTCACGCTTGAGCGACAACAAATCCTTGACGGTACGTTTGTTGATTTCTTCCTGAAAAGCATTCCGAACCACACGATTGAGCTGGCTGGCGCCGGCGCTCTCATTTAAACCCACATTGCGGATGTACTCCGTAGGGTCAGTGATGCGCCAACGCACGTACCAATCAATCACAACCCTTTGCTTTTCTGCAGTGAGCATGGGCTCAGTATCTGGACTGTCAAGGGTTAGAAGGCGCTTGTCCAAAAAGTTCACGTTTTGGAAAGGTGGTGGCAATTTGATATTAAGTCCCGGCTCGGTGATGACTTCTTTAATTTGACCCAGGGCATAGACCACCCCGAACTGTCGCTGGTCCACCACAAACAACATGGAACTGGCAAGTGCTAGCACAACCAGAAAAGAAGAAACTACAAATCCAATGCGGTTCATATGGGGCTCCTATCGGGTATCACGGTCGCGAGAACGGCCAGCATCGCGAGAGCGCAAATCTACTGGAGGATTCACTGGAGCGGGTGCTAGCGGCAGCATGGGGGCGGCACCAGATGGTGTCCCATTGGCATCTTGAGCCGAACTCATCTGCATGATTTTGTCTAAGGGCAAATACAGCAAATTAGAGCCTTGATGCGTCTCTACCAATACCTTGGTGACATTGCTGTAAACCTGCTGCATGCTCTCTAAATACAAGCGGTCTCGGGTCACTTGAGGGGCTTTTTGGTATTCAGCCAAAACAGAGCGGAAACGCTGGGCATCACCTTGCGCCTGAGCCACAATGCGCGACTTATAGGCTTGGGCCTCTTCATTCAAGCGCGAGGCAGTACCTTGTGCCCTGGGAATCACATCATTGGCATAAGCCTCGGCTTCGTTTTTGGCACGCTCACGCTCTTGACCAGCCTTGAGCACATCGTCGAAAGCGGCCTGAACTTGTTCTGGTGGGCGCACGCCGCCTTGCTGCATGTTGATGCCAACCACCTCAATCCCGACTTTGTAACGATCCAAGATGTTTTGCATCAAAGCACGCACCCGTGGAGCAATTTGGTCACGCTCTTCAGACAAGGCCGCATCCATTTTCATTTTGCCCACCACCTCGCGAACAGCGGTTTCTGCCGCTTGCACCACCGCCTCAGCCGGGTTTTTGCTTTCAAACAAATACGCACGGGCGTCATTGAGGCGGTACTGCACTGCAAACTTGATTTCCACAATGTTTTCATCTTCGGTCAGCATGGCCGATTCGCGCAAGCCTGTTGCTTTGATGACGGTGTCGCGCCCCACATCCACAGATCGGATTTGGGTCACAAACACCAGCTCATGGCGTTGGATGGGGTAAGGCATGCGCCAGTTAAAACCCGCACCCACAGTCGATTTGTAGCTGCCGAACTGGGTAATGACGGCTTGCTGACCTTCTTGCACAATAAAAAAGCCCGTACCCAACCACACCAGTAAGGCAACTACTGCCACGACAATCAAGCCCAGTTTTGTCGTACGGGAGTTGGGGTTGAATCCACCACCAAAGCCGCCGGAGCCGCCTGAATCACCGCCCTGACCACCCGAACCACCACCTTGACGGCCTGATCCACCGCCAAGAGATCCAAAAAATCCACCCAGCTTACGATTGAAGTCGCGCCAAATTTCATCTAAATCAGGGGGGCCGGCATTAGGACGACGACCCTGGCCTTGCGGACTTTGGCCCTGTGGGTTCTGCCCAGGTGCACCAGCCTCTTGGGAGGGATCTTTGGGGGGGGTGGGCTCCCCAGCCCGCGGGGGAGTTTGATCGTCACTTCGGCCCCAGCGGGGATCGTTTAAGTTGAACATTCCCCGAATTCGGGTCAAAAGGATCGTTTTAGACATGGTGTGAAGTCTGACAGGTCTTCGTAAATAGGAATGGATTGTGCCCAAACCCTCAACAAAAGGTTAATAGGGTACTGAAAACTGGGCCAATAGGTGGGCGACTGACGAATTGGCCACAGGTGCTGGGTGCTCAGGATCTTCGGTGACGCGCTCTGCCAGCAACTGTCTGAGCACGGACAAACCGTCCCCTGATCGAGCACTTACAAACACTCGAGGCACCAAATCTCCGAGCAAGTTATACATATCGCGCCATACGCGGGGGCGGCGCTCTGGCTCCACCGCATCCATTTTGTTAAACACCAACACCATGGGAATATTTTGGGCACCAATTTCCTGCAATACGCTTTGAACCTGAACAATTTGCTCAGGGTAATCAGGGTTGGAGGCATCCACTACATGCAAAAGCAAATCTGCATCAACCGCTTCTTGCAAGGTGGCCTCAAATGCATCCACCAAGCCGTGCGGTAAATCTCGAATAAAACCTACGGTGTCCGATAAGGACACCGAGCGTCCAGCCTCTCCCAAATACAACTGACGCGTGGTGGTGTCTAGGGTCGCAAAGAGCTGGTCGGCCGCGTAGGTGCGCGCTTTAACCAAGGTATTGAACAAGGTGGATTTGCCAGCATTCGTGTAGCCCACCAAGGATATGTTGAAAGCAGAACGCCTCTCGCGTTTACGGCGCTGAGTGTGGCGCTGGCGCTTGACTTTGATAAGACGCTCTTTGGTGCGTTTAATGGACTCTCCAATCATGCGTCGATCCAACTCAATTTGGGTTTCACCGGGGCCGCCTCGCATGCCAATACCTCCAGCCTGCCGCTCCAAGTGCGACCACCTGCGCACCAAACGCGTGCTGAGGTACTGCAAACGCGCCAGTTCCACTTGTAACTTACCTTCATGGCTGCGAGCACGCTGCGCGAAAATTTGCAAAATCAGCATGGTGCGGTCGTTCACCGGCATGTCTAAGTGGCGTTCCAGGTTGCGCTGCTGGGCTGGGCTTAAGGCCTGGTCAAACAGCACTTCGCTCGCTCCGTGCTGCTGGGCCAGGAGTTTGATTTCATCCGCCTTGCCTGAGCCTATAAACAAAGCTGAATCAGGTGCTTTGCGCTTGCAAACCAGCCTGGCCACCGGCTTCAATCCCGCCGTTTCGGCCAACAACCCCAACTCTTCAAGGGTGGCGTCAAAGTGGGACAAGCCCAAATCAACGCCTACCAACAAGGTGGTGTTCGAAGCGGGTTGGGTAATCAGCGAGAAGCCTCAGGGGTTTCGGCAACCTCAGAGCCATCGGCAGGGCCATTGCTGAAGTTGACGGCACGGCCAGGCACGATGGTTGAAATGGCGTGCTTGTAGACCATTTGGGTCACGGTGTTGCGAAGCAACACAACATACTGGTCAAAAGATTCAATTTGGCCTTGCAGTTTGATACCGTTGACCAAGTAAATGGAAACGGGCACATGTTCGCGGCGCAAGATATTAAGGAAAGGGTCTTGCAAGAGCTGACCTTTGTTGGTATTCACGATATTTTCCGTGTTCAAAAAGTTAAGAAGCTGTTGAAGTTAACACAGTCAGCGGGGAGTCCCAAGACTTAGATCAGATATCCACACCATATTTGGGAAAAAGAGATTATTTTTTGTCCGCATAGGGGTTGTGAGAGGTTTTCATTTCAACGCGCAGTGGGGTTCCTGAAAGATCAAACTCTTTGCGAAATCGCCCTTCCAAAAAGCGCTTGTAAGAATCGGTCACATGCTCCAAAGAGTTTCCATGCACCACAATCACCGGTGGATTCATGCCACCTTGGTGTGCGTAACGCAACTTGGGCCGGAACATGCCGGAGCGCTTGGGCGACTGAAATTGCACGGCTTCGAGTAACAAACGCGTCAGCACCGGGGTAGGCATCTTGCAGAAAGCCGATTTGTGGGCTTGGGCAATAGACGTCCACACGGGGCCAAGTCCTTGGCGCTTGATGGCCGATATGAAATGCAGGTTGGCAAATTTCAAAAAGGCCAAGCGGGTTTCAATGGAGCGTTGCACCAGTTCTCGCTGGTAATTGTCTACCGCGTCCCATTTGTTAAGTGCCAACACCACCGCCCTGCCCGACTCCAAAACATAACCCGCAATATGGGCGTCTTGGTCGGTCACGCCTTGCGTTGCATCCAACAAGAGCAAGACCACATGGGCCGATTCAATGGCTTGTAAAGTTTTCACGACGGAGAACTTCTCAATGGCTTCAAACACCTTGCCTTTGCGACGCAGGCCTGCCGTGTCAATCAGCTCAAAGCGCTGGCCTTGCCGCTCAAAAGGCACACTGATGGCGTCACGCGTGGTACCCGGCAAGTCAAAAGCCACCAAACGCTCCTCCCCTAGCCAGGTGTTGATCAGGGTGGACTTCCCCACATTGGGCCTACCCGCCACCGCCAGCTTGATGACGTCGGGCGCTTCTAACTCTAGCTCGTCATCCACCTCCGGCAAGTGCAAGGGCTCTAAGGCCAACTCAACCATAGAGCGAATGCCTTGACCGTGGGCAGCTGATACGGGAAGCACCTCGCCCAAGCCCAGCTCATAAAATTCGGTTAGTTGATGCCCCTCTTGCATACCCTCGGCCTTATTGGCCACCAGCAAGCAGGGCTTACCTAGACGGCGCAGGTAGTTGGCAATGTCATGATCTTGGGCTGACAAACCGTCTCGCGCATCCACCACAAAAACCACCACATCTGCCTCAGCAACGGCTTGGCGGGTTTGTTTGGCCATTTCTTTGTAAATACCGCTGCTGGCCTCGGGCTCAAAACCACCCGTGTCAATGACGATGAATTCATGAGAGCCCAAACGGGCATTGCCGTAGTGGCGGTCGCGGGTAAGGCCCGCAAAATCAGCCACGATGGCATCGCGAGTTTTAGTGAGCCGGTTGAACAAAGTGGACTTGCCCACATTGGGCCGGCCCACCAAAGCCAGTACGGGTTTCACAGACGAAAGCTTAGAGAATCAGTTGGGCAAAGCCCAACCAAACACCTTGCCCGAAGAGGCAACAGCAATCAGCGTATTGCCCACTTGAATCGGAGCAGATACCAAGCCAGAAGGATCGGTGGATACCCTACCTAACAACTTACCTTCAGAGGCGGAAAACATATGCAGATTTCCGGAGGCATCGACCACCAACACCAGGCCATTTGCATGTACCGGCGCCACCGATTGGCGACCGCGCAACCACGTGACGGACCAGAGCTTTTCTCCATCGAGACGACTCCAAGCTTGCAAAGCACCATCGCTATCCACGCTAAACAGACGTTCTTCATTACCCGTAATGCCTAAAGATCCAGATGAGTATTTGGTCCACACCAAGTTACCGCGATTGGCGTTAACGCAACCGATAGCGGCCTGAAACGCGCGAGCACACACCACATCGTCCACTCGAGCTGCCGGCGATACCAGATCCACCAAGCGTTCCACATCATTGGTGCCACGCGGAGAAGCAATTGAAGTTTCCCAACGCATGCTGCCGGTGAGTGGGTTTAAACCGACCAACTTGCCTGAAATGCCCACAACCAATGTATCCCCCACCGCGGCCAAAAGACCGGGTTGGCGCAAGACCAAAGCTTCGCCGCTGCGGGGTTGCTGCCACAAACGTCGACCAGTAAGTCCATCAAACGCCCAAACGGTGCGGTCACCGCCCAACACAAACACACGCTGACCTGCGACCAAAGGGGGCGTGAGACTGTGCGAGGTGATACGTTGGCGCCAAAGCTCTTTGCCTTGCTGTAAAGCCACCAATTCGTTACCAGAAGTCAAGACGGCCAGAGTCTGACCATCAAAGCCGGGACCGGCCGATAGCCCGGAGGCGAGCTTGGCCTTCCAAACCTCTTTACCCGTTGGGGCATCCAGGACCAACACAGAACCATCAGATGCGGCAAGAGCCAACTGGGTGCCAGCCACCCTAGGCTGCATGGCAAATCGGACCGCGGGCAGCGTGGCGCTCCAAACTGAGCGCAAGGAGACTGTGCCGGGGTTGGCAGGCATTTCCACCATTTTGGGTTTGGGTGAGCTAGAACAAGCCACCAACATTAAAGCCACCGAGGCAGCTCCCCATAACGCTCCCAAACGCATGACTTGCATCACTTAGCAGCCCCAGGGCTGGCAGCACCTAAAGCAGCCAACTTCACATCCACCAAGCGCTTGTACTCGGAGGTGGTGCCGCCAGAGGCGTCCTCACCCAAAGCTACAGATAGCCCTGAGTAAGCGGCTTGGTAGGCTTCAACCGCCTGCGCGGTTTGACCTTGGACTGAAAAGACATCGCCCTTACGGTCAGCAGCCAAGGCTTCAAAACTTTTAGGAAACGGGGCCGACAAAACACGTAAAGCTTCGTCGTAGGACTTGTTGTCCAACAGCAAACCCGCCCAACGCAATCGGGCAACCGATCGGTAACTCTCGTCAGCGGATTGATCGGTTACCCACTTCAAGGCAGCTATAGCGAGATCGGGTTGGTTTTGACTTACAAAAATCTGAGCCGACAACAGGGCTGCTTGTTGCGCATAAAGGGTTGAAGCGAACTTGCTTTGGATGTCGGTTAGGGCGCGCTGCAATTTTGCAGTATCACCCTCGCGGGCAAAACGCTCCACTTCATCAAACAAGGCAGCAGCCTGGGTGGCTTGGTGCCGCTGCCAATACTGATAAGCATTCCATCCAGCCAATGCCAGCAGAATTACCAGTAAAACAGATGAAATGATCTGCCCGTAGCGTTGCCAAAAATGTTTGAGCCGGTCGATCTGCTCTTGTTCTTCTAAATCGAGATGTGCCATGGCGTAATCAAGTTGTGGGCTGAGATTGTAGGTGCTGGGCCAAATCTGGAGCGTCTATGTCTTTAAGAACTTGGGTGCCCACGCCATCACGCAAGCTCTTGACCGTCACTTGACCTTGCGAGAGCTCATTAGGTCCAAAAATTAAGGCAAAACGGGCACCACTGGCATCTGCCCGCTTGAATTGAGATTTCATGCTGCCCATGCCCTCGGCAGAGCCCGCATGCATTTGTACCCTAACGCCTTGTGCGCGCAATGCTTGTAGGCAGGGCAGCGCTTGCACCAAGGCATCTGCCTCGAGGACTATGGCATAGGCGTCCAGCTCGGCTAGCATGGTGGTAGCGTCTTGCAGCTTGAGCAGCTCCAACACCCGTTCAACGCCCATTGCCCAACCTACTGCTGGCGCGGGTTTGCCGCCAATTTGCTCGACCAAATAGTCGTAGCGCCCGCCGCCACAAATGGTGCCTTGTGCACCCAAATGCTCGGTGACAAACTCAAAAACCGTGAGGTTGTAGTAATCCATGCCCCGCACCAAACGGGGGTTGAGGGTGTAGGCCACGCCTGAAGCGTCCAGCAAAGCCCTGACGCGGTCAAAGTGAGCCTGAGATTGCGGGCCTAAAAAATCCTTCAACTTGGGCGCGGCATTGACCAGTTGCTGCATTTGAGGATTTTTGGTGTCCAAAATGCGCAGTGGATTGGCATGCAAACGGCGTTTGGAGTCTTCATCGAGGTGATCGCTGTGCAGCTCAAAATACTGAATCAACGCGGCACGGTGCTCCAAGCGCTCGGGGGGCTGACCCAAGGTGTTGAGCTGAAGCTGAATGTCTTGGAGGCCCAACTGCTTCCAAAGTGAATGGGCCATCAAAATCAGCTCGGCATCGACTTCAGGTCCCGCAAAACCAAGGGCTTCGGCCCCTATTTGGTGGAATTGGCGGTAGCGCCCTCGCTGAGGGCGCTCGTGGCGAAACATGGGGCCCATGTAGTACAGACGTTTCCCGCCGTCATAAAGCAAAGAATGCTCCACCACCGCACGCACCACCCCCGCCGTGTTTTCGGGTCGTAGGGTCAATTGCTCACCATTGAGGTGGTCTTCAAAAGAGTACATCTCTTTTTCAACAATGTCAGTCACTTCACCAAGGCCTCGCACAAACAGGGCTGTAGGCTCAAGGATGGGTGTGCGTATGTTGGTGTAGGCGTAACGCCCCATCAGGTTACGGACTTGTTGTTCCAGCCACTCCCACCGGGCAGAGTCCGGCGGGAGGATGTCATTCATGCCTTTGACGGCTGAGAGTTTCTGTGGGGTGCGCTTGGAAGAGGGTATTTCTGAATTCATGCAGTTGGAGTCGCGGCGGGCAAACCGGCGCCAAACCGGTTTTCTATGTAGTTTTCAACAATCTGGTGGAATTCGGTGGCAATACCGTCACCCCGAAGGGTCATGCGCTTTTCGCCATCAATAAACACGGGGGCCGCAGGAGCTTCACCGGTGCCGGGCAGGCTGATGCCAATGTCGGCATGCTTGCTCTCACCGGGACCGTTCACGATGCAGCCCATCACCGCCACTTTAAGGGACTCCACACCTGGGTAGCGGGCACGCCACACGGGCATTTGTGCCCGCAGGTAATCGTCAATTTGCTTGGCGAGTTCTTGGAAGGTGGTGCTGGTGGTGCGGCCGCAGCCTGGGCAAGCAGTCACACTGGGCACGAAGTGACGTAAACCCAAGGACTGCAAAATTTCAGCAGCCACCACCACCTCTTGTGTGCGGGCTTCGCCGGGTTGCGGCGTGAGCGACACGCGAATGGTGTCTCCAATGCCCTCTTGCAACAAAATCGATAGGGCTGCAGCAGAGGCCACTGTACCTTTGGTGCCCATTCCCGCCTCCGTCAAGCCCAAGTGCAGGGGGTAATTGCAGCGGCGGGCCAGTTCGCGGTAGACCGAAATCAAGTCTTGTACGCCACTGACCTTGCAAGACAACACAATTTGCTGGCTGGCCATACCTAAAGATTCCGCCATGCGGGCAGAATCTAGTGCAGACGTGACTAGGGCCTCATACATCACGGCCTTGGCGTCCCAGGGTTCTGGGCGGCGGCTGTTCTCATCCATCAGGCTGGCCAACAATTCTTGGTCCAGACTGCCCCAGTTCACCCCAATGCGCACGGGTTTGTTCCATTTGAGGGCCGCCTCGATCATTTGGCCAAACTGGCGGTCGTGCTTGTCGCCCTTGCCCACATTGCCCGGGTTGATGCGGTACTTGCTGAGGGCCTGAGCGCAATCGGGGTATTGGGTCAATAGGGTATGGCCGTTGTAATGAAAGTCGCCAATCAAGGGCACATCGATGCCCATGCGGTCGAGCTGTTCGCGTATATGGGGCACGGCTTGGGCAGCTTCAGGGGTATTGACGGTAATGCGCACCATTTCTGACCCTGCAATCGCCAACTCTTTCACCTGAATAGCCGTGCCTATCACGTCCACGGTATCGGTATTGGTCATCGATTGAATGCGAACGGGCGATTGCCCTCCCACGGAAACCACGCGCTGACCCCACACCACTTGGGCAGACAGAGATTGGCGCTTTCCGGGGCTGGACTGGGCAATAGCGCCAGAAACGTCTTGGGATTTGGAATCTGCCATCACCTCACCTCAAACCGCGCTACGTTTTCACGGCTCACGGCTTCCAATACGAACGGTTTGCCGCGCACTGTCACCTCTGTGACGTCCGAACGCCCCACCACGACGGACAAAGGACCGGTTCCGCCCGACGAGCTGGGAATAGACAAACCCACCACCTCATTTTTCTCAAGGTTGCGCCGCAAAATCACCCCACCTTTGCTGTCGACAACCTCTACCCAACTGGTGTCTTTTGCTTTGAACACCAACTGTTCGCCGATCAGCACTGGAGATTTTGCCGCTTCAGATGTGGATAAAGGAGACGCAAGAGCCACTGGGGTCCTAGGATTCGCATCAGCAGCCAGGGAACCTGAGGTAGCCAAAGGCGCGTGAGATGAAGATGAAGCATTCGATTTTGAAGGCATCGTTTCTGACACGGCGGATGAAGGCGTGTCACTAGAGGGCAAGACGATTTCAGTGGTTTCAAGCTTGACCCCACTCTTTGTAGACTCCGGAGGAAATTGAGCCGTGGCACTTGAATATGTCGCCGTGAAATAGCTTTGCACATCGATATCCGTAAATACGTAGACACCTGCCGCTACCAGAAAAATCAAACCTGTAAAAATGGCAATAGGTTTGGAAAGATGCTCCTTCAAGGGGGTGGCACCGGGAGCCGAAGACTTTCTATAGGGCTGATTCAGACCCAACTCTTCAGACCGATTGGCAAGATGTTTGCGGCCCTCAGGCAGTTTTGCCAATATGGGCGCGGCATCCACTTTCAGCGCACGGCACACACTGGAAGCCATGGCCCGAACGAATACAAGGTCGGGCAGTTGATCCCATCTCTCGGCCTCCAGAGCTTCGAGTCGTTTAAGTGGCAGTTTCAGGGTCATGGCCAGTACGGCAATATGCAGGCCAGCAGCCTCGCGAGCTTGACGCAACATTTGCCCTGCGGAAAGTTCATCAATAGGCTCAGCAGCTGTCTCCGGCATGATCTGCTCAACGGCCTCTTTGGAGGGCTCTTCGGGCAAAGTGCCCGGCGGCACAGCCTCAGTCAGGGTTCCGGTGGCCATTCGGTCTTCCTTAGAAATTTGTAAATCACTCATCGTAAGCGCCTCTTAACCAGGCCGAGAACTCCACTGACTGGGGAAAACGCTTACGCAACTGCTCACCAAGCAAATTTGCAGCCTCCATCTGCTCCAGACGTCGCTCAACTTTAATGCCAAGCCACAAGGACTCTGCATTGGCCAAAGTCGAGCTGTTGAGCCGCTTGAGGTAGGTCTGAGCCGACTTCCATTGTCCTCGTTGAAACATCAATAGCCCCAAGTTATAGGCGGTAGCAGGATTGGAAGCGTCAAGGTCATAAGAACGCATCAAACTGGCTTCAGCCTCGGCATTGTTGCCTGCGCGCATTTGGCACATACCCTGGGTAAGGTGGGTTTTAGAACGACCAGCGTAGCCAGGTTGATGAAGTGCTTGGGCAAACCATTGGTTGGCCTCAGGAAAACGGTTCGTTTGACAAAGCAACCAACCTAAATTGTGGGCGGTATTGGGGTCTTTAGGGTTGAGGCTCAATGCACGCTTGAAATTATCTTCAGCTTGTCGCGATTCGTTGAGGCGCATGTAAATGAGCCCCCGCAAATTAAAAGCGTCGGCAAATCCTGAATCAATTTGCAAAGCCAAGCGGACTTCTTCCAAAGCCACAGACGTTTGCCCCTGCTCAAAATAACCAGTGGCAAGCTGCAATCGCAATCGCGCCCGTTTACGAGCGTCCGATTCTTCGACTTGAGAACCCAAATCGTCCGCAGTGTTCCAACCAGGAGAGTTGGATGCACAACCAGATAGCCCTGCCCATATGAGGCCCATAGAGAGGAGCACTAGAAGAATCAGCCGAAAGTCAGTGTGATTCATTGACATGAACAGGTTTAGGCAACCAGAGAACTTGGCGCTCTATGCGCTGCTCTCTACGTTGTTGTAAGCCGGTACGGTCTTGCACCTCGCCAGCCAACTGGCCACAAGCGGCGTCAATGTCGTCTCCACGGGTTTTACGAATGGTGGTGACAACACCTGCATGCAACAACTTTTGCGAGAACATTTGAACTTGCGCTTTAGGGGAGCGCAGCAAGCCGGATTCGGGAAAGGGGTTGAAGGGAATCAGATTGAGCTTGCACCAACCGGTCCGCAAGTTTTGACCGTGATACCGAATCAACTCGATGAGCTCCACAGCATGCTCAGGCTGGTCGTTGACGCCATCGAGCATGCAGTACTCAAAGGTTACATAGTCTCTGGGGGCAGGATCCAAATAGCGCAAGCAAGCTTGCATGAGCTCAGCAATGGGGTATTTGCGGTTGAGAGGCACCAAAGTGCTCCTGAGCGCGTCGTTGGGCGCGTGCAAAGAGACCGCCAACGCCACCGGACAATCCTGCGCCAAACGATCCATCATGGGCACCACGCCGGAAGTGGAGACGGTTACGCGACGACGTGACAAACCGTATGCATGGTCACTGAGCATGACGCGCAAAGCAGGCAAAAGCGCATCGTAATTTTGCAAAGGCTCGCCCATGCCCATCATGACCACATTGGTGATCATTCGTTCGGGTGTAGCGGATGAGGGTTGAAACTCACGCCGCAAAAAATGCTCGGCGTACCAAAGCTGGAACACCATTTCGCCGGTGGTGAGGTTGCGGCTGAAACCTTGGTGGCCCGTTGAGCAAAAGCGGCAACCTACGGCACACCCAGCTTGCGAGGACACACATAAAGTGCCTCGATCGTCTTCAGGGATAAACACGGTTTCTACCGCATTACCAGCGCCGACATCAAACAACCATTTGATCGTGCCATCAGTGGATCGGTGTTCACTGACGACCGGCAAGGCAACCAAGTCGCACTGTTGCTCCAGCTGAATCCTGAGCGATTTAGCCAAATCGCTCATCTGCTCAAAATTGATGGCGCCCTTTTGGTGGATCCAGCGAAAAAGCTGGGTGGCTCGAAAAGGCTTTTCACCCCACTGCTCACACAAACGGGTCAGCCCTTGCAAGTCAAAGTCAAGGAGATTGACTTTCATATTCAGGGCTCACTCCTTGCCGGTGTTCCGGCGCTATGAATTAGCGTGAATAAATATTGAGGCCAGGGAAGAAAAACGCCACTTCAGCCGCTGCGGTTTCAGGTGCATCAGAGCCGTGAACGGCATTAGCGTCAATACTGTCGGCAAAGTCTGCACGAATGGTTCCGGGGGCTGCTTTTTTAGGGTCGGTAGCACCCATCAATTCGCGGTTTTTAGCAATGGCGCCTTCGCCTTCAAGAGCCTGAATCATCACAGGGCCCGAAATCATGAAGTCCACCAAGTCTTTGAAGAAAGGACGTTCTTTGTGAACTCCGTAAAAGGCTTCGGCTTCTACACGGGAAAGGTGGGCCATACGTGCGGCAACCACTTTCAAACCGGCAGCTTCGAAACGGGCATAAATTTGGCCAATGACATTCTTGGCAACTGCGTCAGGCTTGATGATGGAAAGTGTGCGTTCGATGGTCATGAGGTGATCCTGAGAGTGAAAATGAAAGCAATAGGTGCAGATCAATTTGCTGCAACTGCACAATCTCCGTATTTTAGCTTAGCGGGGACCGCGTCCGCCGCCGCGGCGTGAACCACCTGGCCCACCTCCTCCACGGCGGGGACCGCGACCTGCAAGACCTTGGCGTTGGCGGTTGAAACTGTCAGCCCCAATGTAGCCCAGAGAGGTTTTCATGGGATCGGGCTGGGAACCGTTAGGTGAGCGGTCACCGCTGCGCTCGACTGAGCGATCGCCAAAAGGGGCATTTCTGGGTTTTGATCCCGCCTTAGGGCCGCCTAAACCAGGCTGGTACAGGGGATCTGGCTGCTTAGGAGCTGCAGACTTGGGTTTGCGGTTTCTGGCACCGGGCCCTCGACGAACCCCTGGCTCTTGGCGATTGAGGCGCGGCATGTTGGGGTCACCCGAGCCTTCGCCGTCAGCACGAGATGCAGATCCCGAGCTGGAACCTGGTGGCCCTCCATGCGCTCTTGGGGCGCCTGCCGCTCGCATCAGTGCCCGAATGTCTGAGTCATCCAGCTCCATCCAAGCACCTCGTTTAAGCCCGCGTGGTAGCACCATGGCCCCATAGCGAATACGAATCAGACGGCTCACGGCGTGTCCCACCGACTCGATCATGCGCCGAACCTCACGATTGCGGCCCTCACTGATGGTGACACGGTACCAGCAATTGGAGCCTTCGCCACCACCTTCTTCTATAGAGCCAAATTGGGCTATGCCGTCTTCAAGCTGAACGCCATCAAGCAGCTTCTGACGCTCTTGTTGGCTTAACGCACCCAATACCCTCACCGCATATTCACGCTCAAGACCAAAGCGTGGATGCATGAGCCTGTTGGCCAAATCGCCAGAACTTGTGAACAACAACAAACCTTCGGTGTTCAGGTCCAAGCGGCCCACGGATTGCCATTTGCCTTGGTGCAATTTGGGCAATTTGCGAAACACGGTGGGGCGGTTTTGAGGGTCATCATGCGTAACAACTTCGCCAACTGGCTTGTGGTAAGCAATCACACGTGTGGGCGGCGGATCGATTCGGACCTTGATAGGCTTGCCATTGACCTTGATTTGATCGCCAAACTGAATGCGCTGTCCAATGTGGGCGGGCTCGTTGTTGACCGAAATCCGACCTTCCAGTATCAGTTGTTCCATCTCCAAGCGAGATCCCATGCCCGCTTGAGCCAGCACTTTGTGCAACTTGGGGCTTTCGGGCACGGGTGCCAAAACGCGCTTCAAAATGGGTTCTGGTGCCTCTTGGGATTCCTCCTCGTCAAAACGACCCGTGACCACATCGTCAAAGCGAATGAGGGACTCGTTTGGATCGGCGGGAGGCAGACCCAGAGAAACAGATTGAGGTTCGGGCGACGCCATCACGGGCAACGCCAATTGGTCAGGAGCGGCGTTTTCAGGCTGCTCAGGGAGTTCTTCTTGGGTCATGTGGGGTTTCCGCTGAGCTCAAAAGGCTCGTCATCGAGGGGCAATGAGGGCGCCAAATCCGGTTCAGGACTTGGGCTTTCAAGAAATTTGTCTTCAAATTGAGAAGGATTCATCAAGGGAAGTTGATCCAAAGAGGCCAACCCCAGGTCATCTAAAAATTGTTTGGTGGTGGCATAAAGCGCGGGCCGTCCGGGAGCTTCTCGGTGCCCAATCACCTCCACCCATCCTCGGTCCTCAAGCTGCTTGAGTAAAACTGAATTGATGGTGACGCCTCGAATGTCTTCCATATCACCGCGAGTTACGGGCTGTTTGTAGGCGATGATGGCCAGAGTTTCCAAGGTGGCTCGGGAGTAGCGCGGCGGCTTTTCAGGGTGCAAACGGTCCAGGTAAGGCCGCATGTCGGGGCGGCTTTGAAAGCGCCAGCCCGTTGCCACGCACACGAGTTCCACGCCTCGAGGTTCCCATTCCAGTTGCAGCTCACCCAAAAGGTCACGCAAAGTGTCAGCACCCAACTCGTCGTTAAAAAGCACGCGCAAATCTTTGACCAGCAAAGGCTGTTGGGAACAAATCAGCGCGGTTTCAAGAATGCGCTTGGCATCCGCCGTATTCATGATGGTCTATAGGAATCAAAGTGCACCTGGAGCGATGCAATAAACAACGAGGCAGTGGCTACAACGTCAGCGCCCCTTAGGACGACGGCAATACGAAATCAAAGTTTGACATTGCCATAACTGTTTTCAGTCAAATTCATTGTAGCCCAGCCCAAGTTGCGTCATGGCCAACGCAAAATTTGGGGGCAACTTGGACTGAAAACGCATAGCTTCATGGGACACAGGGTGATCAAATGCCAGTCGAAACGCATGTAAGGCTTGTCGGTTCATACCCGCCAGGGATTTGCCGCCATAGAGCTCATCCCCAACCAGCGGGTGGCCGATAGACGACATGTGCACCCGAATTTGATGGGTTCTTCCCGTGTGCAAACTGCACTGCACCAAGCACACTTCGGAAGTGGACTCCAAACACTCCACTGTGGTTTTAGCGGTTTTGCCAGGATGCCTTTGCAAGTCAACCACGGCCATGCGCAACCGGTTTTTGGGGTCGCGCCCTACCGAGCCCTCGACATCACGAAACAAACGACCTGCCCAAGATCGGTGGGCAATAGCCAAGTATTGGCGACGCACATTGTGAAGTGAAATCATCGCAGACAACGCATCCATGGCGGTTCGGCTGCGGGCCACCACCATCAAACCACTGGTGTCTTTGTCTAGCCGGTGCACGATGCCTGCGCGTGGCAGTTCTCCGGAGCGAGGGTCGCGAGCGAGCAAGGCATTTAAAAGCGTACCGCTCCAGTTTCCGGGCGCAGGGTGTACCACCAAACCCGCAGGCTTGTTAATGACCAACAAATGGGCGTCTTCAAATACCACATCCAAATCCATGGCTTGGGGAACAAAGGCCTGAGACATGGGCGTGGGCTGCAGTTCTACCGTGCCTTTTTGACCGAGTTTCACGGTCATAGCAGGCTTGATCAAGGCTACGCCTTGAGATGCCACGTATCCACGGGCTATCAACTGCTGAAGATAACTTCTGGAAAACTCTGGGATGATCAGCGCCAAAGCCCGATCCAAGCGCATGCCGTGGTGGTCCACTTGCATTTCCCATTCACGGGTTTCCGAAACGCTCAGGCTTTCGGACAGATCTATAGGGTCTTCTTCTGGAATGTCGGCCGATATAATGTTCTTTAATGTTTCCAATTCCAAGGCCTCATGTGCTTCATCGTTCATTATCGGACTCTGGCTGCACCTGTTTTGACGCCCAACTCAATCCACAGCGCATGCTGAAATTATTTCAGCTCCCTATGGTGTTTAAAAGTCATTACATGCTGTTTCGGCTTGTAAGCCTTTTGTTTTGTATAGGACTTAGCAGCTTGATGTGGGGCTGCGCCACCAAAGAATTGGATCCCACGGCTGGGATGAGCCCTGAAAAAATCTATGCCGACGCCAAGGAAGACGTCAGCATGGGCGCATTCGACAAAGCCATCAAGTTGTTTGACAAGGTTGAAGGTCGAGCAGCTGGCACACCTCTAGCCCAGCAAGCTCAAATTGACAAGGCCTTCGCACACTACAAAAACCAAGAACCGGCTCAAGCCATTGCCACGCTAGATCGATTTATCAAACTCAACCCTGCAAGCCCTGCCTTGGATTACGCCCTGTACCTCAAAGGCCTGGTGAGCTTTAACGACGATCTTGGTGTTTTTTCAAAAATCACCCAGCAGGACCTATCTGAGCGCGATCAAAAAGCAGCCAAAGAATCTTTTGACGCCTTCAAAGAGCTGATCATTCGTTTTCCCGAATCGAAATACGTGCCAGATGCTCAACTGCGTATGGGTTACATCATCAATTCTTTGGCCCAGTACGAAGTGCATGTGGCTCAGTACTATTTCAAGCGTGGGGCTTTTTTAGCCGCCGTCAACCGTACTCAGCAGGTGCTGGCCGACTACCCCGGCGCACCTGCCAATGAGGATGCCTTGTTTGTGTTGATGAAGTCCTATGAAGCTTTGGACCTGAAACAACTTCGAGACGACACGCGCCGCATTTTGGAAAAAACTTTTCCCAAAAGTGAATACCTGACCCTAGGCTACAAAAAGAAGAACAGCCCCTGGTGGAAGCTTTGGTAAACAGATCTGGCTTATAGAGCTTTACGCTTCAGCTCAATCGCTTCTCGCCAGCTCCTTAAGCCAAGTCTCTAATTCTTGGGGCTCACGAACAGCTTGAATGGGCTCTAGTGCTTTTAACATCCGGCGCCCGTAAGACATGTTTTGGAGCCTCACATCTCCAATCACCAACGCCCCACGGTCTGAAATACTTCGAATCAAACGCCCTGCCCCTTGCTTAAGTGCCACGGTTGCTTCTGGCAAAAAATAATCTTGAAAGGCATTGCGCCCGTCAGCCTCTAATCGTTGGCTTCGAGCCCTAACCAAAGGATCGCTTGGAGGTGGAAAAGGCAATTTATCAATCACCACCAGTTGCAAGGCCTTGCCAGGTATGTCTACCCCTTCCCAAAACGAGGCTGATGCCACCAAAATTCTTCCCGGGGCCACTTGGGGTACTGGTTCAAATGGCTCGCCCCTAAAGCGCTGCAGCAGCTCGTTTCTAGAACCCGTTCCCTGCGCTAAGACTTCTAGACCATCCAACGCACTTGAATGTTGCTTGAGCACCTGAGCAATCAGTTGCACCGCGCGCAATGTCGTGGTCAAGACCAAGGTCCGACCCTTCAAAATTTGCGCCCAAGCCAACACCTTCAAAGCCAGTTGTTGTGCGTGCAAGGGGTCTGAGGGTGCTGGTAAGTCCATCGGCACATAAAGCTTGGACTGAACTGCGTAGTTGAAGGGGCTGGGCACCCGCAATACTTGTGCGTGCTGAAGCCCGCAGGGCACGGTAAACCAAGTCAAGGCATCATCGTCACCCAATGTAGCCGAAGTGAAAATAAGCGTTCTGGATGACTCAGGGTCTTTCAACAAATGGTCTTGAAACACTTGAGCCACATCCAGAGGTGATTCAATCAAACGCACCTGAGGCCCCACATCCACCCAACGCACTTTTTCGGTTGGTGCCGGGTTGATAAACAGCTGAACGTTGTCAATGCATTGCTCCAAACGCTCAAACAAACGCACAAAGTCAGGCGCCACTTCCAAAAAAACTTGGATAGCCTGATGCAAAATTTTCAATTGTTGGAGCAGTTGCTCCAATGCCGAGCACCACAACCCAGGCGCCACACCTTCAGGTGCAACACCTGTCCAGCTCACTCGAGACGTTGTCCCAACTTTAGAGCCTAAGCTCTTGCTTGAGGGCTGAAACAATCTACGCAAGTGGGCAATAGCGTGATCCAACTCCGAGATTAAGTCCGGCCAGTTGGCCGCGCCACGCGCCCACTGATGTCCGCAGGCCAATACGTCTCGGGCCAATTCCCACAACTGGCTGGTAGAGAGCTGTCGTCCCAAAAACTGCACGCCGATGTCGTTGAGTTGGTGGGCTTCATCAAACACCATCAACTGTGCAGAGGGTAACAACTCGGCTATCCCCGATTCGCGCACGTTAAGGTCTGCAAAGAAGAGGTGGTGGTTGACCACCACCACATCTGCATTCATCGCCCCGCGTCGCGCCAAGTTCACGTGGCAATCCGACGCTTTGGGACAACTGGCACCCAAGCAGTTGTCTCGCGTGGAAGTAATCAGTGGCAGTAAACCCGAGTTTTCATCTAGGGCAGAAAGTTCTGCCAAATCACCGGTCCGGGTTCGCTGAGCCCACAATGCAATTTTGGATAAGGCCACAGACTGCCTTGGGTCGGAAACTGGCGCTCCCTGCATGGCGCGCTCCAAGCGGTGCACACACACATAGCTGGCGCGCCCTTTAAGGAGCGCCATGCGCACTGGCAAGCCCAACAAACGCGTTAACCCGGGAAGATCGCGGTCAAACAACTGGTCTTGCAGGGTTTTGGTGGCTGTGGAGATCATGACACGCTTGCCACTTAGCAATGCAGGCACCAAATATGCAAAGGTTTTTCCAACCCCAGTGCCCGCCTCCACCACCAAAGCGCCACCAGCCTCAATGCGATCTGCAATCGCCACCGCCATTTGAGTTTGCCCATCTCGGGGCCTAAAGGTCTCGCTGCTGTTTTGCAGCAAGCCTTGATCGGCAAACACCTCCTCAACAAGTTGCGCCAGCGCCATAGGCCTTAACGAGTGGGGGCGGCAGAAGGAATGTCGCGGTCTTGCTTGTCTTGGTGCTGCTGATCAAGCCTCTTTTCAAGTCTGTTCATGGCGTCTATGCCACGGCGTTTGCGACCCTCATCGTTGATCAACACTTCTTGGCGACGTAAGTCTTCCATCACGACGCGTTTCTGTATCCGAAGTTCTCGCAAACAGGCATTGACTGCAAACTTTTGGTAACACAGCCGCTGCTGCGCCGCATACTCGCGCTCGTGATCAGCACGGGCTTGTTCTATTTGCCGAGTCAGCACTTCCAAATCCAAGACTTGAGAGACTTCGGTAAGTCCATCTGAAGGTGCAGCACAAGCTGAACTCAAGCCGCACAAACCGGGTATGCAGCCAAAGAAGCACATAGCAACCAAAGCTAAACATCCCAAACCTTGACCCAAGCGCCTAGATTCCAAGGACTTAGGACTCATGGTAAAGATGGGTTTCATGTCAGCCGAGTATTGACCAAACGACGGTCTAGAGCCAAAAACTCCTGTGACTGCATTTCATTCAGGCGCGATACGGTTCTGGGAAATTCATGCGCCAAAGGGCCTTGTGTATACAACTCCTCAGGTGGCACCGCGGCCGACATGATGAGCTTGACCCTGCGGTCATACAGCACGTCCACCAACCAGGTAAAGCGTCGGGCCTCAGAAGCCATGTTCACCGGCATGTGAGGCACATGGCTGAGCATCACGGTGTGGAACTGAGAAGCCAACTCCAAATAATCATTTTGAGAACGAGGACTACCGCATAGCACCCTAAAGTCAAACCACACCACGCCACCGGCTTTGCGCTTGGCACGAATCTCGCGAGACTCTATGCGCAATACGGGGTTTTCATCCGCAGATTCCGCAATTTGATTGAAGGCCTCATTCATGGCAGCTTCAGTTTCGGGGCCTAGGGGGGTATGGTAGGTGGTCACCAACTCAAGAGTACGTCGACGGTAATCTGTGCCGTTGTCCACATTGAGCACTTCGAGCTTTTGATTCAGCAACTCAATTGCAGGCAAGATGCGGTCTCGGTGCAAGCCATTGGGGTATAGGTCATTAGGCTTGAAGTTGGACGTGGCCACAAAACCTACTTGGTTTTCAAACAATGCCGCCAATAGCCTGTGCAAAATCATGGCATCGGTAATATCTGCGACATGAAATTCATCAAAACAAATGAGTTTGAACCTCAGTGCCATGCGCTCTGCCAGAGCATTAAGCGGATTGACAGTGCCTTGAAGTTCCGCTAACTCACGGTGCACTTCACGCATGAATTCGTGAAAATGCAAACGCGTTTTACGCTTGATCGGCACCGCGTTGTAAAACAAATCCATCAAAAAGCTTTTGCCACGCCCAACGCCGCCAAACAAATACACCCCCTGAGGAATATCGGGGTGGTTTAAGAACTTTTTAATGGCGTTGGAACGCTTGACCTTGTATTCGCCCCATTCGGTGGCGCAGCGGTCTAGAGCTTGAACAGCGCGAAGCTGAGCAGGGTCACTTTGGTAACCACGCTGCTTCAGCTCTGATTGGTAAGCCTCTAAAACAGACGACAATCGCTGCGCCTTAGAAGTTCAAGGTGCGCTTATCCACAGCCAGAGCAGCTTCCTTAGTGGATTCACTCAGTGAGGGGTGGGCGTGGCAAATACGGGCGATGTCTTCGCTGCTGGCCCTAAATTCCATGGCCATTACGCATTCAGCAATCAGCTCGCTGGCCATGGGGCCCACGATGTGCACACCCAAAATTTCATCGGTCACTGCGTCTGCAAGCATTTTGACCATACCCGTGGTGTCGCCCAAAGCGCGTGCACGGCCATTTGCTAAAAACGGAAAAGTCCCAGACTTGTAAGCACGGCCATTGGCCTTGAGCTGCTGTTCAGTTTGCCCCACCCACGCAATTTCAGGACTGGTGTAAATGACCCAAGGTATGGTGTTGAAGTTCACATGGCCATGTTGGCCAGCCATACGCTCAGCTACCGCCACGCCTTCTTCTTCGGCCTTGTGGGCCAGCATAGGTCCACGCACCACATCGCCCACCGCCCAAATACCGGGCACTGAGGTGCGGCATTCTTCATCCACCACCACCGCGCCACGCTCGTCCAACTTCAAACCTACGGCTTCTGGATTTAAACCAATGGTGTTGGGCACGCGGCCAATGGAGACAATAAGCTTGTCCACTTCTAGAGCAATGGACTCGCCTTTGGCATTTTTGTAGGCCAGATGTACTTCAGTGTGCTTACCCTTTTTAGCCAGCGTGATATCGCCCACTTGAACACCAAGTTCAATTTTCAAACCTTGCTTGTCAAACGCTTTCTTGGCCTCTTTGGCAATTTGTTCGTCTACAGCTCCCAAGAATGTGGGTAAGCCTTCTAACACTATGACTTCAGCGCCCAAACGACGCCACACTGAACCCATTTCAAGACCAATCACGCCAGAACCAATCAGGCCCAGGCGCTTCGGTACAGCGCCAATGCGCAAAGCCCCATCGTTGGATAAAATATGCTCTTCGTCAAAGGGTGCAGAAGCCAATGAACGTGCATTGGAACCAGTGGCCACCACCACCTGTTTGGCGGTGATCTGCTCAGAGTTGGTGCCGCTGACTTGAATCACAAAACCTTCCGATCCAGTGGACATAAAAGATCCGCGTCCATGCAAGAAGGTCACTTTATTCTTCTTGAACAGATACAAAATACCTTCGTTGTTTTGCTTGACTACCGCGTCTTTGCGGCCAATCATGCGCTCCACATCCAACGAAATGCCTTTGATATCTATACCGTGGTCTGCAAAGTGGTGGTTGGCTTGTTCAAAATGCTCTGAAGACTGCAACAAGGCCTTAGAGGGGATACAACCCACGTTGGTGCAAGTACCTCCAGGCGCAGGGCCCCCAGAGGCGTTTTTCCACTCGTCTATACAAGCCACATTCATGCCCAACTGCGCAGCGCGAATGGCGGCAATGTAGCCCCCAGGGCCCGCACCAATGACCACCACATCAAATGATTTGCTCATGGATGGTCCTTAAATGTCAAACAACAAACGGGCAGGATCTTCAAGAGCCTCTTTCATGGCCACCAAGCCCAGTACAGCCTCACGTCCGTCGATGATGCGGTGGTCATAGCTCATGGCAAAGTAGTTGATGGGGCGCACCACCACTTGACCGTTTTCAACCACAGCGCGCTCCTTGGTGGCGTGCACGCCCAAAATGGCGCTTTGCGGTGGGTTGATGATGGGCGTGGACAACATAGAACCAAACACCCCCCCGTTGGAGATGGAAAAGGTGCCGCCGGTCATGTCTTCAATACCCAATTTACCTTCGCTGGCCTTTTTACCGAATTCGGAAATCTTCTTTTCAACTTCTGCAAAGCTCATTTGGTCGGCATTGCGCAAAATAGGCACCACCAATCCGCGGGGAGAGCCTACGGCAATGCCAATGTCAAAATAGCCGTGGTAAACGATGTCATTGCCGTCCACAGAAGCATTGAGTACAGGATATTTTTTCAGCGCATGCACTGCGGCTTTCACAAAAAAGCTCATAAAGCCCAGCTTGACGCCATGCTCTTTTTCAAACTTTTCCTGGAACTTTTTACGCATTTCCATGACCGGCGCCATGTTGACCTCGTTGAAGGTGGTCAAGATGGCATTGGTGGCTTGAGACTGCAACAAGCGCTCGGCCACACGGGCACGCAGACGGGTCATGGGCACACGCTGTTCAGGGCGGTCACCCAAATTGGGCGCCGGTGCAGCCACTTGGGGCAATGATGAGGTCGGTACGCCCGTAGGTATGGCAGCAGGCTTGGCGCCTGCAGCCACTGCAGCAAGAACATCACCCTTGGTCACGCGACCATCCTTGCCAGACCCCGACACGGAACCTGCAGCCAATTGGTTATCGGCCATCAGTTTGGCAGCAGCTGGCATAGCCACGCCCGCCATGGAAGAAGACGCTGGTGCTTGGACGCCAGAACTTACAGTGGGAACAGACGCGCTGGCTGAAGAGGCAGGTTGAACTGCAGATTCAGGACCGGCAGCCACTTTGCCATCGGTGTCAATGCGGGCAATCAGTTGCTCGGCAATGACAGTACCGCCATCGCTCACCAAAATTTCAGACACCACGCCCGCTGAGGGCGCAGGCACTTCCAAAACGACCTTATCGGTTTCAATTTCAATCAATATCTGGTCAGACGAGACTGCGTCTCCAACCTTGACCTTCCATTGCAACATGGTGGCCTCAGACACCGACTCAGAAAGTTGAGGAACTTTGACTTCTACGATCGCCATGAGAATTCTTTCAAAAATTTAATGAGGATGGAATTTATTTGGTGAGCACTGTGCCTTTGAGCTTGGCGAATGCACCGTCCACCAAAGCCTTTTGCTGATCTTGGTGCAGGTGTGAGTAACCTACCGCTGGAGAAGCTGATGCCGCACGACCGGAGTAGCCCAGTTTTTGGCCTTCAAGCATGTTTTCAAAGATATAGTGCTGCACAAAAAACCAAGCGCCTTGGTTTTGCGGTTCATCTTGGCACCACATAATCTCGGTGACATTGGAGTACTTTTTGAGCTCTGCAGCAAACACCTTGTGAGGGAAAGGATAGAGCTGCTCTACCCGCAAAATAGCCACATCGTCAGCGCCTTTTTCTTCGCGCTTTTTGACCAAGTCGTAGTAAACCTTGCCCGAGCACATCAAGATGCGCTTGACCTTTTCTGCGATGAGAGGTTTGCTCTCAGGAATGATGGTTTGGAAACCACCCTTGGTGAACTCACTCAATGGAGATGTGGCATCTTTGTTGCGTAACAGCGACTTGGGCGTGAAGATGATGAGCGGCTTGCGCAAGTTTCGAATCATCTGGCGGCGCAGCACATGGAAAATTTGGCTGGCCGTGGTGGGTTGGACAATCTGAATGTTGGTATCCGCTGCCAATTGCATAAAACGCTCAATACGAGCAGAGCTGTGCTCAGGGCCTTGGCCCTCGTAGCCATGAGGCAACATCAAGGTGATGCCGTTCACGCGACCCCACTTGACTTCACCTGATGCGATAAATTGGTCAATCACCACTTGGGCACCGTTGGCGAAATCGCCAAACTGAGCCTCCCAAATCACCAGCGTATTGGGATCATTGGACGCATAACCGTACTCAAAACCTAAAACGGCTTCCTCAGACAAGATGGAGTCAATCACCAAAAATGGCGCCTGGTTATCCGCCACATGCTTGAGGGGGGTATAGGTCCCAGTGTCCCACTTTTCGCGATTTTGGTCATGAATGACTGCATGGCGGTGGGTGAAGGTGCCACGCCCACAGTCTTCGCCGGACAAACGCACGGGGTAACCACTGGCCACCAGGGATGCAAAGGCCATGTGTTCGCCCATGCCCCAGTCCACGGGAATATCCCCGCGGCCCATGGCAGCACGATCGTCATAGACCTTTTTCACCAGTTGGTGAGGGGTAATGTTGGGTGGGATGGTAGTGATGCGCTCAGACAGACGCTTCCACTCTGCCAAAGGAATGGCGGTATCTCCCGCATCGGTCCATTTTTTGCCCAAAAACGGCGACCAATCCACGGCATAGTTGTTTTTGAAGTTGGTCATCACGGGGTCTACCGTGTGCTTGCCTTCGTCCATGGCCGATCGGAATTCTTTGACCATGTCATCAGGGCCAGTGGCACCCAACACACCTTGGGCCACGAGTTTGTCGCCGTAAAGCTTGCGAGTGCCGGGATGGGCGCCAATGCGCTTGTACATGAGCGGCTGTGTCAATGAAGGAGTATCTTGCTCGTTATGGCCGAGTTTTCGAAAGCAAATGATGTCCAACACCACGTCTTTATGGAATTCCATGCGGTAGTCCAATGCCAACTGGGTTGCCAACACCACGGCCTCAGGATCGTCACCATTCACGTGCAACACGGGGGCTTCAATCATTTTGACCACATCGGTGCAGTACAGCGTGGAGCGGCTGTCTCGGGGGTCAGATGTGGTGAAGCCAATTTGGTTATTGATCACGATGTGCACCGTGCCGCCCGTGGAGTAGCCACGGGTTTGTGCAAGCGCCAAGGTTTCTTGGATCACACCTTGACCTGCAAATGCAGCGTCGCCGTGCACCAGGACGGGCAATACTTGTTTACCTTGAGGATCCGCTCGACGGTCCATTCGGGCTCGAACTGAACCTTCTACTACAGGATTGACAATTTCAAGGTGTGAAGGGTTGAACGCCAAACTAAGATGCAAAGGACCTTTGGGCGTCGTCACGTCAGAGCTGAAACCTTGGTGGTACTTCACATCCCCGGCTGGTAAGTCTTCGGGAGCGGTGTGATCAAACTCGGCAAACAGGTCTTTGGGCATTTTGCCCATGGTGTTGACCAGCACATTTAAACGACCACGATGGGCCATGCCGATGACCACTTCCTGAATGCCTTTGACACCGGCCTGTTGAACCAATTCGTCCATGGCCGCAATGAAGCTTTCACCACCTTCAAGCGAGAAACGCTTTTGACCAACATATTTGGTATGCAAAAACCGCTCTAAGCCTTCTGCTGCGGTCAAGCGATCCAGTATGTGTTTTTTCTGGTCAGCGGTGAAATTGGGTTTGCTGCGAACCGACTCCAAACGCTGCTGCCACCAGCGCTTTTGCGCTTGGTCCGAGATGTACATGTACTCCGACCCAATGGTGCCGCAATAGGTTTCACGCAAAGCGTTGAGCAGCTCGCGCATCGACATGGTGTCTTTGCCAAAAAATGTGTTGCTTGTGTTGAACACAATTTCCTGATCGGCGTCTGAAAAACCGTAGTAAGAAGGATCCAGATCCGGGATTTCGGGGCGTTCGGTTCGTTTTAGAGGGTCTAGGTCGGCCCAGCGCTGGCCTACGTTGCGGTATGCGGCAATCAGCTGCTGAACAGCGGTGCGCTTGCGACCCATTTCGGAATCAGCCCCACTGGCTTCCACCAACTTGGTAACGCCTAGCTTGGCACGCTCGGCAAATGCGTTGATTACGGGCAAATGTGGCACATCTTTGGCCTGTGAGCCATCAACAGCGGGCACATGCTGCAGCGCATCAAAGTATTCTCGCCAATTGTCTGGAACGCTACCGGGGTTGGCTAAATAGTTTTCATACATCTCTTCGACATAGGGGGCATTACCGCCGAAGAGATAGGTGTTGTCGCTGTAGGTCCGATAAACGGACTGGGACCCTGAAGTTGATGCACTCACGAAACGCTGACCTCCGTTCCCCTTGAGGAAACTTTTAGCTGGTTAAAAAAACCTTCCGCGACACGGCTGAACCGGTTGGCGGATGCGACAGTGGCTGGGAAGGACCTGAATCACTAATCTCGCCGCATTGTGCCACGCTTAAGTGAACAAGTTTCGAACTTGCTGCAAAGCAGCAGGATCGTCCATGGTGGTGAGGTCTCCTGGGTCACGGCCTTCGCATACCGCTTGCAAGGCGCGACGCAACAACTTGCCGCTGCGGGTTTTAGGTAAAAGGCTCACAAACAAGACCCTGCTTGGCCTCGCCACAGCACCCAGCTGGGTGTCAACCAGCTTCATGATCTCGCCTTCCAAACGCAGTTTGATAACATCGTCAACTAGGTAATGGTTGTCGCGAGGCACCACAAACGCCAACGCCACTTGTCCCTTAAGCGCATCAGCCACACCCACTACCGCCACCTCAGCCACCTGATCGTGTCCAGCAATGCATTCCTCAATTTCGCGAGTGCCTAAGCGGTGTCCTGCCACGTTGATCACATCATCCGTGCGACCCAAAATGAAGTAATACCCGTCTTCGTCGCGTATTCCCCAATCAAAAGTGCTGTAAATCAAACGGCCTGGAATGCTTTTCCAGTAAGTGTTCACAAAGCGTTCATCGTCTTTCCAGATGGTTTGTAAACAGCCCGGGGGCAAGGGCCCTTCTATGGCCACCACCCCTTTTTCTTGATGGCCTAACAAGTCCTCACCCGTGTTTTCATTGATGAGCTTCAGGTGATATCCGTACATCGGCACGCCTGGGCTGCCAAACTTGCTGGGGGCCGGCTCCACACCATTGGCAATGGTCATGATGGGCCAACCGGTTTCGGTTTGCCAATAGTTGTCAATGATGGGCACACCCAAGCCCTCGCTGATCCATTGGGCGGTGGGCTGATCCAAAGGCTCTCCCGCCAGGTAAAGCGCCTTGAGGCTGGACAAGTCATACTTTTTTAAATGAGCAGGGTCCTGCTTTTTAAGTACCCGCACTGCAGTGGGCGCGGAAAACATGCGTGAGACTTTGTATTTTTCGACCAACTGCCACCAAATACCGGCATCGGGCCGAACAGGCAGACCCTCATACATGAGGGTGGACATTCCATGAATCAGCGGGCCGTAAATGATGTAGCTGTGCCCCACAACCCAACCAATATCGCTGGTGCAAAAATAGGTTTCACCCGGCTGGCCTTGGTAAATCAAATCCATGCTGGCCGCCAGAGCAACGGCATAACCACCCGTATCGCGCTGCACCCCCTTGGGCTTGCCGGTGGTGCCAGAGGTGTACAGGGTGTAGCTGGAGTGGGTGGCGTCTACCCAAGTGCAAGGTACGGAGTCGTTCAGGTGCTGCGCTCTGCGCTCGCTCCACAACACATCACGCCCGTCTATCCAGGGCATGGGAGCCAACTTGCGGTCCACCATCAGCACATGCTTGGGCTTGTGACTGGAGAGTTCTATGGCCTCGTCCAGCAAAGGTTTATAGGCCACCACCTTTCCGCTACGAGAACCGGCATCGGCGCTAACCAGCAACTTGGGCTCGGCGTCCTCAATGCGTGTGGCCAAAGAGCCTGACGCAAAACCGCCAAACACCACCGAATGGATGGCCCCAATTCGTGCACAAGCCAGCATGGCAAAGGCCGCCTCTGGAATCATGGGTAAGTAAATCAACACCCTGTCACCCTGCTCCACGCCCAAGCCTTTAAGCACGGCCGCCATACGCTGCACTTCAGTGTGCAGTTGCGCATAGGTGTAAACCTGTTCTTGCTCGGTTTCGGTGCTTACAAAAATTAGAGCAGGCTGGTTTGCACGACTTGCAAGGTGGCGGTCTACCGCGTTGTAGCATAGGTTGGTGGTGCCACCCACAAACCAGCGGGCAAAAGGAGGTTGGCTGTAGTCGCAAATCTGCTGTGGTGGCACTTGCCAAACAATTCGCTTGGCCTGCTCTGCCCAGAACTCGTCTGGCCGCTCTATCGATTGACTATAGAACTCACGATAGCTTGTCTTGAATCCGGCCATAGCGCTGCCTCAGTGTGTAGGAGTTGCTTGTCAAAATTTGAATTTTTAATTATGCCTACACGACTTTATGCAAACTGACGCCCTGATCTGGGTTTGACAACAATGCCTAGTCCCCCTATGCTCGCAGCCAAATGAACCGAATAGTCGCCCTTACGATCCTACTTTTAAGCCTTTTTTTCGCAGGCTTGGTGCATGCCGCCCCATCGGACACAAACAAAGACGACCTGGAGGTTTTTTTGGCGGACAAGGGCTTTATCACCCGGGTCGGACAAAAAGCCTCTGAACTGGTGGTGACGGCAATGAGCGCCTTGGGGTTACCCTATCGAGTTGGTGGCAGCAGTTATGAATCTGGGTTTGATTGCAGCGGTTTTGTGAAATCTGTTTACGAGCAGACCATGGGCTTACTGTTGCCCCGCAAAGCTGAACAACAGGCCTCCGCCACCCAAAAAATAGACCTCCATGAACTCAAACCCGGTGACTTGGTGTTTTTCAACACCATGCGCAAAGCTTTCAGCCATGTGGGTATTTACGTGGGCGACAGCAAGTTCATCCACTCACCCAAGCCCGGCGCAGAGGTCCGCATAGAAGATATGCGACAAACCTACTGGGCTCGCCGATTTGACGGCGCCCGCAGGGTAGATGGCGCTGCCGATTAGGCCGTACCCTCACACCCCTACAAGCCCCCGAAATTCATCGTCCTTAATTTAACTGCCCTTAAAAACTGGGCGGCGTTTTTCGTTGAAAGCCAGAATGCCCTCGTAGCGGTCTTCGGTTTCAATAAGGTGGTTGTAGGCCTCCACCTCAAAGCGAAATGCAGTTCTTAGTTCCATTTGTAAGCCATAACGCACCGACTTTTTAATTTGCTTAACGGACAAAGGCGCATTGGATGCAATGGCTTGAGCTGATTCAATAGCCATTCCGAGCACCTCAGAGGGTGAGGTGATGCCATTGAACAAACCCCACTCGTAGGCTTTTTGCGCTGTTATGGGCCGACCAGTGAGCAACATCTCTTTGGCACGGCGCTCTCCAATTGCACGAGGCAAGTTTTGCGTGCCGCCAGCGCCGGGCATGATGCCCAAGGTCACCTCAGTCAAGGCAAAACGAGCCTGGTCAGAGGTGTAAGCAAAGTCGCAACTCAGCACGGTTTCAAAACCGCCCGCATAAGCATGACCGTTAACCGCCGCAATGACTGGAATGGGTAAATCCGTTAAGGCCCAGTACATGCGCTCAAACAACTCATGCTGCTTGACCCACTGCGCCTTACCCATGCCATTGCGCTCTTTAAGGTCAGCCCCCGCACAGAAAATTCGGTCTCCAGAACCCGTCAACACCACGCATCGAATGCCCATGGCGTCTACGGTCAAACGCGACCATAAGTCGTAGAGGTCATGACCCATTTGGGTATTGAGCGAATTGGCAACCTCTGGCCGGTTTAAGGTGACCTTGAGCACGTGGTCAGATACTTTTTCTGTAAGCACAGTTGTATAGGTGGGCCATACAACTTGTGAAGCCGCTGTGGGCTGAGCATTGGTTTGCATTCAAACTCCAAAAAACAATGTAGCTCGTATTGAACTACAGAAATACACAAAAAAATGGGCTGCAAAAGCAGCCCATTCAATCAAAGAGATCGGCCTTTGGCCGACTGTCGATTAAGTACCAATCACCCCACCATCGGCCTTACGGATGACCACAGTGGCAGAACGTGGGCGGCCATTGGGCTTCTTGTCGGGCCAGTTGGAAACGGCTCTGGGGTTCTTGGGGTCGCTCAGCTCGTTAGAAGGCTCACCTGGGTGCTGAACGTTGATGAACATGGTTTTGCCATCTGGGGTTCCAGTAGCGCCGGTAATTTCGCAGCCAGCAGGGCCCACCAAAAAACGGCGTACTTCGCCGGTGTTGACGTCTGCAGCCAACATCATGTTGTTGCCAAAGTTTTTAAGGTCACCCTTGCCCATAGCACCGGTGGACATGTCGCACTGAATCCATAGCAGGCCGCGACCATCCACCCAAAGGCCATCTGGGCAAGAAAACATGTCGCCCTTGATGTTGCCTTTGGCGTCTGCACGATCAAGCGATGGGTCTCCTGCAAACACAAAGTGGTTCCAAGCAAAGGTGGTGCCTTGGAAGTCGCCATCTTCTTTCCAGCGGATGATATTGCCTTGAGTGTTGTTTGCACGTGGGTTGGCTGCGTCCACACCGGGTTGCTTGCCACCACCGCGGTTGCTGTTGTTGGTGAGGGTGGTGTAGACCCAGCCTTGCTTGTCCACAGCGATCCACTCTGGGCGGTCCATTTTGGTAGCGCCCAAAAGATCGCTGGCTTGGCGCGCTTTGATCAGAACCTCGCCTTGGTCTGCAAAGCCATTTGCGGCGGTCAGGGGGCCTTGCCCGTGGGTCAGAGCAATCCACTGGCCTTTGCCATCTGAGTTGAACTTGGCCACATAAAGCGTGCCATGGTCTAACAAAGCTGAGTTGGCAGCAGCGCCACCGGGCTGAATGGCGTCACGGCTGACAAACTTGTAGATGTACTCAAAGCGCGAGTCCTCTCCCATGTACACCACCGCACGGTTGTCTTTGGTCACCGCAACGGTAGCGCCTTCGTGAGCGCCACGGCCCATGGCAGTGCGCTTGATGGGGGTGGCGTTGGGGTTGCGGGGGTCAATTTCCACAATCCAGCCAAAACGATTGGGTTCGTTGGGGTTTTTCGTGGCATCGAAACGGGCGTCGTGTTGATGCCAGTTGTAGCCTGCACCACCCTTTCTTAAGCCCCAGCGTCTTTCATGTTCTGTGAGTTGGTCACCGCCACTAAAGTAATTGATGAAATTTTCCTCTGAGGTCAGGTAGGTGCCCCAAGGCGTGATGCCGCTGGCGCAATTGTTTAGTGTGCCCAACACCACACGACCCGCCGGGTCGGCTGCGGTTTTCAGCATGGCATGTCCAGCCGCAGGACCGCTGAGCTCAGTACGTGTATTGGCTGTGATGCGACGCGCAAAACGCGATGGGTTCACCACCTCCCACTTGCCCGCCTTGTCTTCCACTTCAATGATGGACACTCCGTGAGCCGCTTGCGACTTACGCACTTTTTCGGCGCTCCAATTGGCCATGCCATCGGTAAACAGCAAGCCGTGGTCCACGTACTCGTGGTTCATGGCCAAAAGACCTCGCTTGGAGCCTTCTTGTGCGTAGTAATGAATACCGTCGTGGTGCATACCCAATTGAGTCTCTTGCTCGGCGGCGGTGTTGCTGGCGTCTTCTTTAAAAGAATGGTTATGGGCAGACATGCCCACAGGATCACCCCAAGGCGCAATCACCTGTACGGTATATCCCTCAGGCACGATAATGGTGTCTGCAGTAGATATCGCCACACTTTTAAAACCCATCAATGGACCGCTGGCCATATTGTTGGTGGCGCAACCTACCAAAGCTGCAGCGCTGCCCACAGCGCTTAAAGGCGCCAATAAACCGCCAGCTAAAGCACCTAAGCCACCACGCAAAATTGTTCGTCGGCTAGGGTCAGACACTTCATGAATACTGGGGTTGGAAGAACGGTTGCTGTCTTCCATTAAAGAAAAGTCTTTTGCCATGCGGGACTCCTAAAAAGAAAAATATGAACTAAAGAAATCTATGCTGCATTTATGACGCATTGAATTAGCCCTACCGTGTCAAGCGTATTACCAATCGATTAGTCTGTGTACATAAAGTTTGAAGACCTTTAGGAAAATCTTATGAAACATGTAGTTGTTTTGGTTCTTTGGGCAGTTGCCTCAATGAGTTATGCGGCTGACACGCCAACTGTAAGCACCCCAACTGCCAGCGAGCGCTTGGCCAGTGCCAGACAGTTTATTGAGCGCAAAGGATGGAGCCGTGCACAGCTTGATCTGAGATCCTTGGTCCGCGATGAACCTGACAATGCAGATGCCCACAATCTTTTGGCCTACACGTACCGCAAACAAGAAAAACCCAATTTACCCAAGGCCTTCGAGCACTACAAAATTGCTCTCAAACTCAACCCCTCACACAAAGGTGCCCACGAATATATTGGCGAAGCCTATGTGATGGACCGCAAGCCCGAACTGGCCGAAAAACACCTTGCAGAATTAGAGCGGATCTGCGGCAACAAAACTTGCGAGGAATATGTGGACTTGGCCCAATCTATAGCGGCCTTCAGAAAGGCGAATCCTTAAATCGTCATTCAGCGCCTTCTACCACCACCCATGATCGACCCCAAAACACCGCGCACGATTTCTCGGCCTATGGAAGAACCTACCGTACGTACCGCACTTTTCACTACCAGCTGAGCAATTCCGTCTCTACGGGCGCCCCGCGGCCCTTGAGACCCAAAAAGCAAGTCGGACATGCCACCCATAAAGCCACCCACTGACTCCCCTTTTGTGGGCGCATCTAAATTAGCCGCTTTAGCTTTAAGCATTTCATAGGCGGATTCACGGTCAAGCATTTGTTCGTAAACGCCAGCGACCAAGGAGTTGTCAAGCAAAGCGCGGCGTTGCTCTGAAGTAATAGGGCCAATTTGACTTCCCGGCGGCACCACAAAAACGCGCTCGGTTTCCGTTGGCCGCCCCTTTTCATCCAGAAAACTGATCAAGGCTTCGCCCACGGCCAGTTCTGTGATGGCTGCTTCAATATTGAGGCCCGCTTTAGGGCGCATGGTCTGAGCAGTGGCTTTCACGGCTTTTTGGTCTCGCGGGGTGAAGGCACGCAGTGCATGCTGTACCCGATTACCCAACTGCCCCAA
>Ga0214921_10001411_pt1 | contig 41144 bp, 36 predicted proteins | sample LL1505_MetaG_FD_177992 | JGI IMG/M metagenome (GOLD analysis project Ga0214921, IMG submission 177992) | Freshwater microbial communities from Lake Lanier, Atlanta, Georgia, United States - LL-1505 | ecosystem: Environmental > Aquatic > Freshwater > Lake | place: USA: Georgia | collected...
CAATTATCATAGATGACGAAAGATTAGCGCGAAATGAGTTAAAAAAACTATTGGAACAGCATCCTGATATCACCATTATAGACGAAGCAAGTAATGTAGATGAAGCAATAGAAAAAATTGATTTATCAAGACCAGACCTTATTTTTTTAGATATACAAATGCCTGGTAAAACGGGTTTTGATTTGTTGGCTGAAATTGAAAAATCACCACGTGTTATTTTTACTACAGCATATGATGAGTTTGCTTTAAAAGCCTTTGAGGTAAACGCTTTGGACTATTTATTAAAACCAATTGATCCAAAAAGATTAGCGGATGCGATTCAAAAACTACAATCAGAAATTACGCTAGAACAGGCCAGTTTATTGGGTGTAAATAGAGGACCATTAACAGAATTTGACCAGGTTTTTGTAAAAGACGGGGAGCGTTGTTGGTTTGTTAAATTAGCGGACATTAGGTTGTTTGAAAGTGTTGGTAATTATGCTAAAGTTTATTTCTCCACTAACAAGCCATTGATTTTAAAGTCTTTGAATGCTTTAGAAGAAAGACTGGATGAACGGGTATTTTTTAGAGCCAATAGAAAACATATTATCAACTTACATTGGATCGAAAAAATTGAACCTTACTTTAACGGTGGCTTACTAGTAGAATTAAAAGGCGGAGAAAAAATAGAGATCAGCAGACGCCAAACGGTAAAATTCAAAGAAATGATGAGTTTTTAGAAAAAAGCAATGCCAGGTCTAATTCAAACTATGAATGGCTTCAGCAATCATTTGTATCAATGCCGGGTCTTTTTCAATGGCATTCCCAATGACAATAATATCCGCACCCGCTTTACAGTTTTCAATGGCTTTCTCGGGTGTTGTAATACCACCTCCAACAATTAAAGGTGTTTGTATATGCTTGGCCACCTGTTGGATCATGCTTGTAGGAATGGCATTTTTTGCCCCACTACCAGCGTCCATATAAATTAGCTTTAGCCCTAACATTTCACCAGCCATGGCGGTACAAGCAGCAATGTCATTTTTATTTGATGGAATTGGGTTGGTATTGGATATATAAGAAACTGTGGTTGGCATACCTCCATCTATTAACATATAACCTACTGGAATAATTTCTAATTTACTTTGTCTTACAAATGGGGCACTAATCACATGCTGACCAATCAGTAATTCAGGATTTCGTCCAGAAATTAAGGATAGATATAATAATGCGTCTGCTTTTGGGGTGATCTGGTCTGGGGAGCCTGGAAAAAGAACGACAGGAATAGTACAAGCTTGTTTGATTTGGGCGACTACTTGGTCTAAAGTATCGGTCACCACTAAACTACCTCCCACAAAAATAAAGTCTACTTTAGATTGTACGGCAAGGTCAATTGTCTTCTGTAAATCAATACCACCTAGCTTATCTGGGTCAATTAAGACTGCGAATGCTTTTTGTTGATTCGTTTTTTTATCTAGGATATTTTGATATACGTGGTTGCTCATCTGCCACAAAATTATCTATTTTAACTATATAATCCTTGACTTCCTTTTCTATTACAAAAAAAAACGATTCATCCAGCTTTTTTTTCTCAAGAAACTAACAATTAGTGGGGATAAATCCTACAAATCAATCCGGGTCAATGATTTCTAATTATTCACAGTGATTTTCCACATCTGTTGATATTTCTGTTGGTAAAGTCTCAACAGAGCACTATATTTTCGTATACCCGCTTAAGTTTTTAATTATGCGGGACTAACCCGTAATTACTACATAAAAATTGACCATGGCTAACACAAAAACAAAAAAAGGCTTAGAATTTAAGCGCAAATTCACCATCGATGGCGTGAGTCCATTCGATCAATTCGAGTATGATTACAGAGACAGTGTAATCAAAAATCCGAACGGAGAGAAAGTATTCGAAATGACGAATGTGGAAGTGCCAAAACAATGGAGCCAAATTGCAACGGATATCCTTGCACAAAAATATTTCAGAAAAGCGGGTGTACCTCAAGCCGATGGTTCTTTGGGTAGAGAAACAACTGTCAAACAAGTAGCACATCGTATGGCTAATTGTTGGAGAGTATGGGGAGAGCGTTATGGTTATTTCGCAACAACTAGTGATGCACAAGTATTCTACGAAGAATTAGTATATAGTATTTTAAACCAAGCATGTGTGCCAAATTCACCACAATGGTTTAACACGGGTTTACATGAAAGTTATGGTATCACAGGTGGTGCGCAAGGGCACTATTATGTAGACCCTACCGATAAGCAATTAAAGCGTTCAACAAGTGCTTATGAGCGTCCTCAACCACATGCTTGTTTTATCTTAAGCGTGAGTGATGATTTAGTAAATGAGGGTGGTATCATGGACTTATGGACAAGAGAAGCAAGAATTTTTAAATATGGTTCTGGAGTTGGAACAAACTTCTCACAAATCAGAGGATCTAACGAAAAATTATCTGGTGGAGGTTCTTCTAGTGGCTTGATGAGCTTCTTAAAAATTGGAGACCGCGCTGCCGGTGCGATCAAATCTGGTGGTACAACACGTCGTGCTGCTAAAATGGTTTGTCTAGATTTAGACCATCCAGAAGTATTAGAATTCATTAACTGGAAAGTACAAGAGGAAGATAAAGTTGCTGCTTTAATTGCTGCAGGTTATGACAATGGATATGAAGGAGAAGCTTATGCAACTGTTTCAGGCCAAAACTCAAACAACTCTGTGCGTATTCCAAATAGCTTCTTTAAAGCATTGTCTGAAGATGGTAACTGGGAATTAAAAGCACGTACCGATGGTCGTGTGATGAAATCAGTTCCAGCAAGAGAAGTATGGGAGCAAATTGCAAACGCTGCTTGGCGTTGTGCAGATCCTGGTACACAATATGACACTACAATCAACGAATGGCATACTTGTCCAAAAGGAGGCCGTATCAATGCATCTAACCCATGTTCTGAATACATGTTCTTGGATAATACGGCATGTAACTTGGCTTCTGTTAACTTAAGAAAATTCTTCAACGAATCAGATAATTCATTTGACGTAGAAGGTTTTGAATACACTACTAGATTATGGCAGACTGTATTAGAAGTGTCTATTTTAATGGCGCAGTTCCCTTCCAAAGAAGTAGCGCAATTATCTTATGACTACAGAACGACAGGTCTAGGTTTTGCTAACTTAGGTTCTATGTTGATGGTAAGTGGCATTGCTTATGATAGTGAAGAAGCTCGTGGTATCGCAGGAGCCATCACAGCAATCATGACAGGTGTGGCTTATAAGACATCTGCAGAGATGGCTGCTTTCCTTGGGGCATTTGATAGATATCAAGAAAACAAAGAAGATATGTTACGTGTAATGCGTAACCACCGAGCAGCTGCTTATGATGCAGAAGATGCATATGTGGGTCTTGAAATTAAGCCTCAAGGCATTAAAGCACAATTCACGCCTAATTACTTATTGAAAGCTGCAACAAAAGCATGGGATGATGCAGTTAAGTTAGGAGAAAAATATGGGTACAGAAATGCACAAACAACAGTTATCGCACCAACAGGAACCATTGGTTTAGTCATGGATTGTGATACAACAGGTGTTGAACCAGATTTCGCTTTAGTTAAGTTCAAGAAGTTATCTGGTGGTGGTTATTTCAAAATCATCAACCAATCTGTACCTCAAGCTTTAAAGAATTTAGGTTATACACAAGCAGAAAATGATGCGATTGTGAACTTTGCGGTGGGTCATGCAAGCTTCGAAGGCGCACCATATATCAATAATAAAAGCTTATTGGCTAAAGGTTTCACACAAGAAGAAATTGATAAATTAAATGGTGCTGCTAAATCTGCATTTGAAATTGGATTCATCTTTAACCGTTTCACTTTAGGTGACGCATGTTTAACAAGATTAGGATTTAAGGAAGAAGTATTTGCAGACTGGAGCTTTAGTTTATTAGAAGCTTTAGGATTTACAGAAGATCAAATTGATGCTGCCAACGATTATGTTTGTGGTACAATGACCGTAGAAGGTGCGCCATTATTGAAAGATGAGCATTTGTCTATTTTTGATTGTGCAAATAAAAATGGTAAAAAAGGGGTGAGATACATTCACGCACACGGTCACATTAGAATGATGGCTGCATGTCAACCATTCTTATCTGGTGCAATTTCAAAAACAATTAACCTTCCTCACGAAGCAACAGTGGAAGAAATTGCAGATAGTTATTTAATGAGTTGGAAATTAGGTTTAAAAGCAAATGCGATTTATCGTGATGGTTCTAAATTAAGCCAACCATTGTCTACAAAATCTGACAAGAAAACAAAAACTGATAATGCTGAAGCAGAAGCATCTGAAGAAGTAGCAACTTCTCAAATGGTGGACTTAAGTAATTTAACAGTAGATGAATTATTAGAAGAAGTACAAAAGAGAATGGCAACATCAACTGATACCGTTTTGAAGCGTCAATTGTCTCGTATTGTTGAGCGCAAATCTTTACCAGCTAAGCGTCGTGGCTTCACACAAAAAGCGCGTATTGGTGGTCAAGTATTGTTCTTAAGAACTGGTGAATACAATGACGGAACTGTTGGTGAATTATTCATTGACTTGGCAAAAGAAGGTTCAACCCTTCGTAGCTTAATGAACTGTTTCGCCATCTCTATCTCAGTAGGTTTACAATATGGTGTGCCATTAGAAGAGTTTGTTGACAAATTTGTATTTACAAAATTTGAACCATCAGGTATGGTGGATCATCCAAATATTAAAACAACCACCTCTATTGTGGACTTCATCTTCCGTGCCTTAGCTTATGAATATTTAGGCAGAACAGATTTAGTGCATGTATTAGATAAGCCTACAGTGGAAAACTTAGGAGAGGAGGGAGATATCACTCTTGTGGGAAAGCCTGAATTGAGTAGCATTCGCGTAACTGCACCAGCTACTCAAGCAACTGCTGCAAAAGCAAATGTAGTAGCAGCAGTGAATGAAGGTGGTTCAATGGACAATATTACTGCGGCAGCAAAGAGCATGCAAAGTGATGCGCCTGCTTGTAGCACTTGTGGACATATCACTATTCGAAGTGGTACTTGTTACAAATGTTTAAACTGCGGAACAAGCATGGGATGTAGTTAAATTTCGAACCCCTTTCTTTGAAAGTTAGGACTTCGAAATTGTAACCTCTGATGATTTTAATCCCCACCCGAAGCGGTGGGGATTTTTGTTTCTCAGCGCTTCCAAATTTTTTTATAATTCCCACCCCATAATTGGGTGGGGATTTTTGTTTCTCAGCCCAAAAAACATTCAAATAAAAAGTTTACAACAATAGATAAAATCAAGTAAATTCATAGTTCAAATTATCACTAGAAAAATAATTTTCTTATGTCTGATTTTCAAGTTAAAGTAGCTCCTAAAACATATGACGCAGTCATAGTGGGTTCTGGTGCTGGTGGTGGAATGGCTGCTTATGTATTAGCAAAAGCAGGATTGAAAGTATGTTTATTAGAGGCAGGTCCAGATTTTGATCCTGCAAAACATTCTGCTCAAATGAAAAATCCTTGGGATTCACCTCGTCGTGGAGCAAGTTCAAAATACCGTCCATTTGGTGAATTTGATGGTTGTTTTTGGGGTTGGGAAATTGACGGCGAACCTTATACACAAACAAAAGGTTCCGATCATTTTGATTGGTGGAGAGCAAGAATGGTGGGAGGAAGAACCAATCACTGGGGCCGTATTTCATTAAGATTTGGTCCAAGAGATTTTAAAAGAAAAAGTATCGATGGCTTAGGGGATGACTGGCCAATTGGTTACGAAGATGTAAAGCCTTATTATGATAAAATAGATCAATTGATTGGTGTATATGGAACGAACGAAGGTTTAGAGAATGATCCAGATGGTATTTTCTTGCCTCCTCCAAAACCAAGACTGCACGAATTGATGTTTAAGAAAGCGGCCACTGGAATCAATATCCCGGTGATCCCTTCTCGTTTATCTATCCTTACTAAAAAAATCAACGATGAGCGTGGCGCATGTTTTTATTGCGGACAGTGTAATCGTTCTTGTAAAGTGTATGGAGATTTTTCTTCTTCATCTGTCTTGGTAAAACCAGCAGTGATGACAGGCAATGTAGATTTAATTACAGGTGCCATGGCGCGTGAAGTGTTGACAGACAATGAAGGCAAAGCAAAAGGTATTTCTTACGTGAATAAAACGGATAAACAAGAATACCAGATCAATGCAAAAGTGGTCATCCTTGGTGCAAGTACTTGTGAGACGGCACGTTTATTATTGAATTCTAAATCACAAAAACATCCAAACGGATTGGCGAATAGTTCCGGCGTGGTGGGTCATTATTTACATGATTCAACCGGTGCTGCATTGGGTGGCGTGATTCCTAATTTAATGGGTCGTAAGCGTTACAATGAAGATGGTGTAGGCGGTATGCACGTGTATACGCCATGGTGGTTAGATAATAAAAAATTAGATTTCCCACGTGGTTATCATATTGAATACTGGGGTGGGATGAGCCAGCCTAGTTATGGTTTTGGTATGGGTACACAAGGGTTGAATGGCAAATTCCAAGTGAACGGAAAAACTAAAGAAGAAGGCGGATACGGTAGCTCATTAAAAGAAGACGTTCGTTTCTTTTATGGTGCTAGTGTAGGAATGGGTGGTCGTGGAGAAGCAGTACCTCGTTTTGAAAACCATTGTAAGATAGACCCAGATGTGGTAGATAAATATGGTATTCCAGTTTTAAATTTTGATTGTAAGAATTCAGAATATGAAATCAAGCAAGCAAAACACATGAAAGAAACATTCCGTGAAATCATGCATGAAATGGGCGCTGTCATTACCTGGGGTGATCAGGATGATGCCACTAATAATTATGGCTTATCCAATCCTGGCAATATCATTCATGAAGCAGGTACAGTGCGTATGGGCAATGATAAAAAAACTGCACCACTAAACGCATGGGGACAAGCGCATGATTGTAAGAATTTATTTTGTGTAGATGGTTCAGTATTTACGTCTCAAGCAGACAAGAATATTACCTGGACCATTTTAGCATTGTCAATGCGTACATCGGAATACATTTTGGATCAGTTACAAAAACAAAATCTTTAATTTTTTTAATTCAACATACCATGGACAGAAGAAAATCCATTAAAGCATTAATACTCGGAACAGTTTCTGCAAGCGTTGTAATTGATGCATGTAAAAGTGAGAAGACAACTGTTGCTGAATACAATTTGGATGATAGAATGCAGGAAGAAAAAGATTATTTGGTAAAAGTAAACGCTGAACCAAAATTCTTTGATGAGCACGAAATGGCCACCATCACTGTATTAGGCGATATCATTATGCCTAAAGATGCAACCAGTGGTTCTGCCTCCGATGCAAAAGTGCCTGAGTTCATTGAATTCATTGTAAAAGATATGCCAGAACATCAAGTGCCAGTGAGAGGCGGATTAAGATGGTTAGACTTACATAGTTTCAATAAGCATGGAAAATCTTTTGTGAGCTGCACAAGCGCACAACAAATAGGCATTGTAGATGAAATCGCTTATCCTAAAAAAGCAAAGCCAGAAGTTGCGCAGGGCGTCAGCTTTTTTAATAAAATGAGAGACTTAGTTACAACAGGTTTTTATACTTCAGAGATAGGTGTGAAAGACCTTGGATATATGGGGAATGTTCCAAATCAATGGCAGGGCGTACCTGATGATGTGTTGAAGCATCATGGATTAGCGTATACTGAGAAGGAATTAAAAGAGTGTATTTAGATAATTAGAAAATATACTTATCCCTAGGCTCTCGATCGCTTCGCTCAAACGTTCGCTACGGAATAGTATATTTTTCTAATAATTTCTTGAATCTACGAAATTGTACTTCCTGCAGCAATTGCTTCGCTAGGTTGTACAAAGTATAATTTTCCAGCAGCGTCTTCGGCCATTAAGATCATGCCCTTGCTTTCGATGCCGCGCATTTTTCTTGGTGCTAAATTGGCCACAATGGTCACTTGCTTGCCCACAATTTCTTCTGGGTTAAAATGCATTGCAATACCAGAAAGGATAGTTCTTTGTTCAAATCCAAGATCCACTAATAGTTCCAATAATTTATCTGCTTTTTCTACTTTCTTGGCTTCTATGATGGTGCCTACGCGTAAATCTATTTTTCCAAAATCATCAAAAACGATTTCTGGTTTCAGGCTATTGTCTTTTGCAGGTTCGGTGTTTGTATTGTCCATAGTTGTTTTTTTAGCAGCTACATTGGCTTGTAACTGTGCTAATTCTGCATCAATTTCTTCGTTTTCTATTTTTCTAAAAAGCAATTCAGGCGCGCGTAAGGAGTAGCCTACTTTTAATAAATCAAATTTCCCCGCGTTCTCCCATTCTAACATTTTGTCTACCACTTTCATCATGTAACACATTTTCTTGGCAGTAAATGGAATGAAAGGTTGAGCAAGAATCGCAAGGTTAGCACATAATTGCAAACAAGCATGCATGGTGTTGTCGATGATTTTTTGCGCATCCGGATTTTGATCCAAAGTTTTTGCCACAATCCATGGCTCCTGCTTTTGCATGTATTGGTTGCCTTTTCTTGCAAGGTCAATCAATTCAAATTGTGCTTCTCTAAATTTATATAGCTCTAATAAATTCGTGATCTTTTCTTTGGATACTTTCACCGCATCCATCATGCCTTTAAAACTATCTGTTGCATTGTCGCTAGCCGCTTCTGCTGCAATTAAATCGGTATGAAAAGGAGGTACTTTACCATTGCAAAGTTTATGCATCAAGACCCAAGTCCTATTTACAAAATTGGCGAAGATGCTAACCAATTCACCATTCACAGATTCTTGGAAACCTTTCCATGTGAATTCACTATCCTTTGATTCAGGTGCGATAGAAGTTAAATAAAAACGCAAACTGTCTGCTAATCCATCTCCACCATTTTCTTTTTTAATCCACTTGTTAATATAGTCATCCATCTCGATACTCCATCCTCTTGAAGTACTCATTTTATCGCCTTCTAAATTCATGAACTCATTAGCAGGCACATTCTCTGGCAAAATATTGCCATTCAATTTCAACATCACCGGGAAGATGATGCAATGGAATACAATATTGTCTTTACCAATAAAGTGCACCAATTTTGTATCCTTGTCATTCCAGTAAGGCGTCCAATCTTTGTTGTTGTTAATGGCCCATTGTTTGGTGGCACTGATGTATCCAATAGGTGCATCAAACCAAACGTACAATACTTTTCCTTCTCCTCCTGGCACAGGCACTTTAATCCCCCAATCTAAATCACGGGTGACTGCTCTTGCTTGTAAGCCGCCATCAATCCAGCTTTTACATTGGCCTACAACTGCAGGTCGCCAATCATTTGCGTGTTCTTTTAAAATCCATTCGCGTAAAAAATCTTCATGTCTGTTTAAAGGCAGGTACCAATGCGAAGTTTCTTTTTTAATAGGTGCTTGACCACTTAAAGTACTCACCGGATGAATCAATTCTTCTGGGCTTAAAGTTTTACCACATTTTTCACATTGATCTCCGTAGGCTTCTTTATGACCACAACTAGGACAAGTACCTTTAATATATCGATCTGCTAAAAAAGTATTGGTGGCTTCGTCAAAATATTGTTCCGAAGTTTTTATTTCTAAATCTCCTTTTGCTTCTAAATTTTTAAAAAATTCGGATGCAGTTGCATGGTGCAAAGGGTCGCTTGTTCTGTGATAGATATCAAAGGCAATACCAAGGTCCTTGAAATTCTGTTCAATGATGGGATGGTATTTATCAATGATCGCTTGAGCGGTGGTACCTTCCTTGGTTGCCTGAATAGGAATGGCTGTACCATGTTCATCACTTCCACAAACAAAAACAACATCTCTTTGTTGTGCTTTTAAATAGCGAACATAGATGTCGGCTGGTAAATAAGCACCTGCTAAATGGCCAATATGCTTCAAACCATTTGCATAAGGAAGCGCTGCTGTAATCAAATATCTTTTAGGCGTGTTCATTGCAGCAAAAGTACTTAATATTGTGGTATGATTCAACCGTCTAAACTGACTCCTAACAACACCATTGGCATTCTTTGTCCGGCTGGGGCCATTCCAATGGAAAAAGTGACTATTTGTGCGCAAGTCCTTGAGTCATGGGGTTATCAGGTCTGCATTGGAAAGACAGTAGGTACTCAATTTGGTCATTTTGCGGCATCCGATTTGGAGCGACAAAATGAATTACAGGCCATGATGGATGACCCCAAAATTCACGCTATTCTATGTGCACGTGGAGGATATGGCTTAAGCAGGATAGTTGCCCAATTGGACTTTACAAAAATCAAATCCCATCCTAAATGGATCATAGGCTTTAGCGATATTACCATTTTACATGCGGCTTTGCAAAAGCATGGCATTCAAAGTATTCATGGGCCTATGGCGGCAGGATTTGGGAAGGGTGATGCTGGGCTTCCATATATCATGGCTTTAAAACAAATGCTAGCAGGTTCGGCACAGCCCGTGGAGGCAAAAGCCCATCCAGCCAATCGCTTGGGCCATTCGGAAGGAGTGCTGTTGGGCGGAAATTTATGCTTGATCACTCATTTGATAGGAAGTGAAAACCAATTGGATACAAATGGTAAAATTTTATGTATCGAGGATGTGGGGGAGTATCATTATAACCTGGACCGTATGTTGATACAGTGTAAAAACGCTGGTTTATTGGATGGATTAGCTGGACTTGTAGTGGGCGGCTTCACCGATATGAAAGACGACCCAACAGCCTTTGGAGAAACTGTCACAGAGATGATCCTGCGCCTTACAAAAGGGTCCAATTTTCCAATTTGCTTTGATTTTCCAATTAGCCACGAATTAAATAATATGCCTTTACAATTAGGGGCTACCTATCAGTTCGCTGTTACGGAACGTACTGCCGTTTTAACAAAAATCTAAAGCCTTCGATACATTAATACATTAAATTTGTATTCTAAAATTGTATCCCATGCTAAAATCATTTTTCACTTGTATCGCTTTTATTTTGGCAGGCCTTCAGGGCGTTGCAGCACAATCCTATGTGATGTCTGGTATTCAAAAGACAGATAAAGACCAGATGCAATATGAAGTTTTAGGAAAAGTAGATGGTCGTTATTGGGTCTATAAAAATAACGAAGGCATCGCAACCATTGCGCAATACAATGATCAAATGCAATTGGTGCAACAAAACGATTTAGTGTTTTTACCAAAAAAATTAAATGCGATTGAGTTTATTACAAAATCAAATAGCGTATTCGCTTTTTATCAATTTCAAGCAGCTACAACAATGTATGCGATGGTTGCGGAATTAGATGCAAAAGGACAACTCGTTGGTCAGCCAGTGATCGTGGACACAGCAGAGAAAATCCGACCAGGATCAAACACCAAAGTATTTAATTTAATAGAAAGTCAGGATCGATCAAAATTGCTTTTATTTAGTGTGAATACAACCAATGCAGCTTCTGTTAAAGTTAAAACGATGGCATTGTCTACGCCATTTGCTTTACTGAACGAAGCAACAATCAGCATCAATGCACAAAATAAAAAAAGTAATCTTTCAGATTTTGCCCTTGACAATAAAGGCAATTTATTTTGTTTAAGAAATGTGGCTCAACCAAATGCTGCGCCAGTAGTAAGCTTATTGTATATGGCTGCAGATGGATCAGATGTGATTGAAACGCCGATTGTGAACAATAGCTTGATTTTAGATGATATTCGTTTGAAAATTAACAATGCCAATGGAACGGTATTAGTGAATTCATTTTATGCATCAGAAAAGAAGGGTAACATTGAAGGAATGTTTACTTATATATGGGATATCGCTGCTAAGCGAAATATTGTAAGCAATGCAAGTCGATTTACAGATGCAGTGAGAGATGCTGTCACAGATAAAAGAAATTTGAAAAACGCATTTGATGATTTTTATTTTGATCAAGTGCAGCCCAATGCGAATGGTGGATTTACGATTATTGCAGAAGCGGCTAGTACAAGTTCAAACAGAAATGCTTTTTCTAGATGGGATTATTATTGGGGTGGTCCATTTTATAACCCATATATTTTTAGTTACTGGAATCGACCATTTGGATTTTATCCATGGGCGAGATTTGGCTGGGGCATGATGCGTCCTTGGGGTTGGGGTCCAGGATGGGGTTGGGGTATGATGGGACCATGGGGATGGGGTGGTGGATTTAGCGGATTTGGATATCCTTCTGTCACCTATAGTGCAGGCAAAGTGGCGATCTTGAGTTTTGATGCAAATGCAAATATCCAATCTGTAAAAACAATCGACAAACAACAATCAGACTTGAATGTGGATCAGTTCATTGGATATGGTCAAATCAATAATGTTGCTGGCACCAATTTCTTGTATTATCAAAAATCAAAAGGAGTAAAACAATTGGTACACCAACAGTTAAATGCATCAGGAGCTATCATAAAGGGTAATCCTATCATGCTCAATGAAAAGCAAGTGGAGTGGATGCCAAGGTCATTAAAACAAGTGGGTGAAAAAGAAGCCATCTTACCTTATCAATCAAAAGGAAAATTAGGTTTTGCTAAAATTACGATTCAGTAATTATGGTTTTTTTATTTAGAGATAGGTCCGATATCAATGTGCTTTTTTTAGTGCTCTTAAGTGTTGCAGTGCATTTTCATTTTTATTGGGAAGCCCCTATTGTGATTGCGAATCCAACGGACGGCTTATTGGCTTATCTTTTGTTTCATTATGTAAAACCTTTGCCCCCTTTAGCCTTAATTGTACTTTTTCATTTGATTGTAATCATACAAGCACTGAGGTTGAATATTTTAGTGAGTCGTTTTAAGATGTTCCAACAAGTGAGTTATTTGCCAGCATTTACTTTCGTTATTTTAACAGCGTTGTTTCCTTTTTGGGATGCCATTAGTTCTGGATTAATTGCAAATGCTTTTATTATTTGGATCTTGGTCAAGTTGAATCGTTTATACGATCAGTCCCAACCCAAAACATTAGAGTTCAATATTGGAATGATTGTTGGGTTTTCCATTTTATTGTATGAGCCAATCGCCATTTTAATACCGGTGGTTATTTTTGCATTGGCCATCATAAGGCCCTTTAAATTGACAGAATGGTTGGTGTTGATAATGGGTATTGTACTGCCTTTTTACTTTATTTTCACCTATGTTTTTTTAACAGATTCGGCAGCAGCGTTCACCGCATTTTTACCAAAATTAGATTGGGAAAATCCTTTTGCTGCACTGGATTATAAATCAATTATTGCGCTATCTTTCATGGGTATTCAGTTTTTAATGGGATTGTACTTTTGGCAGAATCAACAAAATCGCTTTATCATTCAGGTAAGAAAATACTGGGGTGTGATGCTATTGACCTTGGTGGTGACTTTTTTTCAGCCAATCATCTTCTCCTCTCAGGCTTTGTATGCTTCAGCAATTGTAATTGCCCCACTAGCTAGCTTTATATGCTTTTGTTACGCCAGTCCTAAACAGTTGATGATTCCCAATGTCTTATTTTGGATTTCTGCAGGATTGATTGTGTATAACCACCTTGTTTAGGTGAAGAATTTACCCTTTTTAGCAAAGCATATTTAAGTACCTTTGTAGTTCAATTTTACTCAACTTTTTAAGCTTAATACTATGAAATTTGGCGTATTGGTTTTCCCTGGTTCAAACTGCGACAGAGATATGCAAGATGCTTTAGAAAAAGACCTTGGTTTTGAAGTGCAAATGCTTTGGCATAAGGACAGTGATTTATCCCATTTTAATACAAAAGATTGTATTGTTTTGCCAGGTGGATTCTCATACGGAGATTATTTACGTTGTGGGGCAATTGCAAAATTTAGTCCAATGATGCAATCTGTCATTGAATTTGCAAATAAAGGGGGTAAAGTATTGGGCGTTTGTAATGGCTTTCAAATTTTATGTGAATCGGGTTTATTGCCTGGCGCATTATTGCAAAATGCCAATCAACAATTTATTTGTAAAAATGTATTTATTAAATCTGAAAATAGTGGTCCATTGCAAATTCCAATTGCACATGGCGAAGGAAGATACTTTGCAGATGAGGCTACTTTAGCAAGTTTAGAAAAAAACAATCAAATCATTTTCCGCTACTGCGATGAAAATGGAAATATTGGAGGTGCAGCGAATCCAAATGGTGCGATTCAAGACATTGCTGGTATTTGCAATGCAGGCAGAAATGTATTTGGCATGATGCCGCATCCAGAAAGAGCAACCAATCCAGCTTTGAACAATACGGATGGCGTGCAGGTATTTGAATTATTAGGCTTATTGAAAACTGCAGCTGCTTTATAATAGCTAATATCAAGTATCGATGTTAGTTTGTTTTTGGTTCATTTTTTAAAATCATTCAGATGAAAAAAATATTCCTTGCTTTATGTTTATTGGCTTTCGCTTTGCAAAGTCAAGCTCAAAAATTAGCGCCAGTTAAATGGGCTTACCAAGCAGTGAAGACTGGTGATAAGCGTTACAATATTATTATTACAGCAAACGTAGATGCGCCATGGCATATCTATTCCCAATTTGTAAAAAAGGGGCCAGTCCCAACTACAGTGCAGTTTGCTAAAAATCCATTGGTACTTTTAAATGGTACTACAAAGGAAATAGGTCAACTAGAAAAGAAATTTGATAAAAACTTTGATGCCGTGATTGGATCTTTTGGCGGTAAAGTTCAATTTATACAAGCAGTCACTTTAAAAGTAATCACAAAGACAAAGTTGACTGGTACTATTGAATACATGGTTTGCAATGACGAAAGATGCTTGCCTCCAACAAAACAAAGTTTTGAAGTGGATATTCAATAATTTTAGAATAAATCATTCTTATAAAAAGCTGTGAAGCAAAATCTCATTCATGCGTAATTTACTTTTGACATTGATGGCGCTGATTTTTTCTGTCGCACAATTAAAAGCGCAGGCAGACAGTATTGCAAAAGCAACTGTTAAGATCACTGCAAAGAATGATTCCGTATACAACATACAAGTTAGTGTTCAAGTTCAAGCTGGGTGGAAAGTGTATGATGCCAATGCAGAAGGGGTAGAAGCGCCTAACTTAAAATTTACTTTAGAAACAGCAATACCTGTTAATCCACCAACTTATTCAGTCGCTGCTCAAGCACAAAAAGATGTATTGTTTGCGAATGCAAAAGCATTTACTGGACAATTTGATATCACAGAAGATCTTGTAATTCATGGATTTCAACCAGATAGTTTAAAAGGGGTCGTGGTGATGAGTGCAGGAAAGGCGTCCTCCTTTTATGTGATTGAATTGCCTATTGCAATGCCACTAGCCAATGGAAAAAAAGGAAGTCAGTTTACTATTTTACTTCCAGAATCGGCGCGTAAGGCACCAGAAAATGCTTGTGGTGCAACCACATCAAGTACGAATGCAGATAGTGGTGCATGGGGTGTTTTCTTTTTAGGATTTTTAGGTGGATTGATTGCACTAGTTACGCCATGTGTTTTTCCAATGATCCCTGTTACTGTTTCTTTTTTCACTAAAAGGTCCAAGACCAGAAAACAAGGCATTCAAAATGGTTTCATTTATGGCTTGAGTATTTTCTTGATTTATGTATTGGCGAGTGTGCCTTTTCATATTGTTGGAAATGTGCAACCAGAAATTTTCAATAGTATTTCTACCAACGCCTGGTTGAACATCGCGTTCTTTGCTATCTTCATTTTCTTTTCAATTTCTTTCTTTGGATATTTTGAAATTAGTTTGCCATCGGGGATTGCTAATAAGGCAGATGCTAAAAGTGGCTTAGGAAGTTTAGGTGGTATTTTTTTCATGGCCATTACTTTAGCGATTGTTTCTTTTTCATGCACAGGACCTATCTTAGGCACTTTATTAGTAGGTTCATTACAAGGTGGTGCCTGGGCCTTATCGCAAGGTATGGCAGGGTTTGGATTGGCTTTAGCATTGCCATTTACTTTATTTGCCATCTTCCCTCAATGGCTTCAAAGCTTACCTAAATCTGGTGGCTGGTTGGATACTGTAAAAAAGGTATTGGCCTTTGTTGAATTGGCACTCGCATTTAAATTTTTATCCAATGCAGATTTAGTGCAACATTGGGGCATCTTAAAAAGAGAAGTCTTTATTGGTATATGGATATTCATTAGCCTTGGTTTGTCTGCTTACTTATTTGGTTTCTTATTGTTACCACACGATGTAAAAGGACAAAAAATTGCTTTAGGCCGAAAACTCTTAGGTGGACTAGTTGTAGGTTTTGCATTGTATTTAGGCGCAGGATTGATGCCTCAAAATGCCAATAATTTAAAATTATTAAGTGGTTTCCCGCCACCAACACATTACAGTTTATTTGCTTCAGATAGTTCAAGTCATGGCTTAAAAGCAAACGTAGTCAATGACTATACCAAGGCATTGGCTATGGCGAAGGCGCAACAAAAACCAATCTTAATTGACTTTACCGGTTGGGCTTGTGTGAATTGTAGAAAAATGGAAGAGCAAGTATGGACAGATCCTGCTGTGCAAAATTTTATCAAAGAAAATTTTATTTTATTGTCCTTGTATGTAGATGATAGAGCAAATTTACCCGTAGCAGAACGTTTTGTATATACCACGCAAGCTGGACAACAAAAACAAATCAATACGGTGGCAGATTTATGGGCAACATTTGAAACAGAAAATTTCAATCAGTCTTCACAACCTTTGTATGTGGTATTGAGTCCAGATCAAGTATTGCAATCCAATCCTATTGGTTACACGCCAGATATTCAACAGTATTTGGAATGGCTTAAGTGCAGTACGAGAAAAAAATAAATTAATCTACATAAAGAAGGCCCCAATCGGGGCCTTCTTTATTTCTTGGGGGCTGCAATTTTTTATACTACATCGTCATGCCGCGCTCGTTCATCATCTTTCTTAGGTTAATCAAGCCATAACGCATTCTTCCTAAAGCAGTATTGATACTACAGTTGGTCATAGTAGCAATTTCTTTGAAACTAAAATTGGCATAGTGTCTTAACACAATAATCTCTCTTTGTTCTTCTGGCAATAAGTCAACTAATTCTTGAATATTTTTATGCGTTTGTGCGCGCGTCATTTTATAGTCGGCAGAATGATCGGTATGCTTAATCACTTCAAAAATATCTTGGTCATCACTTGTTTTAATTACAGGGGTGCGTTTTACTTTTCTAAAATGATCTACACAATAATTATGTGTTATTCTTAAAGCCCAAGGAAGAAATTTACCTTCTTCGGCATATTTTCTTTGCTTTAAGTTGTCAATGATTTTAATAAAAATTTCTTGGATTAAATCTTCGGCTAAATAGCTGTCTTTTACCATAAATAAGATGGTGTTGAAGATTTTTTCTTGGTAACGATCAATCAAGGCGTCGAAAGCACGGGTATTGCCTCCTTGGAAAGATTGGATCAATTCGTTGTCTGTCAGTTCAACTACTTTGTTCATTTTTTGTTTTTTATAGGTTCTTCTTAGATTGGGTAGTAGGTGCTACCTCTGGATTATGAAAGTAAATTACAAGCTTATTGTACCCGAATCGTAGATGTGGGAAACAAGATTTTTGTTTCAAGGATATCCACATTGTATTATTTACAATAATATTAAGGAGGAACACAACCAAATAGGGCATGATGGTGTTATTTTTGTACTATGGCTGTAACAAAGAAAGTGCTGGATAAAACGGAACTAAATAGCATCGAAGTGGTGGGTGCAAGGGTACATAATCTAAAGAATGTATCTGTGGAGTTCCCTAGAAACCAATTGATCGTGGTCACGGGGGTTTCTGGTAGCGGAAAGTCTTCATTAACCATTGACACCCTATTTGCGGAGGGACAAAGACGCTATGCCGAAAGTTTATCCTCCTATGCCCGACAATTTATGTCAAGAATGGGGAAGCCGGATGTGGATTATATCAAAGGTTTGTGTCCAGCCATTGCCATAGAGCAAAAAGTGACTACTAGAACCCCAAGAAGTACCGTGGGTAGCATGACCGAAATTTATGAGTACTTAAGGGTCTTATTTGCCAGAATTGGTAAAACCTACTCCCCAATCAGCGGTCAAGAGGTCAAAAAGCAAGACGTACAAGATGTGTTGTCCTTTATAGAAAAAGGAAAGCAGGGCGATAAAATGGTCTTATTGGTTTTATTTAAGCAGCATGCCAAAAGAGCCATCCAAGAGGAATTGAATATCCTCATGCAAAAAGGTTTTGCTCGTATTTACTTGAGAGCTCCAAAAACTGCACCAGCAATTGTAAGAATTGAAGATGCCTTGAACTGGACGAAGAAAGAATTGCAACAAAACACCAAAGACAAAGAAATTTATATTTTAATTGATCGTGTGGTGGTGAAAACATTTGAGGAGGATGATATCCATCGATTGACAGATTCAATTGGTACGGCATTTTATGAAGGAGAGGGCATTGTTTGGGTAGAACAAAATGAAACTAAACTAGTCAGCTTCAATAACAAGTTTACATTAGACGGCATTGAGTTTGATGAACCAAGTCCTAATTTATTTTCTTTCAACAATCCATACGGCGCTTGTCCTACCTGCGAAGGCTATAGTCAAGTGTTGGGGATCGATGCCAACTTAGTGATTCCAAATCCACACTTATCAGTGTATGATGGTGCTGTGGCGCCATGGAAGGGTGAAAAGCTTTCTTGGTGGAAGGATCAATTTGTGAAAGAAGCGGGTAAGGAAGGGTTTCCAATTCATCAACCCATCCTAAAATTAACCAAGGCGCAATTACAACAGTTATGGAAAGGTGTGGGAAAAGCATACGGCATTGATGATTTCTTTAAAGACGTTGAAGCCCATTTGTATAAAGTGCAGTTTCGTGTTTTGTTAAGCAGGTATCGAGGCCGAACGGATTGTCCAGATTGTCAAGGATACCGATTGCGTAAAGAGGCATTGTACGTAAAAATTGCAGAGCAACATATTGGACAATTGTGTGCATTACCAGTGCAGGATTTACAAGTTTGGTTTAAGCAATTAAAATTGAGTCCAACAGATACGGTGATTGCCAAGCGTGTATTGATGGAAATTGAACAACGTATTCAAACATTAATGGATGTGGGTTTAGGTTATTTAACTTTAAGTCGTTTGGCCAATAGTTTGAGTGGCGGAGAGAGTCAGCGTATACAGTTAACTCGATGCTTGGGTAGTAATTTAACCAACTCTTTATACATTTTGGATGAGCCTTCTATTGGATTGCATTCAAGAGATACGGAGCGATTGATTAAGGTATTGCAAAACTTAAGAGACCTGGGGAATACAGTGGTGTTGGTGGAGCACGATGAACAAATTATGCGTGAAGCCGATTATATAATTGATATGGGTCCTTTAGCGGCGCATTTAGGTGGAGAAGTCGTAGCAGTTGGTAATGCAGCAAAGCTGATGAAAGATAAAAATAGTTTAACTGGTAAATATTTAAACGGCACTTTATCTATTCCCATTCCTGCAAAAACAAGATCGGCAAAACATACCATACAATTAGAAGGGGCCTTCTTGCATAATTTAAAAAACATAAATGTGCAATTTCCATTGCAATGTTTGACTGTAGTGTCTGGTGTAAGTGGAAGTGGTAAGACGACATTGGTAAAGCAGGTATTGTACAATGCACTATTAGATGCAAAACAATTGCCTACCGAAATGAAGGGCGGATTCAGTGCCATCAAAGGCGACTTGCATTTGTTTGATCAAATAGAAATGGTGGATCAAAATCCAATTGGTAAATCCTCCCGAAGCAATCCAGTGACCTATATCAAAGCTTATGATGCTATTAGAGATATTTATTCAAAACAAGCTTTGTCAAAAATAAGGGGCTTCTTGCCAAAACATTTTTCATTCAATGTGGACGGAGGAAGATGTGATACTTGTAAAGGGGAAGGAGAGCAATTGGTAGAGATGCAGTTTTTGGCAGATGTGCATTTAGTCTGTGAGGATTGTGGTGGAAAAAGATTTAAAGAAGCAGTTTTAGAAGTACAATACAAAGGAAAAAATATCCACGATGTTTTAGAGATGAGTGTGGATGAAGCCATTGAATTTTTTAACGAAGAAAAAAATATCGTACTTGCCATTAGTCCATTACAAGAAGTTGGATTGGGTTATGTGAAACTAGGACAAAGCAGTAGCACCCTAAGTGGTGGAGAAGCGCAGAGGGTTAAGTTGGCCAGTTTCTTAGGCAAGGGCAAAGCAACTAGTAAAATGTTGTTCATATTTGATGAGCCAACCACAGGTTTACATTTTCATGATATCCATAAATTACTAAAAGCTTTTAATGCTTTAATCGATCAAGGACATTCTTTGATTGTAGTGGAACACAATACCGATATCATTAAGTCAGCAGACTGGGTCATTGATATGGGGCCAGAAGCAGGCGTCAATGGAGGTAATGTAGTTTACGCAGGCGTTCCAACTGGATTGGCCAAATGTAAGGCTTCTCAGACTGGGAAGTACTTAGGCTAAATTCTATGTAACTTATTTAAAATCAATCTGTTAGGAAAATTAATTTTCCAAGATTGTAATTTCTTTTATTATTTTTGTTGTAACTAAAAAATAGTTGCAATTTTGTATGACAAAGAAAGACAAACTACTTGAGCGGTTTTTAGCATTCCCAAATGATTTCACATTTGATGAATTAAAGACATTATTAGAAAGTATGGGTTTTGAAGTTGAAAATAAAGGCAAAACTTCTGGTTCAAGAGTTGCTTTTGTTCATATAAATTTTAAGAAACATATACTTATTCATAAACCGCATCCAAGTAAAATAATTAATAAGATTTACTTAAAGCAAATAAAAGTTGAACTTACTTTAAAACAAATTATATGAATAATACATTGAAATATAAAGGATTTTACGCATCAGTTGTATTTAGTGATGAGGATCAAGTTTTGTTTGGTAAAATAGAAGGAATTGATGATCTCATTATGTTTGAAGGTGCATCGGTTAAGGAATTAAAGAAAATGTTTGTAGAGGCGGTCGAAGACTATATTGAAATATGCAAACAAACTAATAAGCCACTACTAAAAAGTTTTAAGGGATCATTTAACGTTCGAATTAAGCCTGAAATACATCAAAAGGCAGCAATGCTTGCCACCATGAAAGGGATTAGCCTAAATCAATTGGTACAAAAAGCTATTGAGAAGGAGTTAGAAGTGGCTTAAAAAATTCAGCTAAATTAATTTTTATCTTTTTCTAAGCTTTTTACAGTGGCGATATTACTTGATGACTGTTGTTTTTTTCTACCTGCATCCTTTAAAGCTTTGTCTAAGATCATTTCAATTTGACCGTTTACACTTCTGAATTCGTCCTCGGCCCATTTCGCTAATGCAGAAAAAGTTTTATCATTGATTCTCAAGACAAATGTTTTTTTTGATAATGACATACTTGTATTTTAAGTATTAATAAAGGGTGCCAGTATTTAAAACTGGAGATGCTGATTTTTCACCGCAAAGCACTACCATTAAATTACTAACCATCGCAGCTTTTTTATCGTCATCAAGTACAACTATATCTTTTTCGGATAACATTGCTAATGCCATTTCAACCATACTCACAGCGCCTTCTACAATTTTAGTTCTAGCAGCTACAATCGCAGTGGCCTGTTGACGTTGTAGCATTGCGCCAGCAATTTCTGAAGCATAAGCTAAGTGACTAATTCTTGCTTCAGTAACTGTAATGCCGGCTTTAATTAATCTTTCGTTGAGTTCTTGTTCAAGCATTTCGATCACTTTTTTACCACCATCACGAAGTGTAATTTGAGCATGTTCGTCTTCAATATTATCGTATGGGTAACTTGTTGCTAAATGACGCACAGCAGCCTCACTTTGGTTTTTCATGTATTCATTAAAATTAGTCACATCAAAAACGGCTTTGTAGGTATCACTTATTTCATAAAGTATCACAGCTGCAATTTCAATGGGATTGCCCAACTTATCATTTACTTTTAATTTAGTACTCTCCAGACTTTGAGAGCGAAGGGAAACTTTCAATTTTGAATAAAATGGGTTTACAAATTGTAATCCATTTTCTCTCACAGTTCCAACATATTTTCCAAAGAAAGTTAGTACAATACTATAGTTAGGGTCTACCACCATTAAACCTTTGATTAAAAAAATAGCAAATGCAATAAATAATACTCCAAATAAAACCACTCCACCCATTGGTGTTGCGTTTTGTGCTGTACTAATAATTCCAAATAAGCCTGTAATAAAAGACATAAGTGCTATTAAAGCTGCTTTATATCCGTTCATTGGGTTCATTAACTTTTCCATAGTAGTAATTTGATATTAAAATGATATCATAAAACTAGACAATTTAAAAATATTAACAAAAATTATTTGTTTAACTAAAAATATAGTTATAATATTGACTAAGAATTTAGTTATAAAGCCAAAAAGAACCATATGAAAAAATTGACACAAGCCGAAGAACAAATCATGCAAGCCCTTTGGTCCCTGGATCAAGGTGGTTATATCAAAGACATTTTGGAAGCATTGGATGCGCCAAAGCCACATCATAATACAGTGGCGACTTTATTAAAAATTTTAGTCGAAAAGGAATTTGTTGGGATTCAAAATCCCAATAGGAATAATTTTTACTATCCCTTGGTGAGTAAATCTGCCTATTCAGGTAAAAGAATAGAAGGTTTAACCGAAAATTATTTTGAAGGTTCTTATGCCAATGTGGTTTCCTTTTTGGTAGATAAAAAACAAATGTCCATCGAGGATTTGGAATTGCTTTTACAACAACTTAAAAATAAGCGCCATGACTAGTCAAATCATTTTGCTCTATTTATTGAAAACTATTTTAGTATCAAGCATATTTATCAGCTACTATTGGCTTGTATTAAGAAATAAAAAATTTCATTATTACAATCGTTTTTATTTATTGTCTGCGTCAGTAATTAGTTTGATTGTGCCTTTATTAAATTTTGATTGGTTATCGATTGAAGAGCCAGTAATGTATGGTTCCTCTGAAGTGTTACAATTTGTTTTGCCAAAAGCAACAGCTACTAGCACAACTACTAGTATTACTTCATATCTATTTAGTTGGATGGATTATGCTTTGGTAATTTCATGTATTGTTACAATGGCATTGGTCATCATTTTGTTTATACAAATAATGAAAATCCAAATACTTAAGAAAAAATCTGAAGTGACTCCAATGGATGGATTTGACTTTATCAATACTAAAGAAGAAAATGCACCTTTTTCATTTTTTAATAATCTTTTTTGGAAAGAGACTATTTCACTTCAGGATGAAGGGGGGCAGCAAATTTTTAAACATGAGATCACTCATATCCAGCAGAAGCATACCTGGGATCGTATTTATTGTCAAATTGTAGCTTCTCTTTTTTGGATGAATCCAATTAACTGGATCATTCAGAAAGAGTTAAAAACGATACATGAATTTATTGCTGACGAAGAAGCTATAGGTAATGCTGATGTGGCTGCTTTTGCAAAAATGTTATTACAAACGCATTATGGAAATCATTTTTTAAATCCTACGCACCAATTTTTTTATTCATCCATTAAAAGACGCATCATAATGTTAACAACATCAAGGAATATCAAATATTCATATGTACGAAGGTTGATGGTATTGCCAATTCTGGTGATTGCAGTTGGATTGGTATCTATTAAAGTACATGCAACAGAGCGTATTACAAATAAGGTAAATGAGATAAAGGCAGTGGTATTGCAAGTGATAACTGATACAGCTAAACCAATTGAAAAATTGAAGTTAAAAAGTATCATAGACACAAGTATCTCTCGCGCTGACACCAACGTCATTAAAGATGATTTTAAACAGGCTTTAATTATCATGGATGGGAAAACTGTGAGCTGGGAGAAGATGAAAGATATAAGCCCCAATGATATTGATGCTATAAATGTGCTTAAGGGAGACAAGGCGACTGAATATGGCATGGCTGGGAAAAATGGAGTGATTTTAATACAAACTAGATTTGTTGCAACTCAGCCACCTTCGAATATTACTCCCCCGTCACCTCCACAAATTGCAAATCCTCCATCTCCTGCAGAGATTGTATCTGTAGTAGGCACTAAGGGTGCAATTGTAAATAATCGTGGGAAAACTCTATTATATGTAATTAATGGAGTCCCAGTTCAAAAAAACACCAATAATCCTGTACAAAATATTAATCCAAATGATATAGAAAGCATTAGTATATTGAAAGACAAGTCTGCTGTAAGTTTCTATGGTAAAGAGGGGGAAGATGGTGTGGTATTGATTGCTACAAAAACAGGAGCAAAATCAGGCATAAAATCAACAATCAAAACAGGTTATAAGTTGGAGGCTCAAGAATTAGTTGATAAAGTTCCAACTGTAGTGAATGTAGCTAATTATCAAAAAAATGTAACTAGAATTAAACTTCCTCAATTTCCTGGAGGAGAGGAAGCATTGGCAAAATACCTTGAACAAAACTTAAATCACAAACTGCCCCAAGAACGTGGCGGGCCTGAAGGAAAATATACAGTTGTTTTGAGTTTTTTAGTGGAAGAAGATGGAACTGTATCAAATATAGAAGCAAGAAACGATCCTGGTTATGGCACTGCAGAAGAAGCGATTCGTGTGATTAAAAATAGCCCAAAATGGATTCCTTCTGAACGTGACGGTATAAAAGGAAATTATTTAAAAAGACTTTTGATTGAATTTACTGTTTCCAAAAAATAAGAACGTGGTTGATTTTGATTTTACTTAGACCCCTGCATTTCTATGCGGGGGTTGTTTTTTTATCTAGTACTATCTAATTCTATCCGCGCTCTTCACTAATTTATCGTCCTGGTAAATTTTGTAACAAGCCACCAATTGTAAGATAGGGATTAAAAATAAACTAGCAGAGGCAAGTGTGAAGCCGCCGCCTGGATGCGCTTTAACGATGGTGTAGATAAAATAACCAATCAATCCGGAAAGTAAAAAATTAACTAAGGTCACTTTTAATTGCAGCATTCGGTTGCCGTATAGAAAAATACTAATAAAAGACAAACAAGCACTAAAAGCTAAGCTAATTAAAGTGCTGTATTGTGCAGCCCCATTAATTTCCAAAGCATTGGGCTGTGGTGTATAATAAAACGGAAATTTTAGGATAAAGAATGCAGCAGCGCTAGCAATCAATAACCAAAGGGTTTGAATTCTTTGTATCATAGCTTAAAGTTAGCGTATAATTAGCCTAATTCAGGATACAATACAAATTGCTCCATGAATTTGTTGACTTCTTTCTTGGTGTTGGCTAACACAGTTTCATTGTCTGCGTTCATCAAAGCGGTATCAATGGCATCTACAACAAATGGAATATGGCCTTCGTTCATCCCTCTTGTGGTAATGGCAGCGACTCCAAAACGGATACCAGAAGTTACAAAAGCTGACTTATCATCATAAGGCACCATATTTTTATTTGCAGTGATATCGGCCATGCCTAATACTTGTTCTGCTTTTTTACCGCTAATATTTTTATTTCTTAAGTCAATCAACATTAAGTGATTGTCTGTACCACCGCTAATGATTTCATAGCCTTTTGCAACAAATGCTGCAGCCATCGTTCTCGCATTTGTTTGAACTTGCTTTTGATAATCCATGAATTCATCGGATAATATTTCACCAAAAGCAATTGCTTTTGCTGCAATCACATGCTCTAATGGTCCGCCTTGTGTACCAGGAAATACGGCCATATCAATCACATTGGACCACAATCTTAAATTCCCTTTCATATCTTTTAATCCCAAAGTATTCTCACCATCTTTTGCCATCATAATCACACCACCACGAGGGCCACGTAAAGTTTTATGCGTAGTAGAGGTAACAAAATGACAATGGTTAAATGGAGAACTTAATAAACCTTTTGCAATTAAACCAGCTGGGTGTGCAATATCGGCAAGTACAAAAGCACCCACTTCATCAGCTACTTTACGAATGCGTGCATAATCTATATCACGGCTATAAGCACTAGCACCACAAATAATTAGTTTAGGCTGATGTGCTCTTGCTTGGCTTTCTAACATTTCATAATCAATCAATCCAGTTTCTTTGACTACACCATAAAAATGCGGCGTATAGGTTTTACCAGAAAAGTTCACAGCACTACCGTGTGTTAAATGACCGCCCATGCTTAAGTCTAAGCCTAAAATTCCATCACCATTTTTTAAGATAGCCAACATCACGGCAGCATTGGCTTGCGCCCCACTATGTGGTTGTACATTGGCATATTCTAATCCAAAAATCTCTTTTAAACGATCTATTGCTAATTGTTCTGTTTTATCTACGATTTCACATCCGCCATAATAACGACGTCCAGGATATCCTTCGGCATATTTATTGGTCATCACGCAGCCCGTTGCTTGCATCACTTGTAAGCTTGTAAAGTTCTCAGAAGCAATTAGTTCTATGCCACGTCTTTGACGTGCTAATTCTTGGTTGATGATGTCGAATACAAGGGTGTCTCTTTTCATGTGGATGTGTTTATAAGGTGCAAAATTAATTTATTATTAAGTCGCTCCAAAGCTTTCTAGCAAGAGTTTTAGGCTGAATATCCACATTTGTTGAGTGTTTTATATTATTCCTATCTTTGACGCGATCAAAAAGCAGGAACAAGCCGTTTTTTGCTATTTTTATCTTCCCCAAAACAAAACTGAATGAAAGCGATTATACCGGTTGCAGGCGCAGGAGCAAAATTAAGGCCACATACCTATACCCAGCCTAAGGCTTTAATTCCTATTGCGGGTAAAACAATTTTAAGTTTTATTGTTGATCAATTAAAGGCAGAAGGGATTGATGAGTTCATTTTTGTAGTAGGTTATTTAGGAGAGAAAATTCAGCATTATATCCAACAGACCTACCCTAATTTGACCACACATTTTGTGTATCAAAATGACCGCCAGGGAACTGCACATGCGATTCAATTAGCGCAAGAAATTGTAGGTGGAGACGAGGTATTTATTGTACTTGGAGATACCATTTGTGAATACGATATAAAAGAAGTGTTAGCCAGTCCTACGAGTATGTTGGGTGTTCAAAAAGTAGATGATCCAAGACTATTTGGTGTGGCTGAAATGAACGAAGAAGGTGTGATTGAAAGAGTGGTTGAAAAACCATCTATTCCAAAAAGCAACCACGCATTGGTTGGATTGTATAAAATTAAAGAGTCTTCTATTTTATTTGAATGCTTTCATAAATTAGTTGCTGATAATATTAAATCCAATGGGGAATACAATTTAACAGATGCATTGGATTGCATGATTAATAAAGGAGTGCAATTTAAATCCTTTAAAGTAAAGAACTGGTATGATTGTGGAAAAAAAGAAACTTTGCTAGAAACCAATGCCCTATTACTTAAGAAGTCTGGTGGTTATGCAATCAATCCCGAGCTTTACACCAACAGTATCATCATTGCACCAGTGAGTATAGCAGATGGATGTGTTATAGAAAATTCAATCATTGGGCCACATGTCACCATCGGTAATAATACAACTATTAAAAGCTCCATAATAAAAGATAGTATTATTGGATCGTTCACTTCACTAGACGAAGTAGTTCTGGATAATTCATTGATAGGAAGTGATGCTGCAGTAAAGGGCATGAGTCGCACCTTAAATATCGGCGACAACACTGAAATAGATTTTGGATAAACTAATTGGAATTAGAATCTCCCTATTTCTGCAGGTACATTGAATTTGCTTGTGCAGTACAAGTAATCACCAAGTCATTGATGCATACATGTGCCGGGGTATTGGCCACATACCAAACTGTGTCTGCAATATCTTCTGCCATCAATGGGGTATATCCTGTATACACTGACTTTGCTTTTTCTGCATCTCCTTTAAATCGAACCACAGAAAATTCAGTATCTGCTGCTCCTGGATGGATGGCGGTGACTTTAATTTGATATGGTAATAAATCAATTCTTTGTGCCTTGCTAATAGCGTCTACTGCATGCTTGGAGGCGCAGTAAACATTTCCATCTTTATACACTTCTTTGCCTGCGGTGCTTCCAATATTAATGATATGCCCTTTTTCTTTGATGAGCATTGGTAAGACAGCTTTAGAAGCATATAGTAAGCCTTTCACATTGGTATCAATCATGGTTTCCCAATCTTCTAAATTGGCGTTTTCAAAAGAGTCTCTTCCTAATGCGAGTCCTGCATTGTTCACCAATATATGGATGGCTTGCCATTCGGTAGGCAAGTTTTGTAAATTGTCAAATACTGCTTTTTTATCCTGTACATCAAAAGTCAAAGACAAAGTCTTGATACCATAAGTGCTTTCAAGTGCTTTTGCTAACTCGTCTAATTTTTCTTTTCTGCGTGCGGTTAATATCACATTCCATCCACCTGCTGCAAATTTTGTAGCAATGGCTTTTCCAAATCCTGAACTTGCTCCTGTAACTAAAATAATTTTTGACATAGTCTATTTTTTTTGACCTAGTAATTGATACTAAGCATATTGTATACATTGATGTATGAATTGATTCACTTGTTCGGTTGCTTCAAGCATGCCCATATGGCCCACTTCTTTAAGCACTAAACTGTTGGATGAAGGTAGTAATTTAATTTGTTCCAAGCTATCCTGAATTGTTACAGCAAGATCGGCATCTCCTGCAATCATCCATACTGGGATGGTATTTTGATGCAATAAATGGGTCATCGCTTTTCGGTTGCGCATGGCAAATACAAATTGAATCATCGCTTCTTGGCTAATACCCAATCCACTTTCAATCACATCTTGAATGGCTGCTGGGTTAGATTTCTTAAATGCATCCCCAAATAAATTGGGTGTCGCGGTTTCAAGGTATTTAGAGACACCCCATTCTTGAATAAACTCGGCCACTTTCATCCTGCTGGTTTTTTTTGCTTCGTTGTCCTCGTAAGTGGTGGAATGGAATAACAATAAACCTTGTACATGGTTCACATAATAATCTGAAAAGGATAAGCCAATATAGCCGCCCATACTATGTCCTATGATATAGTATTGTTCAATATCTAGATGATGCATTAATTCGTGTAACACTTCTACATACATACGCATGCTGGGTGCTTGGCTATGATGTAATGTCAAAGGTTTGCAATGTACGCCTGGCAAATTTGGTGCAATGATTCTATAATGAGCGGATAAAAAATCAATTTGATTTTCCCAGATACAATGGTCTTCACCAAAGCCATGAATGAGTAGGAGTGTTTGCTTGCCTTTACCTTCATCATAATAAGCAAGCTGGTCTATTCCGTAATTGTAATAATGCGGGGTTAGCTTAATTGAATTTTGCATCCCTACCTCTTTTATTTAGAGTAATTAAACGGTAATTCAATATTAAAGCTAGTCCCATTAATAGATAGACCGAAATAGAAAATGATTGAGGAAGCCAGTAGCTAACTACAATCAGTCCAATGGATGCAATTAAAAAAATACGACCTAGGTAGCCTGCCCAAATTGGTTTAATAAAATAAAAGATGCCTGCAATCAAATACAATGGATGGATCCATGCAATATTAAAATTGATGTGGCATGCAGTATGCAAAGAAAAAATACTCATGTACACCAATAACAATCCACCTAATCCAAAAATAAATAATAAAAGAATATCTAAAAATTTAGCAGTCAACACGGCCCACCTTGTATTCCATTTGCCAACAAATAAATATACCAGCATCAATCCAATGATATAATAGATTGGATCAGTTTGCTTTGCTGGAATTGTTTTTGTGAATTCGTAATTTTGAGAGGCTGCAATATGGTTAGGTTGCATTTTAATTTGATCAAATAATAAATCAGGTAAAAAGCCTGCCTGTAAAGGACTCGGTGTTTTATCTGAGACTGCGCCTAACAATACATCAATACCTAAGCCTATCCAAGGAATCCCTTGTTGATAAGGTGCTGCAACCACATGGGTTCTAAAGCTTTTAATATTGGATGGTGGCACCTGATAGTTGGTGAATTGATACAAACCATCTTTCACCCTAGTGGTACAATTGTCTGTGATGAAATTGTATAAATAATATCGGTTATTGCCTTCTAAATTTTTTTGCAATGCAATTTGCCATTTCGCTTTTTCTGCATCTGTTAAAATCAATACTTGCTCTTTGATACTGCGACCGAAGTATTGGTATTCTGCAATAAAATTTTGAAAGTAATCTACCGATAAAAAGTACTGTAAATTTCCTTTTATAAACTCAATTAAAAAATTAGGGGTATCAAAATCGAATGTACCAAAATTATACACTAAATCGGTTTGCTTGGCTGAGTCTACAATCCTTATTGCAGTATGTCCCCAAGCGGTATATACATCTTCACCAGATGCGCAAGTTAAAACGCTTATTTGCAATCTTGCTTTGGTGCTATCCTGTGCCACCAATTGACTGGTTGTAAACAATCCGAACAATAACAATAGTGGAAGTAAACAAAGTTTACGCATAGTGTTGATTTATTCGTATGGCCTTATTTTCTGCTGTAGTTTGGCGATTCTTTAGTGATATCAACATTGTGTGCATGGCTTTCTCTCATTCCTGCATTGGTAATTTGAACGAATGTGGCATTTTGCAAATCCTTTACAGTTTTTGCACCACAGTAGCCCATACCTGCTTTTAATCCACCCACAAATTGATACACAATTTCTCCTAAAGCGCCTTTGTATGCAACTCGACCTTCAATTCCTTCTGGTACAAATTTCTTAGCTTCCGCATCTTCCTGAAAATATCGATCGCCACTTCCTTGAGACATGGCACCAATGCTACCCATGCCACGGTATCCTTTGAATTTTCTGCCTTCGTATATAATTGTTTCGCCAGGACTTTCTTCGGTGCCTGCAAAAATACTACCCATCATCACGCAATTGGCACCAGCTGCTAGAGCTTTCACCATATCACCTGTATAACGAATACCGCCATCTGCAATCACAGGAATATTTTTTCCTTTTAATGCTTTGGCTGCTTCCATGATCGCAGTTAATTGAGGTACACCAGCACCTGCCACAATTCTTGTGGTACAAATAGAGCCTGGACCAATTCCAACTTTCACTGCATCTGCACCAGCAGCTGCCAATGCTAACGCACCTGGGCCGGTAGCAATATTACCTGCAATGACTGGTAAGTTTTTAAAATTTTTCTTGATTAATTTTAAAGCTTCAATCACGCCTTTGCTATGACCGTGCGCACTATCCAATGAAACGATATCGACACCAACACTTTGTAATGCTGCTGCACGATCCAATACATCTTTTGTAATACCCAAAGCGGCACCCACTAATAAACGACCAATGCCATCTTTAGCTGCATTTGGGAATGCTGTTACTTGTAAAATATCTCTGTAAGTAATTAAGCCAATTAATTTTCCTTGTTTGTTAACAACAGGTAATTTTTCAATTTTGTATTGACGTAATATTTTTTCTGCTTTCTTTAAATCTGTTCCTTCTGGCGCAATGATTAAATTTTCCTTGGTCATCACTTCGCTTATTTTTCTTTTACGATCGGTCTCAAAGCGTAAGTCGCGGTTGGTCAAGATGCCCACTAATTTGTGGTTTTTGTCAACAATAGGAATACCGCCAATTTTATTGTCGCGCATTAGGTTCAATGCATCACCAATTGTTGCTGTCACTTCTAAAGTGATAGGGTCTACAATCATGCCACTCTCGCTACGTTTTACTTTACGCACTTGTTCTGCTTGGCGTTCAATAGACATGTTTTTGTGAAGGATACCAATACCGCCTTCTCTTGCAAGTGCGATGGCTAATTGCGCTTCGGTCACTGTATCCATAGCGGCAGATAAAACTGGCACATGCAATTTGATATGCTTAGTCAATTGTGCGTGGATATTTACTTCGGAAGGAAGGACTTCGGAATAGGCAGGCATTAGTAACACATCGTCAAATGTCAAGCCTTGTCCAAAAATGCGGGAGGTAGAATTTCTTGTTGCCATAGGCAAAGATAGGGCAAGCCTATATTTGGGCAAAATCCTTTTTTTAGCGGATACTATAGAATGCCCCTCCATGGGGGAGGATGAGGCCATTTAATTCGAGGGTGAGCAAATGCGTGGAAAGCAAGCCTATATTGAGATTGAACAGATTGGCCAAATGGTCCTGGTGGATGGGGCTTTGTTTGGCAATGGTGGCTAAAATTTCTTGACAAATAGGGGGTAGATCAAAGGGTATGGGCTTTTGAATAGGGGTTTTATGTTCCTGAACTGCCCAACCTAGGCTTTCTAATAATTGGGTAGGGCTTTGGTATAATTGAGCAGTATTGGACCGAACCAGTGCCAGGCAGCCAGCGCTTTTTGGGTCTGTAATCTTGCCCGGCACCGCAAACACTTCTCTATTATAACCTCTTGCAAGCCCAGCTGTAATCATACTTCCGCCTTGCACTTGAGATTCAATCACGATGGTTGCATCCGTCATGCCAGCCACAATGCGATTGCGTTTTGGAAATTGATAAGGCAATGGTTGGGTATTGCTGATGTTTTCTGAAATTATCCCCCCATGTTCTAACATTTTATTAGCAAGACGATGATGTTGTGCAGGGTAGATATTATCCAAACCTGTCGCAACCACACCCCAATTAGGAATTTTTAATTGACAAGCTTTTTCATGTACCATGCCGTCAATCCCCAATGCCAAACCACTGACCACACCTAAATTCAAATGTTGAATGCCTTCGAGTAATTCTTGAATGACTTTATCCGCATACAGTGTATGGTTGCGCGTGCCTACAATACTAATTAAGTAAGGCAGATTCCATTTTTTAGATCCTTTTGAAAATAAGAGCGTCGGTGCGTCTTCACATTGCATCAATCTATTTGGATAGGCTGCGTCTTCTAAGCAAGTTGCTTCAATATTTAATTTTGTCATGGTGGACAATTCCTCCGATGCAGTTTTTAAAGGCCAGGAAGATAGGAGGCTATCAATAGATTTTAATTCAAGTTCCATCAATGCTTTTCCGCCTTGTTTACAGGCATTGTAAATAGACATGGCGGAGCCAAATACATGAATTAGTTTCTTGCGTTCATATAGATTGATGCCTTGTAATTGTGCAAAAGCAATGGCGTATAAAAGGGATGGATTCATTGCTTGAACTTCCGAAATAAAACGATTCAGCATTCAAGTATAAATACGCTTTTCTCTACTTCAGTGTAATCGTAAAACTAATTCTTCTATTTTTTGCTCTGCCAGCTGCAGTATTGTTATCTGCGATAGGCATAGTCGAGCCCAATCCCTTTAGCAATATTCGTTCAGTAGCAATACCTTTTAATTGTAAGTAATTGCTAATTGCATTGGCTCTTTGTAATGAAAGCAATCTATTACTTTCAGCTGAACCAGTATTATCTGTATGCCCTTCTATTAAAATCTGCGCATTTGGTGTTGTTTTTAAATAACGCACCAATGCGTCAAGTTCAACAGTAGAAATATTTTGCAAAACTGCAGAATTACTAGCAAAATATACTTGCTTGAATGTTTTTGTAAATATTTTTTCTATTGGGGTCAATGCAAAATCAAATGTTTTACCTGCCATTAATTTTACACTATCTATTGGGAGGATGCTGCTCAAATAATCATGTCCTGGACTATTTATTTTTAACCCTAAACTATCAAAATAGGGTAACGCTAATAAAAATTGACCCATGCTATCAATTTGCATTTCCATCATTGGATAACCAGAAGCGGGGTCAACAATTTGCAATTCTGCAGCGATGGATTTTTTTGTTGTGGCATCTATTATTTGTCCTTTGATAAACCAGGTTTTATAAGCTCTTGTATTTTCTGCTAAAGTAATTTTATAGATATCCAATTCACCTCTACTATCTGATCTATCACTTGCGATATAGGCAGTGGCACCATTGCTTGCAACGGCAATACTGCCTTCGTTGTCATAGGTATTAATGGGATAGCCAAGATTGATAGGCGTGGTCCAATTGCCATCTATTTTTTTTCTTGCCACATAAATATCTGAGCCACCAAACCCACTGCGTCCATTGCTCGAAAAATATAAACTCTGATTGTCTGCGTGAATGAATGGCGTTTGGTCATCCCCTTTTGTATTAATGGATGGGCCAAGGTTGATGGCTTCTTCCCAATAGCCTTTTTCATTTTTATAGGCTACATAAATATCAATACCGCCATATCCTCCAGGGCGATTACTGGCAAAATAAATAGCGTTGCCATCGGGTGCAATACTTGGTGCACTTTCCCAAAAATCACTATTGATATTATGACCTAAATTTTTTGGCTTTGACCATCCCCAAGGACTGCGTTGTACTTTATAAATATCATATCGTCCATAACCTTGTTCTGCATAATCCGCAGCGTAGTAAAATGTTTGCAGGTCGGCACTCAAACTCATGCTGCCTTTTTTTGCTGCAAAATTTAAAGTATCTGATAAAGGAATGGCTGCAGAAAATCCATCAACGCCCATTGTGCTGGTGTAAAAATCTTCTCGACTCAAATTCAACCTGCGCATGAATAAAAACAAACTGTCTTGAATACTCACAGTAGGAAAATACTCGGACGCAGGAGAGTTAATGCTATCGCCCATATTGTGGATGTTAATTTCGGGTGCCATTTTTTGGGCGGAGGCAAATTGACAAACTTCGAACAAAGCTTTCGCTTTTTCCTTTAAATAATTGGGCAAACTATTATTACTAATATAAGGGGTTAATAATTTATAAGCAGCATCGTATTGTCCAAGACTAGCAAATGCAATGCCTTGTTTTACTAAAAAAGGGATCGCAGCAGCGCTGTCTATTTTTTTTATTGCATTAAAATAGTGAATGGCTTTTTGAAATTCTTTTTGGTCATGGTACACCTGAAACAATGCAATAGCAGGGTCTAGATATTGACTGTCTTTAGCAGCGGCTACTGTAAAAAATTGAATAGCATTTTGAACATCATTCTTATTTAAGGCATTGATCCCAGCCTCATAGTTTTGTAAAGCTTGTTTTGATTGTCCTAATACAATATGGGTATTGTAAATTAAGCAACAAAATAAAAGGGTAAAACCTTTTGGATATCGTAGTTGAAAATGCATCTACTATAAAGGTAGGATAAGTCCTTAAATGAATTAAGGAACTTGGATATACTTATGTAATTGTGCGCTCAATTCCCAGCTAGGATTAGCCTTAACGTATTCAATCACCAATGGTGTCATGGTATCTGACTTCTCCCATTCTGGTTGCAAGTATTTTTTACAATCAACAGGAAGTTCGTTTTCAAATGAATTGGCCCAATCGAAATCGGAGTTATTAAAAACAACCACTTTTAATTCGTCTGCAGCTTTTATAGATGCTGGTAAAGGTGCTTTGAATTTTTTTGGAGATAAACAAACCCAATCCCAAGAGCCACTCATAGGGCTTGATCCCGAAGTTTCAATATGTGTTTGAAATCCTGCAGCTTTGAGTGCAGATGTTAATGGATCCAATTGGTGCAGTAAAGGCTCGCCTCCTGTGACAATAGCTATGCGACTTGGATGCGCAACTGCTGCAGCCACAATTGCCTCCACTGACAATACAGGATGCTTGCTCGCATCCCAACTATCTTTTACATCACACCATACACAGCCCACATCACATCCAGCTAAGCGAATAAAAAACGCAGCTTTGCCCTGATGGTAACCTTCACCTTGTAAAGAATAAAATAGTTCCATTACTGGATAAGAGGATGCGTTGCTCAATGCGTTTTATTTATATGATTTATAAACCTTGGTAGGCTTTCATCGTGTTTTTTAATAAGCCTGCGATGGTCATTAAACCAACACCACCGGGTACAGGCGTTACTGCAGAAGCCACGGTAATCGCTGATGCATAATTGACATCTCCCTTAATTCTGAAACCTTTTGCTGCAGTGGCATCCGTGACTCTAGTGATACCAACGTCAATGATGACAGCGCCTGGCTTGATCATGCTTGCGTCTATAAAACCAGGCATACCCACTGCAACCACCACAATATCTGCTTTGGAACAAATTTCAACAAGGTCTTCTTTAGGGGTGTATCTATGACAGCAAGTCACCGTACAATTACCTTGTGGATGATCTGAACTTAATAAAATACTCATTGGTCTACCTACAATATTACTTCTTCCAATTACTACAGCGCGTTTGCCTTTTGTCTCGATATTAAAATGTTCGAACATCAATAGCACACCATAAGGGGTTGCTGGAATAAAGGTATTCAATCCTTGAACCAATCTACCCACATTGGAGGGATGAAATCCATCCACATCTTTTTTAGGATCAATCGCTTCAATGACTTTAGCGTCGTCAATATGTTTAGGAAGGGGTAACTGTACTAATATACCATCAACATTTTCATTTTTATTTAACGCCTCAATCTGTGCTAATAATTCTGCCTCGGTCACAGTATCTTCGAAACGGTATAGGGATGATCCAAACCCAGTCTCTTCGCAATTTTTTACTTTGCTTGCCACATAAGTTTCACTAGCGCCATTGTTACCAACTAAAATAGCAGCTAAATGGGGCGTTCTTTTACCTGCAGCCTTTAATGCTGTAGTTTGTTCTAATAAGCTTGCCTTGACTGCTGCTGAGGCAATTTTTCCGTCTAATACTAACATGGCGCAAATTTAGTTCTTTTTAAGATTCGTTCCCACGTATCTTTGGGCTCTTAATTTAGTTTATGGAACAAAACCCGAATCAACCTTTAAATATTGAAATCTCCGAGGAGATTGCAGAAGGTACTTATGCCAACTTGGCCATTATTACGCATAGCAATGCAGAGTTTGTGATTGATTTTGTAAATGTGATGCCAGGCACCCCAAAAAGTAAAGTAAAGTCTCGTGTGATTTTAACACCAATGCATGCCAAGCGTTTTATGAAAGCTATGGTCGAGAATATTGAAAGATATGAAGCTGCGCATGGTCCAATAGGAGACATGGAGCAAATTGAGATCCCAATGAATTTTGGTGGTCCAACTGCTCAGGCCTAGTTTTTTTTAAATAACACTACCAGTTGGGATGCTGTTCGGCATAACTATAATAGCCCTCCGAACTGACGATTAAATGATCGATTAATTTAATGTCAAACAGTGCAGCACCTTTTTTTATTTTTTCGGTCAAGGTATCATCCACCCTGCTGGGTCTTAATTGCCCACTAGGGTGGTTGTGACAGATGATAAAACCTGTGGCGCCATGACTAATAGCGAGTTTAAAAATAATTCTTGGATCCGCAACTGTACCTGTAATGCCGCCCTCGCTTAACACCGCTTCGTGGATGATTTTATTTGCTTGATTTAATAAGAGTAACATAAACACTTCACGTTGTTCGTGCTGTAATTTATTTTTTAAATGCATAGCTACGTCCCTGCTGTGATGGATGGTGGCTTGCTTGTCCATTAAATCAATCCTTCTGGAACCCAGTTCTATGGCTGCTAAGATCCGTACTGCTTTGATTTTTCCAATCCCTTTAATTTTTAAATTAACAATATCCCGCACACTATATTTAGCAAATTTTTTCAAACTATTTTCGGTAGTAGCTAGTAAGCTTCTTGCTAATTCAATGGCATTTTGTGTAGCAGTCCCATGCTGGATTAATATGGCTAATAATTCTACATCACTTAAATGGTCGGCGCCCTTGGTGCTAAATTTATAGATGGGTTGATCCTCTTCTGCCCAAAAACGGATATTACTTGTTTGCATAAACAATTTTATCCAAATATATTTTTTATACAACTGCTAATTCTGCGTACAAATACCGAGTTCTTGTGGGCAGTTGTGCATAACTTAACTATTTGTTGAAAATTTGCAGTAGAATAGCTAAAAACATGTGCACGATATCAATACCTTTGAAGCACATTTTACCCTTATGAATCCTTCAGTTAAAATTTTCGCGGGCACAGGCTCGCAGGCACTTGCCGAAAAAATTGCACAACGTTTTGGCGCCCCCATTGGTAAAATCAATATCCAAAAATTTAGTGATGGTGAATTCCAGCCTATCTTTTTAGAGAGTATCAGAGGGGATTATGTTTTTTTAGTTCAAAGTACCTATGCACCCACCGATAATTTAATGGAATTATTGATGATGATAGATGCTGCTAAAAGAGCGAGTGCTTACAAAATTATTGCAGTGGTGCCTTACTATGGTTTTGCTAGACAAGATCGTAAAGACAAGCCACGTGTGGCGATAGGCGCAAAATTAATTGCTACATTATTAGAAGCAGCAGGCGCTAACAGGGTCATTACAATGGACTTGCACGCCGCACAAATTCAAGGCTTCTTTGATGTTCCGGTGGATCACTTAGATAGTTCAGCCATTTTTATCCCGTATATAGAGTCGCTTAATTTACAAAACCTGGCATTTGCTGCACCGGACGTAGGAAGTACTAACCGTGTGCGTGAAGTGGCCAACTATTTTAATGCAGAAATGGTGATTTGTGATAAGCACAGAAAACGCGCCAATGAGATTGCAAGTATGGTAGTCATTGGAGAAGTAACTGGAAAGGATATTGTGATTGTAGATGATATATGCGATACCGGAGGGACGCTAGTAAAAGCAGCAGCCTTGTTAAAAGAAAAAGGAGCAAGAACAGTGCGTGCTTTAATTACGCATCCTGTGTTGAGTGGCAAAGCTTACGAGAACATTGATAGTTCTGTTTTAGAAGAATTGGTGGTATGTGATACCATCCCTTTAAAACAAGAGTCTAATAAGATTAAAGTATTGACTGTAGCCGACTTGTTTGCAATCGCGATACGCAATGCCTATGAAAATAAGAGCATTACTAGTCTATTTGTGCATTCACAATTGAAGGCTAGAAATCAGTAATAGACTGATTTTCAATATAATATAAATAATTAGGAGCAACTTTGGTTGCTTCTTTTTATTTCATTACCTTTGCCGTCCATATTTAAAATTTAAACCATGAAGACAATTACAATCGAAGGACACTTGAGGACCGAGTCTGGCAAAAAAGCCGCCCGCCAAATCCGCTCTCAAGAAAACGTGCCAGCTGTAATTTACGGGGGTGCTACAGAAGTGAACTTTTATGCTTCTGCTAAGGCTTTCAAGCCTTTAGTGTACACAAGTGAATTCTTAATCGCTGAAATTACTGTAGACGGAAAAAAATACAGATGTATTTTGAAGGATCTACAATTTGACAAAGTATCTGATTTATTATTACACGTTGACTTATTAGAGTTAGTGGATGATAAGAAAGTCGTTGCTACTTTACCATTGAAATTAGTTGGATCATCTGTGGGTGTTAAAGCAGGTGGTAAATTAGTTTCTAAAGTAAAAGCAGTTAAAGTAAAAGCTTTACCAAAAGACTTAAGAGAATTCATTGAATTAGATATCACTAATTTAGAATTGAACGCAAACTTACGTATCGAAGATATTAAAGTACCAAACATGGAGATCATGAACTCTCCACGTATTCCGGTTGCTTCTGTAGTAATGACTCGTCAATTAAAGCAAGAAGAATCTGAAGCTGCAAAAACAGGTAAGAAATAATTCAAAACTTTTGAATATAAAACCCTCTGAGCAATCAGGGGGTTTTGTTTTTTTACGAGGTTATTTTAATTACTTTTACTCCAAGAAATCATATGTCAAAATTTTTACTCATAGGCTTAGGGAATGTAGGTGCAGAATATGCGCATACCCGTCATAATATTGGGTTTGACGTATTGGATGCCTTTGTGATTAAGCATGGAGGCTTTTTTAAACTAGACCGATTGGCCGAAGTCGCGGAGGTTAAATGGAAAGGCAAAACCTTTATTTGTGTGAAGCCAACTACTTTCATGAACCTAAGTGGTAAGGCCTTTAAGTATTGGATGGATAAAGAAAAAATCGCACTGGAAAATACTTTAACCATTGTAGACGATTTAGCATTACCTACTTCTAAACTTCGTTTGCGCGCATCGGGTTCAGATGCGGGACACAATGGTTTAAAAGATATTCAACTAACATTGGGAACCGATGCTTATCCTAAATTAAGATTTGGTATTGGGAATGATTTTGCAAAAGGACAACAAGTGGATTTTGTTTTAGGAAGATGGGCGCAGGGCGAAAGAAAATTGATTGATTTAAAAATAGAAAAATCGGTAGAAGTCATAGAGTCATTTGCTACAATTGGATTATCAAGAACGATGACCTTTGCGAATGGATTGGATATTAAAGTAGACTAAAAAATATTTTTATGAGTATATTTTGTATTGGACGCAATTACGTAGAGCATGCACACGAGTTAGGAAATGAAGTGCCAACTTCTGCTATTATTTTCATGAAACCAGATACTGCATTATTAGCACCTGGAGAAGATTTCTCTATTCCAAGTTTTACCAACGATTTGCATTTTGAAGGAGAACTGGTTTTGCGTGTGAGTAAAAAGGGCAAAAATTTAAGCGAGGCACATCCAAATGGTATCCCTGTGATTGAGTATTGCGATGCCATTACTGTTGGAATAGATTTTACAGCCAGAGATGTACAAAGTAAATTAAAAGAGAAGGGCTTGCCTTGGGAAAAAGCAAAGGCATTTGACAATGCTGCAATTTTAGGCGAGTGGCATCCTTTAACACCCGAAATTTTAGCTGGGCCAATTCATTATACTTTATCTAAAAACGGAAGCACTGTTCAAACAGGCGATTCAAGTTTAATGATCTTTCCATTGGACAAGATATTAGCAGGCATTACCGAGTATTTTACCATCTACCCAGGGGACTTAATTTATACAGGAACGCCAGCTGGTGTAGGCCCGACCGCCAAGGGGGATGTATTTGAAGGATTTTTTGAAGGTCAATCCGTATTTAGTCTTAAAGTGAACCCGTAAATCCAAAAAAATTAAGTAGTTTTGCCACCCTTTTAAGGGTATAACCAAATAGGATCACGGCGAGGTAGCTCAGTTGGTTAGAGCACAGGATTCATAACCCTGAGGTCTCGGGTTCAAATCCCGGTCTCGCTACAAAGCCTTCCCGATTTTTTCGGGAAGGCTTTTTTAATGCGAAGCTGCGAAACAAGCTCGCTTGATTGAGCGGATGAGTGTTAAAAAAGCTAAACGATCCCGAGTATCGGGATTGTTTGAAAGGCTTTGAGTAAATCGAACTTGTTGGGATGACAGCGTAGTGCAACGAAGCTGGCAATCCCGGTCTCGCTACTTGAAAATCAAGGACTTACGTTAAATCGTGGGTCCTTTGTTGTTTCTGCGTGAGGTTTTGCGTGAGGTTTTGCGTG